>Ga0208851_1000413_pt1 | contig 18935 bp, 17 predicted proteins | sample NGESurshal092012_FD_184481 | JGI IMG/M metagenome (GOLD analysis project Ga0208851, IMG submission 184481) | Arctic peat soil microbial communities from Barrow, Alaska - NGEE Surface sample 415-2 shallow-092012 (SPAdes) | ecosystem: Environmental > Terrestrial > Soil > Wetlands > Peat ... | reverse complement strand
GTTTCAGCGGTTGTATCTTCTATAAAAGGATGCACGGTCGGCAAGGAACTTCGCCACAAGTCCCAGCCGCAGGTTTGGGTAACTTTGACGGATGCTTGTTGGGTGATCGCCGAGGCTACGGCTGTCCAATCTCCTTCCCCCCGCTTCCAACCGTAGGGTTCACCGAGAAGATCCACCGCAGGCATATGCTGGCTTGCAGAAGCTGAAGTGATGATAGGTTTCCCTTCGATAAGTGCGGCCACCTGACGGGCAAGCGCATCGGCGCCGCCTTGATGTCCTCCACTCACACTGATTACCAAGCGGTCTTGGGCATGGATGACGACTACGCCTGGGTCTTGCTGTTTCTGATCGAGCAAGGGCGCAATCAGACGGACGACGGCCCCAAGCGCCAGCACAAAAATCAGGCGGTCATACTCTTGCCAAAGTTTCCCTAAGAGTGGGGCAAGCCCATCCTGATAGGTATGGACTTGGTGGGGAAGAGGAGAGAGAGCAGCAGAAGGAACGTCTGCCTTGGTCCAAATGACAGCATCCTCCAGTCCCGCCTGCAGGTTCAGCGCCAACCGATATCCCTCTGGGGTAGGGGCAATCAGGGCAATTTTCTTAGGAGACCTATTAGAAGACATAAGGGTAGCGTCGCACAATCAGAATCGAAAAATAGGGTGGTTTGTAGTCTGCCAAATCCAACAAGTTCGGGAATATTTTTTGTTGAGAGCCTCCTACCCATTCCACTAAACTGGCATGTTCCAAAAGATTCTTCGATTTTAAAAGTTGCCACACCTGCGCAAATACAGAAGTCAATTTCAGCAAGACCACCACTTCTGCCCAGTCCAGGGCATGGCCGAGCTCGTCCAGGGTGAACAGCGCAGGCAAAATCACCGTCTTTTCATGACCAATCGCAAGGGGCGTGTGCAAAACTCCTGCTGCCGCTAAAGGAGAACAGATACCAGGAATAGATTCAATCGCTACCCAAGGGGCCTGGGCATGGAGTGTCCGCGCAATATAGGTAAAGGTGCTGTAGAAGCTGATATCCCCTTCGGCGAGAAAAGCGACATCCTGGCCCTGTTCAAGCCAAGGAATTAACTGCTCGACGGCTACGTGCCAAGCTTTTTGTAGTATCTCTTCATCCAAGACAAAAGGAAGGGCCAAGGGCAAAACTTTCTGGGCTGGCTGGAGGTATTCTCGAATGATTCCATAGGCCATACCCGGTCCTCCTCGGACATTCTGCGGTAGGGCCACCACAGGCACCGCCTGTATGATCCGCAATGCTTTGAGCGTAAGCCATTCAGCATCACCAGGACCTACCCCAATGCCCCACAGCCTGCCCCATTTTTTGTTCTCGTCTAGCATTGGTCACCCTTTAAAAAGACGCAAGGTTCTGCGCCTATAACCATAGATATTGATCGCTTTTAAAAATGAATGGCGATTACCCCGCAGGTTTAATGGCTTGTAACAGGGTAACTGGATTCATAGGAACGAAACGGGTTGCTTCTCCAATGGCCGTAGAACGAGCCAGATTTATCTGTAATAGATGAATGGACCAACCCTGAGCGCGCAAATGGATCTGGGCAGCATGTAACGCTTCAATCGTGGCAAAGTGACCCACCAAAACGCCTCCAGGTTTTAGGCGTTCCACACAAATGGCCAGAATTTCTGTAATCCTAGTCCCTCCGCCACCTAAAACAATACGGTCAGGATCAGGGAGGGTGATCAGTGCTTTGGGCGCTGCTCCAGAAACCACCTGGACATTCTTAATGTCAAATCGCTCACAATTGCGGTGGATAAGACTGGTGCCTACCATCGATTGCTCCACTGCAAAAATCTGAGCATCCGGAACCAGACGACCCACTTCTATAGAAATCGAACCAGTGCCTGCGCCAATATCCCAAACCACTAGCTGGGGCAGGAGTCGAAGCAGGGACAAGGAGAGGACACGTACTTCCTGCTTGGTCATCAACCCTGGTTGATCCGGAAACGTATAGAACGCATCATCAGGAATGCCAAGAAGGGGGAGCGGTGGCGTACTGGTTTCCATCTGTTGCAAGACCACCACATTAGGCATTGGAAAGGGTGCAGGGACCCCGTCATCCAAGCTAAAATCTTCCACTCGTTCTTCTGCTCCACCAAGTTGGCTACATACCCAAAGCTTATAAGAGATGGGCAAGCACAAATCCCTAATCAGCTGGGCGATAGCGACCGGCGTATGAATGCCATCGGTTAAGACTGCAATCGGGCTTGCACTCTTTTTCAAAGCTTGCTCTAGTTGGTCCACCGCCCGACCATGAATACTCACAATCGTGGCAGATTGCCAAGGAATCCGGAGGCGACTAAAAGCTAATTGCACAGAACTAACGTGAGGATAGAAAACAAGAGTTTCTAAGGGAAAGTGCTCCGTTAATAATCGACCAATACCAAAAAATAGAGGGTCTCCACTGGCCAGTACAACGATAGATTGATGATCTAAAAACTGTTTGAGTCTGCTCATCCAAGCTTCAATATCACTACCCAGAACAAGTTTCTGGGCTGGGTGCAGCGCAAAGTGACGCAAATGGTGCGCACTGCCTGTGATCAAGGTGGCTGCTTCTATAAGTCGCTTGGCCTCGGTCGCAAGCCCTGCCGGACCTTCTAAACCCATCCCCACCACATGTACTTGGTACATTTTTCACGTTACTCAACAATCTACTCAATAAGCCAAGACTTTAGCATGGGAGTCCCTTCGCCCATAAAAAAAGCCCCTTATCCAGGGGCTTTTCAACGTTCCAACCTAGAGCCTTACACTTTCGAGAAATACTCTTTGGAAGCAACGGGGTCTGGCTTCATGGTGGCAGCACCATCTTGCCAACCAGCAGGGCACACTTGGTCAGGATTCTGACGGGTGTACTGGAAGGCCGAAAGGATGCGGAGAGTCTCATCCACACTACGACCTACGTTGAGGTTATTGATAGTGGCATATTGAACAACACCGTCGGGATCAATGATGAATAAACCACGGAGGGCAATACCTTCACCGGGGATCAGCACATCATAGGCTTCAGCAACCGTTTTATTCAGGTCTGCCAACAAAGGATACTTCAATTCACCAAGACCACCGCTCTTGCGGTCCATGTTGATCCAGGCCAAGTGGGAATACTGACTATCTACAGATACACCCAGAATCTCGGTATTGCGGCTCGCAAAATCGCTGTACCGGTCGCTAAATGCTGTGATTTCGGTAGGGCACACAAAGGTGAAATCTAGAGGATAAAAGAACAACACCACGTACTTGCCCTTGTACTTAGACAGGGAAACTTCTTCAAAATCGCCATCTGGCATCACCGCCTGGACTTTGAAATCAGGGGCGGGTTGACCGACTAGAGGCATAACGCACTTTCTCCAAAGATACAAATCTTCAAAATTCATCATATCATAGTCATTGTGACTTTGAGAAGCAGAAACGATGAGAGATGGGTGTAGAGTCTCCTTTTGTAGGGTTCTCAGCGATTGTATTGGGAATTAGCAAGACAATCTCGACCGTTAGAACCTATAGAACCGTTAGAGTAATTATGCTAAAAGATATTGTATGGGCACAAGCGGGAGAACCTTATCAGATTCACTTGCAGTTTGAAGATGGAGTAGCGGGTGTTGTGGATCTGCGAGATCTGGTGGAATTTGTGGGTGTGTTTGAACCCTTGGAAGATCCAGCCTATTGTGCGCGGGTGCAGGTGAATTCAGAGATAGGAACGATTTTTTGGGAGAATGGTGCCGATCTTGACCCAGATGTGTTGTATTCGATTGTCTTCAAGCAACCCATCCCAACCCGTAATTGCTGAGTAAAAGTCACTCCTCTTTCCTAAGATGCGGAAGGCGCGATCGCCCTGAGCTGGCATTAGGGGCAGTGCTGCTTGCTAATTTGCTTAACTGCTTTTTGCCTCACAATATACAATTAGACTAAACTAAGTCCGCAGACTTAGTTTTACAAGAAAATGGAAACTGTAAATATTCATCAAGCCAAAACAAACCTCTCACGTCTGCTGTCCCGTGTAGAACTTGGGGAAGAAATTGTTATTTCAAACCGAGGTATCCCAATTGCAAAGTTGGTTCCATTTCATATCTCATCTAATCGGCGAACCAGTTTAGGGCTGGATCGAGGGCGTTTTATTGTGCCAGAGGACTTTGATGCTCCTTTGCCAGAGGAAATCTTGGCAGCATTTGAGGGTAATGAAGAGTGAAACTCTTGTTGGATACTTAATGCTGGTTGTAGTGGTTTGCCCAACCAGATAGTCGGTATAACGTTTGACATGAGCGGCTAACGAGGGTCCGCTCTATGGAAGGATTAGAGCGCATCTTCGCTAAACTTCGATCTTCAAGCCCAGATCAACATCACAGCCCGCTTGCCCGCCGCGAATTCCCCAATTCTCTTCAGCAGCTTCTCTGAGCAGGATCTTGACGTGATCTTTCGGTATACCAAACGGCTCAAGGTTGTCTACGATAGCCTTGTAGAGTTTTCGCTTTGCTTCAAGCGAGCGACCTGGAAATGCGTCAATGCTGATGTGCGTGTAGAAATCTGGCTTCTCTCGGGTGGGTGGGCATGTGAAGCGGTGAGGCTCATGCACGATGAGGCGTACGTTCTTATCCCCTGAGACAGTCTTGAAAGCCCCGCGCAAGGCTATGTGAACTGCCTCCATAAGAGCAGTTTCTTGCTCTTGCGTGTATTGCCGCCGTACTTCGATCAGAACACTTGGCATTTCTGCTCCTTTGTCCCCAACGTCTCACGCGGGGCAACCATCGTTACGAATTATAGCGATCCAATGAAATCGTGACTATAGAGCCACCACCCAAGAATCTGCTAGACCACGGGAGCACTGCAATCCGAGTCAAGCATCACTCTCATCTTATATGGCAACAGCCAAAGCGGTTAGAACACTAAGCATAAACTTGTTTCGTCGCATCTCGTTGACCATCAAACTGGGTTAGGGGTTTGAGAAAGGGACGGACCGCCTCCAGCGGGCCACTCTGGTAATCGGCTTTTCTTCCGCGAAGGTCCAAGTCAAGCAGCCCTTTAAGCGAGGGCCATTGGTTCTAAGGTAGATTCTTCCTCCAAGGGCGAGCCATCCGCTGCTTCTAATACGAATCCAGCATCTCGGATCATGTCCCAGTCTGCATGAGCGGCCTGTCCGGGTGTAGTTAGATAATCACCCACAAAAATAGAATTGGCGGCATAAAGACCTAACGGCTGGAGAGACCGTAAATGAACCTCGCGTCCTCCTGCGATACGAATTTCCTGGGAAGGCAGCAGGAATCGGTATAGACAGAGAACCCGCAAACATTTACGCGGATTCAGTTCTTGGACTTCTTCAAAGCGCGTACCCGCAATCGGAATCAAAAAGTTGATGGGAACGCTGGTGACTTCTAATTTCCGTAGAGAAAGGGCAAGGTCAATGATGTCATCATCACTTTCGCCCATACCGATAATGCCGCCAGAGCAGGTGGTGATTCCGGCTGCTTTCACATTTTGGACGGTCTGGGCACGGTCATCAAAGGTATGCGTTGTACAAATATCCGCGTGATATTGCTCTGACGTATTCAGGTTATGATTTACCCGGTCTACGCCTGCTTCCGCCAGACGCTGGGTTTGCTCTTGGTTTAGCAGTCCCAGGCACGCACAGATTTTGAGGTCATAGTTCGATTTGATGGCCCGAACGGTGTCCAGAACTTCCTTGAAGACCCGTTCGCCTGGAGAACGGCCCGAAATAACCAGACAGAAGGTTCCCGCTTTTAATTCTGCGGCTCGGGCTGCGGCATCGAGAATCTTTTGCTGGGCCATCAAGGGATACTTATCAATTTCAGCCGTAGAAATTTTGGATTGAGAGCAATAGTGACAATCTTCTGGACACAGTCCACTTTGGGCGTTCAGGAGATAATGCAGCCGTACTCGATTTCCCCAATAGTGCCGACGCACCCGATAGGCCGCCGCTAATTGCTCCAGCAGCACTTGATCAGGAGCCCTAAGAACAGCTCGCGCTTCTTCACGACTGATAATTTCACCCGCTAGAGCACGGTCAGCAAGCTGATTCCAAGAGAGAAGAGTGGACATAATAATTCCAATGAATGCCTGTTGAGCATGGTAGTACAAATCCCCCACGGCCCTCTCGATAGAGACCCAAAGTTATCCCTACCAAAATCGTACTCAAATCCAAAACGAACCCAGGAAGCAATGGATCGCCACTCATTGTAGTTGGATTATCCAATTCCTCTACGGGGGAAGAAGGACGGTAGACATAGACCTTCCGTTGCGAGCGGTCAATTAACCGGTCATTTCAACTACCGGATGCAGTCTCACCACCATCGGAACGATTTCAGTAAAGGTTAGGAGTTCTGTTGCCATCTTTATCACGGACTCTATGGTTCCATCATTACCGACAATCTTCAGCAAAGAACTAGGGACAGTGTCCTAAATCCCGTAACCGTTGAATCAACTGTTCTTTTTCTTGTCGTTCCTGCTCTAAGAGAGATTCCGCAGGGCCTCACCTTTTGCAAGCCAGCCGATGCGGCTTCATTTAATAGAGTTTTCTCTATGGAAAACCTAAATTAAATCAATTTTACACTATGGAAGTTGCGCTCTACTATAAACAGAAGCAGTTAAGCTTGGGTTTTCCCTTTCACTATTCCATAGGCATTTTGCCGCAGGGAGGAGTGGTTCTAATAACCACTCTAGAGGATTCTCTTGCCGTTATTGCTTTTCTGTTGGACGCAATAGGCTTCAGGATTCTGAAGCTGTTGTCTTTGCAGAATTTCCCCAAAGAAAAGACTCATATGAGGAGAACCCGCATGTCAGACCAAGAAACTACGTCTTCGCCCATAGCTCCGGCTTCACAATCTGGCCTAACCCGCAGGAATTTTCTGGTGGCGGCTGGAGCCGTCGCTGCGAGCAGTTTGTTGAAGCCGGGATACGCCTGGGCTGCAGATACTCCAGAAATCGCGGGTCTGAAGATTGGGTTTGTGGGTCAGACGGATGCTGCACCTCTGATTATAGCCAAGGAAAAGGGCTACTTCGCGAAACATGGCCTCAAGGATGTGCAACTGGTCAAGTTTCCTTCCTATGCGGTCATCCGCGATAACTTAGAACTGGGAGGAGAGGGGGGCGGCGTCGATGCTTCGATGGTGCTGCGGCCGATTGGCTTTTTGATGTCCCTGGGAGCGATTACGAAGGGAAACAAAAAAGTCCCGATGTATACACCGCTGTCGCTTAACATTGATGGTCAGGGAATTACCATTTCTAACGAGTTTAAGGACGAAAATCCGAGGCTGAATAGTTCCGTGATTCGGGCAAAGGTACTCAAGGCGAAGGAGAAAGGTAGCAAGTATAAGTTTGGCAGTACGTTCCCTGGGGGGACGAGTGACTTAATGATGCGCTACTGGTTGGCCGCCGGGGGCATCGATCCAGACAACGATGTGGAGAGCATCATCGTTCCGGCCGGACAACTCGTAGCCAATATGAAAGTGGGGACTCTGGCTGGATTCTGTGTGGGCGATCCCTGGCACGCTCGGGCAATCAACCAAAAAATTGGTTACACGGCCCTGGTTTCGGGCGAATGGTGGCGGGATAATCCAGAGAAAGCAGTGACCATGCGGGTGGACTGGGCGGATAAGTACCCGAAGGCGACAAAGGCTATGCTCATGGCCGTCATGGAGGCGCAACAGTGGTGCGATGTCATGACGAACCGCGATGAAATGGTGAAGATTCTGTCCGGCCGCGAATTTGCGAATGTTCCAGCAGCGGATTTGTTGCCAAGGCTGAAGGGCATCGTGGACTACGGGGACGGACGGGTGGTGCAGAATAGCCCGTACCTGATGCGCTTCTGGAAGAACAATGCTTCCTTTCCTTACAAGAGTCACGATCTCTGGTTCTTGACTGAGAATGTGCGTTGGGGAAAACTGCCGCCCGATTTTGATGGGATTCGCAAGGTAATCGCTCAAGGAAACCGCGAGGATCTCTGGCGGGCGGCGGCTAAAGAGTTAGGTGTCACCCAGATTCCCAAGAGTTCTTCGCGGGGTGTAGAGACGTTCTTCCCCGATAAAGTCAAGTTCGATCCGAAGAATCCGGAAGGGTATTTAGCGAGCCTCAAGATCAAGAAAATTCTTGATGTAAAGAGCAAGAAAGCTTAGACGCTGAGGGGCTTGGTGAAAGATTGGCCTTGGGCCAGTTCCCGTATTTGTTGCTTGAAATGAACCTGACCTCATTTCGTGGTCACTAATTTTTCTAAGGAGGGTGCAATGACGACTGTATTGGAGAATCGGCAAAAAAAGCCACTGCGCTTAGCGGTGGATCCAAAGACTTGGCGGGCGGTAGCGCCTTGGGTGGCGATTACTGTATTGCTTGGGGTATGGGAGTTGCTCTGCTCTAGTCCTGGGGCGACACTACCGCCACCGTCGCGTGTCGTCAGTGATACCTGGGACCTGATCATCAATCCTTTCTTTCAGGGAAGCGGCACGAACCAAGGTCTATTCTGGCAAATTCTGGCCAGCTTGCAGCGGGTAGCGATTGGCTTCTCCCTGGCAGCGTTAGTTGGGATTACCCTTGGAATTTTGATCGGGGTAAGTCCATTGATGTATGCAGGCCTCGACCCGATCTTCCAGGTACTGCGCACGATTCCGCCCCTGGCCTGGTTGCCGATTGCCCTGGCCGCTATTCAGAAGTCGGAACCTGCGGCTCTGTTTGTGATCTTCATTACGGCGATCTGGCCCATCATCATCAATACAGCGGTTGGGGTGCAACGCATTCCCCAGGACTATAACAACGTGGCGCGGGTGTTGCAGTTGTCTCGCCAAAAATACTTTCTGAAGATTCTGCTGCCTGCTGCACTCCCTTACATCTTCACGGGATTGAAGATTGGCATTGGACTTTCGTGGCTGGCCATCGTTGCCGCAGAGATGTTGATCGGTGGGGTCGGCATCGGCACCTTCATCTGGGATGCCTACAACAGCGCCAAAGTTAGCGAAATCATCCTGGCCCTTCTCTACGTTGGCTTAGTTGGATTTATGCTCGACCGCATGGTGAGTTGGATCGCCACCCTGATCGTCCCTGCTGAGCGCAAGTAGGTCTACTCTTCGCCCCAAAAACTACAAACCAGGAGGTACACCATGTCCGTCTACGTCGAAATCGATAAAATTGATAAAGTCTTCCCGCTTGCAGGAGATGACACGTATATCGCCCTCACAAATGTCAACCTTACGATCCGCAAAGGAGAATTTGTTTCTCTGATCGGTCACTCCGGCTGCGGTAAATCTACCCTCCTCAACATTGTTGCGGGCTTAGATCTCCCAAGCGAAGGCACCGTCGTTCTTGCAGGCACAATGGTCACCAAACCTGGTCCCGACCGCATGGTCGTCTTCCAGAATTACTCCCTTCTGCCCTGGCTCACTGTCCGCGAAAACATCGCCCTTGCCGTCGACGAAGTCCTTGCAGACCAGTCAAAAGCACAGCGCCAGGCAGTGATCGATGAGCACATTGCCTTAGTTGGCCTCCAGGCCGCCGCTGACAAACGCCCCGACGAACTTTCGGGCGGTATGAAACAGCGTGTCGCCATTGCCCGTGCCCTGGCCATCCGCCCCGCCCTTCTACTCCTGGACGAACCCTTCGGTGCCCTCGATGCGCTCACCCGAGGCAACCTCCAGGAACAACTGATGCAGATCGCTCAGGAAACTGAAATCACCTGCTTGATGGTCACCCACGACGTAGACGAAGCCCTTCTCCTCTCCGACAGAGTCGTCATGTTGACCAACGGCCCTTCCTCTAACATCGGCCAGATCTTGGAGGTCAATATCCCTCGTCCCCGCAAGCGACTCGAAGTCATCAACCATCCAAGCTACTACGCGCTGCGTTCAGAAATTATCTACTTCCTCAATCAGCAGAAGCGAATCAAGCAACTGCGCGAACGTCGCCGTCCTCCCATCGCCCGCCATGGCCTCGAAAAGATCAACCTTGAAGTCGGCTTTTTGCCCCTTACTGCTGCCGCCCCCCTGGCGATTGCCAAAGAAAAAGGACTCTTTGAACACCACGGCCTCGATGAAGTGACGCTGGTGAGAGAATCTAACTGGCGCGCGATCAGCGATGGCCTGATCGGTGGCTACTTGGATGCTGCCCAAATGCCCTCTGGAATGCCCCTCTGGTTGAGCCTCGGCGGCAATTCCGAAAGACCTCTGCCCGTGGTGACCTCGCTGACCACCACCCGCAACGGCAACGCCGTGACCCTGGCGCAACGCTTCTACGAGGAAGGGGTGTACGATCTCCAAGGCTTCAAAACCTACCTCCAGAACACACCTAAGCAGCGCCATACCCTAGGGGTCGTTCATCCTGCCTCCATGCACAACCTCCTGTTGCGCTACTGGCTCGCTGCTGGCGGTATCGACCCAGACCGCGATGTTGAACTTACGGTCATTCCCCCTGCCCAGATGGTCGCTAACCTACGCTCCGGAAACATCGACGGTTTTAGCGTCGGCGAACCCTGGAATATTCGGGCAGCCGTCGAGGGCATCGGCTTCACTGCAGCCACGGATCAAGAAATCTGGCTCGGCCACCCCGGCAAAGTCCTGGGCGTTCGGGAAGACTGGGCACAGGCTCACCCGAATACCCACCTCGCCCTGATCAAAGCCCTCCTGGAAGCCTGTCAATTCTGCGCCGATGCCAACAATACCGAAGAAATTCGCACCATTCTCTGTCGTCCAGAGTACCTGGGTGTCGATCCCGCCTATGTGCAACTAAGCGACACCGATGCCAATCTCTGCAATCTCGAGGACCATCACTGGCAGTATAGCCACCATGAGTTTGCTGGCGCTGGCGTCAACCGTCCGAGCCGGACTGAACAGCTCTGGATTATGACTCAGATGGCTCGTTGGGGCATCGTGCCTTTTCCGCGCAACTGGGTCGAAATTCTTGAGCGCACCTGCAAAGTGAACGCTTTCAGCACTGCCGCCCGCGAACTCGGCCTCGACATCAACTACAAACGTAGCGCCATTCAACTGTTCGACAGTGCTCCCTTTGATACCGATAATCCGATCGGTTACCTCAACAATTTGGCGATTAAGAGCGATGTCTACATCGCCGAAGTTATCTTGCCTTGATCTTTATTCTCACCAGGAGGCTCCAGCCATGACCCAGTTTCTCGATATCCGAGGAGTTAGCAAAGTCTACGAAACCGCCAAAGGTCCATTCACCGTCCTTCAGGACATCGATCTGGCCGTGAATGAAGGTGAATTTATTTGCCTGATCGGCCACTCCGGCTGTGGCAAGACCACCCTGCTCAACATGGTCAGCGGTTTTGCTACCCCAACTTCCGGGAGCGTCCGCCTTAGGAACCAGCCGATCATCCAACCTGGCCCTGACCGCATGGTTGTCTTTCAAGGCTATGCGCTACTGCCCTGGCTGAGCGCCTTCGAGAATATCTACCTCGCCGTCGACGCTGTTTACCCCAAACTCTCAAAAGCCGAAAAGACCACCCGCGTCCGCGAAAACCTCGACCTCGTCGGCCTCACGGTCTCTGCTGACAAAAAGCCCGATCAGCTTTCAGGCGGTATGAAACAGCGGGTGGCCATCGCCCGCGCCCTCTCAATCCGCCCGGAAGTACTCATCCTCGACGAGCCCTTTGGCGCCCTCGATGCCCTAACTAAGGAAGAACTGCAAGAAGAATTGCTCAAGATCTGGAACGAGCGTCGCTGCACTGTGCTGATGATCACCCACGACATCGACGAAGCCTTGTTTCTCGCCGATCGCTTGGTGATGATGACCAACGGTCCCGCTGCTCGGATTGGTGAAGTGCTGACTATTCCCTTTGCCAGACCTCGCTCCCGCGCCAGGATTATGGAGGAACCAGAGTACTACGAACTACGCAACTACGCCCTTGACTTTTTATATCGACGCTTTGCCCACGACGTCGATTGACTGAGTGGAATGTTTTCCCATCGGTACATTGGGAGTTCCGTACAACCTGCCCAGCCACAATGCGCAGAACAACAGACCTTGCATATGTCACGATTAGCCTAAGAGCTATTTATGTGTCATGCCCCAAGCTACCCTTCCCTCCCAATACAACCCCTTTGAGACCGAATCCCTTTGGCAGAAACACTGGGAGGAGAAGGACTTTTACACAGTCGATGTAGATGGACCAGGGGAGCCCTATTGCATCATGATTCCTCCACCTAACGTCACGGGGAATCTCCACATTGGTCATGCCCTGACCAATACACTGCAGGATGTCTTGATCCGTTATCATCGGATGCGGGGCTACAAGGCTCTTTGGCTACCAGGAACAGACCACGCAGGAATTGCAACGCAAACGGTGGTGGAACGGGAATTAGGCCGCGAAGCCTTGGCATACACCAAGGAATATAGAGAACTTGCCGAACAACAGAAAAAGAAAGCTTCTCTAGCCGGTGCTGAGCAACGCAAAGCTATGAGTCGAAATGAATTTTTTGAACGAGTTTGGCAGTGGAAAGAAAAGTATGGCGGCGAAATTGTTAATCAATTGAAGCGCTTGGGCTGCTCCTGTGATTGGTCGCGGGAACGCTTCACGATGGATGAAGGGCTTTCCCAGGCGGTTGTCGAAGCTTTTGTAGGCATGTATGAAAAGGGCCTGATTTACCGTGGTGAGTACATGGTGAACTGGTGCCCCGCTTCTATATCTGCCGTATCTGATTTGGAAGTGGAGAACAAAGAAGTCGATGGAAGCCTGTGGTATTTCCGCTATCCGATCAAAGATGAGCCTGACCGTTATCTAGTCGTCGCCACCACCAGACCGGAAACCATGCTGGGAGATACGGCGGTAGCAGTTAATCCTAAAGATGAGCGGTACAAAGATTTGATCGGAAAAACGATTCTGTTACCGATTCAAAATAGAGCAATCCCGATTATCGGAGATGAAATTCTCGTTGATCCCGAAGTGGGAACCGGATGCGTCAAAGTTACGCCAGCTCATGATCCCAATGATTTTGCTACAGGTAAACGGCATGATCTCCCCTTTATCAATATTCTCAACATTGATGGAACGATTAATGAAAATGGAGGTCCTTTTGCAGGACAGGATCGCTTTGAAGCCCGCAAGAATGTGGTGGCCTGGTTTGAAGAACACGGACTTCTAGAGAAAGTTGATCCCTATAGGCATTCAGTCCCTTTCTCCCAGCGGGGGGGAGTTCCTATTGAACCGCTGCTTTCAACGCAATGGTTCGCAAAAATGGAGCCTTTGGCGCAAAGTGCTTTAGCGGCTTTAGACGATAAAAATCAACCTCATTTTGTGCCAGAACGATGGGCCAAGGTATATCGAGACTGGTTAGAAAATATCCAAGATTGGTGTATTTCTCGTCAGTTATGGTGGGGACATCAAATTCCAGCTTGGTATTTAGTCAAAGATGGGATTGTTCAAAAAGGTAAGAATGATCCGATTATCGTTGCCCGGATGGAAGAAGAGGCTTATCTCAAAGCCCGTGAACAATTTGGTCCAGACATTCAACTTGAACGAGATGAAGATGTTTTAGACACTTGGTTCTCTGCTGGATTGTGGCCTTTTTCCACTTTAGGTTGGCCGGAAGCAACTACTGATTTTAAAATGTTTTATCCCACCTCCGTACTCGTGACCGGATTCGACATTATCTTTTTTTGGGTGGCCAGAATGACGATGATGGCTCATGAATTCACAGGGAAAATTCCATTTAAAGACGTATATATTAATGGCCTTGTGCTGGATGAAAAAGGCCAGAAAATGTCTAAAAGTAAAGGTAATGGCATTGATCCCCTAGAACTAATGGGTCGTTATGGAACCGATGCTCTACGTTTTACTCTGGTTTCTCAAGTAGCAGGAGCAGGTCAAGATATCCGGATGGATTACCAGCGTTCTACAGGAGAATCTCCCTCCGTAGAAGCCTCTCGCAACTTTGCCAATAAAGTATGGAATGCTTCTCGATTTGTGCTGACTAATTTAGAAGGTAAAACCCCTGATGAATTAGGACTTCCTGATCTCGAAAACTTAGAGTTAGCCGATCGCTGGATCCTAAACCGCTATGCAGGTTTGGTTCAAGAGACTAACTACGCCTTTCCAAAATATGAATTGGGTGCCGCCGCAAAGTCTATCTATGCTTTCTTATGGGATGACTACTGTGATTGGTATATCGAGTTAGTGAAACCTCGCCTAAGAGGAGATGATCCCCAGGCGAAGCAAACCGCACAACAAGTCTTGGCCTACGTCCTAGAAGGAACCTTGAAGCTCCTACATCCCTGGATGCCCCATCTAACGGAAGGGATCTGGCAAGTACTCACCCATAACAATCAAGAATCATCCATCTCTGTTCAACCCTATCCCTACGAAGTGAGCTTCTTGGATAGTGATATCGAGAAACAGTTCGGTCTGATTCAAGGTGTGATTCGCTGTATTCGGGGACTCAGAAACGATGCTTCGATCGAGCCTGTTCAGAAAGTAGATGTAATTCTACAAAGTGAAAATGCTCAAAAACAGCTTCTTGAAGGAGCGCAGGCTTACATCTGCAATCTAGCCAGAGTGGAAACATTAACCATTACAGAAAAGCTAGAACAGCCTGTGGCCCAAGCTTTTCCTGGGGTAGTGGAAACGGTCCAAGTTCTGCTGCCTTTAACGGGCGTAGTAGATATAAAGGCGCTTAAGGAAAGCATTCAAAAGCGTCTGGAAAAACTGGAGAAAGATGTTCAAGGATTAAAAGGCCGCTTGGATAATAAGAGTTACGTGGAGCGGGCTCCGAAAGAGATTGTCCAGAAAAGCCAAGAGGAACTAGCAGAGCTTTATTTACAAATGGAGACGTTACAAAGTCGATTGAAAAATTTGTCTGCTTAACTTTGTAGAAAGAGTTGCGTTTAATTGCGCAGATGCACCGGCATGACCAAATAGGAAAAATCGCTGCCATCAATCGGTTTGAGTACCGCTGGATTGACGGGGCCATTGAACTGGAGCTTGATATCGCTGGCCTGAATGACTCTGAGCCCTTCCAGAAGATATTTCACATTGAAGGCAATCGTGAGGTCTTCGCCGGTATAGCGGATCTCTAGTTGTTCCCGACCACTTCCCACATCAGGAGCGTCCACAGAGAGGGTCAGGATGCCCGTAGAGGAGAAATCCATGCGGACAATGTGGTTTTTCTGGTCGGCCAGGACTGAGATGCGTTCTAGGGCATTTAAGAAGGACTTGCGTTCCAAGTCTGCGGTCCGAATAAAACTTTCAGGAATTAGCTGCCCGTAGTTGGGGTACTGACCATCCAAAAGGCGAGTTGTAAGCCGCTGGTCAGGCAACTGGAAAATGACTTGTCCCCGGTCCAGACTGACCTCTACCGTTTCTGCCGTATGCGCACTGAGCATTTTCTGCAGTTCCCGAAGGGCGCGCACTGGAATAGTCACATCCAAGACGGGAGCGGTTTTTGTGCCATTTGCGGCTACGGGAGGGGTGCGGATCACCGCCAGACGATGCCCATCCGTGGCCGCAAATTCTGCATTATCCTTCGCTGTTTTGATATGCACCCCAGTAAGAACCTGCTTGGTCTCATCAGCTGAGGCTGAAAAGAGCGTGAAATCTAAACCCAGAAGCAAATCTTGAACTGCCACATGGAAGGAATCAGCCTCAGGAAGCTGAGGAATAGCCGGGAAATCCACTGGGTCCATAGCCCGGACCTGATATTCACTAAACCCACATTCCAGCATCACCAGGTCGTCCCCTTGCAGGGCAAAGGTAATCGGAGCCTTGGCGGGAAGTTTGGAGACAATATCGCTGAGGTACTTGGCTGGGAGGGTGGTGCGGCCAGGGACCTCCACCTCTGCTGGAAAACGACTGACAATCCCCAGGTCTAGGTCGTAGGCGGTAAGGGTCATGAAGCCATCATCAGTTGCCTCCACCAAAATATTGGACAAGATCGGGTGGGTCGGCCGGGTGGCTACGGCCCTACTGATGAGATTTAAGTTCTGATTTAGCTGTTCTTGACCACAAACTAATTTCATGAGGAAGAGCCCTGTGTTTTCGGTATTTTCAGTGGACTATCGGATGGTCCTTACATGGCGATGATTTTAGCAAGAGGTTGCTCTTGTCTTTTTGGTTTTCAAGGTCTAAGTATTCGAGGAGAAAGACCTAGATTTTGTGGGTTCACAGATCTGAAATTTCTCATCGTTCCTTCTAGAAGTATTCTTCTGTCTTTTTTAAATATTTTATTTAGTAGTAGTAGTAGGGGGTGTGGAAAATGTGGAAAACTCATGAAACTCTCTCTGGGTAAGGATTATAAAATCCACAGGCCTGTGGATTGATCTGTGCATAAGTTTGAAGTTATCCACAGGGTATATTTACCTGTGGATAAATAGGCCCTTTCTCCCCAGGTTATCCACAGGCTTTCCACAAGTTATCCACAGGTATTTGATAGTATTTACTCCCTTTTGTGTCTTTTTGTCCCTATTTTTAGCAGCTACTCAATCTGTCTCTGAAATCAACCGTTGAGAAATGCGCTGGAGTAGCCGTGTCGTCTGGGCATCACGGCTCTTTAGTTCGCTGATTTTATCGATAGCGTAGAGCACCGTAGTATGGTCTTTGCCTCCCAAAATCCCACCAATCTTAGGCAGACTCAAGTCTGTGTGACTGCGCAAAAGATACATACAGATTTGTCTAGCGGTGGAGATTTCTCGCTTACGGGAATTACCGCGCAGTTCTTCTAGGTCAATGCCCATCTCTTCGCTAACTATATCCAGTACCGAATTCGGGGTGACCTCTCCCTTCGGTTGTGGAGGGGAAAGAATGGGCCGAATCGTTTCCACCCGCATCGGTAACCCTGAGATGGAGACATAGGCTATGGCACGAATGAGTGCTCCTTCGAGTTCTCTGATGTTGTTGGTATAGGTAGTGGCAATAAATTGAATAACTTCTTTGGGAATGTAATTTCCTTCGTCTTCTGCTTTTTTTTGCAGAATAGCCATGCGGGTTTCTAAATCAGGCGCCTGAATATCAGCAATCAGGCCCATAGAGAAGCGAGAACTTAACCGATCTTGCAGCCTGGAAATCATATGGGGTGGACGGTCTGCTGCCAGAACAAGCTGCTTTCCATCTTCGTGAAGCACGTTAAAAGTGTGGAAAAACTCTTCTTGTGTGTATTCTTTCCCTTCCAAAAACTGCACGTCATCAATCATTAGGAGGTCTACTTTCCGATAGCGGTCTCGAAAAGCTTGCATTGCATTTCGGTTAATCGCTTCGATCAGGTCATTGGTGAATCGTTCGGTACTGATATAGCAGATTTTGCTCTCTGGGTTGACTTCCAGACGATAGTGGCCAATAGCTTGCATGAGATGGGTTTTGCCCAAGCCCACGCCACCACATAGAAAAAGAGGATTGAAATCTTTCCCTGGCACTTCCGCTACGGCTAGAGAAGCCGCATGGGCCATACGGTTAGTTGCGCCCACCACAAAGCGTGAAAAAACATACTTGGAGTTTAGGGTCCCAATAATAAAGTCTGATTTAGGAGCTGGAGCAGCTTTCGGCGAGATATTCTCGATCGCCTCTGTTCTGAGTTCGTCCTCGGAAGATTCGCTGGAGGTAAAAGATACTTCTACAGACTTACCGAGAACTTCGTGCGCCGCCTCTGCGATCGCTGCTGCGTAGTGTTTCTGCAACCAGTTACGCGCAAAAGGGGTAGAAGTTTGGATAGTGAGCTTATTTTCGTCAAAAGCTTCCACACTGGCGGGCTTAAGCCAGGTTTCGTAAGCTGGGCGCGTCAGACGCATCCGTAGACGCTCTAGAATTTCAGACCAAAGGCTTTCGATGGTGAGTTGCACCTACTACACTCCGCCGAGGGGGAAAATCTAACAGCAATTTGCGGCAATTCTACTCATGATCTGAACGTGCGTCCAGCACTACTGACCACAAATAGTGTTCTAGAAAGGGCAAAACCCTATCGGTAGTGGAGTATCCAGAGAAGAAGACGCTTGAAGACGCTTATTGGTTAGGGTGTTTCATTCTAACCGTCCTCTACCCAAAGGGAATCTCTATTCTTAAGTGCAGGTTTTGACGTATGATCTTGGACTTGGGTATTTTTGATGCCCCCACATTGATTAGGAATTGAGGAACGGTTATGAAGCGTACCCTTGGGGGCACCAATCGCAAGCGCAAGCGCACCTCCGGTTTTCGCGCCCGCATGCTCACCGTGGGCGGTCGCCGGGTCTTGAATGCTCGTCGCAAAAAGGGACGTCACCGTTTGGCTATTTAGTGCTTTATATCGGCAATTAAGTGCTTCCAAAGCCCTATCGCTTGCGTAAATCCTGGCAGTTTAAGCGAGTTTATGAAAAAGCCCGTAGGTTCAGTTGTCCTTCCATAGTTCTTCTCGTCTTGAAGAATGAAGTGTCTGAGCCAAGGGTGGGTATTTCCATAAGCACTAAGGTGGGAAAAGCTGTAGTGCGTAACCGTCTCAAGCGACTGGTTCGAGAAGCATTTAGAGAATTTTTACCCACAATTGCCCCCGTTGATATGGTCGTCGTTTTACGAACTGAGGCTGTAGGTAGCTCATTTGCAGTTATTAAGTCAGAATTAAATAATCTGCTTATGAAGGCTGGAGTACTGTATGGCGATTCAGGAAGAGGTGATTTATGAAGGACGCATTCACCCAGGTGATCTGATAACAAATACCTTTCTGCTGGTGACGGTTATTTGGTTACCGATCTGGATTGGTTCCCTCGTCCGTTGGATTTTTGTCCGCTATCGGTTCACCAATTTGCGTCTGAGTGTAGAAGGGGGATGGATGGGGCGTGATCGCACTGATGTGACCTACAAAGAAATTGTAGAAGTCAAAGACGTTCCCGCTTCTGTCGTGGGTGGCTTGTTTGGGTATGGCACCCTTCTTTTGGTCTTGAAGGATGGTGCGCGTCTGGAATTGAAGGCTGTGCCTAAGTTCCGGGAAATTGCTGAGCGGATTCGAGAGCGGAT
>Ga0208851_1000412_pt1 | contig 19117 bp, 18 predicted proteins | sample NGESurshal092012_FD_184481 | JGI IMG/M metagenome (GOLD analysis project Ga0208851, IMG submission 184481) | Arctic peat soil microbial communities from Barrow, Alaska - NGEE Surface sample 415-2 shallow-092012 (SPAdes) | ecosystem: Environmental > Terrestrial > Soil > Wetlands > Peat ... | reverse complement strand
CATCTTCAACACCGCGGCTGCAGTGCCGGCCGCGACGATCCACCATCATTCCGCGGTCTCCGCGCTGCTCGGCGCGATCAGCCACATCCACGTCAAGCTGCCTGAGCCGCATCCGATCTACCAGCGGGCCAACTATTTCGACGCAGCGCGGATGTCCCGCCTCATGGAACACCTGTAACCGAACACGAAGGGAGTCGACGCATGTCTGAACAGACCGAGCGGAATATCAAAGTGGTCAAGAAGGGCTACGAAGCCTTCGGCCGCGGCGATCTAGATGCGGTGCTGCGCCTCTACGACGACGACATCGAGTGGACACAGCCGGGCCGGAGCTCGATCAGTGGCACTTATCATGGCAAAGGCGAGATCGGCGAGTTGTTGAGGCGGCTCGGCGGGAAGACAACAATGGTGAAACCGCACCGTTTCCTCGCCGACGGCGACACCGTCGTCGTGTTGAGCGAAGCGACGATCGACGGGGAAACAAGTCAAGACGTCGAGGTTTTCACGATGCGCGATGGGAAAGCCCTGACGGCAAGGACTTACGGCGATACAGCGCTCATGGAACGCGTGTTCGGGGCAAAGCAGGTCGCGACCAGCTAGCCAGCTCCGGTTCAGCGCGCCTTCCAGACCGGCGGGCGCTTCTCGGCGAATGCCAAGGGTCCTTCCCTGGCGTCCTCCGACTTCATCAGCGCGCCGATCTCGCGCATGGTGCGGAGCCAACCGGCCTCGTCTGCGGTGATGGTGCCGTCGTCGACCCCGGCCGCGACGCGCTTGCTGGCCTGCACGGCCAGCGGAGCGTTGACGGTGATCCGTTCGGCCAGCGCCAGCGCGGCCGCCACGACGGTGCCGTCCGGCACGACCTGGTTGATCAAACCCCAGTCGAGTGCCTCGGCGGCGGTGATCGGCTCGCCGGTGAACAGCAGCCGCATGGCGACCTTGCGCGGCAGCTGCTCGACGATGCGGAACACCCCGCCGGCGGCGGCGATCAGCCCCCGCTTGACCTCCGGCAGGCCGAACTTCGCGCTCTCCTGTGCGACCACGAGATCGCTGGCCAGCGCCAGCTCGGTGCCGCCGCCGAAAGCGGTGCCGTTGACCGCCGCGATGGTGGGCTTGTCGATGAAGTGCCGTACGTAGCCGGCGAACCCCCATTCGGGGTGCCGCGGGTGAAAGAGGTTCTCCCGCCGCGAGATTGCCTTGAGGTCCGCGCCGGCGCAGAACGACTTGTCACCGGCGCCGGTGATCACCACGGCCCACACGTCGGTGTCGTCCTGGGCCTGCTGCAGCGCGTCGCCGACCGCGGTGCTCACCGCGCCGTTGACGGCGTTGCGGGCCTCGGGGCGGTTGATGGTGATGAGCGCGACGTTGCCCCGCCGCTCGTAGAGAGCGGCGGGGCCTTCGACGTCGGTCACGCGGTTACAGCAGCTCGAGGATGGTGGCGTTGGCCTGCCCGCCGCCCTCGCACATGGTCTGCAGGCCGTAGCGAATTCCCTTGTCCCGCATGTGGTAGAGCAGTGTGGTCATGATCCGCGCACCGGAGCCGCCGAGCGGGTGGCCCAGCGCGATGGCTCCCCCGTTGGGGTTGAGCTTCTTCTCGTCGGCGCCGATCTCCTTGAGCCAGGCCATCGGAACCGGCGCGAACGCCTCGTTGACCTCGAAGGCGCCGATCTCGTCGAGGCTCAGACCGGACCGCTTGAGCGCCTTCTGGGTGGCGGGGATCGGGGCGGAGAGCATCATCACCGGGTCGGCACCGGCCAGCGTGGCGGTGTGCACGCGGGCAAGAGGCTTGAGGCCCAACGACTTCGCCTTCTCCGCCGACATGAACAGCAGCGCGGCCGAGCCGTCGGAGATCTGCGAGGAGTTGCCGGCGTGGATCACGCCGTCTTCGGAGAACGCCGGCTTGAGCTGACCCATCTTCTCCAGCGTGGTACCGCGGCGAATACCCTCGTCCCTGAGCACGACGTTGCCTTCGGGGTCTTTGATGGCCACGATCTGGTCGTCGAACGCGCCGGAATCCTGTGCGGCCGCGGCCTTCTCGTGCGAGTCGAGGGAGAACTGGTCCAGGTCGTTCCGGCTCAGGCCCCACTTGGTGGCCATCATCTCCGCGCCGATGCCCTGGTTCGGGGTGCGGCTGTAGCGGCTCTTGAAGCTGGCCGAGTAGGGGTTGCCGCCGTTGGCCAGCGAGGCACCCATCGGGGTGCGCGACATCGACTCGACGCCGCCGGCGATGACGGCGTCGTAATGGCCTGCCACCACACCGGCGGCGGCGAAGTGCACCGACTGCTGGCTGGAGCCGCACTGCCGGTCGACGGTCACGCCGGGGATGGTCTCGGGCCAGCCGGCGGTGAGCACCGCGGTGCGGGCGATGTCGAGGGCCTGCTCCCCGGCCTGCATGACACAACCCCAGATGACGTCGTCGACGATCTCGGGATCGATACCGGCGCGCTCGGCCAGGCCGTTGAGCACCTGTGCCGACAGCTCGGCGGGATGCACACCGGACAGTCCGCCGTTGCGCTTGCCGACTGGTGAACGCACAGCCTCGACAATAACGGCTTCAGCCATCGACCTTCTCCTTCTGCTGAGGTGAGTAGTTGGTTATTCGATTCTTAGCACCGCGCCCGCAAGCGGCGTGCGGCGGGGTCAACCAACCGTTCGGTTAGGCGGCGCGTCGGGGATCGAGTCGGCGGGCTACTTACCGGATGTCACGTGCACCGGCAGGTCGTCCTCCCAGGGCTGACGGGTGACCATGTCAGCCACGGCGACCCAGCCGGTCTCGAACTCGCCGGTGGCGGCGTCGACGAGCCGGTACTGCTGGCGCTGCCGGTGGATCGGCTGGGCGTCCAGCAGCACCACCCTGACCTCGCCCGGCTCGAAGTGACACCGCTTCTGCATCGCGGTGATCAGCTGCTCGTTGTGCATGTGGCCGTCGCCGAAGTTCCAGCCGATGGCCATGCTGCAGATCCGCTCACCGTCGGTGACCGAGTAGTCGTCCTCGTTCTGCCCGGCCATGGCCCGGTGCGCGAGGGTGAACAGCGCCTTGCCGTGGGTGTTGAAGGCGCGGAACGCATAGCCCATGTAGATCGGGATCTGGGCGGCCTCCTTGCTGCCGTAGAACTTCTCCAGCTGGGCGGCCGGCATGTTGGCGATCGCGACGAGGTTCTTCTCGATCTTCTCCTCGGCCGACGGTTTGATGCACCACAGCGTGGTGTCCCAATTGCCGGCGTAGTAGCGCATGCCGGGAAGGAACGAGATCTTGCGCGGGAACATGTTTCCGAGGATCACCGTGGCGGCCAGCACGGCGAACAACACCACGGGCCACGGGCTGGTGATGTCGGTGATGCCGATGTGCGCGTGCACGACGAACAGCGACAGCACGCAGAAGATCATGAAGACGTTCCACTCCAGCGGCACGCCCATCGGGATGGACGACAGGATGCCGAGGTGGAAGCAGACCATCACGAACGCCGCGATCGCCGTGGGCCAGCCGCCGTGGGAGAAGAACAGCGCCAGCGGGATCAGCATCTCGATGGCCGTGCTGACATGAGCCAGCAGGTGTGAGAGCCGGCCGGGGCGAAGGTCGTCGGGGAACCTCGCGAAGAACATGCGCTTGAGGAAGCGCGGCCGCATCACCGGGCTGTTGGACATCATCGTCGAGATGACGAACGGGAAGTGCCGGGTGAGCTTGGAGGTGGCGGCGCCGATCCAGATCGCCATGCACACCAGCTTGGCCGCGACGATGATGTCGACGCCGACGAACAGGAACGCGACGGCGAAGCTGCCGTACACCTCGCCACGGGCGGCCAGGAAGATCACCTTGTCGCGCAGCCCGGCCAGCGCCAGCAGTACCAGGACCGCGACGATCTGCCACGTCGGCAGCAGGCCCACGTCGGTGTCGAGGGCCGGGATGGGGCCGGTCCCGTCGGAGAACAGCGCCACCAGGAGCATGACCACCAGGGCGCCGTAGAGCAGAACGTCGACCGGCCCGCGGCTATCGCCCTTCGTCAGCGGCACCCGGTCGGGCCACGGCGGTAGCCGGATGGTTCCCGGCCGCAGCCAGTAGATGATCGACCCCATCGGTGGGAGGAAGCGGTTGTTGAGCGGGCCGAAGCCGCAGCCGAACCCGACGACCTCGAAGAGCATCGTATAGAGCACGACCTTCTCGAAGACGATCGGTTCCGACCACCACTGCGAAATATTGCCGAATCCGTCAATTCCCTTGGTGGCCAGGGCGAACAGCGCGGCCACGAAAATGTAGAGCAGGATCTTGACCACGTAGAACAGGTGCAGCGCGATCGGCGTGCCGAACCCGACTTCGGCCCAGTGCTTGGCCATCGGCTTGATCTTCTCGGCGCGCGTTCCCCTGCTCCACGTCTCGAAGTCGATGACGGGTACTTCCTGCTTCAGAAATCCCATGCGATGTTCCTAATCCACGAGAAGACGCAGAATCGCACGTTTCGGCGCGAATCTGTGCGAGTTTGCGTCTGCTCGCAAGCGGGGGGCTAAGTCTTGACGGGCGGGCGGTAGAAGATCGCCAGCTGCCCGATGCCGCCAGCCAGGCCGAGGAACACCGCGATCAGGAAGCCCGGCCAGCCGTGCAGCAGGTCGTAGATGCTGGTGTTGCGCAACAGCGCGTAGTCCAGGCTGAGCCTGCCCGCGCCCAGGGTGGCCACCGCGACGGCCGCCACGGCCAGCACCAGGTTGTACTCCCAGCCCTCCTTGACGATGAAGAACCCGTTGTGCCGGTGCACCGTCCACGCCGCGACCAACATCAGCGCCACGAACCCGGCCGCGGTGACCGGCGTCAGCAGGCCGGCCGCCAGGCCGAGGCCCGCCGAGAGTTCAGTGGTGGCGGCGACCCGCGCATGGAACACGCCGGGCTTCATGCCGATGCTCTCGAACCAGCCGGCGGTGCCCTTGATGCGGCCACCGCCGAAGAACTTGTTGTAGCCGTGTGCGGCCATGGTCAGGCCGAGCACCAGTCGCAGGATCAGCAGTCCGACGTCGTAGGCAGTCACGGGACAAACCTAGAGCATCACGGCCCGCGGCGTTACACATCAGCGGCCAATCGCAACGCGCAACCGGCCAACGTAGTCGTCGACGTCGACGTTGACCGAGTCGGCGTGCACGCTGACCGCCACGTGCTCGCCGATGCCGTGCACCCCGTGGGTGAGACTCATCATCGGTGACAGCGCCGGGTAGCCCGCGGTGAACACCACCGAGGCCCCGCCGAAGGACAGGTCGGCCGCTCCCCGGTTCACGCTCGACACCACGGTGTTGCCCGACACGGCGGCGACACGGCCTTCCGGGTCGAATTTGCCTGTTCCCCAACGCAGCAACGCGGCGGGTGTCGCGGCGAAGGCAGCCGACGCGGCGCGCATCGCCGGGTGTTCTCCGCGCCGGCGCTGGGCGGCGAGTTCCTCGGCGATCAGCCGGGCACGCTGCGCGCGGTCGACCGCGACGTGCAGCCCGACACCGACATTGCGGAAGTCGTTGTGCGCATGACCATTCCCGGCTCCGGCCATCGGAACCTCGGCGCCCAGCAGCGACGGGTCCTCGCCGCGGTCGGCCAGGTAGCCGCCGAGAGCGTCCGAGATCGCCGTCAGCGCACCGATAGTCACCGTCGGCACGGACAGCTGCTCCCGGCGCACGACCAGCGTCCGGACGACGGGGTTGCCGCGCGGTGAGTCGTTGATGCTCAGCAGCGGCCGGGGCGGCGCCGGCGGCGGCACCGCGCCTGCCTCGATGTCACGCAGCAGCTGCCGGTGCGCGCGCCAGGCCGCGACGGTCCGCGCGGGCAGCCACCCGCGCTGCGCCGCCACCGGGGGTATCGCCCCCCGCCGGCCCAGCAGCGCACCGGCGAGTGCCGCCGAACGCTTGCCGTCACCGAGCGCGTGCCCGATCTGGATCACGACGACGGTGCCGGTGGCTGCGGCAGGCATTCCGTGCACCTCGGGGAAAACGTGCGCGCGCCAACTCATTCGGCGAAGATCGAGCTGGTCGGCCGCCAGCGCCGTGACTGCATCCAGGCAGTCCGGCCACCCGCGCCCGCCGGGGTGCGTCACGAACTGGTCGGCACCGATCTCGCCGCTCTGCCATCGCGGGTAGCGCCACTTGATGTTGTCGAGCGCCCCCAGCCCCAACTCGGGACACGACTGCGCCCGGCGGCGCATCTCGTCGACGGCGTCGGGGACCCGTGTGGGCGACCCGTCGAAGGCGAACAGCAGGAACTGGTCGTTGGGCACCTTGGCCGACATCCAGAGCATCTGCGCGTCCACCGCCGCCATAGATCTCGGCATGCCGGTCATTGTCCACCGATAGGGTGGAACCTGTGCCCTGGTCCGGTGCACACCGGGTTCGGCGAGCCCACGGGGATCTCCACCGATGACGCCGAGGCCGCGCTGCCCAAGGCGCTGTGGGTGGCCGCGGGCACCCCGGTCTCAAGAAGAAGTAGGACCGAGGAAGTCCAGGATTCGCCGGGCCACCGTGTCCGGCTGCTCGAGCTGCAGGAAATGCCCGGCGTTCTCGACGATCGCCACATCGCTGCCGTCGGGCAGGGCATCGCGAACCCACGGCGTGAATTCCGGTGTCATGCAACCGTCGTCGTTGCCGTGCAGGTACAGCGTCGGCAGCCGCGGCGGCTCGGTCCACCAGCGATGCAACTCGGCGTAGCGCGCGGGCGGCTTGGTGTTGCGGATCGTCGCGCGGTAGGGGCCCAGCGCCGCGCGCCAGTACTGCGGCGCGCCGATCGCGGCGTCCACGTGGCGCAGGTCCTCGGCGGCGTTGTAGCCCGGCGACCACCGCCGCCACAGCAGCGGAACGATCCACGAGCCCGACCGCTCGGGCAGCACCGGCAGCTGGAAGTAGCTGATGTACCAGCTGCGGACCAGTTGGGCCGGCAGCAGCCGCAGAAGCTTGCCGCGGTTGGGCACCGGTCCGTGTTGCGGGCGCAGCGCGGCCGACGGCGGCACCGACATGACGACCGCCTTGACGAACGGGCTCTCCGGCATGGCCGCCAGGCCGGTGGCCACGATGGCGCCCCAGTCATGGCCGATCACCACGTCACGGTCGGTGGGGCCGCACGCCTCGCGCACCTGCAGCGCGTCGTGCATCAACGCCCCGATGTGGTAGCTGCCGTCGGACGGGATGGACGACGGGACGTAGCCGCGCATGAACGGCGCGATCACCCGATAGCCGGCCGCCACCAGATGCGGAGCCAACTTGCGGAACCCGTAGGCGGTGTCGGGAAAACCGTGCAGGCACAACGCAATCGGGCCGTCTTCGGGCCCCCAGGTCAGCGCCCGCAGCTGTACAGCCGGGGCGGCGACGTCAATCCAGCGCGGCGCGGGCATCGGTGTCAGATCGGGTCGAAGGCCGAGATCAGCCAGCGTCCGCCGACCTTGTCGAGGGTGACCCGCACACTCGAGGTGGTGTTGGTCGGCGCGTCGGCGCCCACCGTGACCGTCTGGTCGACGAACAGCAGGACGACTGCGTGGTCGGCCTTGGCCGACACCGGCGCGGCCGCCGGAACGGTCGCCAGTGCCGAGATCTTCTTCTCCTTGGCACCCGGGATGACGACGGTGTTGACCAGTTGGGTGTAGGCGTCGAGGAACGTTCCGGTCAGCCGGTCGCGGGCGGCACCCAGGTCCTTCTCGACGGTGTCGGGCTTGTAGCTCAACAGCGCGACGGTGGAGTCCCGGGCGGCCGTCACCGCCTCGTTGCGGGCGGTGTCGGCGTCACGTCGCGACGAGTCCTCCCACTTCAGGTAACCCGCCGCCGCGCCGAGCAGCATGGCGATCACGGGCAGGATGACGAACGCCACCGCGCAAGACCAGCTGAACCCCGTCTTCGGCGCGGTCTCGGCCTCGGCGATCTCCGGGTAGGAGTCGCTTCCCTCTACGGTGATCTCGGTTTCGAGCTCGGGGATGTCGGGCTTGTCCTCGGATGTGGTCACGGTACGAACTCCACTTTCGAGACCTTCGCCTGGTCGGCGCCGGTCTTCTTGACGGTCAGTCGCATCCGCCAGTTCCGCGGCGGCTGGTTCTGCGCGCCCGCGTTCTCCGTCTTGACGGTCACGGCCACCAGGACGTTGCCCTCGTTGCCGGTCACCGACTCCAGCCCGGCCTCGTTGAGCGTGCCGACGGACTTGGACTTGGCCTGCTTGACGACGTCGACGAAGGGCTGCGACCGCTTGGCGAAGTCGTCGTAGAAGGCGTCAGTGGCCGAATCGAGGATGCGCTGTACGTCGGCGTCGGCGTGTGCGAAATCGATGGTGGTCAGGTTGATCGCGCCCTGACGGCCGACGCTGACCAGCAACTCGCGCAACTGGTCGGCCTCGCGCGCCTGGTAGGCCCGGTAGCCCAGCCACCCGGTCAGCCCCGCCAGCGCCACCACCACGGCCAGCCCGACGGCGATTGCGCGCTTGACGTGCGACCACGGCTGCTTGGTCGCGGGCTCAACCGACTCCGCCACCTCCGTCGTCTCCTCGGCGTCGACCTCGACGTCGGCGTCGGCTTCGGTGACCGCGACGTCGTCCTCGGGCACATCAGCCTCGTCGGCCATTCTTGCTCCCTCTCGGCGCTCCAAGCGGATTGCCCGCACTCGGGCGAAAGGGTACCGGTAGTGCCTGGGAACAGCGTCGAGCAGGGGCGGCGAAGCTCAGCGCGCGCCCCTGGGTAACGTGCAATCCAGGTTCGGGGAGAGGATGCCTGTGAGCAGCACGAAGAGCGGTCCGCACACCGTCGAGTTCCGCGGCGACAAGAACCTGACACTGGTGGGCGATGAGTGGAACCGCGGTGCGGGCTCGGCGGCGGAGCACCCGACGATCCTGATGCTGCACGGCGGCGGCCAGAATCGGTTCTCCTGGAAGAACACCGGCCAGGTGCTCGCCGATGCGGGCTTTCACGTGATCGCACTCGACGCCCGCGGGCATGGCGACAGCGACCGCGCGCCGAACGCCGAGTACACGGTGGACGCGCTCTCCAGGGACGTGCTGAATGTGCTCGACCAGATCGGCCGTCCGGTGGTGTTGATCGGGGCCAGCATGGGCGGGCTGACCAGCATTCTGGTCGCGCACCTGGCCGGGCCGCACAAGGTCACCAAGCTGGTTCTGGTCGACGTGGTGCCGCGCGTCGAGCAGAAGGGCGCTTCCCGCATCCACGACTTCATGGTCAGTCACGTGCACGGCTTCGAGACCCTCGAGCAGGCGGCGGACGCCATCTCCGCCTACCTTCCGCACCGCAGGCGACCGAAGAACCTCGAGGGGTTGAAGAAGAATCTGCGGCATCGCGACGGCCGCTGGTTCTGGCACTGGGATCCGGCGTTCCTGAAGCCGGTCAACGACGATCCGTTCGTCCGTGCCGAGGAACTGGAGCAGGCGGCGGTCGACCTGACGATCCCGATCCTGCTGATTCGCGGCAAGCTGTCCGACGTCGTGAGTCCCGAAGGGGTGCAGGAGTTTCTGGCCAAGGTGCCGGCCGCCGAGTTCGTCGAGCTCTCCGACGCCGGACACACCGCGGCCGGTGACGACAACGACGCGTTCAGCGCGGCCGTCGTCTCGTTCGTCACCCGCTGACGTCGAGGTGTAGCTCGGAAACCAGGTAGGACCGGGCGATGTGCTTGAGCTCGGCCGGATCCACCGCGCGCACCACCATCTGAGCGCCGAGCCCGTCGATCATGGTCAGCAACCGGCGCGCGGCCACATCCGCGTCCCCGGCGTGGAACTCGCCGGTGGCGTTGCCCTCGCGGACCACGTCGGCGATGCAGGCCAGCCACTGGTCGGTCAGTGCGTCGGCCTCGGCGGCAAGCGCCGGGTTGCCGCGGCCCAGGCTCCAGGCCTCCAGCCACAGCGCACTGGCCTCCATGCTCGACTCGTCGAGAGTGTAGTCCATCAGGGCATTGATCTTGGCGGTCGGCGTCGGCTCGCCGGCCATCAGCTCGCGGGCGTTGTCCAGGTCCTCGGTGGCCGCGGTGCGGAATGCCGCGGTGATCAGCTGCTCGGCCGACGAGAAGTAGTGGCTGACCAGGCCGGGCGTGACCCCGAGGTCGGCGGCGACCTTGCGCAGCGTGACAGCGCTCAGGCCGTCGACGCGGCTGATCTCCACCGCGCGGCGCAGCAGCTCGCCGTGCCGCTCGGCAGGCAGCTTGCGTTTGGCTTCCCGCATCGCACCGGTCGCGACCACTTTCGTCCTTCCCCTTGACGGATGCCCCTGTGTTATTGAACACTACATCAACACTATTGAAGCATCAATCAACAAGGAGTGTCCGATGGCTGCGGCACCTGCCACCACCGACCGTCTCGGGGCCATCGAGGCCGCGGGCGTCGAGTACCTGCCCGAGGAGGCCAGGGACTCCAGCCCGCGCAACCTGTTCGCGGTGTTCCTCGGAGCCAACCTGACCTGGACGAACGTCGTCTTCGGCGCCTTCGCCATCCTGTTCGGGCTCAGCTTCTGGCAGACCCTCACCTCGATGGCGGTCGGCACCGCGATCGGCACCCTGGCGGTGCTCCCGACCGCGATCATCGGCCCGCGCACCGGCACCAACATGACGGTGTCCAGCGGTGCCTTCTTCGGCATCCGCGGCCGGTTCATCGGTTCCGCGCTGGCACTGGCGATCGCACTGGGCTTCGCCGCGGTGACGGTGTGGACCAGTGGCGACGCCCTGGTGGCCGCCGCACACCGGATGTTCGGTCTGCCCGAGACCAACGTGGTGCGCGGTGTCGGCTACGCCATCGTCGCGGCACTGATGGTGACCGTCGCCCTCTACGGGCACGCCACCATCGTCGCGATGCAGAAGATCGTCGTGCCCGTCGTCGGTGCGCTGATGATCCTGGGCGTCTTCGCCTTCGCCGGCGGATTCCACCCCAGCGCGACGTCCGGGGAGTACGCACTGGGCAGCTTCTGGCCGACGTGGACGCTGTGCGCGGTGCTCTTCGCGGCTGCGCCGATCTCCTATGGCCCCACCATCGGTGACTACACCCGGCGCATCTCCGCGGTGCGGTTCAGCGACCGGCAGATCACTGTCGCGCTCGGGGTGGGCATGTTCATCGGCGTGCTGCTGCCCAGCCTGTTCGGCGCCTACACCGCGATGAGTTTCGCCGACCCGACCGACTCCTACCTCGACGACCTGGTGACCGCAGCGCCGGTCTGGTACGTGCTGCCCATCGTGGTGATCTCGGTGCTGGGCGGCCTGAGCCAGGGTGTGCTGTGCATCTACGCCAGCGGCCTGGACCTGGAAGGCCTTGCACCGCAACTGAAGCGGACGCAGACCACGATCATCACCGCCGCTGTCGCGATCGTCCTGCTCTACGTCGGCGTCTTCGTGTTCGACGCGGTCGGGTCGGTCACCGCGATGACGGTGGTGCTGAACGCGGTAATCACCCCATGGATTGCGGTGCTGGCGATCGGCGCGCTGCGCACCCGCAGCGTCGGCTACGACCCGGTCGACCTGCAGGCGTTCGCCCACGGACGGCGCGGCGGCCGCTACTGGTTCACCGGTGGCTGGAACATCCCCGCGGTGCTGGCGTGGGCGGCCGGTTCGCTGTTCGGTGTGCTGGCGGTCAACACCACGCTCTACGTCGGTCCGCTGGCCGACGTAGCCGGCGGGGTGGACCTGAGCACCATCGGTTCGGCCGTGATCGCCGGCCTCATCTACGTGTTGGCGGGCCGCGGTCTAGGTCACCGGGGCGACCAGGCGCCTGTTGGTCAGCCACTCGTCGACGTTGCGTAAGGCCAGCTGCGCCATCGCAGTTCGGGCGCACGCGGTGTTGCTGCCCACGTGCGGCAACAACACCACGTTGTCCAGCTCGCGCAGCGCGGGCGGCACCTGCGGCTCGTGGGCGAAGACGTCGAGACCCGCACCGGCCAGTCCCCCGTTGCGCAGCAGGTCGATCAGGGCGTCCTCGTCGACGACGCTGCCCCGGGCGATGTTGATCAGATAACCCTGCGGCCCAAGCGCTTCCAGGACGCGACGGTCCACCAGCTGTCTGGTGTCCGGGCCACCGGCGGTGGCGGCGACCAGGACGTCGACCGATCCGGCGAGCTCTTCCGCGGAAGCCGCGTAGCGGTAAGGGCTGTCGGGGATCTCGCGGCGGTTGTGATAGGCCACGGCACAGTCGAATCCGAGAAGCCGGGTCGCGATCGCCGAGCCGATGCGGCCGAGTCCCAGAATTCCGACCCGGCTGCCGCTGAGGTCACGGGTGTAGGGCAGCGGCCCTTCGACCGGCCACCGGCCGGCGCGGACGTAGCGGTCGGCGGCGCTGAACCCCCGCATGGTGTCGAGGATCAGACCCAGCGCGGTGTCCGCGACGGTGTCGGTCAGCACATCGGGGGTGTTGCTGACCACGATCCCCCGCGCGCGCCGCGTCCAGGTCGATCGCGTCGACGCCGGCACCGAAGTTCGCGATGGCCTCCAGGTTCGGCAACTGCGCCATCAACCCGGAATCTATACCGGGGCGTCCGCAGGACAGGATGACGGTGACGTCACCGGCGTGCCGGTCCAGAAACGTGGCGCGCTGCGGCCCGGTCGGCAAGTGCAGCAGCGTCTTCCGCGGTGCGAGTTCGGTGGCCAGGGACGGTTCGGGGTTGCCTACGACGAGGACTGCCATGGTGCCAGTCTTCTACACCGGCGAGTCAGTCGCGGGGGCGGACCAGTGCGGCGAGCTCGTCGCGGTCGGTGATGTTGAGCTTGGCGAACATCCGGTACAGGTGGCCTTCGACCGTGCGGGTCGACACCACCAGCCGTTCGGCGATGTCGCGGTTGGTCAGCCCGCGCGCGACCAGGTTGGCGATCTCCCATTCCCGGGCACTCAGCGGCAGCGGGTGCGAGGTGACGCGCAGGGCCGGCGTCTTGAGGCCACCGCACTGTTTGGCGAGGCGATCGGCAGCGGCGGCGGCTTCCAGCGCGTTGCGCCGCTTGCCGGCCGCCTCGAACATCGCCGAGGCCTGCGCGGCCGAGTCGGCCGCCGACAGCAGGGCGCCGACCCGTTCGAACTCCTGGGAGGCCGAATAGACCTGCGCCGCATCGTTGTTCAGCAGACCGGCGGCGTGGGCGGCATCGGCGTCGGCCAACGGACCGCCGATTCCAGTGGCGACGTCGATCAGCCGTTGCAGACTTGAGCGGTCGCCGAAGCGTGCGGCGGCGTGCAGCGCCAGCAGCTCGATGGTCCGCTGCCCCGACTCGGCGGCCAGGTCCGCGGCACGCAGGGCGGTGGCGATCGCGCCGGTGAGGTGGCCCTCGGCTGCGGCAAGCCAGGCCTCGGCGACGAGCACCGGTGGTTCGAACATCGTCGCGCCGCGGCTGACCGCCGTCCGCAACTCGGCGACCAGCGGGGCTGCCGCCTCGTCGTTGCCCAGGCCGGCGTAGCACTGGGCCAGCAGCAGCCGGGCGGGGATGTTCCACGATGCGGCCGCCTCGTCGCTGAGTGCGGCCAGCGTCTCCTCCAGCCTGACCACCGCAGCGCGCAGCTGCCCGCGGCCGAACTCGACGGTGGCGGCAACTACGTTGGCCATCGCCCGGGCGCGATACTGGCTCGGCGAAGTGATCCGCACGATGTCGCCGGAGCGGGCCTGCGCGGCCTCGAAGTTGCCGCCCAGCGTCAGCGCACGAACCTCGGCCAGCGCCAACAGGAATCGCAACAGGCCGTCGATCTTGTCGGCGACCTGGTGACCGCGAAGCGCCAGCCGGGCCGCGTCGTCCCGACGGCCCTCCAGGCCCGCGGCCATGGTCCCGCCGAACACCGCCCACCCGACCGCGATGGGTGGGGCCGCCGGATCGGCGAGAACCTGCTCGGCCAGCTCGGCCGCTTCGGTCAGCCGGCTCGCCAGCACGGCCAGCGCCGAGGTGAGGCCGTCGATCACCAACCGTGCCGCCGGGTGGGTGATGCGCTGTTGCAGCATGGCCAGGATCTCTCCGGCGGCCTGCGCGTCGCCGATCGACCACTGCAGGGTGGCGACGCGGGCGATACCCCAACGCGCGAGTTCGAACTCGTTGAGGCTGTCCGGGTCGAAAGCGCTGAGAATCGCCTCGGACTCGGTCTCCTTCCCCTGCCACAGAAGCGATCTCGCGAGCAGCTCGCTGGCCAGCAGGCCGCCGCCCTGCCGCACTGCGGCGCGGGACAGCTGCTCGGCCAGGGTGATGTTCATCAGGGCGATCGCATCCTCGGCGGCACGCATCAGGAAGTCGGGGTCGACCGGTTCGTCGGCCTGCATCGCAAGTTCGGCGCCGCGCAGTCGTTCGGCCGGGGTGCGCGGTGGATGAGTCTTCATCGCGCTCAGCAGTTCCGGACGCAGGCGCCGGCTGGCGACATGTCCGAGGCCATTGCGGATCACCTCGCCGATCAGAGCGTGGGTGAAGTGGACCTCGGCCGCGCCGGTCTCGTCGAGGATGCGGATCAAGCCGCGCCGCTCGATGTGCTCGAGGGTATCGGTGGCGACCAGTTCCGACAGGATCGCCAATGCCAATGGTTCGGCGAGTGCCAGCAATTGCAGGGCGCGTTTCTCGTCCTGGGGTAGCCGGTCGAGTCGGCTGCCGAGCAGCGGAGCGAGTTTGGAGGAGACGCCGACCTGCCCGCGCAGCTGCCAGACGTCGTTGACCCGCCGCAGGGCGCCGGCCTCCAGCGCGCCCTCGACCAGGTGGCGTACGAACAGCGCGTTGCCGCCCGAGGCCTCCCAGATCAGGTCCGCGGACAGTTGCTCCAGATGGCCGTGCAGCGCGGCCTCGATGAGGGTGATCACCTGGGTTTTGGTGAACGGAGAGACGTCGAGGCGGGTGAGATAGGCGTCCTTCCACAGCGCGGTGATGGTCTCCGGCATCGGTTCGCCGGTGCGGGCGGTGGCGACGAGGCGCACCGACCCCTCGATCGCGAGCTGATGCAGCAGGGTGGCCGACAGGTGGTCGACGAGGTGTACGTCGTCGACTCCGATCACGGCGAACTTCTCCCGGCGGACGGTGTCGAATGCGTTGGCCAGCATGGCAACCGGGTCTTTGGTCGTAGGTGCGCTGAGCAGATGCGCGAAGACGCCCAGTGGGACCTCACGGGCCGACTCGGTGCCGGCTACCCAGTGTGCGGGGGCGCGCAAGGACTGGGTGGCACACCGGGCCAGGGTGGTCTTGCCCACCCCGGCATCGCCGAGTAGCAGCACGCCGCAGCCTTGGGCGCGCGCGCCCAGGGCAGTGTGGATCGCGGCGACCTCGCTTTCGCGAGCAACTACAGGCCAGCTCAGCACCCCCACAGCGGGAGTCTATGCAGGTAAGGCCACAAAAGGCTGGGGTTTACCTACCGTTTGCCGACCCGGACCGGAACCGGCCCGGCCGCTACCGTGGTGAAGGGCACCGCCACGGGAAATTCGTCGGCGAGCGACGTGATCTGGCAGCGACCGATGATCGTGGCCAGCGCGAGTGTGGCCTCCAGCATGGCGAAGTGATCGCCGATGCACGACCGCGGCCCTGCACCGAACGGCAGGTACTGCCAGCGGTCGAGCTGTTTTCTCTTCTCCGGGGTGAACCGGTCGGGATCGAAGGTGAGCGCGTCGGGCCACAGCGACGGGTCCCGCTGCACTGCCCAGATCCCGAAGAGCAGGATGGATCCGGCCTCGACCCGATACCCGTCGACGGCGATGTCACACTTCGCCTCGCGAGACAGGCCCGCACCGGGTGGGCACAGCCGCAGCGCCTCGTGCAGCACCTGTGCGGTGTAGGTCAGCTTGGGGACGTCGTCGGGTGTCGGCGTGCGGTGGCCCAACGCCTCGACCTCGGCGCGCACCCGGTCCTGCAGGTGACGGTGGCGGCCGAGCTGCCACAGGGTGTACGCCAGTGTGGTGGCGGTGGTGTCGTGGCCAGCCCCGATGAAAACGATGAGCTCGTCACAGATCACATCGTCAGGCAGCGGGCAGCCGGTGTCTCGGTCGGTGGCGGCCATCAGTGCACGCACCAACGGGGCATCGCGGTCCGGATCACGACGGCACTCCGCAAGGATGTCGCGGGCCAGGTCGTGCATCGTCCGGCTCGCCTTGCGGGCGCGGCGCCGGGCGGGAGTGGGCAGCCACCGCGGAGCCTTGACCGGCCGCATCGCGCGGTCGGCGGCGTAGGACAACGCAGTCTGCAGTGGTTCAGCGATCGCGTCGCTGCGGTCGTCGAGGTCCAGCCCCAGCACCGAACGCCCCAGCGCGCGCAGCGTCAGCAGACGGCACTGCGCGTCGAGGTCGATCTGGCCCTCATCGGCCCAGCTGTCGCAGATCGCCTCCGCGGCCTGGGACATGTGGCCACCGAACTCCCGGACGTGCTGCTTGGTGAACACGTGCTGCACATTGCGCCGCCGCGGCAGCCATTCGTCGTGCGGCAGCGTGAACAGGTTGTCGCCCAACACGTTCCGGAGTTCCCGGTGCATCGCGGTCTTGTCGACGTAGGCGTCGGTGCGCCCGGCCATGTCGTGGCCCCCGCGTGGGGAGGTCACCACCACGATCGGCGGCATCAACGATTTCGGTCCGAGCACCAGGCGGGTGACCGGTCCGCCGGCGTCGCGGAGTGTCTCGATCCCGGTGTGATAGGTCCGCAGTGCCCGCAACTTCTCCCGCAGCGGCAGCGGGTTCTCCGGCGCCAGTGGCAGTGTCTGCACGTCGACGACTTCCCGGGTGGCGACCATGGGCGACTCCCTCCGCTCGACGGCGCACACCCCTCGCAGCACCGTTGGGTCGAGCGTGCGCCCGGATGACCGGCCGCCCTAGAGTGGACTGCTACTCGATTCCGCGCACAGGCGATACCCGGGCGCGCGGCCGCTCAGGCCAGCAGCGGCACCGCGGGGTTTCGCTCGTCGGTGAGGATCTCGAACATCGCCCGCCGCGACGCCGTCAACTCGGTGTCCGTCCCGTTGCCGGACAGAGTGATCCGGCAGTCGGCAAGCGCGGAGTTGTAGCAGTACTTGGTGCCACCGTTGGTGTCGGTGTAGGTCAGTCCGATCACGTCACTCGGCTCGGCCCGGATCTCGCCACGCATTTCGACGCCGTCGACCCGGCCGCCGAACGACCACCGGAACGGCTGGTATTCACCACGGGTGTGCCTGGCCGACAGGACCGAACGCACGGCGATCTCCCGGCCGCCGTGGCGCAGGACGAACAGCGTGGCCGCGGGCAGCCGCAGCGGCCCCAGCGCGGCGTGCGCGGTGACGATCTCCAGGCTCGACGACGGGTTGCCGTCGAAACCGCAGACCTGCCCGAAGGCGTACGCCGGGGTGTGCTTGCGGCCCCAGTTGTGGTTGACGCTGCCGGTCCAGCCGTCCAGCGTGACGGTGTCCCCCAGTGCCACGGTGCCGTCGAACCGGGCCAGCGGATGACGCGCCTGGGTCTTCGCCGTCGGGAACTTCGCCCGGTAGGCGCGCTCGGTGAGCAGTTTGACCGCGGGCTGCTCCCCCGGTGCGATCCTCAGGTCCCACTGGACGCCGTCGATACGTCCGCGAGCCGAAGAGTCGTCGATGGTGCTGTCGCCGATGCGCGCCGACCACGGATCGGTGCGGTAGTCGGCGGCCGCGATCGGGTGCGGTTGCTTGACCGCGCGATTCCCGCCCCCGTCGGGGTCGAAGACCATGACCCATACGTCGGCCACCGGCTCACCGGGCTGCGGGTAGAGCAGCGTCCAGCGCAGCCACACCGCCTGGGCGCGGTCGGGATGGTTGGCGCGGATGAACCTGCTCTCGTAATACGGGGGCATCATTTGTTCAGGATTCCCGACGAGAGGGCGGCGTAGGAGTGGGTTGGACGATCGCGGTGTGCGTGCTGGCCGGCATTGCCGTCGCCGAGGCGGTCGCGCTGGCGGTGCTGTGGTCGCGGCTGCAGGCAAGCCGGCAGGAGGCCGACGAGCTGCGCGGCCGCCTTGACACCCGCAACCTGCTGTGGACGGGCGGCCGGGAGGCGGTCAAGACGGTGTGGCAGACCGCCAACCTGGTCCGCACTCAGGGATTCGGCGATGCGGTGCGGTCCTCGATCGAGGAGCTCGCCGACTGGGCCGACGTGGAGCGACCCGACCTGGCTAAGCTGGCGCCCGACGGCAAGGTGGTGATCATGTTCTCCGACATCGAGGAGTCCACCGCCCTCAACGAACGCATCGGCGACCGCTCGTTCGTCAAGGTGATCGAAGCCCACGACCGGCAGGTCCGGCGCCTGGTCAGCATGCACGACGGCCACGTGGTCAAGAGCCAGGGCGACGGGTTCATGGTGGCCTTCGCCGACCCGGCCGGCGCAGTGCGGTGCGCGGTGGCGATGCAACAGGCGCTCGAGAAGGATGCCAAGCGGATGCGGCACAACAGCATTCGGGTTCGGATCGGCATCCACATGGGTAAGTCGGTGCGCCGCGGTGACGACCTGTTCGGCCGCAACGTGGCGATGGCCGCCCGCGTCGCAAGCCACGCCGATGGCGGCGAGATCCTGGTCAGCGAGCCGGTGCGGGACGCCGTCGCAGACGAGCAGCACTTCGACTCCGGCCGCGACGCCGAACTCAAGGGCTTCGCCGGCAGCCACCGCCTATACGCCGTGGTGGCCTAGTCGCGTTGAGTCAGAAACTACGCAGGGGGTTACTCGCACTTCTTCTGCGTGGCTTCTGACTCAACGCTTCCCTCGGCGTCGGCGAGCCGCTGGTGCAGCCGGGCCCGGATCTCGTCGGGGGTGTAGGCCTTGCGGCGTCGCTGGTCGCGCGCGACCAGCACACCACCGGCGACGACGCCGGCCGCGCCGGCCAGCCCGATCCACTTCCAGATGCTGCGCATACCGATCACATTAAGCTGCGCTGGTGACCGAGCACACCGTGTCGCTGACGCAGGCGCTGAACGAGACGCGCACCGGAGACGTCTGGCTGTTCCGCGGCGGATCGGGCCCGGACCGCGCGATCCAGGCCCTGACCAACGCCCCGATCAACCACGTCGGCATGACGGTGGCCATCGACGACCTGCCGCCGCTGATGTGGCATGCCGAGCTCGGCCAGAAGCTGACCGACATGTGGACCGGCACCAACCACCGCGGCGTGCAGCTCAACGATGCCCGCGAGGCCGTCGAACAGTGGCTGTTCCACTACGACCAGCGCTGCTGGCTCCGTCAGCTGCATCCGCATGCCAGCCGCGAACAGGAAGACCGGCTACTCAAGG
>Ga0208851_1000410_pt1 | contig 19154 bp, 16 predicted proteins | sample NGESurshal092012_FD_184481 | JGI IMG/M metagenome (GOLD analysis project Ga0208851, IMG submission 184481) | Arctic peat soil microbial communities from Barrow, Alaska - NGEE Surface sample 415-2 shallow-092012 (SPAdes) | ecosystem: Environmental > Terrestrial > Soil > Wetlands > Peat ... | reverse complement strand
CGGTACGTCGTCACTGGTCGGATCGCCGGGTGGGACGCGTATTCCCAACTCCCCGGCCGCTCCCTCGTCGCGCAGAATCCTCGTCCACTCGGCAGTGACCGTCGGACCGGCGTGTGCCAGCAGCATCGCGAGCCACCCGGTCCGGTAGGCGAGGCCGACGGTGCGTGCGATGGCCGCAGCCGCATTCAACGGCCTGACAGCGTGCGCGGCTGGACCCATCGATAGCTCCGGCAGTTTGCCCACCGCGCTCAGCGCGTCGTGGACCGCTCGACTCACCGCTTCGTGCACGGCGAGTTCCAGGGTTAACGAGGCGGGCAAACGGGCAATGGACGAGCCCGCGCGGGAGGCGACGGTGAACGCGTTCGCGTTCGCGACTGGGGACGCGGCGTCGGGGTTGGGGTTGGGCCCCATGAGTGCCGAAAGTGGGATAGTCAGTCGTAGCGTGATCTCCGGTAGACTACGGGGAGCCTCGGATCGTTGTAGCTGCTCGATGAGGCGGGCCACAATCTCGTCGAGGGCCAATGTGGTCACGGCCGCGACGAACGCTTGGGGGTCGACGAGCAGCCAGGGTTGCCGAACGATGACTCGGACCCCGCATCCGTGGATGCGTATCACTGGCTTACTTTCGCGGGACGATGACGGGCTTATATCCCTCGACCAGCACGGTGAGTTGTACGGTCGGCACCAATGGGACTGTCACTTTCACTGGGTCGGTCTGGAAAAGTGCTTTGCGGGTGGCGATTTGCTCTGTCGCCGTTCGGACCTCGATCTCCAACTGCTGGATGATGCCGATGCGGTTGACGGTGATCTCGATGGTTGTATCAGCAGGCGCGGGCATCCGGGTGGCGGTGACGCCGCCACTCAGGGACTGTTCGAGACGCCGTTCGATCAGGCCATTGGCCACCTTGGTTTCCACAACACGCCAGTCGAAGATTTCTATGGGGTCGGTGAACTCGGTCTCAACCGAGGCCAGCACCAATTCGCCGACGTCAAAGACCAGCGTGTTTGGAGCGATTGCCTTGGGAACCGCCGGGTTGTCCACCCTGACCGGAACTTCCAGCGTGGCGATGCCCTCCAGGCTAGGCAGATCGGCCGGGGTAGTCGCTAGTGCCCCGATGCCGTGCCCTGTGGATTTGATGTACAGCACCCCCATCCTGGTCACGGCGCAGCCCCTGAATGGTTCGATGTGGCAACGGCAATGGCTACGAGGAAGAAGTTGCACGCCGCAACCTGCTCGATCTGCATCCGAACACTCGTTCCGTTGAGGTTGCTGCTCAACCTGACGAGGCGGCAGTGAACGACGCGGCGACGGTCGACGTCGCATCGACTGACCGAGAACGACGCTGCCCCGCCGTCCGGAAACCGCGGCGTCACCCAGGCATGCAAAACGACGTTGCCCTTGCTGACGTCGTCCTCGGATACCCCAGCGGGCAGTGGAAGTGGCAGACCGTCCGTTACGACACCGGACCGCATCCTCAGCGCGCCCGTGGTCTGATGTGCGTCGAGCGTTCCACGAACCACGACGTTGCCCTCGGCGGAGACGGAGAACATGTCATTCACCGTGCCGTCCGGCAATGTCGGCCCGAACATCAACCGGCCACCCGACGTGGCCGCCAGCTCAAGCGCCGGTTGTCCCGGAGCTTCTCGCTCCCCCACTCGGAGCAGAAGCCGGTCACCACCGGTGACCACTTCACCGGCCCGGACACCGGCACGTCGGGGGCGCACGTTGTCGAGTTCGTATGACCTTTCGACGAAGCGCCGTAGACCCGTGTGGAAACGAACGAAGCCAAGCAAGACACGGAAGGGAGGTGTTCCGTCATCCACTGCATCACCGGGACCGAGCGGAGTCTGTGCGCCAAGAGTGAGGTGATCACCGCGGCGGCCGATCATCACCTGGTAGTCCTCGATGGTTCTGGTCGATCCGGCAGAGGTTCCACATGCTCCAGTGGCGAAAGCAGGGGTGGGACCGTCGCGGTCGTCGGCCGTCAGCAGGACGGGGTAGGGATAGGTTGTTGTGCCTCCGTCAATGCCGTGGTCGATCTCGATCGGGCCGCCGACATCGTCCTCGAATTGTTCCGGGCGCAGCGGTTCATCATTTGCGATCAGGATTTGTCGGCCGTAGCCGTCTAGTGCAAGGCCAGCGGCGATGGTCACCGTCTTGGTGATCACCGTACGGCCGTTGGCGGACATCGGAAGGTCGGTCGTGTTTAGTTGGAGGCCGAGCGCGATACCCAAGGTGTGCAATGTCCGCTCGTGGCGGTCGGCACGATTCCTGGCGTGGTTGACGACTAGGTCGAGGTCGGCGGCCGCGAGCGGCTGCCCGTCCTTGAACCCGGGGCGTTGGGGCTGGTCAGCCACCGCTAGGGTCCCTTCTTGCCGACTTCGAGCAGGCCCAGTCGCGTCTGCATGCGCTGCACCTCGGCGCTCAACCTGAACAGCAGCCCGTGCTCACCGCCCATGAACCGCTCAAATGACTTCGTGTCCCGGTCCCCGCAGCACATGTCCTCGATCTGGTCGTACAGAATCTCCAGAGGAAGCCAGTAGCGCAGCGCGGACCCGGTCAGGGCATGACGACGCACGGAGCTGCAGACCTCCACCACCTCGCACCCCTCAACGGTGATGACGGCGAGTGTCACAGCGGAGTCCTCGCACGAGGGGCAGGGCGGATTGACCGCGCCGCACATACACTCCACGACGATCTGCTGGACCGCCGCAACGACCGCTTTTGCAGCGCTGAGTAGGGCTGCGTCGTCATCTGACGGAACCGTTAGTCGGTTCAGCTCCGCGGTGGCACGGCAGTGAGAGAGCAGTCGCCCCTCAAGTTGGGACAGCGCCCAGTCCCGTTCGATAGCGACGATGCTGCGGGCGGTCTCCCGGAGGTTTTCACTGACCGCTACCCCGTTGGCCAGCATGTAGTCGGCCGGGCTCGGTTCCAGCTTGCCCCCGAGCCTGTTGATGAGGCTTGAGACGCGATCGGCGAGCGCGCCGAGCACGGCGGATGCAACAGGACTCAACTGGTCTGCAGCGGTTGCCGTGTTTGCTTTGATGATCTCGAGAGCGACGGTGACCGCCTTAAACGTATCCGTCGCCGCGTCATCGAAGCCGGCGATCGCCAGCCTGGTCGCTATCGCGGCCACGTCTAGTGCCCGGTCCAAGCTGGGAGCATCATGGAGCCTCGTGACGGCCGCAACAACATCATTGGGGTCGGCCGGCGGCGGCGGGGCGTCCTGCCGCGGAGCGCGTGCCAACTTGTCGACCTGCCCGATCACCTCGTTGAGCCTGCTGAGTCGCGAATCCGCGCCGACGGTGAGCTCCGCGCATGCGGTGAGAGCGTCGGTCAGGGTCGGCGGCCTCCGCCTCCTATCATCCGGGGCGCACCTGATGGAGAAGCGGTAGCCCTCACGGATCCGTGAGGGCTCGCACGCCCGGGCCACATCCTCATCCACGGCGAACGGCGCGACCAGTTCGGTGGCCGTCTCGGCATACTCGATCAGCAGTTCGTAACGCCGGGCGAGTTCGCCCGCACGACTGCCGTTTTTCGGATCTGCCTTTGGGTCGGGGCATGGTGTGACCCAACCACCGATGTGCGGCAGATCGGCGATGAGCTTGTTGACGTCCACCAGCTCGTCACAGGAAACAACGATGTCATTGCCGCAGCAATCGAGCGCATACCCGGACCGAACCCGGACAGTGCCGCTGCCTAAAGTCGCGCAGCCAACATCCAGCCCGCAAACCACCCCGGCGCCGACGAGATACCTGTTATGTAGCCGGTTCTTGTCGATCATGTAGCCGCCGAGGGTCTCCAGGTCCTCTTCGGTCAGGAGCTGACCAGCGAAGAACGTTGGGCGGGCGAATGTGCCACCGTGGGCCGCGCCGACTCCTAGGGGAGCTCCGCCGCATCCGCAGCCTGAAGGACTTTGTCCGGTGCCTCCGCACCCGCAGCCACTCACGACGACCCCGCTGGACCCGGTTGCGCAGCTGGACCCGGTTGCGCAGCTGGACCCGGTTGCGCAGCTGGCCGTTGGTTGTCAGGTCCGACGTTGATCCACGACTCGAATGTGCCCCCCTCGATTCCGTTCCCGGATCGCCAGGGCCCGCTGCGGTCCGGGGGTGACGGGCACACCCGGCGTCCGGCCTCAGGATGCCCGGACTCCGCCGATAGGTTTTTGTCGAATGGGACGCCCCCGCCGAGGTGAGATCCGGACAACGCTCGACAGCACTCATCCAGCACGAAAGCGGAGCGAAGGATCAGCATGATCCGGTCTCCTTCCTGGAACCCCTCGGGTTGCATCGCTCGGATCAGCACGCTGCGACACAGCCCGGCGTCCTCCGGGTCCGGCTCTGGCACCAGCGTGACCTCCTTGAAGTACCAGGATTCGCGTCTGCCACCTCCTCCCTCGTAGACGACGAGGTCGACCACACCGTCTTGCAGGGTGGCCGAACGGATGGGCCGGGAGAAGCGAATCCCGACGCCGGAGGAGAGCACAGCCTCGGCGGCTCGGCGGCCATACGTCCCGCCGTGCACCCATCCGAGACCGGTGATCGTCGCCAGCTCTCGTCGACCGAGTGGACGCCGGACATCTGTTCGTACGGCTGGGCGCGGTTTGGGGTCACGTGCACGCCACCAAATGACGGCGAGTAGGACCGCCGGGTCACCGCACGACCCCATGCACGTTTCGCATTCGGGTGTCTCCGGGGGGGCGAGGTCGACCCGCAACGTCACGTCGTCACGAATTCTGCTGAACTGCGGCTCGGCGAGAGGGGCGCAGCCGCCGTAGACGTTCGACTGGCTCTTGCGGGTGGGGGTTTGGCAGTATTCGAGCGAGACGTAGAGCCTTTTTCCTTCGCTGAGCGCAGCCTTGTGCTTGTCGTCCAAATGGTTACGCAGGACGCGGCAGAACCTCTTCCGTACGAGCAGCGGTCGACCGCAGCAGTCGAACGCCGCGCCGGCGCCCACTTCGAGGACCAGGCGATCAAACTCGGACTGGTCCTCGCAGCCTTCCTGCGAAGCCACCGTCAACTCAACGTCCAACCCACAGGCCACACCCCAGCCAACTGCTTGGCGGGTCAGTGTCGCGAGCCGGTTCCACATGTAAGCCTGCTCGGCCTGGAAGTCCGCAGGTTCCAGTGCCTGACCGAAGAAGTAGCAGAGCCGTTCGAGCTCGGGGATCTCCGAACAGCAGGCCCCCGACCGTTCTGTGTGTCGGCAGTTCGTTTCCATCGTGGCAGATCACCTCACTGTCGGAGTGATTCCACCGCCCAGGCGTCGTCCGACCGTCACCGCAGCGCCACCGCGAGGGTTGCGGCTCAGTGGTCCCTGCCGGCGGAGCACGATGCCGCGGGCGTCGCGGGCGGCAAGTACTCCCGAGGGCGAAACTTCAAACGTGGTGTCGATACCCACCCGAAGCCCAAGACCCAAGGTGAATGACCTTGCGGCGTAACGTATCCGCACTGCCAAATGACTTGGCAATAGCTCACGCACCAACGCTTCAAGGCCCGGGCGGTCGGCCAATGGGAGGGTGGCCGGGACGTGAATCACGCATTGATGGGCACCACTGCCGAAGGCCGCAGCAAGCGGGTCGGCCTGGGGGTTCAGTCTGGCTTGCCCGAGCCGGCCGCTGCCCAACCGCAGCGACGCGCGGGCAGTACCGAACAGGCGAACGTCACCGAGGCGCGCTTGGCCGACTGCACCCCAAGGACGCTCCCGCCCGACCTCCTCGACGAGCACGTCGACGTCATACACCGCCGATACGGCTTGCCGGAGGGCGGCAGGCGTCCCGAGAAGGGGCCGGATCTTCGGCCAGAGGGCCAGCAGCTCACGCAGCTTGGTTGCGGGCCACGCCGGGTTGGGCCGAATCCCGACGAGCCGAGCCAGGGCACCAACAGCGCGGTCTGGGAACCCGCGGGGATCAAATAGCAATGGTGCCTGCTCGATCACGTCGTCGAGGTCATCGAGTGTGGAGTCGAACAGCGACAGGAACCGGCGAGTGAAATCGGCGGCGACTGCGTCCTCGCGGTAAACCGCGGGTAGCAGGTCGAGACTGGTTGCGGCGGCGTATTCAACCGTGATCCGCCGCACAACCGGTGTGGAGACACCATTACCGTGCAATTGGAGGTCCAACCGCAGATAGCGCCCTTGCAGGTAGGCCCCCCGCGTCTCCTGGATCAACGCGTCGGAACCGGCAACAGTCTGCCAACCGAGGTCCGTGTCCGGTTGGTCGTTGGTGGCCATCGTGGCAACCTTGAGTTCCACCCAGGTCCCCGGCGGCTCATCGGCGTCGAGGCGGATCCGATGCCATTCGCAGTCGTCCACGCCGCTGTCGACGGGCAGGGTTAGCAAACGGCCTTCCTCGACCAGCAGGCGGCGGCCTGGCTGGGCCTCGCCTTCGGGGTCGTTGCCATTCGTGACTTGTTCGCCATAACGGTCAAACGTTGCCGCATGCCCCCTGGAAGTGCTAACGGTCCACGTTCCCGAATCGTCGACCGCGATGTCGACTGCGGAGGCCGGCTGGGGCCGGAAGCTGGTGAAATCGATGGGGAATGCTTCCAACGTCAGCCTGTCGAGTCGCAGCAGGCGACGCCACGCCGACTCGGTGCGCATCGCCATGACAAGCTCATTGCGCACACCGGTCTGGTCCGATTCGACGCAGACCATACCCAGTTCCGCGGCGAGCCGCGCCTCAGGCAGCGGACGCATGCGACGGATGACGCCGTCGAACCCGATGAGCGCGAACACATACGGTCGCTGCGTGATCACGGCCAGCATTGCCCAGGGTGTGAGCGCTACCAGGGACGGAGCCCCTCCAACCAAGTGCAGGACGTCGATCCGCAGAACGGTGCGGAGATCAGCCGCCCTAACCAGCTCGACAAAGCCCGATCCCCGATCCGCGACGGCGAGCAGGCCCCGCGCACTGCTCAGGGCAACAAGATCCACCGGTTGGACGGCCAAATGCCCAACACTCACGTCGCCCGTACACGGGTCCCTGAGGAGTAGTTGTTGAGCAGCCGCGGCGAAGACCTTCCCCGACGGAGCCCATGCTGCCCGCGCGGGCGGCAAGTATGCCGCGAGCTGGCTGATGTGAACACCACCACCGAGGGGTTCGCGAGGGGTCAACCGGATACCGGAGGGGTCCTCGATTCCAACGAGGTTTACGACGCTGCTGGTTTCCCAGCCGGTCCGCCCGTCCAACAGGCGAAAAGACGATCGCGGCACCCTCACCTCACTCACCCCCAACCAACGGGATCACCTGGTGGTGACCTGGCGACGGCAGGTAGAAGGCGGGTAGATCCGCGTCATGACAGGGCGGCGTGTTGCGGCCGGCCACCATGATGCCAACACGCCGCACCGACGTCACGCCGCCCACGCCGGCGATTGCAGCCACGAGCCGCCGGTAGTTGATGACGCCCCCCAGTGGCCAGCCCTGACCGTCGTCGCCACCGCCGACCGGGTCGAGGTAGGCGTTGGCCGCGGCGACGACCTCCAGCGCCAGCACCGACTGGTCCGCCTCGGGATCGAACCTGGCGGTGATGTACAGCTCGACCGTGACGAACCGTGGAGCCCGGATCACGACGTGTGCACCAAGGGGGACAAGGGGGTGGCGGGAGTCCGCAACGAGCTGTGCGACGGCGTCGAGGGTTTGCGTGGTTGGGATGGGTGGGCCACTGTCTTTACTGGCGCCGACCACGACGAGGGTCAGCTGCCCGGGGCGCCTGGTGCCATCGGTGTCCAGGCCGGCCAATGCGACGACACGGTCCACGCCGGGCGCACCGAGAGCTAGTGCCTCGACGTCCACGACGGTCACCGCACGATTCCCGGCGCGGAGCAGGTCAGGTCCACGCCGCACGAGGGCATCCACGGACTCCGTGTCCGCGCCGCCGATCGCCGGGAAGGGGTTGTCTACTGCGGCGAGAAACGGCACGGTGCCCCTCGGTATGAAACCGGCCGAGCCGACCACTGCCGTGGCTCTTCCCCCGCCGGTGCAGTAGCTGGGCGCCTGCACCTGCCGGAAACCGGCTGGCACAGCCGCGCCGTCGACGCCATCCCCGAAGGTGATAATGCCCGTCGTCTCGTCGAGCTCGAAGTGCCTGTCGTATGGCCTGCTCGTCGCTAGGGTGGGGACCTCCGTCCATTGTGTTTGCTGGCCGCCGGCGATGGTCGGGGCGACGTCGAAGATGTCCGCGGGGTCCGGGGCGTCGATCACGATCCGTACGGTCCCGGATAGAACGGGCGTCCTGGACGTTCGGAATCTGCGGGTGTTTGTCTCGCCGAGCTCCTCCACCGGTTCAAGGACCTCGTCCCGCACTGTCTCCACCCCGTCAGCTGGGACCGCGTTGACCCTAGCGGTCGCCAACCGGGGAACGACCTCATAACGACCGTGACGAAGGCTCACCCGAAGCCATCGCAGCGCCGGGCTCGGCGGGTCGGCCGGCAGCACGGGATTCGGCAGGGGGTCCCAACCCGTGTTGGTGCCGACCTCGACGATCCCGCTTTGGCGCAGCGCCCCGGTTTCGTCCACGTAGACGTCGGCGGGGACCAGGCCACGGCCGGTCAATACTTCCCAGGCGAGCATCGGCTCATCACTGCCGACTGGGGCTCCGAACCTGACGCTTCGCTGAAGCGCGTCCGGGAAGACGAGGTCGAGATGGATCGCCAACTTGGGGAAGGGAAGTGGGCCACTGAAGCCGAGCCAAAGAGCGCTCCCAGGCTGGGGGCGGGGACCGAAGGTGAGCAGCGGCGACGCGGCCGTGACCTCGTTCGGTTGCAGCTGCGCCCCCCGGCTGCCGATCTCGCCGACGAACAGCGCCAGCTTCGCCGGTGTGGCATGGACCGCGCGGCTGGTTTCGAAGACCACTTGGCCCTGACCGTCCGCGGCCGGCGCGATCAGTTGGGTACCAGCGGCGATGAGCACAGAGTCCTGAGCGTTTTCCAGGAGCGAGAAGACCACCATCACGCGGGCGACGCTCGGCCCCCTCCCAAGCACACCGGCGATTCGCAATTGCTCGCGGCGGTACTTGTCCGCGAGCCGGTTCGCCTGGGAGAAGACTGGTGCTGCCTGCTCACCGAACACCTTGACCAGCGCCACACCAGCATCCGCACCGCCGCCGCCACCCGCGCCGGCCCTCCACTCCGGCGTGTATCCATGAACGCGCCGCGCGATGGCCGACCGGATCGCACGACTGCCCTCCTCGACGAGGTCCGGGAACTTCTCGACGGGCTGGGCGTCGGGGTGCGCTCGTTGTTCCTCGGAACGCCACCAGAGCATCATCAATCAACTCCCACCACGGCTGGCTGGAACGACGCAGACCTCGACCACGGCTGGGAGTTCATGGGGCCGCAGGGGCAGGGCGTCGCAGTCAATGAAGGACTCACTACCTGCGAAGCTGATCGCGACCGCAATCACCTCGGCCTGCCGGCCCACTGCCCGCTGCACGGCGACGGTCAGGTCTGTGGGCGCGAGAGGATCACCGAACGGCCAGCCTTTCCCGTCCTGCCCCCCGATGAGAGGGTCAAGTAGGTGTCGGACTGTGAGCTCTGTCTGACGCTGCACGCTGGCGCGGTCACGCGTGCGCATATCCAGCCGGACCCGGACCCGGACCCGGCGGTACGCCGGCCCCTGCAGGCTGAGCCGGGCCCCGGTAAGCCGCGCCTGGTCGAGCACCGTTGCCAAGACTCTGCGAGACCAGTCGTCGAGATCGGGTGCAGGCACCGCGTACAAGTCATCAGCATCCCTACGAGACACCTGCGGAATGCAGAAGACTGATGCTGCATCGGGTACTACTGCACCGGGATGGTCTGGGTCTCGTCCTTGTTGTACGTGCACCCGCGATAGTCGGATGCCCGGCACTGACAGGAGAATGGTGCTGATGTCCTCCACCGTGACGGCCCGCGTGGTCTGGCCCAGTTCTGCGGCTGCGCGGGCCCGCGCCGAGGCCGCCGATTCAGTCTCCCGCCCCCAGGTCAACCTGGTCACTGTCGCACCGGTCAAGTCCGATTCTGGCGGCCCGTTGAACGACGTCCGCGGGCCGATGTCGGGGGGCACCCCGGCGCCCACCCAGTAGGTGGCTGCGATCCGGCTGCTCTCGGGCCACCGTGGTATCCGCCCTGCCGTTCCGTCGCCGAAGCGCAGCCGCCCTTTCCGCCTGTCTGCTTGGAAATGCTTGTCGTCCGGAGTTGAGAACGCGAGGTCGTCGACGGCCGTCCAGGTTTCTTCGTCCCCTGATGGGGCACGGACCGAGACCGACATCAACCGCGGGTCGTCGATGATTCGGTCGAGCGGGCGGTCCACGTTGGGAGCGGCGCTGCGCAGGACGATTTCCCGGTTCGGGCGCGGCAGCGAGTCCGCGACGTTCAGCTGCTCATCGACCTGATGGCGATGAGCCACGATGACGGCGTTCACCGCGATCGCGATCACGCGTGGCCAACCTGGGCAACCGGACGGCGGGGGGCTGACCCGGATGCTGAAGCGTGCCGGGAACGTTTTCCCGTCCGGTGGTTGAAGTCGGACGATCCCAGCCACGCGCAAGCCACCCGTCCCGTCGGCGGGGGTGAGGGGCCAGTGGGCATCGCCGACGAGCGCCTCCCAACTCAACTGCTGGCTTTGCGGAACGGTGAGAGCGCGGAACCGATCCGGCTGCACCGCTCGACCTTCTCCGTCGACCATGGCGGGCCGGTCATCGTCGCCCAGCCACCCCAGTCCACCGGACGGTGCAGAGACTTCCGCCCCGGGTGTTGGCGGCGGCGGCGCTGTTTGCCCTACCGGCCAACGGCGGTCTGTGGGCTGATCCTCCACGCCGAAGTAGAGGAGGTGTTCCGGCGCCGGGGCGCCTGCGGTGATCTGTAGTGTCGCCTCGGACCGACCGGTGCGGCCGAAGACGGGAACGGGAAATCCGGTGCTGAGCTTGGGAAGCTGCTCAGCGCCACCGACGACGAAGCTGGTCAGCTTTGCGTCGGGGACGGCGACGGCCCGGTGAGCCGTGGTGAGGACTAGCTGCGGCCCATTCAGCACCCTGTTGATCTCTGTGCCTGCTGGAACCACGACCGGTCCGGATGTTGTCTGTAGTGCGAGGACGGCGGTGGCCGCCTGCGCCGGCCGCGGTCCGGCGTCTTTACCGAGCATCAGCCGCATCGCGCTGCGCACCAGGGTTTCGGGCACTTGGTCGAGCGTGAAAAGGCGTTGCTCGAGTTCGGACGCGAACAGTTCCAGCAGAGTGATGCCGGGGTCGACGGGGCTATGGAGTGTCCAGGTGCCCTCCGAGGCTGCAGGTACGGCGCGGCGGCCGAGGTCGACGAGGTCGGACCATGTCAGGTTGTCGAGGTTCAGCTCGGGAATCCTCACAGCTCCACCGCCCCTCCGCTGGCGAGGTAGAACGGGAAGACAAGGTTCCTGCGAGTGTTGGTGCGCAGGACCCGGTAGCTGACAGACACCTCGACATTCCCTTCGCCCTTAGCGGATGTCGTGATATCTGTCGGCTGCACCTCAACCCGGGGCTCCCACCGGCGTATAGCGTCGAGCACCGCGTCCCGCAGCCGGAACATGTTCTGTTCGCTGTCCGCCTCGAAGACGAGATCCGGCACGGTCGTTCCAAACTCGGGCCGCATTAGCCGTTCCCCGGTGGCGGTCTTGAGCATCAGCCAGAGGGACTGGGCGACGTTGTCGTCGCCGCTCACGTATCCGAGGCCACCGCCGATCTGCGGCGTGATGGGCATCCGCCATCCGGTGCCACGGAAGTCACCCTGTTCCATGTCGACCTACCCGACGAAGACGTCGAGGGAACCGGCGGTGATGGAGCCCACCGGCAGGTCGACTGGGTCGTTGCAGGTGCGCACAGCGTCGCCGAGGCGGGCCGCACCCCGGCCGTTGATGAACACATTGGTGGAGCCCAGCTGCACTGTTCCCTGGTTGGCAGGTGGTTTGGCGAATGCCGTACCTGGTGGCGTGGGCAGGTGGGGTGGTTGGTTCACTGCAACGCTGCCCACGGTCGCCGCGCCCCGGCCGTTGACAATGACGTCAGTTGAAACGTCGAGCTGTATGGTGCCCGAAAATGGATGGGGCAGCGGCGTCGGGACGGGAGCGCCTGGGGGCGTGGGCACCATGACGATGTGGGTGTCGGTGGCCAGGACAGGGTCTGCCAGTCGCGCGGCGCCGGTCATGGCGAATTCAGCTTGATCGGGGTGCCTTTGGCGTCGAGCGCCGCTGTGGCCTTGAGCGTGATTGTCGTGGCGTCGAGCGTGATGGAGGTGGCCTTCAGCTCCATGGTGCCGCCCGTCTGGCTCAGCACGATCGAAGGGCCGCCGGAGACGGCCACGGTGATCTGGTTCTTGACGTCGTCGAGGTGCACCCGGTGCCCGCCCTTGGTCACCACTTCTACGCCAAGCGAGGTCGGTGAGTCGTCAAGCGTCAGCTGGTGGCCGCCTTTGGTCCGGAAGGCCTTTTGATTCTTGTCGGCCGTACGGGGCGTGGCCGGTTTGTCGGACCCGTTGTAGAGCCCCCCGAGCACCACTGGCAGCCGCATGTCGCCGTGTATGAACGTGATCAGTACCTCGTCACCGCGTTCGGGGCTCCAGGTGCTGCCATAGCCGTTGCCGGCGAACAGGTTCGCGGTCCGGACCCAGTCGGTGACCTCGTTCTCGTCGAACCATGGCATACGCACTCGGACCCGATCTTCCTTTTGTGGGTCGTTGACGTCCTCGACGATGGCCTCGGCAACACCGTAGAAGCGCCGGTCGGTCGTCGTAGTCCCGGAAGTTCTTGTCGTCATGTCCCCTCCTTATCGCTGCGCGGTTGCCGGACTACCCGGGCCAGGAGATGCGGTTCGTTGGGCTTGCGTCGCCGGGCCTGCCACCGGCCTGTCAACCTCGATTGCTGTGGTGAATCCGTTGACTCCAAGGGTGTGGGTCACCTTGGTGACGTGGTAGCGGCCTGAGAACCGCGGTCCGACGTTTGTGATGTCCACGTTGTCGTTGGGCCGCAGGTCGGGCAGACCGATCACCTGGGCCGAGCCCGATGTGAATTGGTTGGCCCGCTCCATCAACCTGCTCGTGGCGAGCCGCCGCGCCTCCTCCAGCGAGAGGATGGGCTTGTCCACGATGACCTCGACGGCGCTTCGGTCTGCGGCGGCGGGTCCGCTTCGGGGGCCCGCCGCACTCCTGGGCAAGTCGCTGCTGCGGGCCGTGTAGACGATGGGCTTCTTGGCCTGGGGGTCCCAGCCGCGAACCGTCACTGCGGACACTTGATTGGTGCTGGTGAGGCGTGGATTGAAATTGATGAGGTTGCGGCCCCACTCGAACTCGTACACCCGGATCGGTGCAGCGTCTCGCCCGTCGCGGCGCTCCTCGAAGTGCAGCACCTCGTTCCCTGCGCCGGCCTCGATGTCGATGTAGAACTCGAAATCGATTCGCTTGGCTCGCTCCATCAAGAATGTGGCGTCGTCCTGATTCTTCTGGACTACAAGCGGGTGCCGCGGGCCTGCGGTGGAAACCTTGGACCGCATGTTCCACCGGGCCGCGATTTCCTGGGCGATCTCACCATCGGTCTTGTTCCGATACAGCTTTCGGTCGCCCACGCCGGGTTGACGGTTCGCCATCTGACGCATGCGGTCCTGGCCACCGACCGTCAGCGTGGGTGTGCCGGATTCGGGGAATCGAGGGCTCAACGAGGTGATGACACCGCTGGTCACGCGTATCAGCTTGCTCGCGTAGCCGAGGTCAACGGTGATCGAGCGGCCGGGGTCGAACAACGTGGTGCTGCTGTACTTGAACGTGAGGTTGACGTCGTCCCAGTCGCTGATGGTCAGGTTGAACGCCGCCGGTTGCTTTTCGTCCAGGGTCACGCTGATCTGGAGGATGTCGCCCTTCGTTGTCGGGTCGAGCAGCTGATCGTTCACCCGTACCAGGAACTCCGGCGCGTAGTAGTCGTCCCAGAGTCCGGGGCGCAACGATGAACCCTGTTGGCGGGGCGCAGTCATCGCAGCCTCGGTATCAGGAGCCGTTGGCCCGGATGTAGGTCGTGTGGGTCCTGGATTGCGTTGGCCGTCGCCAACTCGCGCCATCGAGCAGGGTCGGCGTAGACCGCCGCGGCGATACTGGTGAGGGTGTCGCCGCGCCGGACCAGGTAGGCCTTTTCGACGTCGGCAGAACTCTGCCGGTACTGACGGAGCTGGGCCGCCACGGTGCGGTACTCCTTCAAGGTGATGCCCAACTTGGCGCGCAGCGGCATACCGGTCTCGTCGAATAGCTGATAGGTGACATCGAGACCATCGAGCACTCCGGTGAAGCTGCGGCGGCCCCAGATGAACGCCACGAGCGGTGGTGCATGCAGCTTGGGATCCGGGTCGAGAAGGCTCCGAAGCCGCGTCACATAGGCGTCGTCCACGTCCTGCAGGGTGTCCGTGGTGTCGACCAGTGCCTCAAAGCTGAGAGTCGCCAGACCTCCACGGACCCATTGCAGGGGAGGTGACGGTAGTCCCGGGATGGCTATCTCGGCGAAGTTCTGGCCCTTCTTCACCTGATATTCGGCCGGGTTGAATCGCAGTGGGATCAGGCTGGGATCCGAGGGCGGGTCGAGGATCTGCAGGTGGGCACGACGCTCCTTTGACTCGGCGGCGCTGACAGGAGTTGGCATGCTCATGGGTCGCCACCCTCGGACCGCGGACCGCCGTCCGGGACCACTCGTTCGCGCTCCGCGAAGCGACAGTCGGAGTCGCGCGCGCGTTCGGCCGCCCACCATCGCCGGACGTGTTGCTCGAACAGTCGCGCGAAATATGCCTCGGCGCCGTCGCCGTCCAGATCCACGGTGATGGTCAAGTGTTCAATCGTCACGTCGTCCATCAGCCGTTCCCGACTTCGAGGATTTGGGTGAGCCCTTCGTGGACGATCTCAAGTGACTCGATGGCAACGCCGCCCTCTCGGGCCGACAGGTCGGGCCCTGTCCACTTTGCGGCCAGCCCGGCCCGGAATTCCCATGTGACGGCGAGCTCACCATCCGGGGTGTGCAGCAAGATGGCACCATCGCGGCGGGCACCCAGCGACCCGGTGAGACCCTCGCTGAACCAGTCCCAAAGGGTGCGGTCGCGGACGACGCCTTTCTTCAGCGTGATCCGGCCCCAGGTGTGCCGGACCGGTAGTTGGTGAACGAATGCGTTCTGGCCGCCCTCGGCGTGGGTAATCACGTCAAGTTCACCAGACAGTCCCGTGACGTCACTGAACGCACCCGCCATCAGGATCTGCGGCGAGGCGGACGCTAGCGTCGGGACGTAGGCGTCCACAGGGTCGAGTGAGACTAGGAAGCGGTAGTTCGGGAGGGGGTAGCTCACAGTTCGATCACCTCAAGGCGTCCTTCGGGCCCGAGCGTGAGTCGGATGGTGATGAATTCCATCGGGTCGGCAGGGGCGAACCGCATCTCACACACCACGTGCGCCTCTGCGTCGGACTGGGTCTGCACCGAGAAGGCCTCGGACGCGGTCCGGCCGACCAGCGCGCCGGTGCGGAACGCCGACAGCAGCACCGTGCTCACCGCTCGCGTGAGCGCGAGTCGCAGTGCCGGCCCGTTCGGTTCGAAGACGAGTGGTTCAGCGGCCCGGCGGGCGGCCCGAACCAGGCGGTGCATGAGGCGCCGGTGCGCGATGAAACGGCCATCTACGCTGGGGTCGAACGTCCGGCCGCCCCAGACCTGCAGCCCGCGACCGGCCACGCTACAGATCGGGTTCGCTCGATACTCTTGAAGAACGAGCGGTTTGACCGGCCGTCGACCACCGACAATGTCGACGACGTCGACTAGGGCGGCGTTCGCCGGGGTATGGGAAGGTCCTCGTTCACGGTCGAGGCGGCTGATGAGCCCCGCGACATGCCCGCTTGGTGGCACGTCAACAAGTCGGGAGTCGAGGTTGTCCGACCAGTCGGCCACCTGGACCCACGGGTGGTACACCGCGACGGCCCGGGCCTCCGGGGTCTTCACCACGACCGCCAACGCCTTCAGTGCAGCCTGGGCGCCCGCCGTGGATGCGCTCGCGGAATACGGCAGGTCGAGCAGGAGCATGCGGTCGAGTGTCTTGTGGACCTGCCTCGCGACGTTTCCTGCGAACGGCAACGCCGCCGCCGCTAAGTCGTCCCACAGGTCCGGCATGGCGAGGAGTGCGACCTCTGGTTGCTCCAGCAGCGGACAGACCGCGGCGCGGTAGTCGTCCTCTCCTACCGGTGATCCGTCGCGGCCGTCGGTGAGGCGCGTATTGTGTAGGCCGACGGTGGGCGTGATCTCGCCAGACGCGAGCTGTTCCGGCAGATCGAAGTGGACGAGCCGCAACTGGCCGGCCGCCTGAGCGAGGCCGGTTGGCCCCGACCCTTCTGTCACCTCAGGAACGTCCCCGACTGGCTGCACGGTGATCCGCCAGGTCACCCGGCCGGCATCCCCGGTGCGCCCGGCGAGCACCACCGACATGTCCTGGCCCCCTGCGCCGGGCCAACATACCTGTACGGGAATAATGGGTTGTCCTTGCCCGGTCCCCAGGTCACCCGTCGCTGCGCGGGCGCCGGCCCCTACCACTCGAACGACGTACGCTAGATCACCTCCGTTCTTGAAGTAGCCGTCGAGGGCGTATGAAAGGTGCCCACCAGCAGCACGCGGAGGGCCGAACACCCGGGTGAACTCCGCGAAGTCCCGCACGGGAACCGCCACGCCGACCGGACCTCGCGCGGCCCGACCGGCGAATCCGGCGATGTCCGTTCGCAGAGGGGTCGGCTCCTCACGTCTTGGTGCGACGACGACGTCGTAGCCGGGGAGCACCGCCCTGGTCATGTGGCCCCCGCTCAAATATCGATCTTGATGTCCTCGACGGCGATCTCGAGAGTCTCGATGGCGATCTCATTGTTTTTGGCGTTCATGCTCGGGCCGGTGTACTTCGTCGGCCATGCCTGCTTGAAATTCCAGCGCATGACCTCGGTCTTGTCCTCGTTGAGCAGCGCGATATAGCCCTGTTGACGCTGGGCATCACCGTTCAAGCCGGCAAGGATCCAGCGCCAGAAACCGACGTGGCCGGTGATCCCGCGCTTGAGGGTGATGTTCGACATCTTGCGCAGACCACGGACCTTTCGGACCGTGGTGTCGTCGGTGCCGTCTCGGTACTCGATCGGGGTGACTTCAACTTGCAGGCCACTCACCTCGCTGAAAGACCCGCTGACGGTGGCCCCGGAGTCGATGTTGGTCACACTGACCACGAAGTTGTAAGCCGGGTACGGGTAGCGCTCTTCGATTGCTTGTGGTCGGACGGTGGCGGGCATGGTGGTGTCTTCCTTCTACGTCGTTTTAGGCCGCAGCGACCTGGTCACGGGTCTTCTGGCGGAAACGGAAGATGACGAACTCGGCCGGTCGGGTCGCTGCGATGCCGATCTCCACGATGAGGCGGCCGTTTTGGATGTCGTCCTCGCTCATCGTCGAGCGGTCACACTGGACGTAGAACGCCTCATCCTGTTTCGTGCCGCGCAGTGCGCCGGTCCGCCAGACCGTTTCGAGGAAGTTCGTGATGGACTGGCGAACCAACGCCCATAGGTCCTCCCCGTTCGGCTCGAACACCACCCACTGCGTTCCCTGCTTGATGGACTCTTCGATATAGATGAAGAGCCGGCGCACGTTGATGTATCGCCACTCCGGAGTTGAGCTCAGCGTCCGCGCACCCCACACCCGCATCCCTCGGTTCGGGAATTCGCGCAGCGCGTTGATCCCGATCGGGTTAAGCAGGTCTTGCTCACGCTGATTGATGTCGTCGACCAACGCATTGATCTGCCCGATGACCTCGTTCGCGGGCGCTTTGTGCACACCTCGCTCCACGTCCACGCGGGCGTAGACACCGGCCATGTGACCTGACGGTGGAGCCGAAACGTCCCGCCCAGAGAGTGGATCGCGCACTCGGACCCACGGGTGGTACAGCGCCGCGAACTCGCTGTCGATGCGCTGCCGGAATGCCTGCACCTCCTGTACTCCGAGCCCCAGTTGCGGGTCGACGATGGCGAACCTGTCCTTCAGTAATTCGCAGTGGACGACGAGAGCGCTTTGTACGGTGCGCGACCACACACCCGGTACGGCACAGATGCTGATCTCCTCGATGTCCTCCAGGGACTGGATCCCGGTCCTGCGTCCGCTGCCGCCGTCAACGCCGACGAAGTCATCGGGGGTCAGCGTCGCCAGGGCGTCATCCCCGTTGTCAAGCTTGGTGAAGCGGTTGTCCGGGTCGGTGCTGCCAGGGAACAGGTCCCAGGTGATCGCCGGCGGAACCAAGGGAACAACGTCGAGGCGCACTAGGCGGGACTCCTCGTTCACCAGGTCGACGATGCTGCTTGGGTTTCCCGACAGCGGGTTGAGCCGCAATGAGCTGAAGTTCTCCTCGATCACCTCTGGGGCTTCGCCGCGCGGGGCGACGGGGTCGGGGCTTTGTTGGAACCGCACGGTCAGCGCGGCCTCGACGACAGTCAGGAGCTGGGTCTCGAACACCCGTACCCCGAGACCGGCCCCGGCGGCCCCGGCCCCGGCAAGTAACACCGCGCCCGTAGGGCCGGTGGTGGCGTTCGCAGGCTCCACCGCGCTCACCGTCGCCCGGGTACCGCTGGGCTCCAGCAGGACAAGCGCACCTGGGTAGATGGTGTCGTCCGCTGTGCGTGCCAGCGGAACGCGGCGCAGGTTGTTGCCGCCATCGGTGTCCACGGCTCGCAGGATCTTCACCGACGTGCCGCGCAAGACGCGGGCACCCGGAGGGCTCGGTAGTACGAAAGTCGCTGTTCCGCCCGCTCCAGCGGGGACCGCGGCCACCTCGAACGACTGTCCGTTGATCTGCAGCATCACCGGCCCTTGCACTCCACGCGGTGTGGGCCAGCGCAGCACAGCGTTCATGGGGTTGGGGCCGTTGGGATCGAGATCCTCCGCCAGAGTGGTAGCGATCGGCCCGTCCCCGGAGGCGGCAACTGCGGCGATCCGGCGTGCCCTGTCGGGAACCACTCGCACCCGCACGTCGCTGCCCCAACCACCCGGAGCTCGCGCCGAGGCCCGCAGCATGGGAGCGAGTACCGCCGCCCCAGGACCCAGGTCGAGGCCGTTCGGGCGTGCCGGTGTAGCTGCCGCGACGACGCCCGACGGAATCTCCGCCTCGGCCGCCCGCGCACCGCTACTGAC
>Ga0208851_1000409_pt1:0-17500 | contig 19224 bp, 16 predicted proteins | sample NGESurshal092012_FD_184481 | JGI IMG/M metagenome (GOLD analysis project Ga0208851, IMG submission 184481) | Arctic peat soil microbial communities from Barrow, Alaska - NGEE Surface sample 415-2 shallow-092012 (SPAdes) | ecosystem: Environmental > Terrestrial > Soil > Wetlands > Peat ... | reverse complement strand
CTGAAACCACGTGCCTACAAGGGGTGGGAGCGGACTTGTTCCGTGACCGCGTGCTTTTTGCATAACGAGCCAGCGAGTTGCTCGTCTGCGGCAAGGTTAAGCGATGAGCGGAGCCGAAGCGAAAGCGAGTCCGAATAGGGCGAACATAGTCGTAGGCGGCAGACCCGAAACTGAGCGAGCTACCCATGGGCAGGCTGAAGCGGGGGTAAGACCTCGTGGAGGGCCGAACCGACCTAGGTTGAAAACTGGGCGGATGACCTGTGGGTCGGAGTGAAAGGCTAATCAAGCTCAGTGATATCTGGTTCTCTCCGAAATATATTTAGGTATAGCCTCGGATAAAGTGCGTCGTGGCCGTAGAGCACTGTTTGGTTTAGGGGGCCTACCAGCTTACCGACATCAGGCAAACTCCGAAGACCACCGACGTGTACTCCGGGAGTCAGTTGCTGAGGGATAAACTTCAGCGTCAAAAGGGAAACAGCCCAGACCGCCAGCTAAGGTCCCCAAGTTTCTGCTAAGTGGGAAACGATGTCCGGGTGCACAGACAACCAGGAGGTTGGCTTAGAGGCAGCCATCCTTGAAAGAGTGCGTAACAGCTCACTGGTCAAGTGTCCGGGCGCGGATAATTCAACGGGGCTCAAGCAGAGCACCGAAGCTGCGGGTGTGTGAGGTCTTCGGACCGATCACGCGGTAGGAGAGCGTTCCCATGCGCGTGAAGCGGCGGGGTAACCCAGCCGTGGACGCATGGGAAGTGAGAATGCTGGCATGAGTAACGAAAGAAGGGTGAGAATCCCTTCCGCCGATTGCCCAAGGATTCCTGAGTAAAGTTCGTCTGCTCAGGGTTAGTCGGGACCTAAGGCGAGGCCGAAAGGCGTAGTCGATGGATAACAGGTTGATATTCCTGTACCACGTCGTTTCCATTTGACCGATGGGGGGACGAGGAAGGCTAAGGGATCCCAGGCGATGGTCGTCCTGGGGTAAGCATGTAGGGGTGGTCCTAGTTAAATGCGGGACCGCATAACCTGAGGTGCGACGCCAGCTGGCTCATGAGCCGGCGAGTCCCCAACGCCATACCTCCGAGAAAAGCCTCTAGGGAGGAAACGCGTGCCCGTACCAAAACCGACACAGGTGGGCAAGTAGAGAATACTAAGGTGATCGAGATAACCATCGTTAAGGAACTCGGCAAAATTGCTCCGTAACTTCGGGATAAGGAGCGCCCCAGTAGGGTAGAGCCGCTTGCCGGCCGAGCCCGAGGGGGCCGCAGTGAATAGGCTGAAGCGACTGTTTACCAAAAACACAGGTCTCTGCTAAGTCGTAAGACGACGTATAGGGGCTGACGCCTGCCCGGTGCCGGAAGGTTACGTGGAGTTGTTAGGGTTCGCCCGAAGCAGCGAAGCTAAGCCCCGGTAAACGGCGGCCGTAACTATAACGGTCCTAAGGTAGCGAAATTCCTTGTCGGGTAAGTTCCGACCTGCACGAATGGCGTAACGACTTCAGCGCTGTCTCAACGATGGGCTCGGTGAAATTCCAGTCTCGGTGAAGATGCCGAGTACCCGCGGCTAGACGGAAAGACCCCGTGAACCTTTACTACACCCTGGTATTGGCGTTCGGTGCATTTCGCTCAGAATAGGTGGGAGGCTTTGAAGCAGCGGTTGCGGCCGCTGTGGAGCCAACTTTGAGATACCACCCTTGATGTATTGGACGTCTAACATCGGTCCGTGAATCCGGCCGGTGAACAGTGCCAGGCGGGTAGTTTGACTGGGGCGGTCGCCTCCTAAAATGTAACGGAGGCGTGCAAAGGTTCCCTCAGCACGGTCGGAAATCGTGCGTAGAGTGCAATGGCAATAAGGGAGCTTGACTGCGAGACTGACAAGTCGAGCAGGTGCGAAAGCAGGTCATAGTGATCCGGCGGTAGCAAGTGGAAGCGCCGTCGCTCAACGGATAAAAGGTACTCCGGGGATAACAGGCTTATCGGGCCCAAGAGTCCACATCGACGGCCCGGTTTGGCACCTCGATGTCGGCTCGTCGCATCCTGGGGCTGAAGTAGGTCCCAAGGGTTGGGCTGTTCGCCCATTAAAGCGGCACGCGAGCTGGGTTCAGAACGTCGTGAGACAGTTCGGTCCCTATCTGCCGTGGGCGCTGGAGAATTGAGAGGATTTGCCCCTAGTACGAGAGGACCGGGGTGAACGTTCCTCTGGTGTAGCTGTTGTTCTGCCAAGAGCACCGCAGCTTAGCTACGAACGGATCGGATAACCGCTGAAGGCATCTAAGCGGGAAGCCGGCCTCGAGATGAATTCTCCCATCCTCTAGAAGGAGTAAGGACCCTGGTAGACCACCAGGTTGATAGGCCGGATCTGGAAGCGCCGTGAGGCGTGAAGGAGACCGGTACTAATGGTCCGAGGGCTTGACGGATCTTTTTGAATTCCAGTGGTACCCGTAGTGTGGCTATCTGTGCGGTTTTCAAGGCCCGTCGTGGGGCGGTCTCGCAGATTTCCGGTGGCTATGGCGTGGGGGAAACACCTCTTCCCATTCCGAACAGAGCAGTTAAGCCCCACAGCGCCGATGGTACTTGGCCTTCCGGGCCTGGGAGAGTAGGTCGCCGCCGGTTTACTTTCAGGAAGGGCCGCCCCTCGGGGCGGCCCTTCGTGCTTCAAGGATGGTCTCTGGCCGGTTTGACCGTGCCGCCGGTCTGCTGCGCGCACTAGCGGGCGCCGGTGCCGTCGCGCAGGCGCCGGGCCCGGAGCTGCGGCGTGACGCAGACCTGATCCGGCCGCGGCGGCATGCCCGCCCGCCGAGCCGGCAGGTCCACGCCCGCCGGGCGCCGGTGCGGGTGCACCGGGAGGTCGTCGCGCGCGCCGTTGGGCAGGCCCAGCGCATCGAGGCTCACGAACGCGAGCAACAGGTCGGCTGCACGCCGCAGTCGCAGGCCGGGGCGCGCCGCCGCGACGGCGGCCTGCGCAGGCGCGGCGCTCCGTGTCGAGCTGGGCTGCCGGCTGCGGGGCGCGCGGTCGTCGCGGGTCTCAAGGCGGGGGAACATGTGTTCGCAACTGTAGGTCCGGGGCCGGACGGCAGCCGCCTCCAGCACGGCGCGGAGGGGCCGAAAGGCCCGTGGGTGAGCCGTTTGTGCTGCAAGCCGAGTTGCAGCGCGGCTCGCACGCCCCGGGTCCGGTCAGACGGTGCTCCCGAGCGAGGACCAGACGTCGATCTTCGTCCGGACACGCTCGATCACGGCGTCCGTGAAGCTCGTCGTGCCGTCGTGCCCGCCGAGATCGGGCGTCCGCGTCCCGGCGCCGGTGGCCTCGAGGACGGACTCGTAGATCGCGCGCGAGCCGCGATCGGCGCCCGGGTGGCCTGCCAGTCCGGCGTAGTGCAGCACTGCGCCGCATGCCAGCAGCATCGCCATCGGGTTCGCCACGTCCTTGCCCTCCAGGGCGGGAGCGGTCCCGTGCGGCGCCTCGGCCATCGCGACCAGGGTGCGCAGGTGCTCGTCGAACGCGAGCAGGACGGACTCCGCGCCGGCGATCGAGCCGAACATCGGCATCACGAGGTCGCTGAGGCAGTCGCCGTCGCGGTTCAGGGCCGGGATCACCAGGGGGACGTCGGCGGCACCGGTGATCAGGCCGGCGTAGGTCGCGTCGATCAGCACCGGCTGGTAGGGGACCTCGGGATGGCGTGCGGCGGCGGCGTCCATCTCCTCCTTCAGCATTCCCTCGTAGACGGGGGAGACGGTCCACTTCGGGCCGCCGTAGACGCGCCCGCCCATGTTGCGCGCCTGGCGGAAGGCGTACTCGGCGACGGCCTGGCAGGTGGAGCGCGTGATCCGCTCGGTCCGCAGCGCGATCTCGTCCGGCGCGCCGGGCTCGCCCTCGCGCCACTGCTCGGCGCCATAGGCGTCCTCGACGGCCATGCGGACCACCGAGATCGGGTGATGGACGCCGGCGACCGGGGTGATCCCAGGGATGCGCCGCCCGGTGCGGATGATGACGCGCCCGCCGACGTCCTCACGGAGGATCCGGTTCGGGGAGCCCACGTCGTCGCTGCCCTCGGGCGTCACCGTCGCCGCCTTGACCCCGTACCCGGCTGTGCGCATCGCCGCGGCCGCCTCCTTGACGACGGCGTTCCGCGTCGCGCGGCGGCGCTCGAGGGAGAGATCGAAACGCTGGAGGTCCAGCGGCAGCCCCACGACGTCGGGCGCAAGGACGCGAAGCGCCTGCTCGAGCAGTTCCTGGCCGGTCTGGTCGCCCTCGAGGACGACGATCGTGAGGCGGTCGGACATGGCGGCCACGATACCCCGGTCGCACGGGCGGTAACGTCGCGCGGACGTGACGGCGCAGCCGGCACGGGAGCTGCGAAAGCATCATCCGCGAGCCCGGCAGGGCCCGCGCCCTCCGCCGGCCCCGGCAGGGCTCCGAGCCCGGCAGGGCACCGAGCCCTACGCCGGCACCGGCCGCAGTGTCGACCGGCGCAGCGTCGCCACCACGACCCCGAGCGCACCGACCCCCGCCGCCGCCACGAAGGCCACGCGCCAGTCATGTGACTGGACGATCGCGCCGGCGACGGCGTTGCCGCCCGCGACGCCCGCGACGAGCGCGGTCAGCGGCCAGGTGAACGCCTCGGTCACGGCTCCGCGCGGGGCGACGTCACCGATCAGCTGGTTGCCGGCGCTCAGCAGCGGGGCCACGGCGAGCCCGGCGAGGATCGCCAGCGGCACCATCGCGACGAATGTCGAGGGCAGCGCGAGCGGGAGCGTCACGAGCGGCAGCAGCGCGGCGGTGCGCAGGTAGGCGCTCGAGATCGGGATCCGGTGCCCGTAGGCGCCGTAGATCAGCCCGCCGATCGCGCTGCCGAGCGACCACAGCGCGAGCAGCGGCCCGGCGAGCGCCCGGCTGCCGACGTATTCGCCGAACGCCGGGAAGGACACCTCGGCCGCGCCGAGGCAGAAGCCGATCGGCACCGTGCTCAGCACGAGCGTCCGCACGCCGGGGGAACGCAGCGCGCCGAGCCGCCCGCCGGTGTCGTGGGCGTGGTCGTCGGCGGGGGAGAACGCGCGCGCCATCGGCGTCGCCGTGAAGAGGAGCGTCCCGGCCGTCACGAAGACCACCGAGGCGACGAGCGCCAGCTGGGGCGAGGCGAGCGACGCGACGACGGCGACGAAGATCGGGCCGACGATGAAGGCGATCTCGAGCAGCACCGCGTCGAGCGCGTAGGCGGCCGTCAGCAGCTCCTCCCGGTGGCCGGCGAGGAGCTCGGGCCAGAGCGCCCGCAGCACCGAGCCGACCGGCGGGATCGCGCAGCCGGCGATCAGCCCGGCGGCGCAGAGCACGACGACCGAGGCGCCGTGCGTGCCGAAGGCGACGACCGCCCCGAGCGCGCACGCGTGCACGATCGCGAGCGGGACGAGGATGCGGCGGGCCCCGAGCCGGTCGACGAGGCGCCCCATGATCGGGGCCACGAGCGCCGCGCCGATCGCGAACATCGCCGCGACGAGGCCCGCAGTGGCATACGAGCCGTACTCGCCGCGGACGAAGAGGACGATCGCCAGCCCGTCGATGCCCAGCGGGGCGCGCGCGAGCAGCGCGGTCCCCATGAGCCGCGCGACGTGCGGCGTGCGGATGATCGCCGCGTAACGCCGGCGGGCGTTCACGCGGGCGCGCCGTCGAGACCGAGCTCGCCGGCTCGCTCCTCGAGGGCGGCGATCACGATCGCGATGTGCTCGTCGAAGTCCACGCCGAGGAGCTCCGCGCCCTGGGCGACCTCCTCGCGGTTCACGGCGGCGGCGAAGCTCGGCGTCTTCAGCTTCTTCCTGACCGACTTGGGCGTCATCCCGTGGATGCCCTGGGGGCGCACGAACGCGCACGCGACCACGAAGCCGGACAGCTCGTCGACGGCATAGAGCGTCTGCTCGAGCGGCGACTCGCGCGCGACCTCCATGAAGTCCGCGTGCGAGGCGATCGCGCGCACGATGACGGGGTCGACGTCGCGGCGCTCGAGCTCGGCGATCGCCATCCGCGGGTGGCCGGTCTCGAGATCCGGGTGGCGCTCGTAGTCCATGTCGTGCAGCAGCCCGACGACGCCCCAGAGCTCCTCGTCGGCCCCGTTGCGGCGCGCGTACGCTCGCATCGAGGCCTCGACGGCGAGGCAGTGACGGCGCAGGGATTCGGACGCCACCCACTCCGTGAGCAGGGACCAGGCGTCATCCCGCGAAAGCCCCGATGGCATGACTGTTACCCTAGCCGAGCGCCCGCCACGGCCAACCGCGGCGCCCCTTTCTATGGAGAAGTTCGTCATCGATGGCGGCGTCCCGCTGTGCGGCACCGTCGTGCCCGCGGGCAACAAGAACGGTGCGCTGCCGATCCTCGCGGCAAGCGTCCTTACGAGCGACGAGATCGTCGTGCGCAACGTCCCGCGGATCCGCGACGTCGACGCGATGCTCCGGGTCCTGGACGGGATCGGGGTGCGGGTCGCCTGGCTCGGTGAGCACGAGGTCGCCCTCTGCGCCGCCGGGGTCACCGCCGACGCCGTGATCGACCGCCGGCACGCCGAGCGCATCCGCGCGTCCTTCCTGCTCGCCGGCCCGCTGCTCGCCCGCTTCGGCAGGGCGGAGATGCCTCCGCCCGGCGGCGACGTGATCGGCCGGCGGCGCCTGGATCCGCATCTCGACGCCTTCCGCGCCCTCGGCGCGACCTTCGAGCAGGACCGCGACATCGTGGTCAGCGCGCCGCCGGGAGGCCTGCGCGCGGGCACGGTCTTCATGGACGAGCCGTCGGTGATGGCGACCGAGAACGCGCTGATGGCCGCCGCCCTGACGCCGGGCGAGACGGTCATCGGCAACGCCGCGTGCGAGCCGCACGTCCAGGACCTCGCGCGCATGCTCGCGAAGATGGGCGCCGACATCCGCGGCATCGGCTCGAACGTCCTGACGATCACCGGCAAGCCCGAGCTCGGCGGCTGCACGCACGCCGTCGGCCCCGACCACATCGAGATCGGCTCGTTCATCGCGCTCGCCGGCGTCACCGGCGGCGAGATGCGCATCGTCGACACCGACCCCGACGACCTCGCGATGATCCGCCTGGTGTTCGGCAAGCTCGGCCTGCGCACGGAGCTCGACGGGGCGGACGTGTTCGTGCCGGGCGGCCAGAAGCTCGTCGCCGCCCGCGACGTCGGGGAGTACAAGGCCAAGGTCCAGGACGGCCCGTGGCCGGCGTTCCCCGCGGACCTCACCTCGATCGCGGTCGCGCTCGCGACGCAGTGCGACGGCTCGGTCCTGATCCACGAGTGGATGTTCGAGAACCGTCTGGTCTTCACGGACAAGCTCGTGCTGATGGGCGCGGACATCACGCTCTGTGACCCTCACCGCGCGATCGTCAGCGGCCCCAGCCGCCTGCGCGGCGAACGCGTCGAGTCGCCGGACATCCGCGCCGGCATGGCGATGCTGATCGCGGCGCTCTGCGCCCAGGGCCGCAGCGAGATCGGCAACATCGGCCAGATCGACCGCGGCTACGAGCGGATCGACGAGCGCCTGCGGGACCTCGGCGCGCAGATCCAGCGCGTCGCGTCCGATCCTGAGCCCGTCGCGGCATAGCGGCCCGCGCCGCGCCTCGCGTAGCCTCCGAGCCCGTGACACTCCGGATTCCCAGCGGCACCCGTGACGTCCTGCCCGAGGAGATGCGCGAGCTGCGCCGCATCCAGGGTGCGCTCCTCGACACCTTCGCCGCGTACGACTACGGAGAGATCTCGACGCCCGCCGTCGAGTTCGAGGAAACGCTGCGCCTCGCGGATCTCGGGCTCTCGCCGTCCTACCGCGTCGTCGACGACGCCGGCGAGCTGCTGGCGCTGCGCGCCGACATGACGGTCCCGATCGCGCGCGTCGTCGCCACCCGCTACGCGACCGCCGAGCCGCCGCTGCGCTTCTGCTACGCGGCGAACGCCTACCGCGCCGTGCGCCCGCATCGCGGGCAGATGCGCGAGTTCCTGCAGGCCGGGGCCGAGCTCGTGGGCATGCCGGGGCACGCCGGCACCGCCGAGGCGCTGACCGTGCTGTGCCGCGCGCTGGAACGCACGGGGCTGCGCGGCTTCCGCGTCGGGCTCGGGGACGCGACGCTCTACCCGGCGCTGCTGGACGCCTACGACGTGCCCGAGGACGCGCGGGCGCGGATCCTGCATGAGCTGAGCACGCGCGACTTCGTGGGCATCGAGCGCGAGCTCGAGGCGCTGGGCCTGGCACGAGACGCGACGGCCACCCTCTCGCGGATCCCGCGCACGCGCGGCGACGCCGCGGTGCTCGAGGCCGACTCCGGCCCGCTCGCCGACGCCCTCGCGGGCCTGCGCGGCATCGTGGAGCTGCTCGACGCGGACGTCGCCGAGCGCGTGATCGTCGACCTGGGCCGCTTCCCGCGCCTGGGCTACTACACGGGCGCGATGTTCGAGGTCTACGACCCGGGGCTCGGCGAGCCGCTCGGCGGGGGCGGGCGCTACGACGACCTGCTCGGGCGCTTCGGGCGTGCGCTCCCGGCCGTCGGCTTCGCGCTCGGCGTCGACCGCCTGCACCTCGCGCTCGCGGGCGAGGAGCGCGGGGAGACGGACCGGTGAACCCCTTCGGCCTGACCATCGCGGTCCCGCGCGGCGCCCTGTTCGGGGACACGCTCGATGCGCTCGAGCGCATCGGCATCGACACCGCCGAGGTGCGCGAGAACGACCGCAAGCTGCTGTTCGAGGACGTGGGCATCGTCACGATGCGCCCCTCGGACGTCGTCACGTACGTCGAGGCCGGAGCCGCCGACATCGGCATCACCGGCAAGGACGTGATCATGGAGCAGAGCGAGCGCCAGGTGTTCGAGCTGCTCGACCTGGGGTTCGGGCGCTGCGTCATGGTCGTGGCCTCGATCGCCGGCCCCGACCGCGCCGCCGAGGCGCTGCGCCGGCTGGGCGTCATGCGGATCGCGACGAAGTACCCCAGGATCGCGGCCTCCTACTTCGAGCGCACCGGGCGCCAGGCGGAGATCGTCGAGGTCAAGGGCTCGGTCGAGCTCGCGCCGCTCACCGGTCTCGCCGAGGCGATCGTCGACCTCACCGCGACCGGCACGACGCTGCGCGAGAACGGCCTCGTCGTGCGCGAGGAGATCGCCGTCGCGACCGCGCGCGTCGTCGCCAACCGCGTCGCGCACCGGCTGAAGGCCGACGCCATCGACGAGGTCGTGGAGCAGCTGCGTGCCGACTTCTAGTCGGCTGCGCCTCGACGACCCTGCGGCGGCCCCGGCGCTCGCCGCGCAGATCCGCGCGCTGCAGCCCGTCGGCGCCGACGTCTCGGCCGACGTCGCGGCGATCATCGCCGGCGTGCGCGCCGGCGGCGACGCGGCGCTCGCGGAGTACGTCGAGCGCTTCGACCGCTCGACCGGGCCGTTGCGGGTGACCGCGGACGAGCTGGCGGGCGCGCTGGCCGCGCTGGAGGGCGAGGTCCGCGCCGGCCTTCAGGTCGCGATCGCGAACGTGGATGCCGTGGCCCGCGCAGGCGTGGGGGCCGACGTCGACGTCGACCTCCCGCAGGGCCAGCGCGTGCGGCTGCGCGAGGTGCCGGTGCGCCGCGCCGCGATCTACGTGCCCGGCGGGCGCGCGCCCTATCCCAGCACCGTCGTGATGGGCGCCGTCACCGCGCGGGCCGCGGGCGTCGAGGAGGTCGTCGCCTGCGCCCCGGGCGCGCATCCGGTGATCCTCGCCGCGTGCGCGCTGTGCGGCGTCGATGAGGTGCACCGCATGGGCGGCGCGCATGCCGTGGCCGCGCTGGCCTACGGGACGGAGAGCATCGAGCGGGTCGACGTGATCGCCGGCCCCGGGAACCTGTGGGTCCAGGAGGCCAAGCGCCTGGTCTCCGGAGACGTGGGCATCGACGGCTTCGCCGGGCCCAGCGACGTGCTCGTCCTCGCCGCGCCCGGCGCGGACGCGGCGCTCGTGGCGATCGACCTGCTCGCCCAGGCCGAGCACGGGGAGGGCACGCTGGCGGTCGCGGTCAGCGGCGATGCGGCGCTGCTCGACGACGTCGCCGAGCAGGTGGCCGGCGCCGCCGCCACCGGCGCCGCGATCGCGCTGGTCGACGTCCCGGACGTCGCGACGGGCCTCGCGCTGAGCGAGGCGTTCGCGCCCGAGCACCTCGAGCTGATGGGGGCCGCGGCCGAGGCGTGCGCGCCGCAGGTCCGCAGCGCGGGCTGCGTCTTCGTCGGCGCCGCCGGCGCCACCGCGTTCGGCGACTACGTCGCCGGGTCGAACCACACGCTGCCGACCGGCGGGGCGGCCCGCTTCGCCTCCGGCCTCGGTGCGCGGCACTTTCGCCGGCGCATGAGCGAGGTGCACATCGGGCCGGCGGCGGCCGCGCTCGCGCGCGCCGGCGCACCGATCGCCAGAGCCGAGGGATTCGGCCTGCACGCAGCTTCGATGGAGGTACGGGACAATGGGGAGGATGACGCGAGCCGCCACCATCACCCGTGACACCGCCGAGACCCAGATCCGGCTGTCGCTGAACCTCGACGGCCGGGGCACCGGCACCCGCGCGACGGGTGTCGGGTTCCTGGACCACATGCTCGACCTCGTCGCCCGCCACGGCCACCTGGACCTCGATGTCGCGGTCACCGGGGACCTGGAGACCGGCGCGCACCACACCATCGAGGACACCGGGCTGGCGATCGGCCGCGCGCTCGACGAGGCGCTCGGCGATCGCGCGGGGATCACGCGCTACGGCCACGCGGTCGTCCCGATGGACGAGGCGCGCGCGATGTCCGCGATCGACATCTCGGGGCGCCCGCTGCTCGTGTTCGACGCCGAGCTGCCGCCCGGCGGGACCGGCGGGTTCGACCACGAGCTTGTCGACGAGTTCTTCCGCGCCGTCTCCAGCGCGGCGAAGCTCACGCTCCACATCGAGGTGCAACGCGGGTCGAACGCCCACCATGTGATCGAGGCGATGTTCAAGGCCTTCGCGCGTGCGCTGCGCCAGGCCGTGTCGATCGACCCGCAGGAGACCGGCGTGCCGTCGACCAAGGGGACGCTGACGGAGTGATGCCGCCGGTCGTCGTTGGCATCGTCGACTACGGGGTCGGCAACCGCCGCTCCGTGGAGAAGGCGGTCGAGCGGGTCGGTGCGCGGGCGCTGCTGACCGGCGATCACGATGCGCTGTGCGAGGCCGACGGTCTGATCCTCCCGGGCGTGGGGGCGTTCCCGTCGGGGATGGGGCTGCTGCGCGCCGGGGGGTTCGACGAGCTGCTGCACGAGCGCGCGCAGGCCGGCGTCCCGATCTTCGGCTGCTGCCTGGGGATGCAGCTGCTGTTCGAGTCCTCGACCGAGCACGACGGCGCCGCCGGCCTGGGCCTGATCGCCGGCGATGTCCGCGCGCTGCGGGCGCCGGGCCTGAAGCTCCCGCACATCGGCTGGAGCGAGGTCGCCTGGCGGGCCGCCTCGCCGCTGCTCGCCGGGCTGCCGGACCCATCGGTCTTCTACCACGTGCACGGCTACGTCCCGCACCCGTCGGACCCCGCGACCGTGCTGGGCGTCAGCACGTACGGCGAGGCGTTCGCGAGCGTCGTCGGGCGCGACAACGTGTTCGGTGCCCAGTTCCACCCCGAGAAGTCCTCCGTCCACGGGCTGCGGATGCTCGCCAACTTCGCCGCGATCTGCGCGCGGACGCCCGCGTGATCCTCTACCCGGCCATCGACATCCTCGACGGCCAGGCGGTGCGCCTGGTCCAGGGGGACTTCGAGGACCGGACGGTCTATCGCGACTCGCCGCTGGAGGCGGCCCGGGCCTGGGTCGATGCGGGCGCGCGCTTCCTGCACATCGTCGACCTCGACGGCGCCAAGAGCGGCGCGCCGGCGAACCTGCACCACGTCGAGGAGATCACGAGCGCGCTGCGCGTCCCGGTCCAACTCGGCGGCGGGCTGCGGTCGCTGGCCTCCGTGCGCGACGCGCTGGACGTCGGCGTCGAGCGCGTGATCCTCGGCACCGCGGCGCTCCGCGACGTGGACTTCCTCGACGACGTGCTCGGCGCCTACCGCGAGCGCGTCATCGTCAGCATCGACACGCGCGGCGGCCACGTGTCCGTGTCCGGGTGGCGGGAGACGACGGCGCTGCCCGCCGAGGGCGTCATCGAGAACCTCCAGCACCGCGGCGTGCGCTCGTTCGTCTACTCGAACGTCGACCGCGACGGGATGCTCGGCGGGGTCGACCTCGACGAGGTGCGCCGGATCGCGAACGTCGTGCGGGGGCGCTTCATCTACTCCGGCGGCATCGGGACGCTCGACGACCTGCGCTCACTGGCGGCGCTGCGACAGGTCAATCTCGGCGGCGTGATCGTCGGCAAGGCCCTGTACGAGGGCCGCTTCACCGTCGCCGAGGGCCACGCGGCCCTGCAGGGGCGCTAGAACAGGGGCGTGCACCTCAAGCGCGTCATCCCGTGTCTCGACGTCGACGCCGGCCGCGTCGTCAAGGGCACGAACTTCGTCGCCATCCGCGACGCGGGCGACCCTGTCGAGCTGGCCGAGCGCTACGACCTCGAGGGCGCCGACGAGCTCGTCTTCCTCGACATCACGGCCACGCACGAGCGCCGCGACACGGTCGCCCAGCTCGCGCGGCGCACCGCGGACAACGTCTTCGTCCCCTTCACGATCGGCGGCGGCATCCGCTCCGTGGAGGACGCCCAGGCGGTCCTCGACGCCGGCGCCGACAAGGTCAGCGTGAACTCCGCGGCGCTCGCGCGGCCCGAGCTGCTCGACGAGCTCGCGGCGCGCTTCGGGGCGCAGTGCGTCGTGCTCGCAGTCGACGCGAAGGCCGATCCGGACGGGGAGAGCTGGCAGGCGTACGTCGACGGGGGGCGCACCCCGACCGGGCGCGACGCCGTCGCGTGGATCGCCGAGGCGGTCGAGCGCGGCGCCGGCGAGATCCTGCTGACGAGCATGGACCGCGACGGGACGAGCGACGGGTACGACCTGCCGCTGACCAGCGCCGTCGCGCAGGCCGTCGGCGTGCCCGTGATCGCCTCCGGCGGCGCCGGAACGCTCGACCATCTCGTCGACGCGCTGAACGCGGGCGCCGACGCCGTGCTCTGCGCCTCGATCTTCCACTACGGCATCTACACGATCGCCCAGGCCAAGGCGCACCTCGCCGCCGCGGGCATCCCGGTGCGCCCGGCCGCAGCGGCGGCCTGACGCCGCGGGACGTTCGGCGGGGTCAGCCGGCAGCTGCGGCGGCCTGCTGGTCGCGCTTGGGCGGCTTGAGCACCGGGTGGTCGCCCGGGACGGTCCTGACCGGGCCCTTGCCGGGGCGCAGGTCGTATGCGAAGAGGCTCGTCTGACCGTTGAGGAACAGGTAGCGCCCGTCGCTGATCACCGGGTTGAACTTGCCCCTGGGGACCGACCAGACGACGCGGCCGGTCGCCGCGCCGAGTGCCGTCGTATGCCCGTTGAGCGTCGAGTAGAAGACGAGATCACCGATCAGCTGGATCCCGCCGGAGATCTGGCCCTCGGCCTGGCGCTTCCAGCGCACGTCGCCTGTGCGGGCGTTGAGCGCGTACATCGTGCCGTCGTAGGAGCCGACGTAGACGGTGGGGCCGACCCCCGCGATCGAGTCGACGGCTGCCGAGGAGTAGACGTAGTTTCCGGTGCTCGTGCGCCAGGCGAGCGCGCCGTTCTTCTCCGCGAAGGAGTAGACGCTGCCGTTCGTGTTGCCGATGAAGACCCGGCCGAAGGCGACCGAGGCCGTCGCGTAGAACGTCCCGCCGCCCAGGCCGAACGCGCCCGAGCCGCCGTCGACCGACCACAGCTTGCGGCCCGTGGCGGCGTCGAGCGACGTGACGTGCCCTGAGTAGTCGCCGAAGAAGAGCTTGCCGCTGTCGTAGGCCAGGCCGCCCTTGATCGCCCCGCCGACCTTCGCCGTCCAGCGCGTGAAGCCGTCCTCGGCGCGGAACGCGTAGACCGTCCCGTTCTCGCTCCCGACGTAGACCGTGTCCCCGACGACCAGTGGCGAGGTCTCCGTGCGGCTGGGCAGCGTGCGCGACCAGCGCACGCGCGGGTACTCGACGTTGAACGCGACGACGCGCCCCTGACTGGAGCCCTTGGCCCCCTCCAGGAGGGTGCAGAACAGCACGCCCTGGCGGTAGGCCGGCGAGGAGGCCGCGAGATTGCCGAGCTTGTTCTTCCAGTAGACGACCCCCGAGCGACGCTTGATCGCGTAGAGGGCGCCGTTGTTCTTCAGCAGGTAGAGCGAGCTGCCGCCCGCGACGGGCGGGAACTCGAGCAGCGTGCTGCCGTCCAGCGTCCAGCGCTGGAAGAACGGCGGACGCGCCGGCGTGGCGAGCGGGAACGAGCGCGTGCGGCTCGGCGTGTAGCCGTAGATCGGCCATTCGAAGGCCAGCGTCTTGGGGTCCGGTGCCGGCGCCCTGGCGGTGGTCGTCGGCGCGGTGAACGCCACGCTGGGGTTCGAGACGTCGGCTGGATGGCGGTGCGTGAGGGCATACCCCACGAGCGCGCCGGCGACGACGAGCAGCACCGCAAAGGCCGCGACCAGCACACGTGTCCTGCGCGTTCGCGGGATCATCTGCCACCTATGGTCGCAACCATCGTGGTCGACGCGCTCCGCCAGAGCGCCTGCGGGCAGCGTCTCCTCGGGGTGGCGGCGACCGCTGAGGGCGCCTGGCTGGTGGGGGGTGCGGTACGCGACATCATGCTCGGGAACGAGCCGCGCGAGCTGGATGTTGCGCTCGAGACGGACGTCGGCGCGTTCGCGGCGGCGCTCGGGGGCACGGTGACCGCGCACGAGCGCTTCGGCACCGCGACCGTCCTGGACGGCGTCTGTCGCTTCGACCTCGCCCGGACGCGGACCGAGACCTACGCGGTGCCCGGCGCGCTGCCGGACGTCACGCCCGCCGGGATCGAGGAGGACCTGCGGCGCCGCGACGTCACGATCCACGCGATGGCGGTCGCGTTGCCGGGTGGGACGCTCGTGACCGTGCCGGGTGCGCTGGACGATCTGGAGGCCGGTCTGCTGCGCGTCCTGCACGACGCCTCGTTCAACGACGACCCGACGCGGCTGTGGCGGGTGGCGCGGTACGCGGCGCGCCTGCGCTTCGCGGTCGAACCGCACACCCGCGCGCTGGCGGCGGCCGCCCGCCCCGGCGTCGTCTCCGGCGAGCGCCTGGGCGGCGAGCTGCGCCTGGCGCTGACCGAGGACGACCCGTTCGCGGTCTTCGAGCAGGTTGCGGCCCTCAATGCGGGCGTCCTGCCCGAGGGCTTCACCGCGCGCCCGGCGGACGCGGAGCAGGCGCTCGCGCTGCTCCCCGCGGACGGGCGCCGCGACCTGGTCACGCTGGCGGCCTGCGCCGGCGGCATGGACCTCGACCTCCTCGCGCGCTGGCTGGACCACCTGGGGTTCACCGCAGCCGAGCGCGACCTCGTCTCCGCCGCGTCGCGTTGGGTCACCGGCGCCCCGCTGCGCGCCGCGACCACCCCCGCGCAGATCGCCCGCGCGGCGCGCGGCGCGCCCGTCGAGGCCGTCGCCCTGGCCGGCGGGGACAACGCGGTGCGCTGGATCGACGAGCTGCGCCATGTGCGCCTGGAGATCAACGGCGACGACCTGCTCGCCGCGGGCGTGCCCGAGGGGCCGGAGGTCGGACGCCGGCTGCAGGCTGCGCTGGACCGCAGGCTCGACGGCGAGATCGCCGGCCGCGAGGCGGAGCTCGCCGCGGCGCTGGGGGCCGATGTGGAAGATTCCGTCACATGACCCCTGCCCTCAATGCGCTGCGCTGGGACGGCTCCGCGGGGCACTACGAGGTCTGGTTCCTGACGCTCACCGACGGCGCGAGCGGCACGGGCATCTGGATCCGCTTCGCGATGCACGCGCCCGACAACGGCGCCCCGGACTGCTCGCTGTGGTTCGTAGCGATGCATCCTGACGGCACGCGCTTCGCGACGAAGCGGACCTTCGGCGCCGAGGCGCTGCATGAGGAGGGCGCCCCTGAGCGCCTCGTGATCGCCGACGCCGAGCTCTCGGCGCGCGGCAGCGCCGGCGCCTTCGACGACGTGCGCTGGGAGCTGCGCTGGGATCCCGCGCCCGCGCCGGGCATGCCGGTGCACCCGCTCATCGAGCGCGCGCGCCTGGCGAAGACGATGTTCGTGATCCCGCAGCCCGCGATCGCCGTCGAGGGGACGGTGGCCTTCGCCGGGCGCGAGCTCGAGCTGTCCGGCGCGCACGGCGCCCAGGCGCACCTGTGGGGCGCCAAGCACGCCGAGCAGTGGGGCTGGACGCATGCGGCGGCGCTCGAGACGCTCGAGGGCGAGCCGCGCCCGGGCGACTGGCTCGACGGCATCTCGATCGTCGCCTCCCGCTTCGGCCGCGAGGTCGGCCCGAACACGAGCGTCGTCGGGCGCCTGCTCGGCGAGGACTTCGCCGCCACGAACCCGCTCAGCGTGCTGCGCGCCACCTCGACGAGCGGCATCTCGCAGTACCGCGCCGAGACCCGAGCGGGGAACCGCCGTGTCCTGTTCGAGGTCGACGCCCCGCGTGAGACGCTCGTCGGCGTCACCTACGACGACCCCGACGGGGAGCGTCTGCGCTGCTGGAACACCGAGGTCGCCTCGATGCGCCTGTGGGTCTGGGACCGCACGGCGCGCAGCTCGTCGTGGACGCTGCGCGAGACGCTGCAGGCACCGGGCCGCGCATGCTTCGAATACGCCCAGCGCGACCTGCTCACCGGCATTCTCATGCACCTCGGCTGATGGACGTCCCGGCGCCGTTCACCTGGACGGGCAGCGAGATCGCGCTCGGGCTGCCGGGCGGGCAGGTGCGCTTCACGACGCGCCGCTCGCCCGCGCTGGAGGCGGTCAGCGGCATCGCGCCGCGGCGCCAGGCGCAGTCCCGTCAGGTGCACGAGGCCGACGTCCGCCGGATCGCGAGCGATGACGACCTGCTCGCCGCCGCGGGCGACTTCGACGGCCAGGCCACGAACCTGTGGGAGGTCGCCTGCGTCGTGCGCGTCGCCGACTGCGTCCCGGTCGCGCTGGTCGCGCCGGGCGCCGTCGCGGCGCTGCACGCCGGCTGGCGCGGGCTGCGCGCCGGGATCCTCGAGGCGGGCATCGCGGCGGTGGGCGCTCTCGGCGGAGCGACCGGCGAGCTGCGCGCGGCGATCGGCCCCGGCGCCGGGGTCTGCTGCTACGAGGCGGGCGACGAGGTGCACGCCGCGTTCGCGCACCTCGGCCCCGGCGTGCGCCGCGGCGCCAACGCGGACCTCAAGGCGGTCGCCGCCGCGATCCTGCGCGCCGGCGGCGTCCGCGAGATCCACGACGTCGGGATCTGCACGATCTGCGCCGACGCCGCGACGCTCTGGTCCTTCCGCCGCGAGGGCGACGCGGCCGGGCGGCAGCTGGGGGTCACGTGGCGGAGCTGATCCACGGACTCCACGCCGCGCGCGTCGCGGCCAACCTCGCCGAGCTCCGGGCCGAGATCGACGCGGCCTGCGCCCGCGCCGGGCGCG
>Ga0208851_1000407_pt1 | contig 19290 bp, 19 predicted proteins | sample NGESurshal092012_FD_184481 | JGI IMG/M metagenome (GOLD analysis project Ga0208851, IMG submission 184481) | Arctic peat soil microbial communities from Barrow, Alaska - NGEE Surface sample 415-2 shallow-092012 (SPAdes) | ecosystem: Environmental > Terrestrial > Soil > Wetlands > Peat ... | reverse complement strand
AACGCGGCGCCTCCGGCGCACCGTGGTGCGCGAAGATTCACGGCGCTCGCCGTGTTTCTTATGCAATTTGTACAGCGCACCGCGAATCTTCGCGTCAGAGCACGCCGTTCCCGTTCAGCCGGACGGCGGTGGAAGTGGCGAAGAAGGACACGCTGGTGCTGCAGCCGTCGTCCTGACGGGCTCCATCGCGCTACAGGGCGATGTGCCACCGCAGGGCGTGCATCACCCCGGTGATGGCGGCGACCGTGAGCAGCAGCATCAGCGAGAAGCCGAGCAGCTGGGTGTCCCCCTCGAACGGCGCGCGGGCCAGCAGCCAGTCCTGCAGCGTGCCGTTGCCGACCGGGGTGTCCCTCGCGACCGTGAGCAGGATGTGCTCGCTGAAGTAGACGACCAGGGCGTTGCGGCCCAGCGCCACGAACGGCCAGCTGAGCACCGCCCGGACCCGGTCGAGGGCCACCCGCTCCGGCCGGCCGCCGAGGTCGAGCAACGCGACGGCCAGCGCCAGCCCGGTCAGCGCCGTACCGGCCGCGATGAGCGAGAACGACGGCGTGTGCAGCCGCTTGTTGTACGCCCAGACGTCGTCGGCGAGCAGGCTGGCCGCCGCCAGCACCCCGCCGGCCAGGGCGAGGAGGGCGACCGTGCTGACCGCCGGCGGCCGGCGCAGCCGAAGCGCCCGACCGGCGAGGTAGCCGACCAGCACCAGCCCGGTGGCCGCCCCGAGCACGGCCAGTCCCTCGGGGTCGTAGTTGAGCCGGCCGGCGCCGTACACATGACTGATGCCGAGCAGGTTCACGTCCCACGAGTGGTACGAGCTGCACTGGTCCACGCCGAGGCAGACGTCGGCACGTCGCAGCAGCCCGACGCCGTACGCGGCCACCGCGGCTAGGGCGATCAGTGCGATGACCACCGGCCGGTCGTCGTCCGACCCGATCCGGCTGAGCAGTACGACGAGTGCCGCGAGCGCGCCGGTCAGCCCGATCAGCTGCAGCACGCCCGTCAGCCGCAGCTGGGACAGGTCGGCCCACGAGGCACCGATCGCGTTGTAGACAGCACCAAGCACGAGCAAGGCGAGCAGCCGCCGGACCAGCCGCAGCCGCACCGCCGCGGTGGTCGGCGGGCGCAGCATCAGGGCCAGGCTGGCCCCGCTGGTGACCAGGAAGGTGGGCAGGATCAGGTCGGAGAAGGTCAGCCCGTCCCAGGTCGCGTGCCGCATCAACGGGTAGGTGGTGGCGTCACCGATCGGCGGGGTGAACAGCATGAACGCCAGCACCGCGCCCCGGAAGGCGTCCACACCGCGCAGCCGCCGGTGGCGCAGCACGTCCTGCTTCTCGCCGGACATGCCGCGCCTACCCCAGGCCGAGGCGGACGGTGCGGGTCGGGGTCACCGCCGCGTCGACCGGGTGGTCGTGCGGCTCCATCGGGACGTCGTCCACCAGCTCGTGGTCGAAGACCAGGGCGACCACGGGTGTCCTGGGGCGCAGCAGCACCAGCGCCCGGTCGTAGTAGCCGGCCCCCTTGCCCAGCCGCTGCCCGGCCGGTCCGATCGCCAGCGCCGGGGCGAGCACCAGGTCGGCCGAGCCGATCGCGTCGAACCCGAGCCGGTCGCCGTCCGGCTCCCGCAGCCCCATGGCGGCCGGCACCAGGTCGGCGTCGCCGGTGTCTGTCGACCAGTCCAGCCGGCGCTCCTCGGCGACCACCGGCAGCAGCACCCGCACGCCGCGGGAGCGCAGCCGGCGCCGGATCTCCTGCGTCGGCGGCTCGCTACCCACCGAGGCGTACAGGGTGACCGTGGTGGCGGCCGCCAGCTCGGGCAGCGCGTCGACCTGGTCGGCCAGCCCGAGAGCCGCCGCGGCCAGCTCGTCCGCGCCTAGCGAGCGGCGCCGGGCGGTCAGCCCGGCCCGCAGCGCCGCCTTCTGCTCCGACCTCGTCGCCATCCGGCCATCATGCCGCGGACCAGCGTCTAGGGTTCACCCCATGCGCGTGACCAAGGCGGTGATCCCCGCCGCTGGCCTCGGGACCAGGTTCCTGCCAGCCACCAAGGCGACCCCCAAGGAGATGCTCCCGGTCGTCGACAAGCCCGCGATCCAGTATGTCGTCGAGGAGGCCGCTGCGGCCGGTCTCACCGACGTGCTCATGGTGACCGGCCGCAACAAGCGGGCCCTGGAGGACCACTTCGACCGGGCCGTGGAGCTGGAGCGGACCCTCGAGGCCAAGGGCGACACCGAACGGCTGGACCTCGTGCGGCACGCCAGCGGGCTGGCGCGCATGCACTACGTCCGGCAGGGGGACCCGCTCGGGCTGGGGCACGCCGTGCTGTGCGCCGAGCAGCACGTCGCCGACCAGCCGTTCGCCGTCCTGCTCGGCGACGACCTGATCGACCCGCGCGACCCGCTGCTCACCCGGATGGCCGCGGTGCGCGAGGCCTCGGGCGGCTCGGTGGTGGCGCTCATGGAGGTGCCCCGCGATCAGATCCACCTGTACGGCTGCGCCGCGGTTAAGCCCACCGACCAGCCGGATGTCGTCGAGATCACCGACCTGGTCGAGAAGCCGGCCGCCGACGAGGCGCCGTCCAGCTACGCGGTGATCGGCCGGTACGTGCTCGACCCGGCCGTCTTCGGCGCGATCCGGTCGATCGGCCCGGGCCGCGGCGGCGAGATCCAGCTCACCGACGCGCTGCGGCAGCTGACCGCCACCGACCCGGACCTCGGGGGCGGGGTTCGAGGGGTGGTGTTCAGCGGCCGCCGGTACGACACGGGCGACCGGCTGGACTACCTCAAGGCGGTGATCCGGCTGGCCTGCGAGCGACCCGACCTCGGGCCGGAGCTGACCGCCTGGCTGGCCGACTTCGTGGCCGGGCAGGAGCGCTCGTGAAGAGCGTCGACCAGCACCAGGCCGACTGCCTGGACGTCGTCCGCCCGCTGGGCTCGCTGGACCTGCAGCTGCTGGACGCGCACGGCTGCATCCTGGCCGAGGACGTCGTCGCCCCCTGGGACCTGCCGCCGTTCGACAACTCCTCGATGGACGGCTACGCGGTGCTGGCCGCGGACGTCGCCGGTGCCAGCGGCGAGGCGCCGCTGAGCATCCCGGTGCTGGGGGACATCCCGGCCGGGCACGCGGCCGCCATGGCGCTGCGCCCCGGCACCGCCATGCGGATCATGACTGGGGCCCCGATGCCCCCGGGTGCGGACGCCGTCGTCCCGGTGGAGTGGACCGACGGCGGGGTCGCCCAGGTGTCGATCACCCAGCCGGCCGCCGTCGGCGAGTACGTGCGCCCTGCCGGTGGCGACGTGCGAGCCGGGGAGATGGTGCTCGCGTCGGGAACCCGGCTGGGGCCCGCGCAGCTCGGCCTGCTGGCCGCCGTCGGGCGGGACCGCGTGGTGTGCCGGCCCAAGCCGCGGGTCGTGGTCCTGTCGACCGGGTCCGAGCTGGTCGACCCTGGCCAGCTGCTGCAGCCGGGCCAGATCAGCGAGTCGAACAGCTTCATGCTGGCGACCGCCGCCAAGGAGTCCGGCGCGGTGGCCTACCGGGTGGGGACGGTGCGGGACGACCCGCGCGGGCTGCTCGACGCGATCGAGGACCAGCTGATCCGCGCCGACCTGGTGATCACCACGGGCGGGGTCAGCGCCGGTGCCTACGACGTCGTCAAGCAGGTGCTGCAGCGGCTGGGCACGGTCACCTTCGACAAGGTGGCCATGCAGCCGGGCATGCCCCAGGGGTTCGGGACCGTCGGCCCGGACTCCACCCCGATCTTCACCCTGCCCGGCAACCCGGTGAGCGCCTACGTCTCGTTCGAGGTGTTCGTGCGCCCGGTGCTGCGCAAGATGCTCGGCGTGGAGCCGCTGCACCGGCCCACGGTGCGGGCGGTCTGCGCCACGGCGATGCAGTCCCCGGCGGGCAAGCGGCAGTTCGCCCGCGCGCAGCTGTCGGTGGAGGACGGCCGCTACGTGGTGCGGCCGATGTCCGCGCAGGGGTCGCACCTGATCAACGACCTGGCGCACGCCAACTGCCTGGTCATCGTCCCCGAGGACGTCACCGAGGTGCCGGCCGGCGGCGCCGTGACTGTCATGGTCCTGGAGCGGCGGCTGTCATGACCGGCGGCTTCACCCACCTCGACGAGTCCGGCGCGGCCCGCATGGTCGACGTGTCCGGCAAGGACGTCACGGCGCGGACTGCGACGGCCACCGGCGCGGTCCTGGTGTCCGCGGAGGTGGTGCGGCTGCTGCGCGAAGGCGGCCTGCCCAAGGGGGACGCGCTCGCGGTGGCCCGCATCGCCGGCATCCAGGCGGCCAAGCGGACGCCGGACCTGGTGCCGCTGTGCCACCCGATCGCGATCCACGGGGTGGCCGTCGACCTCAAGGTGCGCGACGACCGGGTCGAGGTGTCCGCGACGGTGCGCACCGCCGACCGGACCGGGGTCGAGATGGAGGCGCTCACCTGCGTGGCGGTCGCGGGCCTGGCGCTCATCGACATGGTCAAGGCCGTCGACCCGGCCGCGGTGATCACCGACGTGCGGGTGGAGGAGAAGACCGGGGGCAAGACGGGGCGCTGGGTCCGTGGCGAGAGCGGTCCGGAGTGAGAGCGCTCGTGGTCACCTGCTCGAACCGGGCGGCGGCCGGCGTCTACCCGGACCGCAGCGGACCGGTCGCGGTGGAGCGGCTGGCCGCGCTCGGCTTCGAGGTGGACGGCCCGCAGGTCGTGCCCGACGGGCCGCCGGTCGAGGCCGCGCTGGTGGCCGCCGTGGCGGCTGGCTACGACGTCGTTCTGACCACCGGCGGGACCGGGCTGTCCCCGACCGACCGGACACCCGAGCACACCCGACACGTGATCGAGCGGGAGGTGCCGGGGCTGGCCGAGGCGATCCGGGCCCGTGGCGTCGCCGCAGGGGTGCCGACCGCGGCGCTGTCCCGGGGGATCGCCGGGCTGGCCGGCCGCACGCTGGTGGTCAACCTGCCCGGATCGAGTGGGGGCGTCCGCGACTCGATGGCCGTGCTCGAGCCGGTGCTCGTGCACGCCGTCCAGCAGGTCGCCGGGGGTGACCACTGACCCGGGGCTGGCCGGTCGAGCTGGCCGACCCCCCGGTGGGGCTGCGCCCGATCCGGATGCTCGACCGGCGCGTGTGGCGGGACACCCGGGCCCGGAACGCGGCCTGGCTGCGGCCGTGGGACGCGACCTCCCCCGAGCCGGCGTCGGACACCCCGCCGACCTACGGGGCAATGGTCCGCGCCATGCACGCCGAGGCCAAGGCCGGGCACATGCTGCCGTTCGTCGTGACCTACCACGACCGGTTGGTGGGGCAGGTGACCGTCGGCGGCGTCACCTGGGGCTCGCTGCGCGGCGCGCACCTCGGCTACTGGGTCGACCGGGACGTCGCCGGCCGGGGGATCATCCCGACCGCCGTCGCGCTGGCCACCGACCACTGCTTCGCGATCGGCCTGCACCGCATCGAGATCAACATCCGGCCGGAGAACGCGGCGTCGCTTCGGGTGGTGGAGAAGCTGGGCTTTCGCGAGGAGGGGCTGCGGCCGAGGTACCTGCACATCGACGGGTCCTGGCGGGACCACCTGTCCTTCGCCCTGACCGCCGAGGAAGTGGGCGACGGGCTGCTGGCCCGATGGCACCGATCGCGTGACCAGGCACGCTGACAGGGTGGAATGACTGTGAATCGCGCGACACACCGGCCACGGTGCGTGAGCAATGACGTTTCTCCGCTTAACGTTCCCAGGCGTGAGCAGCGGCTTGATCTACGCGGTGATCGTCGGGCTGTGGGCGGTTGTCCTGGTCCCGATGTGGCTGCGCCGGCACGACGAGGCCAGCGAGTCCCGCTCCGTGGACCGGTTCGAGGGCGCCATGCGCACGCTGTCTAGGCGCTCCGGCTCGGCCGACCGGCGCGAGGTGCTGGTTCCCCGTCGGGCCAGCGTCGCGCTGCGACCGGACGGCGTCCCCGCGCAGGACGCGCGGGCCCGTGCGGCGGCCCGGCGCCGCCGGACCAGCCTGACGCTGCTCGGCCTGCTGCTGGTGACGGCGGGGCTGGGTTTCCTCGGGGTGCTGCCGATCTGGCTGGTCGTCGTCCCGCTGCTGCTGGCCGTCGGGTTCGGCTGGCAGTCCCACGTGGCGACCCAGCGGGCGGCCGCGCAGGCGACCGCCGCCCGGCGGGCCCGTGCGGCCCAGTCCCGGCGGCTGCGCGAGGAGTCGGTCGAGGCCCGGCTGGCCGGTCGGCCGGCTCGCCGCCCCGCGACGGCCCCGGTGGTCGAGCCCGTGGTGGCCGTGGTCGAGCCCGCCGTCGCGGACGAGGCGCTGTACGACGCCGTCGCCGAGCACGTGTGGGACCCGGTCCCGGTCCCGCTGCCGACCTACGTGACCGCGCCCAAGGCCCCGCGCTCGGTGCGCGTCATAGACCTCACCAAGCCCGGGGCGTGGACGTCGGGTCACCTGGAGGTCCAGGACCCGGCCGCTGCCGCGCTCGACGCCGCGGAGGGGCACGCGGTGGCCGAGGGCGCGGCCCCGGGCGACCCGAACGGGATCGTGGTCGGCGAGGTGCTGGTCGAGCGCCTGCGCGCCGTCAACGAGTAGCGCTGGGGCCGGGGCCGGCGCCGATTCGGGCGCGAGGCCCTCTTGTTGGTATTCTCGGCACCCGTCTGGGGCTGTAGCGCAGCTGGTAGCGCACCTCGTTCGCATCGAGGGGGTCAGGGGTTCGAGTCCCCTCAGCTCCACCCAGCACACACGCCATCGGCGCACCGGGTGGGTGTGTCAACCGCCTCGTGCGGTGGGCCGATCCCCAACCGGGTGCGCCGACTCGAGCTCGACGAAACAGGCCCGGGTCCGCGCACCTCGCTCGGCGCACGGACCCGGGCCCTTGAACAGCCTCCCCGGGGCTGTCACTGCCTGATGAACGCTGGCACGATGTCGCCCGTGCGGTCGGGCAGCGGAGCCGCCTGAATTGGCGCGAAGCCCTCGGTGATCGACCGGACGCACAGTCCGCTGGGCAGCAGGTCGGTGCCGTCGAAGGCGGCCACCGGGTAGTAGACCGCTGCGTGCTGCTTCGCCAGCGCGATCTGCTCAGCCTCGGTCAGGGCGGTTGTCGACCCGCCCCGGAAGAACAGCGCCCAGGCTCCGACAGCCAGGGCGGCAATGACGATGATCAGGCCGATCACCAGGGCCACGATGCGCCCGGCCCGGCGCTGACGAACAGGCGTCGGGGTGACGACGGGCGTCGGGGTGACCGTGGTCGTCGGGCCATGCAGAACGGTGCTCATGATTCCCTCCTCCACGGGTCTTTCCTCATCCGCTGACACCTTCAGGGTGCGCTGACGGTGGGGTCGGCCGCTTCCGGGAAACCACTAGGGTTCCCGGCCGGAGGACCGGGGGGTCCGGTCAGATCCAGCCGCGGAACCACAGCCGCCGCAGCCACTGGGCGTACGGCAGCTGGTCGCCGACGAGCAGCGGCCAGATCCAGGCGGTGTTCGCGAGCACCAGCAGCAGGTACGCCCCCACCGCCGCGGCTCCCCAGGTGCGCCGCGGCGAGCTGCGGGCCGGTCCGAGGATCGCGCCGAGCGCCAGCATGAGGGCGAGGGCCAGGAACGGCGCGAACACCACCGAGTAGGACGTGAACACCGTGCGGTTGCTGTAGAGGATCACCCAGGGCAGCCAGCCGGCGGCCACGCCCATGAGCACGGCGCCGGCCCGCCAGTCCCGCGCGGCGGCCCAGCGCCACAGCGTCCAGACCAGGGCCAGGGTGGCCCCCCACCACAGCAGCGGCGTGCCGAGGGCGATCACCTCGCTGACGCAGGACGTGGACGTGCACCCGTGCTGGCCCTGCTGCACGTTGTCGGTCCAAAAGGCGGTCGGGCGGATCATCAGCAGCCAGCCGATGGGCTTGGCCGCGTAGTTGTGCGGCGTGGTCAGGCCGGTGTTGAAGTGCAGCATCTCCGCGTGGTAGTGCCACCAGCTGCGCAGCGCGGCCGGGATGAACGGGAACGACGTCGTCCGGCCGACGGCCCAGGTGCGGTCCCATCCGCCCGACGTGGCGAACCAGCCGGTCCAGCTGACGACGTACACGGCGACGGTCACCGGCACCGTGGACACGAACGCCGGGACGGCATCGCGACGCAGCATGGCCAGCAGCGGACGCCGGATGCCCACGGCCCGCCGGGCGCCGGCGTCCCACAGCACGGTGAGGATCCCAAAGCCGGCCAGGTAGAACACGCCGTTCCACTTGGTGGCACAGGCCAGGCCGAGCAGCACGCCCATGGCTAGCCGCCACGGGCGCAGCCCCATCCGGGGGCCGCGGTCACCGTCGGGCAGCGGCTCGTCCGGGCGGGCCTCGGCCCAGGTGGCGAGCCGCGAGCGCATCCAGTCGCGGTCCACGAGCAGCGCGCCGAACGACGCGAGTACGAAGAAGGCGACGATGCCGTCCAGGATCGCGGTCCGGCTGAGCACGATCGACAGGCCGTCCAGGGCCAGCAGCAAGCCGGCGATGGTCCCCAGCAGGGTCGAGCGGGTGAGCCGGCGCCCGATCCGGGCCACCATGAGCACGACCAGGGTGCCGAGCGCGGCCGTCATGAACCGCCAGCCGAACGGCGTGACGCCGAAAACCCACTCGCTGAACCCGATCAGCCACTTGCCGATGGGCGGGTGCACGATGAACGACCCCTGGCCGGTGAACACGTTCGTGTCGCCCTTGAGGATCAGGTCGTTGGCGTTGGAGATGGTCTGCTGCTCGAACCCGAACCGCCACAGCGCGAGGCCGTCCTTGGCGTAGTACGTCTCGTCGAACGAGAACGCGTGCGGGTGCCCGAGGTTGACGAAGCGCAGGATGCCGCCGACCAGGGTGACCGCCAGTGGCCCGAGCCAGCCCCACCAGCCGTCGTCCGGCATGGGGGCGGCGAGGCGGCGCCGCACCGACGACGCGTCCGGCCCGGCTGGCAGGCGGCGGGCGTGCCGCGGGCCGGCTTGTTCCTGCGGCTCCTCGGCCACCGTCGTCGTCACCGGGACATCGTATGGAGCAGGCGGCCCTCGGCCGCGGACCGACCGGCTGACGGGGCCCTGACAGGATGAGCGGGTGAGCGGGCTGCTGGTGCTGGCCGGGACGCCGATCGGCGACCCCGGCGACGCGACCCCACGGCTGGCCGAGGAGCTCGCCACCGCCGACGTGGTGGCCGCCGAGGACACCCGGCGGCTGCGCCGGCTCACCGCCGCGCTGGGCGTCGTCCCGGCCGGGCGGGTCGTCTCCTACCACGAGCACAACGAGGCCAGCCGGACCCCCGAGCTGGTGCAGGAGCTGCTCGCGGGGCAGCGGGTGCTGCTGGTGACCGACGCCGGGATGCCGTCGGTGTCCGACCCCGGGTACCGGCTGGTGCGCGCCGCCGTGGACGCCGGCGTCCGAGTCAGCGCCGTGCCCGGCCCCAGCGCGGTGCTCACCGCGCTGGGGGTCTCCGGGCTGCCGGTGGACCGGTTCTGCTTCGAGGGCTTCCTGCCGCGTAAGCCGGGGGAGCGGGCGGCGCGGCTGCGCGCGCTGCTCGACGAGCCGCGGACGATGGTGTTCTTCGAAGCGCCGCACCGGCTGGGCAAGACCCTGGCCGCGATGGCCGAGGCGTTCGGGCCGGAGCGGCCCGGCGTGGTCTGCCGCGAGCTAACCAAGACCTACGAGGAGGTCCGCCGGGGCGGCCTGGCCGAGCTGGCCGAGTGGTCCGTGGACGGCGTCCGCGGCGAGGTCACCGTGGTGGTTGGCGGCGCACCGGCCGGCTCCGAGGCGACGACCGACCCGGCCGAGCTGGCCGCGCGGGTGGCCCGGCTGGAGACCGAGGGGCAGCCGCGCAAGGCGGCCATGGCCGCGGTGGCCGCGCAGGCCGGTGTTCCCAAGCGGGTGGTCTACGACGCCGTGCTCGCCGCCCGCGGCTGAGCTGCGGGACCAATGACCGTTGGCGCGGTCGTGATTCGCGTCACACGATGGGAACCGACCCAGGTTGGGAGGTGACCGGTGATGCGAGACCTCCAGCGCAGCTATGAGGCGTTCCAGTTCGCCTGTCCGGCCTGCGACACCCGATGGTGCCGCGTCTACGAGGTCACCACCCACGCCAACCCCGACGGCCTGGCGTCCAAGGACTACCGGCGTGCGGACCTGCTCGTCTCGGCGCCGCTGGACGACCGGGACTGCCCCTCCTGCGGGACGGCAGCCACGGTGGTGGGCCCGACCCTCGCGGCGCTCGGCCGGCCCCGGGGATAACTGGGTCCGGCTCGGCGGCCGCTCGCAGTTACCCTGACCTGCATGGGTCAGGGGCCGACCGGAGCGACGTTCTTCGCCACCACACCGATCTACTACGTCAACGACGCCCCGCACATCGGCCACGCCTACACGACCGTCGCCGCCGACGTGCTCACCCGCTGGCACCGCCAGCGCGGCGACGACGTCTTCTTCCTCACCGGCACCGACGAGCACGGCCAGAAGGTGCTGCGAACCGCGGAGGCCAACGGGGTCGCCCCGCGGGTGTGGTGCGACCGGCTGGTCCAGACCGCGTGGAAGCCGGTGCTGGCGACCATCGACGCCGCCAACGACGACTTCATCCGGACGACGGAGGAGCGGCACACCCGCGGCGTCCAGGAGCTGTGGCAGCGGATCCGGGACAACGGGGACGTCTACCCGTCGACCTACGAGGGCCCGTACTGCGTGGGCTGCGAGGAGTTCAAGCTGCCCGGCGACCTGATCGAGGTCGACGGCGTCCAGGTCTGCCCGATCCACAGCCGGCCGGTCGAGCAGCTGTCCGAGCAGAACTACTTCTTCCGCCTGTCGGCGTACGCCGACCGGCTGCTCGCGCACTACGAGGAGCACCCGGACGCCGTCCAGCCGGCCAGCGCCCGCAACGAGGTGATCTCGTTCATCAAGCAGGGGCTGGTCGACATCTCGATGTCGCGGTCGTCGTTCGACTGGGGCATCCCGGTGCCGTGGGACGACGGTCACGTCGTCTACGTGTGGTTCGACGCGCTGGTGAACTACGCCAGCGCGGTCGGGCTGGGCACCGACCCGGAGCGGTTCGCGCAGCGCTGGCCGGCCGACGTGCACCTGGTGGGCAAGGACATCCTGCGCTTCCACGCCGTCTACTGGCCGGCCATGCTCATGGCCGCCGGGCTCGAGCCGCCCCGCCGGGTGTTCGCGCACGGTTGGCTGCTCGTGGGCGGCGAGAAGATGAGCAAGTCCAAGCTCACCGGCATCGCGCCGTCGCAGATCATCGACCACTTCGGCTCGGACGCATTCCGCTGGTACTTCCTGCGGGCCATCCAGTTCGGCCAGGACGGCTCGTTCTCCTGGGAGGACATGACCGCGCGGTACACCTCCGAGCTGGCCAACGGGCTGGGCAACCTGGCCTCCCGGGTGGCCGCGATGGTCGGGCGGTACTGCGACGGCGTGCTGCCGTCGGCGTCCGACGTGGGCCGAGCCGAGGAGGACGTCGCCGCGGCGCTGATCGACACGGTCGCGACGGCGGACGAGGCGATGGGCGAGCTGCGGTTCCACGACGGGCTGGCCGCGATCTACGAGTTCGTCACCGTGGTCAACGGCTACCTGACGGTGCAGGAGCCGTGGCAGGTGGCCAAGCGGTTCGACACGGACCCGTCGGCGCGGGCACGGGTGGACACCACGCTGTACACCGCGGCCGAGGGGCTGCGTGCGCTGGCGGTCCTTCTCGCGCCGGTGCTGCCGAAGGCGGCCGCGGAGCTGTGGGCGTCGCTGGGCGCGTCGGCGGCGCTGGGTGGACTGGCCGGACAGCGGGTGCAGGACGCCGGCCGCTGGGGCCAGCTGTCGCCTGGGGCCACCGTCACCAAGGGTGCCGCGCTGTTCCCCCGCCTCGAAGACCCCCCCGCCCCCTCCGCCTGACCCTTCCCGCATGAAGGTGCCAGAAGCTGCCCTTCATGCGGATAGCCTGCGGCGCATGGGGTTTCGGACGATCATCGAGCCGTTTCGCATCCACTCGGTCGAGCCGCTGCGGCTGACCACCGAGGCTGAACGCCGCGCCGCGCTGCGCGAGGCCGGCTACAACGTGTTCAACCTGCGGGCCACCGACGTGCTCATCGACCTGCTCACCGACTCGGGCACCGGGGCGATGAGCCGCGACCAGTGGGCCGGCATCCAGCGCGGCGACGAGAGCTACGCGGGGTCGCCGTCCTGGTTCCGGTTCAAGGACGCCGTCCAGGACCTGTTCCCGTTCGAGCACGTGATCCCGACCCACCAGGGCCGGGCCGCCGAGAAGATCCTGTTCACCGCCGTCGGCGGGCCGGGCAAGGTGGTGCCGAACAACACCCACTTCGACACCACCCGCGCCAACGTCGAGTACACCGGCGCCGAGGCTGTCGACCTGGTGATCGCGCAGGGCCGTGACCCGCAGTCCGACCACCCGTTCAAGGGCAACATGGACCTCGCGGCACTGGACGCCCTGCTGGCGCAGCGGGCGGACGACGTCCCGTTGGTCATGGTGACCATCACGAACAACAGCGGCGGCGGTCAGCCGGTGTCGCTGGCCAACCTGCGCGGCGTCCGCGAGGTGTGCGACCGCTACGGTAAGCCGCTGTTTCTCGACGCCTGCCGGTTCGCCGAGAACGCCTGGTTCATCCACGAGCGCGAGGAGGGCCAGGGCGACCGCGCGGTGCGCGACATCGTGCGGGAGATGGCCTCCCTCGCCGACGGCATGACGATGAGCGCCAAGAAGGACCCGCTCGGCAACATCGGCGGCTGGCTGGCCGTCAACGACGACCGTCTGGCCGAGCAGTGCCGGGCGCTGCTCATCCTCACCGAGGGCTTCCCGACCTACGGCGGACTGGCCGGCCGCGACCTCGAGGCGCTGGCCCAGGGCCTCACCGAGGCCGTCGACCACGACTACCTGCGGTACCGGATCCGCTCGACGGCGTACCTGGGCGAGGCGTTGATGACGTCCGGAATCCCTTGCGTGCGCCCGATCGGCGGGCACGCCGTATACATCGACGCGCGCGCGCTGCTGCCGCACCTGGACCCTCTCGAGTACCCCGGTCAGTCGCTCGCCGTGGCGCTGTACGAGGTCGGCGGGGTGCGCGGCTGCGAGATCGGCACGGTCATGTTCGGGCTGCACCCGGACGGCACCGAGCACCCGGCCACGATGGACCTGGTCCGGCTGGCCATCCCGCGGCGCACCTACACACAAAGCCACGTCGACTACGTCATCGAGGTCTGTCAGGCGGTGGCCGCGGACGCCGGGTCGCTGCCCGGGTACCGCATCGTGGAGCAGCCGGCCCAGCTGCGGCACTTCACGGCGCGGTTCGAGCCGCTGCCGTCGTCCTGAATGAAGGGTAGAGATCTGCGGCCACACGCACAGAAGGGCACCTTCATGCAGTACCCGGGGGCGCCGGAGCCGCTCGCCGTCGAGGTGTTCGACAGCCACTGCCACCTCGACATCGGCCTGGACGACGACCAGCCGATGACCGTCGCCGAGGCCCTCGCGGCGGCCGCCGCCGTCGGAGTCCCGCGGATCGTGCAGATCGGCTGCGACCTGCCCAGCGCGCGCTGGTCGGTCCAGGCCGCACGCGACCATGGCCCCGTGGTGGCCGCGGTGTCGCTGCACCCCAACGAGGCACCGCACATCCACGCCCAACAGGGCCGGGCCGCGCTCGAGGAGGCGTGGGCGGAGATCGACACGCTGGCCGCCGACCCGCGGGTCCGGGCCGTGGGCGAGACCGGGCTGGACTTCTTCCGGACCGGGGAGGGAGTCGGCCGCGACGTGCAGGAGGAGTCGTTCCGCCGACACATCGCGATGGCCAAGCGGCACCGCAAGGCGCTGGTCATCCACGACCGGGACGCCCACGACGACGTCGTCCGGGTGCTGCTCGACGAGGCGGCACCCGAGCAGGTGGTCTTCCACTGCTTCAGCGGCGGCCCCGAGCTGGCCCGCACCTGCGTGGCGCACGGCTGGGTGATGTCCTTCGCGGGAACGGTGACCTTCAACAACGCCGCCGACCTGCGCGCGGCGCTGCGGGTAGCCCCTCCCGAGCTGCTGCTCGTGGAGACCGACGCCCCGTTCCTCACCCCCGTGCCGCACCGTGGCCGGCCCAACGCGAGCTTCCTGGTCCCGCTCACGCTGCGCGCCGTGGCGGCCGAGCTGGGCCTGGACGAGGCGTTCCTGGCGGCGGTGGTCACGGCCACCGGGGAGCGGGTCTTCGGCGCCTGGTAGCGCCGCCGCAAGCCGGACAACCCGCCCGCCGAACACCCAAAGCGACATATGTGGCACGTGCCACACCTGTGCGGATCGGCTTGGCAGCCGTGTCGAACCTCCGTTACGGTCTCGTGACGATGGCCGGAGTCGGGGAAGCTCCGGCGGCAGCACGTTGCGTCACGGTGGTCGGCGCGCGCCCTGGGGCGCGTGGGTGCGATCGGAACGTCGATCGCCGACCGCCTGCGCTGCCGCCCTCCCGTGCCCGGAACCTGCTTCGAGGGATGTCGCGTGACCGTTCGTCGAACGACCCTGGCCGCGCACGGCGTGCTCCTGCTAGGTCTGGTGGCTGGGACGACGGCGTTCATCGCCGCCCAGCACACGGTGACCCTGGACGTCGACGGGTCCAGCCGGACCGTCCGCAGCTATGCGCACACGGTGGCCGATGTGCTCGCCGAGCAGGGGGTCGTCGTCGAGCCGCGCGACCAGCTCACGCCCGGACCGGCCGCGTCGGTCCGGGACGGCCTGGTCGTTACGGTGGTGAACGCTCGTCCGGTGGTGCTGCTCGTCGACGGCCAGCGCCGCGCGCTGTGGACCACGGCACAGACGGTGGCCGAGCTGGCCACCCAGCTCGGTGGCCGCTACACGTCCGCGTTCCTGTCCGCCTCACGCTCCACCCGGCTGCCGCTGTCCGGCACCGCCATCGGGGTGCGGCTGCCGAAGTCGGTGAGCATTACTGAGGACGGGAAGACCACGCAGGTGGTCACCACGGCCGCCACCTGGCAGGACGCCCTGACCACGGCCGACATCGCGCTCGGTCCGTCCGACGTCGTCTCGGTCCCGCTGACCCAGGCCCCGGCCGACGGTGACGCACAGGTCATCACCCGACAGGCCTACCAGGCGCAGGTCAAGCTGGTCGCGGTGCCGTTCACCATGGTCAGGAAGTCCGACGCCACCCGCTACACGGGGACGACGTCGGTCGCCCAGGCCGGCGCCCCAGGCACCAAGCGGCAGACCTGGCGGCTGTACATGAAGGACGGAAAGCTGATCAGCCAGCGGCTGGTGTCCGAGGCGATCGTGACCCAGCCGGTGCAGCAGATCATCATGGTCGGCACCAAGCAGCGCCCGGCCGCTCCCGCCCCGACGTTCACCGCCCGCAAGACCTCCGTGAGCGGCCTCAACTGGTCGGCGCTGGCGCGCTGCGAGTCCGGCGGAAACCCGCGGGCGGTCGCCGGCGGCGGCCGGTACTTAGGGCTGTACCAGTTCACGCTCGGGACCTGGTCCGGTCTCGGTGGCAGCGGCAACCCGATCGACCACCCGGCGTCCGAGCAGACCTACCGGGCCCAGCTGCTGTACCAGCGGTCGGGCAGCTCCCCCTGGCCGACCTGCGGGCGGCTGCTGTACTCCTGACCTCCTCGGGAGGGCCCCGCCATTGGGGACGGAGGCGGAGAGGGTGGGCCCCATTCTCCGGTCGTGGAGGTCCGGTCGCTTCGATCACGCGCACAGAAGGGACCCTTCATGCGGGAGGGGGAGGTCCGGCTGCTGGGGCCGGCCGAGGTGCGCGCCCTCGCCGCCGGGCTGCAGCTGCGGCCCACCAAGCGGCGCGGCCAGAACTTCGTCATCGACCCCAACACGGTGCGCCGGATCGTCCGGGTCGCCGGGGTGGGCCCGGACGACGTGGTCGTCGAGGTCGGGCCCGGTCTCGGGTCGCTGACCCTCGGCCTGCTCGCGGTCGTGGCCCGGGTGGTGGCCATCGAGATCGACCCGCTGCTGGCCCAGGCGCTGCCGCACACCGTGGCCGACCGTGCCCCCGGGTGCGCCGACCGGCTCACCGTGGTCGAGGCGGACGCGCTGACCGCGACCGCGGCCGACCTGCCGGGGCCGGCCCCCACGGCGCTGGTGGCCAACCTGCCGTACAACGTCGCCGTCCCGGTGCTGCTGCACCTGCTCGAGGTGCTGCCCTCGCTGGCCACCGCGTTGGTCATGGTGCAGGCCGAGGTGGCCGACCGGCTGGCCGCCGACCCGGGGTCGCGCACCTACGGCGTCCCGTCGGTCAAGGCGCGCTGGTACGCCGACGTCCGCCGGGCCGGACCGGTGGGCCGCTCGGTCTTCTGGCCGGCCCCCAACGTCGACTCCGGACTCGTGGCGCTGCGCCGCCGCGAGCCCCCGTCGACCAGCGCGAGCCGCCCGGAGGTCTTCGCCGTGGTGGATGCCGCCTTCAGCCAGCGGCGCAAGACCCTGCGGGCCGCGCTGGCCGGCTGGGCCGGGTCGCCGGCTGCGGCCGAGGCGGCGCTGCGCCGCGCAGGGGTGGACCCCTCGGCCCGTGGCGAGCAGCTCACCGTGGTGGACTTCGCCCGGATCGCCGAGGCGCGGCCAGAGCCGCTCGCCCCATAGCATCCAGGGATGACCCCGGACGCGCGCGTGACCGTTCGCGTCCCGGCCAAGATCAACCTCCAGCTGTCGGTGGGGCTGGTCCGCCCGGACGGCTACCACGACCTGATCAGCGTGTTCCAGGCGGTCGGGCTGTTCGACGACGTCGTCGCGACGGCTGCGGACGGAGACCAGCCGGTGGTCACCGTCGAGGGCGAGGGCGTCGACGACGTGCCGACCGACGGCAGCAACCTCGCGGTCCGGGCAGCGCTGGCGCTGGCCGAGCGGACCGGAGTCCGCCCCGCCGTGCGGCTGCACCTGCGCAAGGGGATCCCGGTGGCCGGCGGCATGGCCGGGGGCAGCGCGGACGCGGCCGGGGCGCTCGTCGCCTGCGACGCGCTGTGGGGCACCGGGCTGTCCCGGGACGAGCTGGGCGAGCTGGCCGCCGGTCTCGGCGCCGACGTCCCGTTCGCGCTCATGGGCGGGACGGCGGTCGGCGCGGGCACCGGCACCCGGCTGACCGCGGCACTGGCCCGAGGGCGCTACCACTGGGTCTTCGCCCTGGCCGAGGAGGGACTCTCGACGCCCAGCGTCTATGCCGAGTTCGATCGGCTCGAGGTGGGCTCGATCCGCCCGGAGCCCCGGGTGTCGGACCAGCTGATGGAGGCGCTACGGGCCGGCGAGCCGGTCCGGCTGGGCCGTGCCCTGTCCAACGACCTGCAGCTGGCCGCGCTGTCGCTGCGACCGCGGCTGCAGCTGACGCTGGACGTCGGCGAGGAGTACGGCGCCCTGGGGGCGCTCGTCTCCGGCTCGGGGCCGACCTGCGCCTTCCTGGCCACGGACGAGGAGCACGCGCTCGACCTGGCCGTCGCGCTGTCGTCGTCCGGGGTGTGCCGCACCGTGCGCCGCGCCGACGGCCCGGTGTCCGGCGCCCGGGTCCTGGCGGACGACCCGACGTGAGCCAGCCGGTCAACCTGGTCAATCTCGAGGGCGCCCACCTCGCGTACGGCACCAGGACGTTGCTGGACGGGGTGTCCCTCGGCGTCGCCGTCGGCGAGCGGATCGGGGTGGTGGGCCGCAACGGGGCCGGCAAGTCGACGCTGCTGGAGGTGCTCGCCCTCAGGCGCCGGCCGGACGGCGGCCGGGTCACGCACGCCGGGGGGCTCACCGTCGGCATGCTCGCCCAGACCGACACCCTCGACCCGCACGGGACCGTCCGGCACGCCGTCGTCGGGGACCGGGCCGACCACGTCTGGCGCTCCGACCCGCGGGCCCGCGCCGTGGTCGACCACCTGCTCGCCGGGATCGACCTGGACGCCGTCGTGGGGCCACTGTCCGGAGGCGAGCGGCGCCGCGTCGCGCTGGCCCACCTGCTCGTGGCCGACCCTGTCCTGCTGCTGCTCGACGAGCCGACCAACCACCTCGACGTCGAGGGGGTCGACTGGCTGGCCCGCCACCTGGCCGGGCGGCGCGGCGGCCTGGTCGCCGTCACCCACGACCGCTGGTTCCTGGACGCCGTCTGCGAGCGCACGTGGGAGGTCGTGGACGGCCAGGTCGACTCCTACGACGGCGGGTACGCGGCGTACGTGCTGGCCAAGGCCGAGCGGGCCCGGCAGGCCGTGGCGTCGGAGGACCGGCGGCAGAACCTGCTGCGCAAGGAGCTGGCCTGGCTGCGCCGCGGCCCGCCGGCCCGGACCTCCAAGCCGCGGTTCCGGGTCGAGGCGGCCAACGAGCTGATCGCGAACGAGCCGCCGCCGCGGGACAGCGTCGAGCTGGTCAGGTTCGCGGGAGCCCGGCTGGGCCGCAGCGTGTACGACGCCGAGGACGTCGACCTGACGCTAGGCGGCCGGCGGCTGCTCGCCTCGATGACCTGGCGGCTCGGTCCCGGTGACCGGGTCGGCGTGGTCGGGGTCAACGGGGCCGGCAAGTCGAGCCTGCTGCGGCTGCTGGTCGGTGCGGTGACCCCCGACTCGGGCGCCATCAAGGTCGGGCAGACGGTGCAGGCCGGCTACCTGTCCCAGGAGGTCGGCGAGCTGCCGGCGGACCGGCGGGCGCTCGAGGCGCTGGCCTGGGCGGGGAACGTCCGGGCCGCGGTGCTGCTCGGCGAGGGGCTTCGCGCCGGGCGGCTCGAGGGGAGCCCCGCCCGGGGCGTGGCCTGGCTCCGGCGGGCGGCGGAGTCCGGGGACTGCACCGGCGCGAAGCTGCTCGGTCGCTCCCTGCTCGCCGGGGGGGCTGCTGGGGAAGCCGCGGAGGGACGGGTCTGGCTCGAGCGCGCCGCGCGCGCGGGGGACGCGGGCGCGGCGTACTCGCTCGCGCTCGCGCTGCGGTCAGGGACGGGCGGGCCGCGGGATGCGTCCGGAGCCGTGCCCTGGCTCGAGCAGGCGGCACGGGGCGGCATTCCCCAGGCGGACTTCGTGCTGGCAAACGCCTACCGTGCGGGCGAGGGCGTTCCGCAGGACGACGCCTCCGCCCGCCGGCACTACGAGGCCGCGGCGGAGGTGGAGGAGCCCGGGGCGCTGCAGGCGCTCGCGCAGGCGTACCGGTCGGGGGAGCTCGGGCTCGCGGCCAACGCGGAGAAGGCCCAGGCGCTCATGCGCGAGCTCGAGCACGCGGTACACGAGCCCGTGCCGGTGCCCTGACGCGAACCGGGCGTCTCCGAGGGGACTTCCCTCCGCAGCGCCCGGTGAAGCGCTCCCGGCAAGCAGTGGCCGCGAGCTCATCACCAGAAGCAAGTCTCGCCGAGCCACGACCCCAT
>Ga0208851_1000405_pt1 | contig 19389 bp, 21 predicted proteins | sample NGESurshal092012_FD_184481 | JGI IMG/M metagenome (GOLD analysis project Ga0208851, IMG submission 184481) | Arctic peat soil microbial communities from Barrow, Alaska - NGEE Surface sample 415-2 shallow-092012 (SPAdes) | ecosystem: Environmental > Terrestrial > Soil > Wetlands > Peat ... | reverse complement strand
CCTGCCTCTACAAGATGGGGTGCAAGGGTCCGGTCACCTACCAGAACTGCCCCACCGTCCGGTGGAACGACGGGACCAACTGGCCCATCGGCTGCGGACACCCGTGCATCGGCTGCGCCGAGCCGGACTTCTGGGACAAGATGACGCCCTTCTACAAGCACCTGCCCACGGTGGCCGGCTTCGGCGCCGGCACGAACGTGGACACCGTGGGTGCCTGGCTCGTCGTCGGAGCCGCGGCGGCGTTCGCCGGGCACGGCGTCGTCAAGGGGATTCAGAACTCCGGGAAGAAGAAGGAAAACGGAGCCGGTCCTCCCGCTGACACGAGCCCGGCAGGCAAGGCAGGGGGCCACTCATGAGTCACGTCGTCGTTGATCCGGTGACCCGGATCGAAGGGCATCTCAGGATCGAGGCAGAGGTCGATGGCGGCCAGGTGCAAGACGCCTGGTCGTCGAGCACGATGTTCAGAGGACTCGAGCTCATCCTCAAAGGTCGGGACCCACGCGACGCCTGGGCCTTCGCCCAGCGCATCTGCGGCGTGTGCACCACGGTGCACGCCATCGCCTCGGTGCGGTCGGTGGAGAACGCGATCGGGGCCAAGCCTCCGCCCAACGCCCGGGTGCTGCGGAACATGATCATGTCCGCGCAGTGCATCCAGGACCACGTCGTCCACTTCTACCACCTGCACGCGCTGGACTGGGTGGACGTGGTCTCCGCGCTCAAGGCGGACCCGGAGAAGACCTCCGCCCTGGCGCAGTCCATCTCCGACTGGCCGCTGTCGAGCACCAAGTACTTCGCCGGCGTGAAGACCCGGCTGAAGGAGTTCGTGGACCGCGGCCAGCTCGGGCCGTTCGCCAACGCCTACTGGGGTCACCCCGCCTACAAGCTCCCGCCCGAGGCCAACCTCATGGCGGTGGCGCACTACCTCGAGGCGCTCGACTGGCAGCGGGAGTTCATCAAGATCCACGCCATCCTCGGCGGCAAGAACCCCCACCTCCAGTCGTTCCTGGTGGGTGGGATGGCCACACCGGTCGATCCCGAGAAGCAGGCGTCGATCAACATGGGCACCGTCGCCCGCATCAAGGAGCTCACTGCCAAGGCGCGGGAGTTCGTCACCAAGGTCTACCTCCCCGACGTACTCGCGGTCGCCAGCTTCTACAAGGACTGGGCGGCCGTCGGCGGGGGGGTGGGCAACTACATGGTGTACGGGGAGTACCCCGAGAATGACGACGACAAGCCGCCGCTCTTCATTCCCTCGGGCATCATCCGAAACAGGAACCTGGGCAAGGTCGAGCCGCTCGATGCGAGCAAGATCACCGAGTCAGTGAAGCACAGCTGGTACGACGACGACTCGGGCGGGGGCAAGCCGCTGCACCCGCGCGATGGCGAGACCCGGCCCAAGTACACCGGCCCCAAGCCTCCCTACGAGCGGCTGGACACCGCCGCCAAGTACAGCTGGCTGAAGTCGCCTCGCTACGAGGGCGAGCCGATGGAGGTCGGGCCGCTGGCACGGATGCTGGTGTCCTACGGCTCCGGCCACAAGCGGGTCCAGGAGCTGGTCGGGGTGGTGTTGAAGTCGCTCGGGGTGGGCCCGGAGGCGCTCTTCTCGACACTCGGACGCATCGCCGCACGCTGCGTGGAGACGGTGCTCCTGGTGGAGAAGATCGACACCTGGGTGGACGCCCTCGCCTCCAACATGGACAAGGGCGACCTCCGCATCCACGACACCGGGAAGTGGGATCCCTCGTCCTGGCCGAAGGAGTGCTTCGGAGCGGGGTTCCACGAGGCGCCCCGCGGCTCGCTCGGCCACTGGGTGCACATCAAAGATGGGGTCATCGCCAACTACCAGTGCATCGTCCCGAGCACCTGGAACGCCGGGCCGCGTGACGGCGCCGAGAAGCGCGGCCCGTACGAGTCCGCGCTGCTCAAGACGCCGGTCTTCGACCCCAAGCAGCCGCTGGAGATCCTCCGCACGGTCCACTCCTTCGATCCCTGCATGGCCTGCGGGGTCCACGTGGTGGACGTCGAACGGAGGGAGCTGGCGCAGGTGAGGACGCCATGAGAGCGATGGCCGCCCATCCGCCGGAGGAGCTCGCGCTTGCGGGGGTGAAGGGTACCCGTATCCGGGTCTACGTCTGGGATCTGGTGGTGCGGAACACGCACTGGGTCATTGCCCTGGCGATGACGTTCCTCATCGCCACCGGCCTCTACATCGCCCATCCCTTCGGGTTCCCCGGCACGACGCCCGGGTCGCACTTCCTGATGGGCTGGGTTCGAGTGGTGCACTTCTACGCCGCCATCTTCTTCATCGTCGCGGTGCTGGTGCGGATCATCTGGTTCTTCGTCTCCCCGTCGCGCTACGCCCGATGGAAGCAGTTCCTGCCGGTGCAGCAGCACCGCCGGCGCGAGCTGCTCAACTCGCTGAAATTCTACTCCTTCATCCGTCCCCGCCCGCCCGACCTGATCGGGCACAACCCGCTGGCCGGCCTCTCGTACCTGGGGGTCTTCGTCCTGTACCTGGTGATGATCACCAGCGGCCTGGCGATGTATGCCGCCTCCGCGCTGCCCGGCGCGTACATGAAGAGCTTCCAGTTCCTGATCCCCCTCTACGGAAGCCTTCAGACCGCGCGCTTCATCCACCACCTGGTCATGTGGGTGCTGATCCTCTTCGTCACCTTGCACGTGTACGCCAACGCGCTCACCTCGGCGCTGGAGGAAAACGGGGAGGTGGACTCCATCTTCTCGGGCTACAAGTTCGTGCACCTCCACGACGTGGAGCAGGAGCTGGCGGACGAGGCACCGAAGCACGCAGGGATACGCCGTGGCTGAACCGCTGCTGGTGCTCGGCCTCGGAAACCCCCTCTGTCAGGACGACGGGGTGGGGGTCATGGCGGTGGCCCGGATCCTCGAGGACTGGAGCCCAGGGCCCGACGTGAAGGTCATGGAGGGTGGCACGCTCGGGCTCTGGTTGCTCCCCCTGCTCGAGTCGTACCGGACGGTGCTCCTGGTGGACGCCATCCGGGCCGACGGAGAGCCGGGAACCCAGGTGCGCATCGAGGGGGAGGAGGTGGCCCGGGCGGCTGCCCACCGCCTCTCGGTGCACCAGGTGGGCGTGGGCGACCTGATGGATGCCGCGCAGCTCAGGGGAACGCTGCCCCCGACGCTGATCCTCGTCGGGGTGGTGCCGGAGGCGGTCTCGCTCGGGCTCGGGCTCACCCCCCGCGTGGAGCGGGCGATGCCGCTCCTGATCCAGCGGGTGGTGGAGGCCTGCGCCGAGCTCGGGCACCCGCTCAGGCCGAGGATGGACGATGAGATCCTGGTTGGCGCTGACGATGGCCTGCGCCGGGTCCTGGGCATGCCTCTCGAGGTGCGCTGAGACGGGCCCGGCGGAGACTCCCCCTCCCGCGCAGCTCCGGACCGCGGCGGTGCGGGCGAGGGGAGAGCAGCTCTACCGGGAGAATTGCGTGCTCTGCCACGGCGAGAACGCCGACGGCCGCGGCGCGCGGAGCATGGGCCTGGACCGGCGGCCCGCGAACTTCACCGACCCGTTCTGGACCCAGCCGGAGAGCGCCTCCCGTGCTTTCCAGGCCATCAGCAAGGGTGTCCCGGGCACGCCCATGCCGGCGTGGGGTACGGCGCTGAGCGCCGAGGACCGGTGGGCGCTGGTGGCCTTCATCACCTCGGTGAGCGAGCGCGCGCCGAGGCGCTGAGAGCGCGGAGCTCAGCCGCGGAGCTGCGCCAGCACGTCCGGGAGCTTCGTCTGTTGCGCCAGCGAGGTGATCTGCCCTTGCACCTGGGGGAGCAGTGCCTGTGCCTCGCCCTGGAAGCGGGTGAACAGCGCCCGAAGGTCCTCGGGCGAGAGCTTGCGTCCCTGCGCGTAGTACTGCTTCGCCGCGTGCCCCAGCGCGTAGGTCGCGGCGAAGGTCACCGCGGCCCCGGCCGCGACCCCGGTCGCTCCGCCGAGCAGCCCGCCGAGGAGCCCGGAGGCCACACCGCCCAGGACCTTCCGCACCATCCCCTCGACCATCTGCGCCGCGGCGCCCAGGCCGAAGGTGCCGGCCAGGTCCTTCACCTGGTTGGCGTCGAGCTGCTGGCCGTAGCGTTGCCCCACCTCGTAGACCAGCTTCAGCTGCAGCGGCAGGATGGCGACGTTCGCCAGCCGGTCCGGGAGGAGCTCGAGCGCGCCGGTGAGCATGGCTTGCTGGAGGATTCGCTGGTCGAGCGCGGTGTCGCTCGTAGCCGCAACCGCCGGGAGGGTGCCGGCGAGGGTCGGCGCGGTGAGCATCCGGATCTGGTCCTCGAACTCGTGGGTCGCGGCTGGCGCGAGCCCCAGGGCCCCGTGCAGCGCGCTGAGGAACGTCTGCTCGGCCGAGTTCGGCGCACCATCCACGGAGCACACCGCGAGCGCGACCTCGTATGCCGCCCGCCGCGCCTCAGCGTCGGACAGCGAGGCGGCGAGCACGCCGATGCCCTGGCGCGCTGCCTGCGGCTGGTCGAGCGCGATGGTCGCCGCCGGAACCCCGAGGCGGAGGGCCACGCTGGCGAGCTCGCGTTGCTCATCGGCGGAGATCTCGCCGTCCGCCATCGCTGCCATGAGCGCGATCTGCGCGATTCGAGAGGCGTCGTCGGTGTTCATGGGGCACCTTTTACCGGAACTGGCGTTGCTGGTGCGAGCTGGCACATCCGTGACGTACCCTTTCACGGCGTGAGCGGCTCTCGAGAGAGACAGGAGGAGCGATCGATGCAGACCGAGGTCAGCTACGGATACACCCGTGCCCTGCCGGGCGTTGGTCATGACGAGGCGGTGGCCAGGGTGACCGAGGCCCTGAAGAAGGAGGGCTTCGGCGTGCTCACCACCATCGACGTGAAGGAGACGCTGAAGCAGAAGCTCGGGGTGGACTTCCGGCGCTACGTCATCCTCGGCGCGTGCAACCCGCAGCTCGCGCACCGGGCGCTCACCGCCGAGCCGGGCGTGGGGCTGCTCCTCCCGTGCAACGTGGTGGTGACGGAGGACGGCGGCGGCGCGGTGGTGCAGGTGGTGAAGCCCGAGGCGATGCTTGGGGTCGTGGAGGGCGCCGACCTCCGGCCCATCGCGGAGGAGGCGGACGCTCGCCTGCGGCGGGTGCTGGGGCACCTCGGCGCTCCCTGATCGCGGTCAGAGCAAGCGGCGAACCGGATTCGCTCGCCCCTCGAGGAAGCGAGCCGGCCGGAGCGCCTGCACCTCCAGGGACATCGGACTCCCGGTGAGCATCTCGGCGGCGAGCTGCCCGAGCGCCGGCGCGTGCATGACGCCATGTCCGGACGACCCGTTCACCAGGAAGAGGCGTTCGAGCCCCGGGGCAGGGCCGAGGAGCGCGTGCTCGTCGGGGGACATCTCGTACAGCCCGGCATGGGTCGAGTCGACCGGCACCTCGGCCAGGGCGGGCACGCGGGCGTGGGCTGCGGCCACGACGGAGCGGGTCCACGCCGGATCGACCGAGACGTCGAACGGATCCGCCGCGCCATCGCTCGGCCAGAGCAGGAGGACGCGCCCATCGCGCACCCGGAGGTGAAAGCCATCCGGGAAGATGAGCATCGGCATCGAGGCAGGGAGCGCGTCGGTGGGCACGGTCACCGCCACCTGCCGTCGGAGCGGTGAGACCGGCACGTGCACCCCCGCCATGGCGGCGAGGCGTCCCGCCCAGGGTCCCGCCGCGTTGACCACCACGCCTGCGGTCCGGGGACCGGCGGAGGTCTGCACGCGCATGCCCGTCGCCAGCGGCTCGAGTCCGAGCACCTCCGCGTCGAGTCGCTCCACACCGGTGCGCAGCGCGGACTCGATGTAGCCCCGCCGGATCTCCATCGGTCGCATGAAGCCGTCGCGGGGAGAGAAGCTGCCACCCACCAGGCCGTCGGCCCGGATCCAGGGCGCGAGCGTGGGGATCTCCCCCGCCGTCACGAGGCGCGCATCGTCGGAGCCCGCGGCGCGTTGCACCTCGAGCGCCGTGGCGAGCCGCTCCAGCTGAGCCGCGTTCCCGGCGAGGAAGAGATACCCAGCGGGAAGGAACCCCGGGTCGACCCCGGTCTCGGCGGGGAAGGTCTCCAGCTTCCGGCGCGACAGCAGCGAGAGGCGCACGTTCACCTCGGTGGCGAACTGGGCGCGGAAGCCTCCGGTCGCGCGCTCGGTGCTCCCGCCGCCACGGTCGACGACGAGGATCCGGCGCCTGGCTGCGCGCGCGAGGTGGTGGGCGACGCTCCAGCCAATCACGCCCCCGCCGACGACGACGACGTCCCAGGTCACCGGGCGTAGACCGCGGTGGGGTCCCTGAAGGCCTTCAGCTCCAGCGCGTTGCCGCTCGGATCCAGCAGGAACATGGTGGCCTGCTCCGCCGCCTTGCCCACGTAGCGCACCGAGGGTGGGATGACAAAGCGCACCCCTGAGGACTGCAGCCGCCGCGCGAGCGCCTCGAACTGGTCCCAGCCGAGCAGGGCCCCGGCGTGCGGGATGGGCACCTCGACGCCGTCGACCTGGCCGACTGCGCCTGGCGGCGAAACCTGGCCGAGATGCGCGGAGATCTGGTTTCCGAAGAAATCGAAATCCACCCAGGTCTCGGTCGAGCGGCCCTCGGTGCAGCCGAGGAGTCCGCCGTAGAAGGCCCGGGTGGAGGCGAGGTCCTTCACCGGGAAGGCGAAGTGGAAGGGAAGCTGGCTCACAGCGCAGCGGCAGCAAACCCCCGGAGCGCCCGCCGCGCAATGCCCGCGGTCAGTCCGCGACCTGTACCGGCACGTAGACCGTGACGGACGAGCCCTGGGTGCTGCCGACCCGGACCGAGATCGTGCAGACGACAGGCTGGGATGCCGGGGCAATCCAGCGGGTCACTGCCGCGGTACTGTCGACGAAGCTCCCGTGGTCAGTGGTCCCGTCGCAGGCCGCATCCCAGGCAAAGCTCAGCCGGTCACCGGCGGGGCCGTCGGCGATCACCCGCAGGCCCACGCTGGACGCGGCCGCCACCTGGCCTGGTGTGACCTCGAAGCTCGAGACCCGCGGGACGCCGGGCTCCACGACGACAGCCGAGCCTTGCAGGAGGAGGAACAGCTGGATGGCCGACCCGGGGAGGATGTCGGCCACCGTCTGTCCCGCGTAGGCGAGCGTGCCCGAGGCGTCGAAGGCGAGCGCCTCGAAGATCCGGGCCGGGCCCGCCGGGATCCCGTTCACCGACACCGACCAGGTGCCGTCGACCCCGCGACCGAGTGGGGTGCTGACCGCCGGCATCCCGGGGCCGGAGACCGTCAGGTTCACCCGGTCGATGCCGGTGACGGAGAGGGCGGCCAGGCGAGTTCCGTCGAGGACGATACGCTGGGTGCGAGGCCCGGCCACCGGCTCCACTTGCCCCGGCGCGCACGCCCAGCCCACCCCCAGGCAGACCGAGGCGAGGCGCAGCGTGTCGTTCCGGCGCCAGCGCATCTCGCCCACCCGTCTATCACTCCTCCCCACACCCGCTCTTCGACGTCTGCGTGACACCGGAGTTGCGGGCCAAGAGCCCGAGCCGGACGTGCTCCTCGCGCTCGCGCTCGTCCAGGGCGGATCGAACCCGCGTTGCCTGGCGTCGCAGCCCTGGGGCGACGCGCCGCTCCAGCCGGTTCACCTGGCGGGTGGTCTGGGCGAGCGCCTCGCCGAGCCGCCGGAGCAGCATCTCGCGCGGCGCGGCACGCACCAGCAGCTCGGTGAGCCGCTCGAAGGCCTCGGCGGCCTCCACCGCCGCCGGCACCGCGCCCGGTGGGAGCCCGCGGGCCGCCAGCGTCCGGACAATGGGCCCTTTCGCCTCGAGGTCGGCCACCGGAACGCCCCAGACCACGCGCGCCGTGACGTGCACCGCGAGCTCGCGGGACGGCCAGGACAGCCCGGTCAGCCCGGCCGCACCCTCCGCGGCCAGCGCCTCCAGATAGACCGGCCAGGCGGCGCGGGCGTGCGCGTCGATCTGCGCGCGGGTGTCCAGGGCAGACCGCGCCAGCGAGAACAGCTCGGCGACCAGGGCCTCACGTTTTCGCCGGAGCAGCGACGTCCCGCGCGCCAGCCGCTCCAGGCGCCGCTGCGCGCGGAGCAGCCCGAGCCGGGTCGCCGGCAGCCGCGGCTCGCTCATGGCCGCGCTCCCGCAGCGAAGCGGCGCGCCCAGGTGGCCTCGCGGATGCGCACCAGGTCCTCGCGGGGAAACCCCTCCATCAGGGACCACCCGGCATCGAGCGTCTCGGACAGGGTGCGACGGGTCCGCCCCTGGCCCACCAGCGTCTGTTCGAAGCGATCCACGAAGGTGAGGGCGCGGCGGTCCGCCGGGAGCAGCCCGGCCTCGCCGACGATGGTGGCCATCAGCCGCGCCTCGGTCCCGCGGGCATAGAGCGCGTACAGCTGGTCAGCCCACTCCCGGTGCTCCGGAGCGCTCCGCCCCTGTCCGATGCCGGCGTTCATCAGCCGCGACAGAGAGGGGAGCACGTCGATGGGCGGGAAGACGCCTCGACGGTGGAGGTCGCGCCCCAGCACCACCTGACCCTCGGTGATGTAGCCCGTCAGGTCGGGGATGGGATGGGTGAGGTCATCGTCCGGCATGGTGAGCACCGGGAGCTGGGTGACCGAGCCGGTTCGTCCCCGGACCAGGCCCGCCCGCTCGAAGAGCGAGGCGAGGTCGGTGTACATGTACCCCGGGTATCCGCGACGGCCTGGAATCTCCTGCCTTGCGGTGGCCAGCTCGCGGAGGGCCTCGCAGTAGCTCGTCACGTCCGCCATCACCACCAGCACGTGCAGCCCCTGCTCGAAGGCCAGGAACTCTGCCTCGGCGAGCGCGACCCGCGGCGCGATCAGCCGCTCGATGGTGGGGTCCCGGGCCTCGTTGAGGAACACCACCGTGCGCTCGAGCGCGCCGCTGGACTCGAAGCGCTCGAGGAACTCGCTGGACTCCCGGGCGGTGATGCCGATGCCCACGAAGACCACCGCGAACGGCTCCCCCTTGGGTGCGCGGGCCCACTCGACGATGCGCGCTGCCAGCTCGAGCGCGGGCAGCCCCGGCCCCGAGAAGATGGGCAGCTTCTGCCCCCGGACGAGCGTGTTCATCCCGTCGATGGCGGACACGCCGGTCTCGATCAGCTCGGTGGGAGGGAGGCGGGCCGCGGGGTTCAGGGGAGCACCCCCGAGCGGCTTCAGCGCCTCGCCGACGGGCGGCGGCAGCCCGTCCAGCGGTGTCCCGAGCCCGCTGAGCACCCGACCCAGGAGCTCGCGCCCGACCACGGCCCTGGCGACGTCGCCGGTGAAGTCCAGCCGGGCCGTCCCGGGAACGAGCCCCATGCCCTCTTCCAGCAGCTGCAGGACGGTGAGCCGCTCGCCGGCGTCGATGACCTGCGCTTGCCAGCGGCGGCCCTCCAGCGCGATCTCCACCTGCTCTCCGAGCGCCACCCGCCGGACGTGCTCGACGAAGACCAGGGGCCCACGGATGCCGGCAGCGCCGGACACGCTGCGGGGGAGCGCCTTCATGGCGTGGTCTCCTTCGCCGAGAGCTTCTCCAGCGCGCTCGCCGCCTCGGCGGTGCGGGCCGCGAGCTCCTCCGGCGCTGCGTCCCTGAGCGCCACCAGCGCCCGGCGGAGCACGGCCAGGTCCAGCTCGGCCAGCGCCGTCCCCGACTGGAGGCGCGCGGTCACCCGGTCCGCGGCGCCGCAGGCGAGCGAGGCCAGCTGGAACGTCTTCTCGGGCGAGCTCCGTGCATCGTGCGGGTGGTACGCGCTCTGCCCCAGCACCACCTCGCGGAGGAGCTGGGCGACGGCGAGCACCAGCCGGTCCGCGTCCTGGAGCGCCTCCGGGCCGATGAGGCCGGCGATCTCCCGGAGGTCCCGGTCGCGCTGGAGCAGCTCGAGCGTTCGGGCGCGCACCGCTGCCCACCGGGGGTCCACCTCGCGGGCGAACCAGGGCGTGGTCAGCTCGGCGTGAAGGCTGTAGCTCCCCGCCCAGTCCACCGCCGGGAACTGGCGCTGGTGGGCGAGGTCCGCGTCGAGCGCCCACAGCGTGCCAGCGACGCGCAGGGCGGCCTGGCTCACCGGCTCCGAGAGGTCCCCGCCCGGCGGCGATACCGCGCTGATGAGCGTCAGGGCGCCCTCGCGCTCCGGGCTCCCCGCCGCGCGCACGCGACCCGCCCGCTCGTAGAACCGTGCCAGCCGGCTGGCGAGGTACGTGGGGTAGCCCTCCTCGCCCGGCATCTCCTGGAGCCGCGCGCCGATCTCCCGGAGTGCCTCCGCCCAGCGGGAGAGGCTGTCCGCCATCAAGGCGACACGCAGTCCGAGATCCCGGAAGTACTCGGCGATGGTGATGCCCAGGTACACCGAGGCCTCACGCGCCGCGACCGGCATGTTGGAGGTGTTCACCACCATGACCGTCCGGTCCATGATCGACCGGCCGGTGCGCGGGTCCGCGAGCTTCGGGAACTCGGACAGCACCTCGGCCATCTCGTTCCCACGTTCCCCGCAGCCGACGTACACCACCACGTCCGCGTCGCCGTGCTTCGCCAGCGACTGCTCGATGACCGTCTTTCCGGTCCCGAAGCCGCCCGGCACCGCCACGGTTCCACCCTCGGCGACGGGGAACAGCAGATCCAGGACTCGCTGACCGGTGAGGAAGGGCCGGGCGAGCGGCAGACGCGCGCCGACCGGTCTCGGCCGGCGGACCGGCCAGCGCTGCGCGAGTCGCAGCGGGCGGCCGTCGTCGAGCATCCCGACCGGCTGGTCGATGGTGAAGTCTCCAGCCTCGAGCGAGGCGAGCGTGCCCTCCACGGCTGGCGGCACCAGGATGGGATGGCGGAAGCCGGTCCGCTCCTCCACGGCGCCGATGACGTCGCCCCCGTGCACCTCCGCGCCCGGGGCGAGCGACGGAACGAAGCGCCAGCGCCGGCTGGCGTCCAGCATCCGCAGCTCACGGCCGGGGGGCACGAAGGGGCCGGCCTGCGCGGCGAGCACGTCCAGCGGACGTCCCAGCCCGTCGAGGATGGAGCCGAGCAGCCCGGGTCCGAGCTCGGCCTGGAGCGTGCCGCCCGTTGCCGCCACCGGCTCGCCGACGGCGAGCCCGTTCGTGTCCTCGTAGACCTGGAGGGTGGCCACCTCCCCGGCGAGTCCAATCACCTCACCGAGGAGCTTCGCCGCTCCGACGTGTGCCAGCTCGTACAGCGCCACCCCGGAGGCGGGGGCGGCCTCGACCAGCGATCCGTTGACGCGCCGGACGCGAGGAGCGCTCATCGCAGTCGCACCTGATAGCCAATCGCTCGCCGGAGCAGCTCGACGATGACCTGGTCGGCGGCCGCGTGCTCCGCCCAGCTCGGACCGGGGACCGGGACGACCAGCGGGACGGGCCGCGCGGACAGCCGCCGCTGGAGCTCGGGGTCGAGTGCGTCGTGCAGGGGCCCCTCAACGAGCACCAGGCCCACCCTGGCGTCGGAGAGCATCTGGACGAGTCGGCGGCCGGCCTCCACTCCGTCCGGCACCTCGACGGCCCGGAGGCCGGCGAGGGCGAAGGCGGGCGCGACCTCGGGCCGGCAGAGCAGCGTCACCCGGAGATCGCTCACCGGTGTCCTCCCCGTTCGGCTGCCGGCGCCCGGAGGGCCACGGCCCAGACCAGCCGCTGCAGCTCCTGGAGCTCGTCCCGGACCCCCAGAACGTACGCGATGAGCGGGGCCGAGCTCAGCGGCGCGGTGCGCGCCCGGGTCCGTGCCAGCGCGAGCGCGGCCGTCCAGCTGCGTGCCCTGGCCCGTCCGGCCCCACCCACGCCGGTGAAGGCGCGCTCGAAGGGTGAGCCTGCGAACGCGTCACCGGCGAGGAGCAGCGCTGCGGCGACGGACCCCGCGCCGGCCACGGCCTTCCAGCGTCCCGGCGAAAAGCGCTGCCCGCCGGGGATGGGCTCGAGCTCCGGTCGGTCCCCGGCTCCACCGGCGAGGACGGCCGCGGTCAGGGCGTTCTCGACGTCGATGGTGGCGGCGACGTACCGGCGGAGCTCGGCGTCGACGCGGGCCGCGGCGGCCGTGGCCCGGGTGGCCCAGGCGCGGGTGAGCGCGGCGTCCAGGGCCAGGAGGTCCGGAGGGCCGGGGGCCAGGTGCGCGGAGAGAGCGTCGGCGTCGGGGTGGCGCCAGGCGACGAGGAGCGCGGCCATGGCGGGCACCGTGGTCTGGGCAGCCAGCGTGGCCAGTGCTCCTGCGGGAAGGGTGGTGGTGGGCACCGTCCCCCGGAGCCGGTCGGCTGGCGCGGCGCCCTCGACCACCCCGTGGAGGAGCAGGCGGAGGTCGCGCCGGTCTTCCTCGCCGAGCAGGACGGTGAGCACGTCGGGGGCGTCCGTGCACCACCGGGCGAGCGCGTGGAGGCGCGCGCCGGCCCTCCGGCGCAGTGCTGTCTCGAGCGCTTCGGCGGTGGGGGCGCCCGGGCCGGCGAGCACCACCGGGTCCGCGCCGGTGCGCAGCCGCTCGGCCAGCGCCGTCAGGTCGGTCGACGCGCGGAGCTCGCCCCGCAGCGAGCCCGGGAGGAGGTGGGTCGACAGCCCGCGCGCCCGCGCGATTCCCGCGTCGAGCGCGCTCATCCCGCGGCCTCGAGCGCCGGCCCGACGGCGATGGTCAGCGCGGTCCGCTCCACCCGGAGTCTCTCGGCCAGGGCGAGGTCCACCGTCAGCCGGCCGTCGTCCGCGACGCACTGCACGCCGGCCAGGACCTCGGAGGCGGGAAGTACCTCGATGGCCGAGCCGGCGAGCCGGGCGCGAACACGGTCCGCGTCGCCGGGCGCGCAGCGCAGCGTTCCGGCATCGTGACCGAGCAGCTCGCGGAGCTTGTCCACGGCGTCCTCCAGCCAGAGGGCGTAGTCCGGCCATCCGATGACGGCACGGGCCCGGGTGCGCGCGGCCGTGAAGACGCGGTCCACCAGCGCGGCCCGCGAACGGAGCAGCCGCGCGGCCGCGTCACGCCGGGCGGAGACCTTCCGCCGTTCTCCCGCCTGGCGCAGCCGGGCGCGTTCCTCCGCGAGCAACCGCCCGAGGCGCTCCTGTCCCTCGGCGCGGGCGGCAGCCCGGATGGCGTCGGCCTCCCTCCGGGCCGCCGCCACCAGCCCTGCGATCTCCTCCTCGTTCGAGCGCCCCAGCGCCTCGAGCAGGTCCGGCAACGGCACGTCAGCCCCCGGCGCGGAGCATGATGAACATCGCCACCACGAAGCCGAGGATGGACATCGTCTCGGGGATGGCGAGCATCACGATGACGGTGGTGCTCAGCTCCGGCTTCTCGGCGAGGCTCGCCGCGGCTGCGGGACCGATGCGAGACTGTGCCCAGGCAGTGGCCAGCGCGGGGATGGCAATCGCCAGCGCGGCACTGAGGGTGATCCAGAAGATCTGCATCAGTGCGTCCTCCAGTGGGTGAAAGGCCGGTAGCGAATGCCGCCGGGGCTATAGAACCGCCCGAAAAACTCCACGTAGTGGAGGCGGAGTGCGTGCACGGTGGGGCTGAAGAGCCCGAGCGCGAAGTTCACCAGGTGGAAGAGCAGCGCGAAGATGGCGCCGACCACCACGCTCCCCATCGCCCCGGCGAGCCGGTTGGCCACGACCGCGAGCATCACCGACGCGGTCCCCAGCGCCATGATGCGGGCGTAGGAGAGGATGTTGCCCATGGTGGCCAGAAGCTCCACCGGCGCGACGATGCCCTCGGCCACGATCAGCACCGGGAAGGCGACCAGGAGCGCCACCACGGCCGGAGTGAGCAGCTGGGCCGGAAGGAGGTGCACGGCCGCGAGCAGCGCCACCACCACGAGGAGGATCATCACCGCCGACAGCCCGCGGCCGACCGCCTGCCGGCGATGCCCGTGGAAGGCGTTGATGACCCCGAGCACCAGCCCGAGGAGGACGTGCACCCCGCCGATGCCCACGCAGAGGATGAGAAACGAGACGATGTCCTTCGGCTCCTCGCGGTCGAGCAGCAGGGGATGGAGCCCGAGGACGCGGCGGCCGAGATCGCCGAAGAGCTCGCCGAACAGCACGCCGAAGATGATGGTGAACACCGCGCAGACCAGGGCGATCTGGGCCACCGCCTTGAGCTGTGTCCCCGGCCGTGCGCGCCGCGCCAGGAAGAGCCCGAGCCCGAGCAGCGCCACGCCGTAGCCGATGTCTCCCAGCATCAGACCGAAGAAGACCGGGAAGAAGACGGCGACGAAGGGCGTGGGATCGATGCTGCCGTACGTCGGGAGCGGGAGCATCTCCACCAGCAGCTGGAACGGGCGGAAGAGCCGCGGGTTCTGGAGCACGACCGGTGCGTCGCCGTCCGGGCCCGTCGGAAGCTCCTCGACGTTGATCTCCGGACCGATCCGCTGGCGGAGGCGCTCGGCCAGCGGAGGAAGATCCGGAGCGGGCACCCAGCCTTCGACGACGAAGGCCGTGCGCGTTGAAGCAGAGAGCCCCACCGCCTCCAGACGCGAGATGGCGTCCTGGGTGGTGCCGAGGATCGCCGGGAGCAGCTCGCCGGCGGTGGCGGCCCGCGCCCTCCGCTCCGTCTCCAGAGCCTCCACCAGCGCCGGCAGGGCTGCGAGGCGCGCCCGCATCCGCGGAAGGGCCTCGGCGGCAGTGGCACGCTCGTAGCCAGCCGGGAGCGGCACCTCCTGCACACCGCTCTCGGTCAGCAGATGCTCTACCCGTGGGGTCCGGGAGAGCGGTACGAGCAACAGGAGCGCGGTGTCCCCGGCGGACAGTGTCCGGGTGCGCAGCTCGAAGGCCGAGTCCAGCGCCTCGGTGAGGGCCTGGCGCAGCGGCTCCACCACCGCCGCTTGCCCGGGGCGGAGGATGACGTGGTAAGCGCGCACCGAGCCCGGGAGGTGCCCTGCCTCGAACAGCCCGGCGAAGGCGTCGAGCATCTCGCGGTACTTTCCGAGCAGCGCCTGCTCTTCTTCCAGCCGCTGGCGGCGCTCGCGCAGCTGCTCGGCACCTCGGCGGAGCCGCCGCGCAGTCCTCGCCCAGGTGGCCCAGAGCGCAGGGTCGGAAGCGACGGCGGCGGGCGCAGGCGGCGGCAACCCGAGGAGCGTGCGCGCCGTCTCGGCGTCTGCCACCAGCGTCCGCAGCTGCCGGAGCAGGCGTTGCTCACGCCGGGTGGTGGGGGCGGAGTTCAGCGCCGGCAGCCGGGGTGGGGAGGCGAGGTGCATCGACCCCAGATCCTGGAGGACACGCAGGGTCGCCTCGAGGTCTCGCCGTGGCCCCATCACCCGGACCCGGCGCATGGTGCGGATCACCTGAGGCCTCCCGAGAGCAACGCGTGGAGCACGTCGTCGGCGAGGGCGGCGATGCGCGCGTCGGTCACCGCCGCCAGCCGGGCGACCCGGGCGCTCGTCTCTGCCTCCAGGTGCGCCAGTTCGGCCGCCAGCCCACGCTCCTCCTCGGCGGCGAGGGTCTCCCTGGCCCCGGCGAACTCCGCGGCCGAGTCGGCTCCGAGCGCCTGGGCCTCTTGCCGGGCGAGCTCCACCATGGCCCGGGCCTCACGCCGCGCAGCGTCCGCCCGCGAGGCGAATGCCTGCTCCGCCTCGAGCAACTTGCCGAGGTCCGCACCCATCTCGCGCGCGAGAGCGTGCAACGGCTGGACCCTCGCACTGCACGGGGGCGAGATCCGGCCACGGGCGCTCCGGCCCCGCACCGGCTGCGTGCCGGCAGGAGTGCACGCAGAATCTGCAGCGCTCAGACGCGCTCTGTCAGGGGCGAGAGGCGGGCGAACCGGCACCCAGAGGCTGCCCTGCCCACACTGCGAGGCGTCACTTGCAGACGGTCGTGCAGGGTGCCGGGTACGTGGGTGGGCTGCTGGCGAGGTCGGAGCAGCTCGCGGTCGGGTAGGCCGCCACGCACTGGTCCGCAGAGGACGGGTCGAAGCTCTTCCCGGACGGGCAAAAGGTCGTGGAGCACTGGCTGATGCTCCGGCTCGTGCACTGCGCCTCGCTCCCGTAGACCTGGGCCGCGGTCGCCGGATCGCAGGCGAAGAGGCGGGCGCAGACGGCGGGCGCTCCCTTCTTGCAGAACGCCTGGATGCTGCTGTCGTCGCTCCCGCTGCACGCTGCAATGCCCAGCGCCAGCGTTGCTGCCAGCCCTGCTCTGCTCATCCGGGGAACTCCTCCACGCGAGGGCTGCCCCCCTACCGGAGAACCCCACCGAAGGACAGGTGCGCCCTCGCGTTTCCTGACGACGGTTCTCATTCGGTTTGGCGCTTGCCTCGTCCGGTCGCGTTCGCCTACAGCTCCTGAGGCCCATGTCCGAGCTCGCGATCGAGGTGGAGCGGCTGGTCAAGCGCTTCGGCGACCTGGTCGCCGTGGACGGCATCGACCTCTCGGTTCCGACCGGGACCTGCCTCGGGCTCCTGGGCCCCAACGGGGCCGGGAAGACGACCACGGTCGAGATTCTCGAGGGGCTCCAGAGCGCCACGTCCGGAACGGTCCGGGTGCTCGGCCGCTCCTGGGAGGACGCCCCCGACGACATCCGTGCCCGCATCGGCGTCACGCTCCAGGAGACCCGCTTCCACGAGAAGCTCACGGTCGAGGAGACGCTCACGCTGTTCAGGAGCTTCTACCCCCGGGGGCCCTCGGTGGAGACGGCCCTGGCCCAGGTGGCGCTGGAGGAGAAGCGCGGGGCGCGGGTGGGGACCTTGTCCGGAGGTCAGAAGCAGCGGCTCGCACTGGCCGTCGGGCTGGTCGGTGACCCCGAGCTGCTCTTCCTCGACGAGCCCACCACCGGGCTCGATCCCGTCAGCCGCCGGGGGCTCTGGACCCTCATCGAGGGCCTGAAGGGCCGCGGCCGCACGGTGCTGCTGACCACGCACTACATGGAAGAGGCGGCCGTCCTCTGCGACGACATCGTCATCGTGGACCACGGGAAGGTCGTCGCCCGCGGCACGCCCGAGGCGCTGGTACACTCGCTGGGCGGCGAGCAGCTCATCGAGTTCGTGGCCCGGCCGCCCCTCCCGCCGGAGGCCCTGGAGCGCGTGCCCGGCTTCAGCGCGCTCCGCCAGCGGGGAGAGCTGGTCTCCCTCTCCGTCCAGGCGCTGCACGAGGCGCTTCCCGCGTTGCTTCGGATTGCCGACGAGCACCGTGCCGAGCTGGTCCGGCTGTCCACTCGCGCCGCCACGCTGGATGACGTGTTCCTCGCGCTGACCGGGCGGACGCTGGCCGAGGCGGAGCAGGGATGACTGGAGCAGCCGGGTGGCTCAATCCCCTGTGGCAGCTCTTCCTCATGCGGCTGCGCACGTTCAGGCGCGAGCCGTCCGCGACGTTCTGGGTCTTCGGCTTCCCGCTGCTGATGTCGGTCGTCCTCGCGCTCGCCTTCCGGAACCAGGCTGGGACGCGGCTCTTCGTCGCGGTCGCGGACGGACCGGATCGCGCCGCGGTGGTGGCCGCGCTCTCGGCGAGCGATGGGCTCGGGGCCACCCCCATGCCGCTCGCCGAGGCACGCGAGGCGCTCCGCCGGGGGAAGGTGGCTTTGGTGGTGGTCCCGGACGCCGCGCCCCGCCTGCTGCTCGACCCGACACAGCCGGACGCTCGGACCGCCAGGCTCCTGGTGATCGATGCGCTCCAGCGCGCCGCCGGCCGGAGCGATCCGCGGACCCTCTCCGAGGAGCGGGTGACGCTCCCCGGGACCCGGTACATCGATTTCCTGGTGCCGGGGCTGCTCGGGTTTGGCCTGATGTCCTCGAGCATCTGGGGGCTGGGGTGGGCCATCGTCCAGATGCGCATGGGGAAGCTGCTCCGGCGGCTCGCGGCCACCCCGATGCGTCGGCTGGACTTCCTGCTCGCGTTCGCCGGCGGGAGGCTCCTCCTGGCCCTGCTGGAGGTCCTCTTCTTCCTCGGCTTCGCGCGGCTCATCTTCGACGTCCGCGTCGCGGGGAACCCGGTCACCTTCGTCCTCTGGGCGCTGGCCGGCGCGTTGACCTTCGGCGGCATCTCCGCCCTGGTGGCCAGTCGGGCCCAGAATTCCGAGACGGCCAGCGGCCTGATGAACCTGGTCACGCTGCCGATGACCGTCGTCTCTGGCGTCTTCTTCTCCGCCAGTCACTTCCCCGGGTGGCTTCAGCCCGTGCTCCGGGCCCTGCCGCTGACCGCGCTCATCGACGGCCTGCGGGCCATCTCCATCGATGGCGCTGGGCTCGGGACGCTGCTCTTCCCGGCCCTCGTCCTGGGGGTCTGGGGAGCCGGGAGCTTCGTCCTCGCGCTCCGGCTCTTCCGCTGGACCTGAGAAGGAGTCGTCAGCCGACCGCAGCGGGCGCAGGACGCTCCGCACGCCTCGGCAAGCCCTTCTCCTCGAGCCACCGCGCTTCTCCCAGCCGGGCGATGTCCGCCTGCTGCCGGCCGAGCTGCTCCTCGCAGTAGGGGAGCAGCCCCTGGAAGTGGAGGTACAGGACGGAGAGGGTGGTGAAGGCCTCCAGACCGGCCGGGTTGCGCACCGCCACGCGGACCAGCGCCGTCCAGTACGGTCGGCGCAGCGCGCGGCTCCGGGTCGCCGTCCACGAGAGGCGGAGGAACGTTCGGACATTGCGAAGGAACAGGCGTATCCCCGGCACCAGGTTCGGAACGGTGTTCAGCCGGACGACGGCAGCGGCGCACCGAGCGAAGTAGCGCGATGGGTCGAACGCGTGCCGCAGGATCCGCAACAGGTCGTCCAGGACCACGGCCGGGGGCCGCCGCGTCCGGAACTGGATCCCCGCGGAGATCTGATCCCGGATCGCCTCGTCGTCGAACGTCCGGGCGGCGGGGAAGAGGCGGCCCTCGGCGTCCAGGCGCCGGGCCAGCTGCGTCCCCGGCAACGGATAGACGACGCCGGCCATGACCCAGGGGATGGAGGTGGCGTCGATGCACTGGATGATGCGCTCCCCGATGTCGGCCGCCTCGTCGTCGAGCCCGAGCAAGAAACCAGAGTGCACGGTGGCGCCCGCCTTCCGGTAGATCCGGTCCACCGCCTCGGGGATGGAGAAGCCGGTGTTCTGGGGCTTCTGTGCGGTCCGCAGCGCCTCGGTGTCGGGAGTCTCGATTCCGACCAGGAAGTACTTGAAGCGCGCCGCGCGAAAGAGCGCCAGGAGCTCCTCGTCCTGCGCCACGTTGAGGGTGACGCTGGTCGAGAACTGGAAGGGATGGCTGTGGCTCTCCAGCCAGGTCGCGAGCTCGCGGAGCAGCGCCTTGGCCTTGGGCACGTGGCCCACCAGATTGTCGTCGAAGAAGTCGACCTGGCCCCGGTACCCCAGCCGGTACAGCACCTCGAGCTCGGCGACGACCTGGGCGGGACTCTTGGTGCGGTAGCGGTGGTCGAACAGGTCGATGACGTTGCAGAACTCGCAGTGGTGCGGACAACCGCGCGAGTACTGGACCGCCATGTAGAGGTAGTCACGGTGGTCCACCAGGTCGAAGCGC
>Ga0208851_1000403_pt1 | contig 19433 bp, 15 predicted proteins | sample NGESurshal092012_FD_184481 | JGI IMG/M metagenome (GOLD analysis project Ga0208851, IMG submission 184481) | Arctic peat soil microbial communities from Barrow, Alaska - NGEE Surface sample 415-2 shallow-092012 (SPAdes) | ecosystem: Environmental > Terrestrial > Soil > Wetlands > Peat ... | reverse complement strand
CGACGGTCTGCTGTACGGGTATGACGTGGCGCCGAACCCGGCGCTGCCGGCGCAGGTGGTGCTGTCCAGCTGTGACGTCGGCCGCACCGATGACCGGCCCGGTGGCGAGCCGCTGGGGTTCGTGGCGGCGTTGCTGCGCAGCGGGGTGTCCACGGTGATCGCCGGCACCAGCCGGGTGTCCGATCAGGTCGCCGCCGCGGTGATGACGGCCTACCACCAGCTGCTCGGCAGCGGCCAGAGCCCGGCGATCGCACTCGCCGGGGCCATCGAGAACGCCGCCGGTGACGCCGAGGACCCCGCGCCGTTCACCTGCTTCGGCGCCGGCCTCTAGCGCCCTGCGCTGCGCTCCGGCCGGGCCCGGGACGTATCGGGCTGTCGTTGCATCGGCTACCGTCGTTGTCAGTCACCCGCGTTGTTACCAGTCGCGTTCCTGCTGACCCGCCGAAGGTCACTGATTCGCCGACCGACCTCTGGAGCTTTGAGCATTGATCACGGAGTGGATCCTGCTCGGCGTCGGTCTGCTGCTGATCGCCGGCACCGCGCTGTATGTGTCGGCGGAGTTCAGCCTCGTCACGGTGGACCGGGCAACGGTCGCCAAGCAGGCGGCCGCGGGGGACAGCGGCGCGAAATCGTTGCTGATCGGGTTGCGCTCGCTGTCGACGCAGCTGTCCGGCGCGCAGGTCGGCATCACCGTCACCACGTTGGCCCTCGGCTTCGTCATGCAGCCGTCGCTGGCCAACCTGGTTGCCGTTCCGTTGGAAGCCATCGGCCTGTCGCCGACCGCCGCGAACTCCGTCGGGCTGATCGTCGGGCTGGTGGTCGCCACCGTGCTGTCGATGGTGTTCGGCGAGCTGGTGCCGAAGAACATCGCGATCGCCGAACCGCTGGAGACCGCGAAGTCCGTCGTCACCGCGAACCGGGTGTCGACGATGATCCTCACCCCGCTGATCGTCGTGCTCAACGGGATCGCCAACGCCGTGCTGCGGATGATCGGCGTCGAACCCCAGGAGGAGCTCCGGTCGGCGCGGTCCGCGGTGGAGCTCGACTCGCTGGTTCGCCGGTCCGCCGCGCAAGGCACCCTGGAGAAGCCGACCGCCGGCCTGCTGGCCCGGTCCATCTCGTTCTCCGGCAAGACCGCCGATGACGTCCTCACCCCGCGGGTGCAGGTCCGGTTCGTCAAGGCCACCGACACCGCGGATGCGGTGATCACCGCCGCCGCCGAAACCGGGCACTCCCGGTTCCCGGTGTCCGGTGAGGACTCCGACGATGTCGTCGGATTGGTGCACCTCAAACGTGCCGTGGCGATCCCGCCGGACGAGCGGACCGGCGTCCGGGTCGCCCAGCTGACCGTGCCGGTGCCGGTGGTGCCGGGTTCGATGCCGCTCGACGACCTGCTCGACCAACTCCGCGAACGCGGCCTGCAGATGGCGGTGGTCGCCGACGAGTACGGCGGGACGGCCGGCATCCTGACCCTCGAGGACGTCGTCGAGGAGCTGGTCGGCGACATCAAGGACGAGCACGACCCGGTCGGCGGCCGCGCCGAATGCCGCACCGACGACACCTGGCTGCTGCCCGGGTCGCTGCGGCCGGATGAGATCGGCGAGCTCACCGGCGTGCACCTGCCGGCCGCCGGCGCGTACGAAACCGTTGCCGGGCTGCTGATCTCGCGGCTGGGCCGGATGCCGGAGAACTTCGACACGGTCGAGGTGCAGGCCACCATGGACGCCCGCGCGATGCTCGGTGTGCCGGACGGCCAGGTGGGCAAGCCGGACGATCAGCCGATCGACGCGGACCCCGAGGACGACCTGCCGAGGGTGGTCACCGTTCGGCTCACCGTCCAGCGCAGGGCGCGGCGCCGGATCGAGACCGTGCTGATGTCCGCGATCAGCCTGGACAGCCGGGACGACCGGGAGGCCCAGTCGGGTTCGGGCGGTGATGACCGATGACCGCGAACTGGTTGTTGCTGGGCCTGGTCATCGTGCTGTTGGCGGCCAGTGCGTTCTTCGTGGCCGCCGAGTTCTCCCTGATCGCGGCCCGCCGGACGGTCATCGAACCGATGGCGGTGAACAGCGCCCGCGCCCGGTCGACGCTCAAGGCGATGGAGAACGTCTCGGAGATGATGGCCTGCGCGCAACTGGGCATCACGCTGTGCGGCATCCTGCTGGGTGCCCTGGGCGAACCGGCCGTCGCCGCACTGCTCGAACCGGTCTTCCATGCGCTCGGCGTGCCCGAGGCTTGGCTGCACCCGGTGTCGCTGGTCATCGCATTGCTGCTGGTGGTGTCCGCGCACGTCGCGTTCGGTGAGATGGTGCCCAAGAACATCGCCATCGCCGGGCCGGAACGCACCGCGCTCACCCTGGCCAAGCCGCTGGTGGCGATCACCACCGCCATCGGCCCGATCATCCGCACCCTGAACCGGTCCGCGAACGCCGTCGTTCGGCTGACCGGTCGGGAGCCCAAGGACGAGGTGACCTCGGCGTTCACCAGGGAGGAGGTCGCCGACCTGGTCGCCGAGTCCCGGCGCGAGGGGCTGCTGGACGACGAGGAGCACCAGCGGATCACGTCCGCGCTGGACTTCGACACCACTACGGTCTGCTCGGTGATGGTGCCCGACCCGGAGGTGGTGTCGGTGCTGCCCGGCGTCACACCCGCCGAGATCGAACGGGTCTGCGCGCGGACGGGTTTCTCCCGGTTTCCCATCCTCGGCAAGGACGGCCGGTTCTCCGGGTACCTGCACATCAGGGACGTCGTGGACATCCCGGCCGCGCAGCGGGACGAGCCGGTGCCGGCCGACCGGATCCGGGCGCTGCCGTCGGTGCTGCCAACGACCGACCTGCGGACCGCGCTGGACCGGATGCGGCGCATCGGCGCCCACCTGGCCGAGATCGCCGAGGCACCGGCCGGGGGGCTGACCAGCGCTGCGCCCGCCGCGGAACCGGCCGACGCGAACCCGGCCGACGCGAACCCGGCCGACGCGGAACCTGACGGGCCGGCAGCCGAACTTCTCGACCCGCCAACTGCTCCCGTACCGGCCGACCCCGGCACCCCGGGGTCCACCGCCCACGCCAACGTCCGGGGCGTTGTCATGCTCGAGGACGTCATCGAGGCACTGATCGGGGAGATCCGGGACGCGACCCGCCGCTCGCCGGGCCGTGCACCTGGTTCCCGCAACGGCTCCGGGGCATAGTCTCGGCAAATGCAGCGGCGGATCATGGGGATCGAAACCGAGTTCGGCATCACCTGCACCTTTCACGGGCAGCGCCGACTGAGCCCCGACGAGGTGGCCAGATACCTTTTCCGGCGGGTGGTGTCGTGGGGACGGTCATCGAACGTCTTCCTGCGCAATGGATCCCGCTTGTACCTCGACGTGGGTTCGCACCCGGAGTACGCCACCGCCGAGTGCGACGACCTGCCCACCCTGATCGCCCACGACAAGGCGGGCGAGCGGATCCTGCAGGACCTCGTGGTGGATGCCGAGGCGCGGCTGGCCGAGGAGGGCATCGGCGGGGACATCTACCTGTTCAAGAACAACACCGACTCGGCCGGCAACTCCTACGGCTGCCACGAGAACTTCCTGATCGCTAGGGGTGGCGAGTTCGCCAAGATCGCCGACGGGCTGATCCCGTTCCTGGTCACCCGGCAGCTGATCGCCGGCGCCGGCAAGGTGCTGCAGTCCCCGCGCGGGGCGTCCTACTGCCTTTCGCAACGGGCCGACCACATCTGGGAGGGCGTCTCCAGCGCGACCACCCGGTCCCGGCCGATCATCAACACCAGGGACGAGCCGCACGCGGACGCCGAGCGGTACCGGCGGCTGCACGTCATCGTCGGCGACTCGAACATGTGCGAGACGACCACCCTGCTCAAGGTGGGCAGTGCGGCCCTGGTGCTGGAGATGATCGAGGCCGGGGTGGCGCTGCGGGACTTCACCTTCGAGAACCCGATCCGGGCGATCCGGGAAATCTCCCACGACACCACCGGGCGCAAGCCGGTCCGGCTCGCCTCCAGCGGTGACATCTCCGCGCTGGACGCACAGACCGAGTTCTACGAGAAGGCCGTCGAGTTCGTCGAGAAACGCGGCAACGACCCGGTCACCGAGCGGGTGCTGGACCTGTGGAAGCGCACCCTGCAGGCGGTCGAGTCGCAGGACTTCTCCGGGGTGGACACCGAGATCGACTGGATCATCAAGAAGAAGCTGATCGACTCCTACGCGGCCAAGCACAACCTGGACTTCACCCACCCGCGGATCGCGCAGCTGGACCTGACCTACCACGACGTGCGCACCGGTCGTGGCCTGCACTCGCTGCTGGTCGCGAAGGGCCGGGCGGCCAGGGTGGTCACCGACGAGCAGGTCATCGAGGCGACCACCGTGCCGCCGCAGACCACCAGGGCCCGGCTGCGCGGTGAGTTCGTCGCCGCCGCCCAGGACGCGGGCCGCGACTACACCGTCGACTGGGTCCACCTCAAACTCAACGACCAGGCTCAGCGCACCGTGCTGCTGAAGGACCCGTTCCGCGCCCACGACGACCGGGTGACGAAGCTGATCGAGGCCATGTAGCTGGTTGTTCGCAGGAAGCGAACTGTTGTCCAGCGGGGGTGGATCGATCGTCCGCCGGTGATGTGACAGGCTGACAGCGTGGTGACGGCGAAGGCGGAGCGACTGCTCAACCTGGTGATCGCCCTGGTCAACTCGCCCCGGTACCGGTCGGCGCTGTGGATCAGGGACAAGGTCGCCGGGTACTCCGACGCACCCAACGACGAGGCCTTCTTCCGGACCTTCGAGCGGGACAAGCAGGAGCTGCGCGACCTGGGCATCCCGCTGCAGACGCCGCCCGCCGGCGAGGACGGCTACCGCATCCCGCCGGTGGACTTCGCGTTGCCGGCACTGTCCTTCACCCCCGCCGAGGCGGCCGCGTTGGCGCTGGCCGGCCGGCTGTGGGAGACCACCGCGCTGGCCACCGCCGGCTCCGGGGCGCTGCGCAAGATCCGCGACGCGGTCAGCAGCGAGGCCGCGGCCGGCGAGCTCGGCGGCGATCCCGCCGGTGTTGGCGGCGAGCGGCAGGCGAGCCCGGAGATCGTGGCCGCCACCCTGCTGCAGCCCAGGGTGCGCACCGCTGACCCGGCGTTCGCGCCGATCTACGCTGCCGTGCGGGCGCGGCGCGCGGTCACCTTCGACTACCGCAAGGACCCGACGGCGCCCGCCGAGCCGCGCCGGCTACAGCCGTGGGGGCTGGTCTCCTTCGGCGGCCGCTGGTACGTCATCGGCCATGACGAGCTCCGCGGCGAGCGACGGACGTTCCGGCTGTCCCGGATAGCCGGGCCGGTCAAGCACGCCGGCCGCGCCGGTGCCGTCCGCCCACCGCCGGGCATCGACCTGCTCGCCGAGGTGGCGGCGAGCGTCGAACCGCCCGCCGAACGCACCGCGACCGTCCGGATCAGGTCCGGCCGAGCCGCCGGCCTGCGGCGGGCGGCGATCGCCTCCCAGGAGTCCCGGGACCCGGACTGGGATCGGGTGACGCTGCCGCTGGGTCATCTCTGGGACACCGCCCGCCGGATCGCCGGGCAGGGTCCGGACGTGCTGGTAGAAGAACCGGCGGACCTGGTCGGCGCGACCGTCCATCTGCTCACCGGAAGCCGCAAGGCGATCGCCGACGGAACAGCAGCGTTGCCACCGGCACAGCCCGGATCGGCCGGCGAACCGGCCGACGACCTGATCACCGGACGGTTGACGTGAGCGAGACCGCGACCGACCGGCTGGCTCGGATGCTGGCGCTGGTGCCGTACATCTCCCGCCGCCCGGGTGTCGGGATCGCCGAGTTGGCGACCGAGTTCGGCGTCAGCGCCGACCAGATCGGGTCCGACCTCAACCTGCTGATGGTGTGCGGCCTGCCCGGGTACTACCCGGACGACCTGATCGACGTGGTGCTCGACGACGACGGCGGCACGGTGGCGATCGCCTTCGACGCCGGCATCGAGCGGCCGGTGCGGCTGACCGCCGACGAGGCGTTCGCGCTGACCGTCGCGCTGCGGGCACTGGCCGACCTGCCGGGCCTCGTCGACGCCGAGGCGGTGCACTCGGCGCTGGCCAAGCTGGAGCAGCTCAGCGGCCGGGATCGGGACGGCACGGCCGGCACCGAGGCCGTGCGGGTCGTGCCGGCCGATCCGGCGCCCGCACTCGGCCCGGTACGGCAGGCCCTGGACCAGACCAAGCGGATCTGGATCAGGTACTACACGGCGTCCCGGGATGCGGTGACCGAGCGGACCGTCGACCCGCTGCGGCTGCTGGTCACCGACGGGCACTCGTACCTGGAGGCCTACTGCCACCTGGCGGGCGCGATCCGGCACTTCCGGGTCGACCGGATCGAGGAGGTGCGGATCCTGGACGAACCGGCGCAGGCCACCCTCTGGGTCGATTCCGACATCCCGGAGCGGATCTTCCACCCTGACCCGCAGATCCCGCCGGTCACCCTGACGCTGAGCGGGAGCGCGCGCTGGGTCGCCGAGTACTACCCGATGGAGGAGATCACCGAGCTCGACGAGCCGGTCGGCGCGCTGCGGGTGCGGATGCGGGCCAATGGCGACGAATGGCTGGCCCGGCTGGTGCTCTCGCTCGGTGGGGATGCCGTCATCGAGGACCGGCCCGAGCTTGCCGCGCTCGTCCTGCACCGCTCGGAAGAGGCGTTGGCGGCCTACCGGCAGTAGTCGGGAGCGAACACGCAGGTGGGGCGGTGCAGGCCGCGGGCACCGCCGGCGGGCCGGGCGGGCCGAGCGGCACCGCGCTGCTGGGTAGGATCGCCAGCAGGTTGACAACCCGCCCGTCCGACTGCCGAGGAGACCCGCCGTGCCGCTCCGCCTGCCCGGGCTGAAGCTCCCCGGGCTGCGCCGGAAGAGGTCGGACAAGTCCGAAGACGGCACGATGTCGTTGATGGAGCATCTGTACGAGCTCCGCCGGCGGTTGTTCTATGCCGTGCTCGGCATTCTCATCGGCACGATCATCGGGTTCATCTGGTTCGGCCACGGCATCCCGGCCATCGGCCTGCCGAGCCTGTCGGAAATCCTGACCGGCCCGTACTGCGCCGTTCCGTCCAGCGAGCGGGTCACCTTCGGTCCGGGTGACGACTGCAAACTGCTGGCCACCGGCCCGTTCTCGGCACTGGAGCTGCAGCTGAAGTCCGCACTGATCGCCGGGGTGGTGATGTCCTCGCCGGTCTGGCTCTACCAGCTCTGGTCCTTCGTCACGCCCGCCCTGTATTCGAAGGAACGCCGCTACGCGATCACCTTCGTCAGCTGCGGGGGGCTGCTGTTCCTGACCGGCGCGGTGCTCGCCTACGTGGTGATCCGCGAGGGGTTGACGGTCCTGCTCGGGTTCGGCGGCGATGCGACGATCGCCGCGCTGTCCCCGGACAGCTACTTCTCCTTCCTGATCGCGATGCTGATCATCTTCGGGGTGTCCTTCGAGCTCCCGCTGCTGTTGATCATGCTAAACCAGATCGGGTTGGTGTCCAGCGCGAAGCTGTCCAAATGGCGCCGGTACTCGATCTTCGGGATGGTGGTCTTCGCCGGGCTCGTGGTACCGGGCAACGACCCGGTGACCATGCTCGCGCTGGCCATCGCGCTGGTGCTGCTCTACGAGCTGTCCGTCCAGGTCACCAGGATCCATGACAAACGGGCGGCCAAGAAGGACAAGCTCCACGAACTGTCCGACGACGAGGCCTCCGTGCTGCCGGACCTGGGCGGTGCCGCCGGCGGTGCCGCGGTCGATCTCGATCGCGCCGTGCAGCCGGTGGCCGCCGCCGGCCCGATCTCCGCTCCGGAGCCGGTGACCCGGATCCGCCGCTCGTCTGACGACTTCGGCGACGCGACCTGATCGAGGGATTCGCCCGCTCGCCCGTCACCTCCACACGTCCCGTCCGTCCCATCCCGATCGGAGGATGCCAGGCCGCGCCGGGCACGGTGTGATGGGTGCGATCAGTTGGCGTCAACGCTGCAAAGAAGCAGCCGGGTCAGATCGACAGGGAGCCGCACACCATGCCTGCGAAGACGATTGCCCACCCCAGCGTTGCCGATCGCAAGGCGAAGGGGGCGGACGCCCGGGCCGCGACCCCACCATCGCTGCACGCCGGCTGGACCCCCGCCGCCGATCGCTTCGATCCGGTCGAGCTGCTCTGCGAGCAGGACGCGGCCCGGGAACCGGACCTGGTGCCGGTCCGGCACGGGCGGATGATGCTCTCCCCGTTCACCTTCTACCGGGGCGCGGCGCGGATCATGGCGGCCGATCTTGCGGACACTCCGACGGCGGGCCTGATCTCCCAGCTGTGCGGCGACGCGCACCTGTCGAACTTCGGCGGCTTCGCCTCGCCGGAGCGGCGACTGATGTTCGACCTCAACGACTTCGACGAGACGCTGCCCGGACCGTTCGAGTATGACGTGAAGCGGATGGCGGCGAGCTTCACGATCGCGGCGAGGAACAACGGGCTCACTCCCGCCGAAGGGCGGGAAGCCACGCTGGCGTCGGTGCGTGCGTACCGGGAGGCGATGGCCGAGTTCGCCACCATGGGGGTGATGGACCTGTGGTACACCCACCTCTCCGAGGACGACCTGAACGCCGCACTGACCCGGCTCGGCGCCGACGCCACTGCGGCCACGCCGGGGAAAGGCAAGGCCGCCGCGAAGGGCAAGGCAGCCAAGGGCAAAGCGTCGAACAAGGCCAAGGGAACGACAGCCAACAGAAAGACTGACAAGCGGAAAACCGAGGCCACATCGCCGGCCGCGGCAACCAAGGACACCGGCAAGACCGGGGCGGCCACCGACTCCAACGATCTCGCGTCTCTGAAGAGGGCGGAGAAGTCGCTACGCAAGGCGCACACCAGGGACAGCCTGCAGGCGCTGTCCAAACTCGGTGAGCTCTACCAGGGCAGGTACCGGATCGTCAGCCAGCCGCCGGTGGTGGTACCGATCCGCGATTGGGCCGCCATGTACGACTTCGACGAGGGCGACGTCGAGGCCGGCGTTCGCCAGCTGTTCCGGGAATACCGGGCGACGCTCCCGGATGACCTTCGGCATCTGTTGGAGCGGTTCGAGGTGGTCGACGTCGCGCGCAAGGTGGTCGGTGTCGGCAGCGTCGGCACGCGCGCCTTCATCATCCTGCTGCAGGGTCGAGACGCGCAGGATCCGTTGTTCCTGCAGGTCAAGGAGGCGACCAGGTCCGTCCTGGAAGACCACCTGCCGAAGAGCCGGTTCGCCAACCCTGGTGAGCGGGTGGTGCAGGGCCAGCGGATGATCCAGGCGGCCAGCGACATCTTCCTGGGTTGGTCCAAGGGCGTCCAGGCGGACCGGTACTTCTACTGGCGGCAGCTCCGGGACATGAAGATGTCCGCGGATGTCGACACCATGCGCGCGTTCGGGCTGACCTTCTACGCGAGGCTCTGCGGGTGGACCCTGGCCAGGGCGCACGCCCGGTCCGGCGACGGCATCGCCCTCGCCGAGTACCTCGGCACCGACGACGCCTTCGACCAGGCGATCGCCGATTTCTCCGAGCGCTACGCGGATCAGAACGAGAAGGACTACGAGGCGTTCGTCGGCGCCATCCGGTCCGGCCGCATCGAGGCCGTCGAAGGAGTGTGAGGGCAGCAGCGGGTCGTCCCGTCGCGATCGTGAGGACGAAGAGGAAATCGGCAACGGGTCACGACGACGTGACCACGACGAAAGGTGCACCATGACCGAATCCATCGACGAGCTCGGACCCGTCGACTACCTGGTCGTCGAGTTTCCGGGCAGCAACTTCACCGGCGAGATCCTGCCCGAACTGGCCGATCTCGTGGCGCGGGGCATTGTCCGGGTGCTCGACCTGGTGGTCATCAAGAAGGAGGACGATGGCACGTTCGAGGCCTTCGAGTTCGGCGACGTCGACAACAGTTTGCTGGGCGAATTGCGGGAAATGGAAAGGGAACTCGCCGATCTGCTGAGCGAGGAGGACGTTGCGGCCGTCGCCGAGGCACTCGAGCCCGGCAGCACCGCCGCCCTGCTCGTCTACGAGAACCTCTGGGCCGCACCATTCGCTTCTGCAGTACGTCGGTCCGGCGGCCAGCTTGTCGCCAACGGGCGGATCCCGGTGCAGGCCCTGCTGGGTGCCATCGAGGAAGGCATCGAAGAAGAACTCGCGGACGTCGAAAAGGGAGTCTGATCATGTTGGGAGCACGCAGGAGAGGCCGTCGCGGTGTGCTGGGACCGGTCGGCCGGACCACTGCTGCCGTGGCCACCACGGCTGTCGTCGCGCACGGTGTGGGGCGCCGGCACGACCACCGGGAGGATAGGCGCGACGATCGCGGCGACCGCAGGGACGATCGGCGCGACCGCAGATTCTGACGGACCCTCATCGGGGACGGGCACCTGCCCAGGTAGTGCGCCGTCCGGTCTCCGGAGGGCGGCCGACAGCGACGGTGGAGGTCTCGGTGACAGCGATGCCACTGTCCGACGACGAACAACGCAGGCTCGACGAGATCGAGCGGGCCCTGCACTGCGATGATCCGAGCTTTGCGGCGAGCATTGCGCTGGATCGCCTGCGGCAGCGACGGTTCCGCCGGGCGGTGGTCATCTTCGTGCTCGGCGTGGTCGGCTTGCTGGTCGGGCTGGTGGTGACCGTGTCATCGGTGATTGCCGGCCTCCTGATCAGCGTGGCCGGCTTCCTGGCCATGGTCACCGCCGTCGCACTTCGGTTCGGCAGGAGGTGACCTGGCACCGTCTGGTTGAGCCTGATTCTGGACCGACCGCGACGTATCGAGCTCGGCGGCGCCTGGATTCCATCCGGTGGAACGAGGATCACCGCGGGTGATGTCGATTTTGTCCGAGATGGTTGTGCTCGGTTATGCTCCGCCTCGATGTCCACTGAACTGCTCCCCGCGGTCGGCTCGCGGCCGGCCGGCCACCGACGTGCCCTCGTTGCCGCGTGTGTCGGCAATACCGTCGAGTGGTACGACTTCGCGTTGTTCGGTGGATCGGCCACCGTCATGGCCGCCGTGCTCACCCCCGGGGGGTGGGGCGGGTTCACCGCGGTGTTCGCGGTGTTCGCCACCTCCTGCCTGTTCCGGCCGCTGGGCTCCTTGATCATCGGCGCCCGCGCCGACCGGGTGGGCCGCAAGCCCGCGTTGGCGGCGACCATCCTGCTGATGGCCGCCGCCACCTTCGCGATCGGCCTGCTCCCCCCGTGGTCGGCGATCGGACTCGCCGCGCCGCTGGGCCTGCTCGCTTTGCGGGCCGCCCAGGCGTTCTCCGCGGGCGGTGAGATCGGGGTCTCCGTCAGCTATCTCGCAGAGTTCAGCCCGCCGGGCAGGCGGGCGCGCGACGGCGGATGGTACCTGAGCACGGTCGGTCTCGGGCTCGCGCTCGGCCTCGGGGTGACCGCAGTGGTGGCGGCCGCGCTGGATCCGGCGTCGCTGACCCAGTGGGGCTGGCGCATCCCCTTCCTGCTGGCCCTGCCGTTGGGCCTGGTCGGGGTGTACCTCCGTCGCAGGTTGGACGAGTCTCCGGTCTTCAGCGCCGCGCCGACCCAGGGCCGGGTACGACCTCGGCAAGTGCTGTCGGACCATCTGCCGGCCGTACGTCGCGCGTTCCTGGTCGCGGGTGCCTACAGCGCGACGTTCACCGTGTGGTTCATCTTCGTGCCCAGTTACCTGACGGCGACCGGCAACAGTTCGTTGGCCCGGGCACTGGGCTTCGCGTTGGCGGGATTGCTGGCCAGTGGCGTGGCGGCGCCGATCTTCGGGCTGCTGGCGGACCGGGTCGGCCGGCGGCCGGTGCTGATGGGCGCGACAGGAACGCTGGCGGTGGTCATCGCCCCGTTGTACGTCTGGACACTCGGTGGGTCGACTGCCGCCCTGCTGGTCAGCAACGTGATCGTGGGGTGCATCGTGGCGGCCTTCGTGCTGCCCGCGTTTCTTGCCGAGCAGTTCCCCGGCACGGTGCGGGCGACCGGGATCGGCCTTGCCTTCGGGGTCAGCAGCGCAGTGATCGGCGGGACCGCCCCGCTGCTGGCCACGGTGCTCGCCCGGCAGGCCCCGGCCGTCGTGGTACCCGGCTATCTGGCGGTGCTGGCGGTCGCCGGGCTTGTTGCGGTGCTGCGTTCACCGGAGTCCCGGCCGGCACCGGGCCACTGACCGCCCATCCTCCCTGAACAACCGGCGGATCGGGTGATCTGCGGCTTTTGTCTGCTTCAGCCTTTGACCTGGTCAGGGCGGTCCGGGGGCGCGGTCGGCGGGGACGGCGAGTGGCGCAGTGCTTGTGTCACCCTGGTGGGGTGACGCGACACGGGTGGGCCGACGATTCGGACGTGTCCCCGGCGGAGCGGTTCGCCCACTCGGCCGACCGCCGCAGCCATCCTCATCTCGCCGAGTTCACCCTGACCCGGCCATTTACCCTCGATCAGTTCCAGATCGACGCCTGTCGCGCACTGGAGGAGGGGCACGCGGTGCTGGTCTGCGCGCCGACCGGGGCCGGCAAGACCGTGGTCGGTGAGTTTGCCGTCCACCAGGCGCTGGCCACCGGCGGCAAGTGCTTCTACACGACACCGATCAAGGCGCTGTCCAACCAGAAGTTCGCCGACCTGATCGCCCAGTACGGGCCGGCCAGAGTGGGTTTGCTCACCGGCGACACCTCGATCAACTCGCACGCGCCGGTGGTGGTGATGACCACCGAGGTGCTGCGCAACATGCTCTACGCCCGGTCGTCGGACCTGACCGGGTTGACCCATGTGGTGATGGACGAGATCCACTACCTGGCGGACAAATTCCGCGGAGCTGTCTGGGAGGAAGTGATCCTGCACCTGGCTGCCGACGTGCAGGTCGTCGGGCTCTCGGCCACGGTCTCGAACGCCGAGGAGTTCGGGGCCTGGCTCGCCGAGGTCCGCGGCGAGCTCACCGTCGTGGTCGACGAGATCCGCCCGGTGCCGTTGTGGCAGCACATGTTGGTCGGTCGGCGACTGTTCGACCTCTTCGGCGGGGCCGAGACGGTGGCCGGCGATCCGGCCACCGCGCGGTTGCGGATCGACCCGGCGTTGGCCCGTGCGGTGCACGATGCCGAGGCCTTCGCCGATCGGTTCTCCACGGGTGGCCGGCCGTACCGCAAGAGCGGCCCGGGCGGTGGCGCCGAGGGCCACCGCCCAGGACCGCGGTGGCGTCCGCCGGCCCGCGTCGACGTCATCGAGAAGCTCGACGGCGCAGGCCTTTTGCCAGCCATCACGTTCATCTTCTCGCGAGCCGGATGCGACGCGGCGGTCGCGCAGTGCGTGCGGTCAGGGATGCGGCTGACCACCGAGAAGGAACGCGAGCAGATCAGGCAGATCATCGATCGGCGCACCGTTGACCTCGTCGAGTCCGATCTCGGAGTTCTCGGGTACTGGGAGTGGCGAGAAGCGCTCGAGCGCGGGATCGCGGCCCACCACGCGGGTCTGCTTCCCGTGTTCAAGGAGACCGTCGAGGAGTTGTTCGTCGCGGGCCTGGTGAAGGCGGTGTTCGCGACCGAGACGCTCGCGCTGGGTATCAACATGCCGGCCCGTACGGTCGTGCTGGAGAAGCTCAGCAAGTACAACGGCGAGGGGCATGCCGACCTGACGGCAGGGGAGTACACCCAGCTGACCGGTCGGGCGGGGCGACGCGGCATCGATGTCGAGGGTCACGCGGTGGTCGTCTGGTCGCCGGGCATGGATCCGCGCGCGGTGGCCGGGCTGGCGTCGCGGCGCACCTATCCGCTGCGGTCCTCGTTCCGGCCGAGCTACAACATGGCGGTCAACCTCGTCGACCGGCTGGGCCGGGCGGCCGCCCGGGAGCTACTCGAACAGTCGTTCGCTCAGTACCAGGCGAACGGGGCCGTTGTCGGCATGGCCCGACAGGTCGCCAGGAACTCGGAGGCGATCACCTCCCACGAGCGGGCCATGCAGTGCCACCTGGGAAACACCGCGACCTACCTGGCACTGCTCAACGATCTGGCCGCAGCGGAGAAGGAGATCGCCAGGGCCGGTGCGTCCCGGCGCCGGGACGAGACGGACCGCGATCTGGCAGAACTGCGTCGGGGGGACGTTGTCGAAATCCCCACCGGCCGCCGTGCCGGGCTGGCCGTCGTGCTCGATCCGGGTCTCGCGACCGACGGGTCGGCGCGGCCGCTGGTGGTGACCGCGGGGAGCTGGGCCGGCCGGCTGACGTCGGCCGACTTCCGCGGCCCGGTAGCGTCTCTCGGCCGGTTGCGGCTGGGTAAGTTCACCGACCACCGGTCGCCCAAGGTACGCCGGGACGTCGCTTCGGCCCTGGCCTCGTCCGGCATCCGGCCGGCCGGCCGCGGGGTACGACGGGAACCGGTCGAGGAATTCGACCTGACAGTGCTGCGCCGGGCGGTGCGGGCGCATCCGGTTCATGGTTGTGCGGACCGGGACGAGCACCTGCAGTGGGCCCGCCGCTGGCGCCGGCTCACCGTCGAGAACGAAGCGCTGGCAGCAAGGGTCGCCAACGCGACCGGATCACTCGGTCAGGCGCTGGAGGAGATCATCGACCTGTTGGCGGAGCGGGGCTACCTGCGTCGGGACCGGTTGACCCCGGACGGAAAGATGTTGTCCCGCATCTGGTCCGAGAGTGATCTGGTGGTGGCCGAGTGTCTGCGCCGGGGGACCTGGGACGGGCTGGCCCCGGCCGATCTGGCGGCGGTGGTCTCCAGCCTGGCGTTCGAGTCCCGCCGGGAGACACCGGGCGCGGCTCGCACGCCGTCCGGTTCGGCAGCGCAGGCGCTGCTCGCAACCTCCCGCGTCTGGTCCGAGATCGCCGCCCGGGAAAGGGCTCTCGGGTTGCCGCCGACCAGGGATCCGGACGCCGGGTTCGCCGCAGCGGTCGCAGCCTGGTGCCGTGGGAACACTCTGGCTGACGCGCTCGCGGTGGCGGTGGCCGGCGGCACGGACCTGTCCGCCGGGGATTTCGTCCGCTGGTGCCGGCAGGTGATCGACCTGCTCGATCAGGTGGGTGGTGTCGCGCCGGCACCGGTGGGGGAGGCGGCCCGGACGGCGGTGGGGTCCCTGCGCCGCGGTGTGGTGTCGATGGGGTCGGTCTGATCGTTGCGGATCGGCGCCGGCGGGTATCAGGTTGTCGTCGGTGCTGCTCCCAGGTCTTGCTGCCGCGCTCTCCCGGGGTGAATCCGGGGCGGTGTCGACCGCGGTCTGCGGCGTTTCGCGCCCGGTCATCGTCGTCATGGTTGGATCATTGCGGGACGCCGATGCAGGTCGGCGTGATCGAGGAGGATGCGATGAGCACGCCACAGGGCTCTCAGCCCGGTAACGGTCAGGACGGCCGGCAGTGGTCCAGCCAACCGGAGCCCGATCAGCCCGATGATTCCGGGGCCACCACGGTCTTCCGACCCGGTGACATGGCGCCTGATTCCTCGTCGGGATCTTCCGGCCAGGCGCCCACCGCCGACACCGGCCCGCAGGGTGCGCCGGCTCCGCCGCCCGGTTCGCCGGGTCAGCCGCCGGGATACAGCCCGGACTACAACGCACCGGGTTCACCGCCACAGTCCTATTCGCCGCCGACGACCGCGGAGCCGTCCTACGGCAACCAGTCGCCCTATCAACAACAGCCCTACGGCCAGCCGCAGTCGTACGAGCAGGGCGGATATGGGCAGCCCGGGCAGCCGGGTCAGGCCTACGGCCAACAGGGGTATTCCCAGCAGGGATATCCGCAGCCGACCGACTACAACCAGCAGGGCTACCAGCCCCCTGCGGCCGACTACGGCCAGCAGCCTTATCAGCAACCTGCCGACTACGGCCAGCCGGCATACGGTCAACCCGGCGCCCAGCAGGGGTACGCCCAGCCGTACGGGCAGGCTGCCGAGTACAACCAGCAGTCGTACGGGCAACAGCCGGGCGCTTACGGCCAGCAGCAGCCGGGCTACGGCGGATACAACCAGGCAGGCCCGACGTCGGGTGGGTTCCCGGCCCCGGGTGTCGATCAACAGCCGAAGAAGTCCAACCAGGGCTTGATCATCGCCATCGTGGTGGTCGTTGTGCTCGCTGCTCTTGCTGCCGTCGCACTGTTCGTCTGGCCTGGATTCCTCAACAAGAAGGTGTTCGACGAGCGCCAGGTCACCCAGGGCGTCACCAACGTGCTTACCGGCAGTCCGCCCACCGGCTACGGGCTCAGCGGGGTCACCGATGTCTCCTGCCCGTCTGGTCAGGAAGTCAAGGCCGGCACCAGTTTCCAGTGCACGCTCAAGGTCGACGGCACCGCGCAGACGGTGACCGTGGTGGTCAAGGACGCCAACGGGCTGTACGAGGTCAACCCGCCGAGCTGATCCGCCCTACGATTTCTCCGCACGATTGGGGAGGAGCCCCGCGGCTGCCGGCAACGGTGGGCGCGGGGGCTCGTACGTGGTGGTGCCGATCGCGGCCCGTCGCGCGGACCGGTCATCGACCTTCCAGCGCCCGCACCAGTCTCGCGGTCGAACCACCGATGCCGTGCAGCCGGATCAAGTCCGACAACCGGCCAGGGTCAACGGGTTCGCGCGGAATCAGGTCGTTACCGCCGGGTTCGACAGTCACCGGCGCATCCTCGGCCACCCGCACCACTGTCGGTGCAACCAACAGATATTCCCTTGCCGCAACGAGTTTCGTCCGCATCGACGCGGTCAACCCGGTGGACCTGCCGTCGATCGCGGCCACCAGGCCCGCCACCGAGCCAAACCGGTTGATCAAGGTCGCGGCGGTCTTGTCCCCGACACCCGGCACGCCCGGCAGTCCGTCGGACGGGTCTCCGCGGAGCGCGGCGAAGTCGGCATACGAGCCAGCAGGAATCCCGTACTTCGTTGCCACGTCGGCCGCCCGGTACACCTGCGCCTTGCTCATCCCCGCCCCGATGTAGCGGACCGTCACCGCCGGATCGGTGTCGCGCGCAACCTGGAACAGGTCTCGATCACCGGTGACGACCTCGACCGGGTCGCGCTTCTCGTCATTGGCCAGGGTGCCGATCACGTCGTCGGCCTCGTAACCCGGTGCACCCGCGGTCGCGATACCGAGGGCCTCGAGGACCTCCAGGAGGATCGGCACTTGCGGCGACAGTTCGTCGGGCACCACCTCGATGTCGGTCGACGGACCGGCTGTTCCGCTGTGTGGCGTACCGGAAGGCTCGACAACTGTTGCGGAGAGCGCACTGTCCGGATCCAGGACGCGGTGCGCCTTGTACGACCCGATCAGCTCGACCCGCCAGGCGGGTCGCCAATCCAGGTCGAGGCAGGCAATGACCCGGGACGGATTGGCGTCGGAGATCACCTTCGCCAGGATGTCCAGGGAGCCCCGCACCGCGTTGACCGGGCGACCGTCGGGCGAGGTCATCGAGGTCGGCACCGCGAAGAAGGCCCGGAAGTAGATGCCGGCGAGGTCGAGCAACTGAAGCATGCCCACGGACGCTACCCGGATCGGTCGCGGGGCCGCGCGGGCTGCGTGAGTCCGGCGGCGACAACAGTCGGTGCGTCAGCGTCCGTGGTGGCAAGCAGCAGGATCACCGGCGAACCTCCGCATCGAGCACCGGTGTCGAGGCCAGTCAACACAGGCGGCGATATTCGTTCTCGCTCCGGCACGGGTGCACTGACTTCTGGTCGTCGGAAGGGCGACTGGCGGCGATTTGTCCTGCCACTAGGCTGCCGCCATGGCTCTCGACCCGTCGCACGCCGTCGCCGGTGCCGTCCCGGTCCTCGCCGCCCGGCTGCTGAGGCTGGCCGAGCAGGCGACGATCGCCGGTGCGGGCGTCATCCTGATCACGCCGGGCCCTGATCTGGAGTACTTCATCGGCTCCTCGATCGGCTCGCACGAACGCTTGACCTGCCTGATTGTGCCGGCCGCCGGTGAACCGTCCCTGCTGGTCCCGACGTTGGAACGGCCCGGCTGGGCCGGCACCCCGGTGGAATCGATGCACCTGCCGATCAGCACGTGGACCGACGGTGAAGATCCTTACCAGGCGCTGGCCGCCTTGTTGCCGCCCGATGCGCGAGTCCTCGCGGTCGACTACCACATGCCGGCCATGCACGCCCTGAACGCCCAGGCCGTCGTGCCCGGATCGGACCTGGTGCTCGCCGGCGAGGCGATCGCGCAGCTGCGGATGCGGAAGGGAACCGACGAGATCGCCGCGCTCGCCGCCGCCGGAGCCGCCATCGACCGGGTGCAGCGGCGCATCGGCGAATGGCTCCGACCAGGCCGAACCGAGAACGAGATCGCCGCCGACATCGGCGCAGCCATCGTCACCGAGGGCCACGCCCGGCCCGACTTCGTGATCGTCGGCTCCGGACCCAACGGCGCCAGCCCGCACCATGAGGCCTCCGATCGGGTGGTCGAGCCCGGTGACGTCGTGGTGATCGACATCGGCGGCCCGATGCCGAGCGGGTATTTCTCCGATTGCACCCGGACCTACGTCGTCGCCCCGGCGCCGGGAGAGTCCGTCGCGGACCGGGTGCGGGGGGTCTATGACGTCGTACGACGGGCACAGGCCGCCGGCGTCGCGGCGGTCCGCCCCGGCGTCACGGCCGAATCTGTCGACGCCGCGTCACGAACCGTCATCGAGCAGGCCGGCTTCGGCGACTACTTCATCACTCGCACCGGCCACGGCATCGGCCTGGAAGTGCACGAGCACCCGTACATGGTGGCAGGCAACCAGATCCAGCTGGAGCCAGGGATGGCGTTCTCGGTCGAACCGGGAATCTACCTACCCGGTGAATTCGGCGTGCGGATCGAGGACATCGTGGTGGTCGGGGACAGCGGTCCGGTGTTGATGAACACGGCTCCAACCACATTGACCATCGTCGGCGCGGACCGCTGAGAGGACCGGGACATGCTGGAGGAACTGGACGCCCGCATCGCCGCCGTCCTGGCGGCCGATGGCCGCTGTAGCTACACCGATCTGGCCGAGCGGGTGGGGCTCTCGGTGTCCGCGGTCCACCAACGGGTTCGCCGGTTGGAGAAGCGCGGCGTGATCCGCGGCTATTCTGCCCAGATCGACTGCGAGCAGATCGGCCTGCCGCTCACCGCCTTCGTCTCCCTGACGCCCATCGATCCGGCCGCCCCCGACGATTACCCGCAGCGACTGGCCGGACTGTCGGAAATCGAGGCGTGCCATTCGGTTGCCGGCGTCGAGTCCTACATCGTCAAGGTGCGAGTCGCCTCGCCGTCCGCGCTCGAGGCTTTGCTCGCCCAGATCAGGGCGACCGCGGGACTGTCCACCCGAACGACGGTGGTCCTCTCGACCCCGTATGAGAATCGGCCGGTCTCACCGCCGCCCGGCAGCGACGACGGTCGAGCCGACACTGATTCCGAGGTCGACGAATGATCCGACGGACGACTGGTCGACCAGCGCCGGCATCCCCGACGGCGTTGTCGGAGGCTCGTGATCATCTGATCCTCCGGTGAGCATCGACTACCCAGC
>Ga0208851_1000401_pt1 | contig 19515 bp, 14 predicted proteins | sample NGESurshal092012_FD_184481 | JGI IMG/M metagenome (GOLD analysis project Ga0208851, IMG submission 184481) | Arctic peat soil microbial communities from Barrow, Alaska - NGEE Surface sample 415-2 shallow-092012 (SPAdes) | ecosystem: Environmental > Terrestrial > Soil > Wetlands > Peat ... | reverse complement strand
CGGCGTCAAGTACGACGAGGACGCCATCCGCGCCGCCGCCGAGCTCGCGGCCAAGTACATCAACGACCGCTACCTCCCCGACAAGGCCATCGACGTGGTGGACGAGACCGGCGCCGCCGACCGGCTCCGGGGCCAGAAGGACCGGACGCACCGCGTGACGTCGAACGACGTCGAGGCGGTGGTCGCCAAGATGGCGAAGATTCCTCAGAAGAGCGTGTCACACTCAGACCGCGAGGCGCTCGCCAACCTGGAGCCTGCCCTGAAGAGCGTCATCTTCGGGCAGGACCCGGCCATCCACGAGCTGGTCTCGGCCATCAAGCTGTCCCGCAGCGGACTGCGCAGCCCCGAGAAGCCCATCGGGAGCTTCCTGTTCAGCGGGCCCACCGGCGTGGGCAAGACCGAGCTCGCCAAGCAGATCGCCCGGGTGCTCGGGGTGGAGTTCCTCCGCTTCGACATGAGCGAGTACTCCGAGAAGCACACCGTCTCCCGGCTCATCGGCGCACCGCCCGGCTACGTGGGCTTCGACCAGGGCGGGCTCCTCACCGACGCCGTTCGCAAGCACCCCTACTCGGTGGTGGTGCTGGACGAGATCGAGAAGGCCCACCCGGACCTCTTCAACATCCTCCTTCAGGTCATGGACCACGCCACGCTCACCGACAACAACGGGCGCAAGGCGGATTTCCGGAACGTGGTGCTCATCCTCACCACCAACGCCGGCGCCCGGGAGATGAGCAGCAAGACCATCGGCTTCGGCGGGAGCGACGCGCTCATCGACACCACCAAGGCGAAGGAGGCCATCGAGCGGACCTTCACCCCCGAGTTCCGCAACCGTCTCGACGGGTGGATCCTCTTCTCCGGCCTCGGACCCGAGACGATCCTCAAGGTGGTGGACAAGGAAGTGGGCCTGCTGCAGGCGCAGCTCTCGGACAAGAAGGTCACGCTCGAGCTGACGCCAGCCGCGCGCGCCTGGCTCGCGGACCACGGCTACGACCCGGCCTTCGGCGCTCGCCCCATGGCGCGACTGGTGGACCAGGCGCTCAAGAAGCCCCTGGCAGAGTCGCTGCTGTTCGGTGCGCTGCAGGCAGCCGGCGGGGTGGCGAGGTTCGACGTGCAGCCGGACGGCCGGGGACTCGCGCTGAAGACGGACTCGGTCGCTCCGGCGACCGTCTAGCCACCCGTTGCGGGAGCGTCAGCTCCGGTCGGACACCGCCGGGGAGACCGCGGGAACCTTCTCGGTGATGGGCTCGTCGTCGCCCTCGGCAGCGCGGTCCAGCGGCTCATCGGCCTCTGGGACGGCGGCCTGCGCCGGCAGCGGCCAGGCGTCCAGCACGGCCTGCGGGGCCTTCTCGTGCGAGACCTTCCGGGAGTTCTGGTCTGCGAGGCGCATCGGCTCCGCACACTACCGCCCACCCCCGGCCCCGCGCAAGCAACAGAGACGGAACATTCCATGACAGCGGAAATCTCGAACCAGGGTCAGAAGCGACCGGCGAGGGCGAACGTCGCACCGCCGTTCGGCGCGGGGGCAACGCCTGCGACCACGTCGGCGTAGCGGTTGGGGTCCTTCCCGCTGAGCCAGAGCCACGTGGCGACGCCGGCAGAGGCGACGCCGACCACGGCCGTACCGAGCGCCACCCACTGGTACGTCTGGATGGTGCTCTTGTTCGAGTTCGCCGCCTGCGTGCAGGCCCCGGCACCCTGGAGGGTGCACTGGTTCCAGGCGTCGTTCGCCGCGGGGTTGCTCGCCACGCTGGACGGCTTGGTCTGGGACGCGCCGGGCACCCCGGACGCCGCGTTGAGCCAGGCCTGCTGGCCCTGGAATGCGCCGTTGTAGGTGCTGTTCGCGTTGGCCCAGAAGATGACCGAGGTGGTCAGGCTGGCCACGGCCACGCCGGTGGCGATCCACGCGCCGACCCGCATCTTCCCGTACTTGTCCTTGTAGACCTTCGCGTAGTCCGCCGAGGGCTGCAGCTCCACCTCCTCGACGGTGGTCTGCTTCGGCTCGATCCGGACCGACTGGGTCTGGGCGATGAAGCCGTCCTTGCGCACCGTGAGACGGTGGGTGCCGCGCGCGAGGTCGATGGAGCCCTTCAGCGGGATGCTGCCCACCAGCGTGTCATCGACCAGGACCTCCGCCGCTTCCTCTCTGCACTTCACCACCAGGAAGCCCTGCTGCTCCCGGAGCAGCGGCGCGAGCAGCTCCTGGGAGAGGCCGGGGAGCTGCGCTGCCACCTGCTCCACCGTCACCTGGCTGAGCGTCTTCTGGTTCAGCACCTTCTGGGTGGGCGCATCGAGCAGGCGGATCTCCACCTGCAGCTTGCCGCCCACACGGGTCACGCTGCCCACGACGGCGTTGGGGGCGTTCAGCGCCGCGCCGAGCTGGCCCACGCTGCTCTCCGCCTTGGCGCCCGAGAGCTGCCTGGTGCGCTCGAGCGCGAGCAGCTGCCGCACGTCGTCCGAGCTGAGGACCTGGAAGACGTCCAGCTGGCGGATGCCGCGGACCACGCTCCCGGTGGCCGCCTGTGCCTCGGGCAAACCGATGCCCCGCGGCTCGAGGTCCAGCACCAGGAGATTCGGACGCTGCTCCACGGCGGCGGCGACGCCAGCGGAGGTGAGCGCGAGCAGCATGGCCACGCGAAGCGAGGTCAAGGTCTTCCCCCTCGTGGAATCGAGCGTTCACCGCCGACGGTGGCGGCGTCCGCTTCTCCGAAACTGTACTGAAGATTCAGGAACCTCCGCCAACTCGAGGCGAGCCGCGGCCCAGTGGGTCGCCGCGGACCGGTCGCCGACGGGTGGATCTCTCCAGCGTGGCGCCTCCGTCTGGTACCCTCGACAGCCTCCGTCTCCGCGTGGGGAGGTCGCCTCATTGTCCGTGACTTCGGTGCGCTGCCCGACGCTGCTGGTCGCCGCGTCGAGCCTGCTGCTCTCGGGCTGTCTCGACCTCGGGCTGCCGAACGTGCCTCCAGATGGAGGCCCGGGCCCGGAGCTCACCATCCAGTCGCCGCGCGAGGGTGACACCATCGCCCTCAACGCGCCGGTGAGCGTGGACGCCGCATCGATCAGCGGCGTGAGCTCGGTGACGGTGACCTGCGGCGGCGCGCCGAGCACCGGCGTCTTCACCTGGAACGTGGCGCCGTACACCGGCATCGTCGACTTCACCCGCTGTACGCTGGTGACCTCCGGAGTGAACGACGCCGGCATCGGAGGACTGACGCTCACCTTCATCGGCGTGGATTTCCAGGGCCACCGGAGCAGCAAGAGCGTGAACGTCTTCCTCGACACCACCACCGCCTCGCTCTCCGCGGTGCTGCCCGAGCGCGTCGTTCCGCTCGCTCCGCTGACACTCACCGTGGGCAGTGACCGCCCCTTGCTCCTCCCCCCCACGGTCCGCCTCGCCGGGCTCGAGGCCAACGGCATCGTCCAGCGCGGAAACCCGGACGGCGGCGCGCCCCTGTACGACGTCACCTTTCTCAAGGCGCCGGGCATCGGCATCGACAACTACGGCGGCGATCCCTACGCCGTGCCCTTCGAGGTGCTCTCCGACGTCGAGCGGTCGATCAGCCTCACCGTCGATGCCCGCGCGACCAACGGGAACGCCAGCCACATCGAGCAGGGTGTGCTCCTCAGCCGGGTTCTCTGGGACCGGCTCATCCCGGGGCGCATCGCCATCGATGCGGCCGAGCCGGTGGCCACCCCGCGTGGCATCCAGGTGCCGCTCGCGAAGACCTCGACGGTGAATGCGACCTCTGACTGGCTCCCCGGGTTCTTTCGCGCGAGCGATGGAACCTACGTGCCCTTCGACCCGAACCAGATCGTCGTCTCGTCCCAGCCGCTTCCGGATCCACCGGACGCCGGGAGCGGAGACGGAGGAAACGGGGGCGAAGGAGGAACGCCCGACTCCGGCACGAACGATGCCGGGCCGATCCTGAACGACGCCGGGGTGGTAGGCTTGGTCGCGGACGCGCTCACCTTCTTCGACGGGGGCACGATCCCATTCCCGCAGGACGCCGGCTTCGTCGCTGCCGACTTCGATTCACACGGCAACGTGCTCTTCTCCCGCCCGAGCACGACCCAGCGGCTGGGCAGCGACGTCATCGCGCTCGGCGAGCCGATCAACGGCCCCCGGCCGGCCACGGGCTACTCCGTTCCCTTCTTCCTCGACGCGCTCCAGCCCGACGGGGGCGTCAGCGGTCCGGCGCTGACCCGCATGGACGATCTGGTGTGCCCACCGGACCAGCTCACCGGCGCGCAGAATGGCTGCTACTACGGCGCGGCCACCCACCAGGTGGACTGTCTCCAGGCGGCGACCGGGAAGGTCAGCTCCGCCGTCGGCTCGAGCTCGACGCTGCCGCTCGCGCCGCCCGCGCCCGGAGGCACCGCGGGGGCGTTCAACGCCATCCGCACCTACCTGTCGCCGAACGACGCCTCGCCGTTCTGCGGCCCGGCGTGGACGTTCTTCGGATTCCCGCAGGATGCCTTCGCCCCGCAGCTCCGGTCGGACGGTGCCTTTGCCGGGTGCTCGGTGCAGACCGTGAACCGGCTCCTCCCGCTGCTCGACGGCGGGTACGCGGTCGGCGTGACGCTGGACTGCGGCGTGCCGCGCTATGCCGTCCTGCGGGTCAGTTCGACCGGCACCATCGCCGGCAGCTACCTCGCCAAGGTGGGGCTGACGCTCGCGACCCAGCCGCTCGTGCTCGCCGCACTCCAGGGAGGCACGTTCCCGGGCGGCGTCGCGGCGCTCGGGGCGGTGGTGACCATGCGGAACGACCCGCCCTACACGACCTTCGAGGCCTGGCAGCCCGATGGCGCGGGCCCCGTCGCCACGGCTCGCGTTCCCGGTCTGTACCTCTACGCGGGAGCCACGCTCCGACTGGGCAAGAACGTGCGCGCGGCGTCGAACGGGAGCTTGACCGTGCTCCTCAACAGCGCGGCGCTCGGGGACGTGGTCGTCCACTTCGGACCGGGGCTGACGCCGCGCTGGCTCTACCGCTACCCGCGCATCGCCCAGAACTCGGCGCTGATCGGCGACGTGAACGACGGGGCCGTCTACTACGTCGACCCGTTCAACAACGACATCGTGGGCCTGAAGCGCTTCTAGCGCCGAGCCTCACTCCTTCGAGACGTCGACCGGCGGGGAACCGATGGCGTGGCGGCCGCCATCCACGTGCACCACCTCGCCGGTGGTGCCCGGAAACCAGTCGGAGAGGAGCGCCACCGCAGTGCGGGCCACCTGTGGGTGGTGGTCCCGGGCGTTCCACCCCAGCGGAGCGCAGAGAGCCCAGGTCGCCGCCAGCTGCGCGAACCCGGGAATCCCCTTGGCGGCGATGGTGACCAGTGGGCCGGCGGCAACGGCGTTCACCCGGATGCCCTTCTCTCCCAGGTCGCGCGCCAGATACCGCACCACCGCCGCCAGCCCCGCCTTGCACACGCCCATCCAGTCGTACACCGGCCAGGCCTGGGTGCCATTGTCGAAGTCCAGGGTGACGATGGCCCCTCCGTCGGTCATCACCGGAGCCACCGCCACCGCGAGCTCCTTCAGCGAGAACGTCGAGACGCGGAACGCGGTCGCCACGCTCTCCCACGGCGTGTTCAGGAAGTTGCCGCCCAGCGCGTCCTCCGGAGCGTAGGCCACCGCGTGCAGCACGCCGTGAATGGGCTTGCCGGACGCCTTCAGTGTCTGGGTCAGCCGGGTGAAGTGCTCGGGGTTACTGACGTCGAGCTCGAGGACCTCGGGCACGGGGCTCAGCCGCTTCGCGGAGCGTTCGGTCAGGGACATGCCACGGCCGAAGGAGGTGAGGATGACCTCGGCGCCCTCGGACTGGGCCAGCTCGGCGATGCCGTACGCCAGCGACTGGGGGGTGAGCACGCCGGTGATGAGCAGGCGCTTGCCTTCGAGCAACATATGGCGGCGGGGTGTACCAGAGTTCGCGGGAGGGCTGCCCCGAAACCGACGGCTGGCGCGACGCGTAGCCACTCTGTAGGTCTGATCCGGAGAGGCCCCCGTGTCTTCGACGATTCCGCTCCTCGTCCTGCTCGCCGCCGCACCCGCCCCGAGCTCCAGCTCCAAGGAGACGACCGTGTCCATCCGTGCGCTCCTCGACAGAGGCCATCCGCGCGCCCCCGACCTCGACAAGGTCGGGACCTGGCTCGGGACGGACCGACCGCTCCTGCTCCGCGGGGCGTTGAAGGGACGGGTGGTGCTGCTCGATTTCTGGACCTCGGGCTGCGTGAACTGCCTGCACGCGCTCCCGGTGCTCCGGTCCGTCGAGGAGCGGTTCCGGGGACAGCCCTTTCAGGTCGTCGGCATCCACTCGGGGAAGTTCGACGCCGAGAAGGAGGTCCCTGCCGTCGCAGAGGCGATGGCCCGGCACGGCATCGAGCACCCGGTGGCCACCGACTCGGACTTCGTGCTCTGGGATCAGTTCGCCATCCACGGCTGGCCGACGTCGGTGCTGGTGGATGCGCGCGGATACGCCGTGGCCTGGTTCCGTGGTGAGCCCGGGCTGGCCCAGCTCACCACGTGGATCCAGGCGACGCTGGACGACGGCCGTGAGCGGGGTGCGCTGGCCCAGGGGCCCGCCGAGTTCCAGCGTCCGGCGGCGCGCGACACCGGCCCGCTCGCCTTCCCTGGCAAGGTGCTCGCGCTCACCGGCGGAGGGCTCGCCCTGGCAGACTCGGGACACCACCGGGTGCTCCTGCTCGACGGCACGGGGCGGCTGGTCCGCGCGATCGGCTGGGGGCTCGAGGGCTTCGCCGACGGTCCCGCGGAGACGGCCGCCTTCCGCTACCCGCAGGGGCTCGCCGAGCGCGCGGGCGTGCTCTACGTGGCCGACACCGGAAACCATGCGGTCCGTCGGGTGGACCTCGCCTCCGGCCGGGTCGAGACGGTGGCCGGCACCGGCCAGAAGGCGGAGGGAGCGCTCCACGCCGCCGCGGATGCGCGAACCGCGGCGCTCCGCAGCCCGTGGGACGTGGTGTTCGTGGGGGACACGCTGTGGGTCGCCATGGCCGGGGCGCACCAGCTCTGGCGTCTGGACGTCGCCAGCGGCGCGCTCTCGGCCGGGGCTGGCAACGGACGCGAGGGCCTCGACGACGGCCCGCTCGCCGACGCCACCTTCGCCCAGCCGTCGGGCCTCGCGACCGACGGGCGGGTGCTCTACGTGGCCGACAGCGAGGCGAGCGCGCTCCGCCGGGTGGATCCGGGCGCCGGAACGGTGAAGACGCTCGCCGGAGAGGGGCTCTTCGAGTTCGGGCTGCGGGACGGACCGCTGGGCAAGGCCCGCTTCCAGCATCCGCTGGGGCTCGCGCTCGTGGGCCCGGTGCTCTGGGTTGCAGACACCTTCAACGGGGCGGTGCGCCGGGTCTCGCTCGGGGACGGACAGGTGACCACGGTGGCGCGGGGGCTCGCCCAGCCCGGTGGACTGACGGTCACCGGAGGGCGGCTCGTCGTCGCGGACACCGACCACCAGCGGCTGGTCTCGGTCGATCCCGGGACGGGCGCGCTTTCCCCCCTGGTGCTCGCGGCCGTCACGCCCCCGCCCGTCCGTGGGCTGGTGGAGCAGCCCGTGGTGCCCACCCGGGCGTTGCCGCTGGAGCACGTGGAGGATGCGCCGCTGGCATCGGGGGGCGGCGCGCTGGTGCTGGAGGTGCGTCTTCCGCCCGGCCACACCTTCACCGCCGGCGCTCCCCAGCGGGTCGAGCTCTTCGTCGACGGGCGCTCCACCGAGGTCCAGCTCGCGCCCGCAGGCGGCGACGTGCTCCGGGCCACGGCCGCAATTTCTCCCCTGAAGTCGCCGGCGGACGCCGTGTACTCGGTGGCGCTCTTCTATTGCCAGGACGGGCACGGCTCGGTGTGCCTGGTGGACCGCCGGCGCCTGCTCACTCGCCTGGCACCCACCGAGGGGGCGCCGGGCAGGGCAACCGTGCACTACCGACCCACACCGGCCCGGGTCGGTTCCTGAGCGGGCCCCGGGGGGGACAAAGTTCCGACTCTCTGGCGGTTCGAGGTTAAAACTCCCCGGCCCACTCCACCATGCCGAACCCCCTGGACACGTTTCTCTCCGGCTCGAACATCGACTTCATCGAGGGCCTGTATGCCCGCTGGCTCGAGGACCCGGCCGCGGTCGACCCGAGCTGGCGCGAGCTCTTCGCCGCCACCTCGGCCAGCGAAACGCCCCAGCCCACGAACGGGCACGGACCGGGGAACGGGCTGCCGGCGAGGGCAGTGAACGGGAACGGAGCGGCCGCCGTCGCCCAGCCGCACGCCGTGACGCGCGGCCAGGTGGTCTCGGTGGGCGACATGCCGGCGGCCCTCGCCGCGATGCAGCTCCAGGCGCGGGTGGACCAGACGCTCTATGCGTTTCGCCTCCGCGGACACCTGCTGGCGCAGCTGGACCCGCTCGGCCGGCCCCGGCCGCAGATGAACCACATCGCCGACCTGGCGATGGCCAGCGACGCGGCGTTCAGCCCCGAGGAGCTGGAGCAGCTGGTGGACAGCTCCGACGTCTTCGCCGATCGCAAGCGGGTCAGGCTCCGCGAGCTGCTGGCCAGGCTGCGGCGCACCTACTGCGGTCACATGGGCGTCGAGTACATGAGCCTGCTCGACTCCGCGCGCCGCCGCTGGTTGATGCCGCGGATGGAGCACACCGAGAACCAGCTCGACCCGAGCCCCTCCGAGCAGCGACGAATCCTGGAGAAGCTGACGTACGCCGACACCTTCGAGGCGTTCATCCACACCAAGTACCAGGGGGCGAAGCGGTTCAGCGTGGATGGGGGCGAGTCGCTGCTTCCGATGCTGGACACCATGCTCGAGCTCGGCGGAGAGCTGGGCCTCGAGGAGGTCGTCATCGGCATGGCCCATCGCGGGCGGCTGAACGTCCTGACCAACGTGCTGGGCAAGAGCCCGGATCAGATCTTCAGCGAGTTCAACGGCCCGGTGGACCCGCGGAAGTTCATGGGCCGGGGCGACGTGAAGTACCACCTGGGGTTCTCCTCGGACGTCACCACCTCGACCGGCAAGCGCATCCACCTGAGCCTCGCCTTCAACCCCAGCCACCTCGAGTTCGTGCACCCGGTGGTCGAGGGGCGCGCGCGGGCCAAGCAGGAGCAGCTGGAGGTGCGCGACCGCCGCAAGGTGCTCCCGCTGGTCATCCACGGCGATGCGGCGATGGCCGGCCAGGGCGTGGTGGCCGAGACGCTCAACCTCTCGCGGCTCCGCGGCTACGACACCGGCGGCACCGTCCACCTCGTCATCAACAACCAGCTCGGGTACACCACCGACCCCGAGGACGGGCGCTCGAGCATCTACTGCACCGCCGTGGCGCTGATGATCGACATCCCCATCTTCCACGTGAACGGGGACGACCCGGAGGCCTGCGTCCACGCGATGCGCCTGGCCACCGAGTACCGGCAGAACTTCCAGAGCGACGTGGTCATCGACCTGGTCTGCTTCCGGCGGTACGGCCACAACGAGGGCGACGAGCCGAGCTACACCCAGCCGCTGATGTACGAGGCGATCCGGCACCACCCGCCGGTGTCCGAGCTGTACGCGCGGACGCTCGCCCAGCGGGGCCGGGTCAGCGCCGAGGACGCCGAGGCCCTCCGCGAGCAGGCGAAGCAGCACTTTCTCCGCGCGTACAACCAGGCCAAGGAGACTCCGGCGCTCCGCGAGCCCAGCGCCTACGAGGGACTGTGGAAGGGGTACCGCGGTGGGCCGGAGGAGGGCATCGCCGATCCCGAGACCGGCGTCCCGGAGAAGACGCTGGCTCCGCTGCTCGAGCACCTGGCGCACGTGCCACCCGGGTTCAGCCCGCTCCGGCAGATGGGGAAGATCCTCGAGCGGCGCGCGGCGATGGCCCGCGGAGAGATTCCGCTCGACTGGTCCGCCGGCGAGAACCTTGCCTACGCCACCTTGCTGAAGGGGGGCACCCACGTCCGGCTCACCGGCCAGGACACCGAGCGCGGCACCTTCGGCCACCGGAACGCGGTCCTGCACGACGTGAAGGCCGGCGCGACGTACATCCCGCTCCAGGACCTCGGACCGGGGGCGGCGCGCTTCGAGGTCTACAACAGCCCGCTCTCCGAGACCGGGTGCATGGGCTTCGAGTTCGGCTACTCGCTCGACTACCCGGACGCGCTGGTGCTCTGGGAGGCGCAGTTCGGTGACTTCGCCAACGGGGCGCAGGTCATCATCGACCAGTTCATCGTCGCCGCCGAGGACAAGTGGCGCCGCCTCAGCGGCCTCACCTTGCTCCTGCCGCACGGGTACGAGGGCGCGGGCCCCGAGCACTCCAGCGCCCGGCTCGAGCGCTTCCTCGCCATGTCGGCCGAGGACAACGTCCAGGTCTGCTACCCCACCAGCAGCGCGCAGGTCTTCCATCTCCTGCGCCGGCAGGCCGTCCGGCCCTGGCGGAAGCCACTGGTGGTGATGACGCCGAAGAGCTTGCTCCGTCGGGAGGAGGCGGGCGCGCCGATGTCCGCCTTCACCTCGGGAAGGTTCCAGCGGCTCATCTCGGATCCACCCGCGGCCGGGGTCGGCGAGGTCACCCGGCTCCTGCTCTGCAGCGGGAAAGTGGCGTACGACCTGCTCGCCGCCCGCGCCAAGGCAGCCGACGACGGAGTGGCCATCGCCCGGCTGGAGCAGCTGCATCCGTTCCCCGAGGCGCAGCTCGCCGCGGAGCTCGCCCGCTACCCGGCCCTCGAGCAGCTGACCTGGGTGCAGGAGGAGCCGGAGAACATGGGCGCGTGGGCGTTCGTGCTCCCGAAGCTCACCGGCCGCACCTCGGCGAAGGGCCGGCCGCTCCCGCTGCGGTACGCGGGGCGGGCAGCGAGCGCGAGCCCGGCGACCGGATTCCAGAAGACCCACGAGTTGGAGCAGGTGCTCCTGATCGACGCCGCACTGTCACGAGGGCAGCCCGATGGCCGTTGAGCTCACCGTTCCCGCGCTGGGAGAGTCCATCACCGAGGCGGTGGTGGGGAAGTGGCACAAGAAGGTCGGCGACGCGGTCGCCGTCGACGAGCCGATCGTCGTCCTGGAGACCGACAAGGTCACCATCGACGTCCCCGCCCCGGCCGCCGGGACCCTCGCCGCCATCGCCCACGCCGAGGGTGACACGGTGAAGATCGGCGACGTGCTGGGGAGCATCGGCACCGCCGGTGCGTCAGCGGCTCCACCCTCGCCCGCCGCGGTGAAGCCGGTCGCGGCCCCCGCTCCGCCTGCCGCGGCGACTGCGGCAATCGCTCCACCGCGCGCCTCACCCGTCCCCGCGGCCCAGGCAGCTCCCTCCGCGGATGCTACGCGCCAGGCGCCGATGACACCGGTGGCTCGGGCCATCGCCGATGCGAACGGACTGGACCCGGCCACACTTCGCGGCAGCGGCGCCTCCGGCCGGGTGATGAAGGACGACGTGTTGACGGTGCTCGAGGGCGGGCGCGCCGCTGCGTCCACCCCGGCGCCGGCCACCGCGGCGGTGGTCGCGGCTGCTCCGGCTCAGGTCCCGGCGTCTCCGCCCGTCCCGCGCACGCCAGGAGCCCGCGAGGAGCGGGTGAAGATGACGCCGCTGCGAAAGCGCGTGGCGGAGCGACTTCTGGCCGCTCAGAACAACGCCGCCATCCTGACCACCTTCAACGAGGTGGACATGCACGGGGTGATGGCGCTCCGGAAGCAGTACGCCGACAGATTCCAGCAGCGCCACGGAGTGAAGCTCGGATTCATGAGCTTCTTCGTCCGCGCGGCGGTGGACGCGCTGAAGGCGTTCCCGATGGTGAACGCCTCCATCGAGGGCGACGACGTCCTCCTCAAGCACTACCACGACATCGGCGTGGCGGTGTCCGGCAGCCGCGGCCTGGTGGTCCCCGTCCTGCGCGATGCGGACGCGCTCTCCATGGCGGAGATCGAGAAGCAGGTGGCAGAGCTGGGGCAGAAGGCGCGCACCGACAAGCTGACCCTGGCCGACCTGCAGGGCGGGACGTTCAGCATCAGCAACGGCGGCATCTTCGGCTCGATGCTGAGCACGCCCATCCTCAACCCTCCGCAAACGGCCATCCTCGGCATGCACAACATCGTCGAACGGCCGGTGGTGCGGGAAGGGCAGATCGTCATCCGCCCGGTGATGTACCTGGCGCTCAGCTACGACCACCGCCTCATCGACGGCCGCGAGGCCGTGCAGTTCCTGGTCCGGATCAAGGAGTGCATCGAGGACCCCGAGCGGCTGCTCCTCGAGGTCTGAGTTCTCCCTTCGGCGTCACTCCGCGGGCGGCTCCCACAGCTCGATCGGGTTGCCTTCGGGATCGTGGATCCGCGCGAAGCGCCCGATGGTGGGGTCCTCCCACTCCGGGCGCGTCTCGACGGCGATCCCTGCCGTGCGCAGCCGGGCGAGGAGCGCGTCGAGCTCCGTCACTCTCAGGTTGAGCATCCAGCCCCGCTCGCGCGGGAAGTAGTCGGAGTCGCGCGGGAACGACTCGAACACCGTCGGCCCCGCCGCCTGGCTCCAGACCCCGTCACGGGCCTCGATGCCGAGCTGCTCGGCGTACCAGGCCCTCAGCTCGACCGGCCGCTCGGCGCGGAAGAAGAAGCCCCCAATCCCCGTGACCGGCATGTCGCGTCTCCGTGCTCGAACACCTTGCCAATGTACCGGACGGCGAACGACTGCCCGGCTAGCGCGCTGCGTCAACCACGGACGAGCAGGTCCGAGACGCGCCGCGTCAGCTCGCGAGACGTCGGACAGTGTCGGGAATGCTTGAACACTGCTTCGCGTCTGAGCGAAGTTTTCGACCGTCCTCCGCCTCTTCGGGACAGGAGACCGCGCGGCGCTTTCTGCCACGCGAGCACAGCAAAGCGAGACGCATGGCTACCGGTACCGTGAAGTGGTTCAACGATGCGAAGGGCTTCGGCTTCATCACCCAGGACGGCGGAGGTGAGGACGTGTTCTGTCACCACACCGCGATCCAGAGCGACGGGTTCCGCACGCTCGCCGAGGGTCAGAAGGTCCAGTTCGACGTGACCCGCGGCCCCAAGGGTCTGCAGGCGCAGAACGTCCGGCCCATCTAGCGCCTCACCGACCCTCGCACGGTTGACCAAGAAAGGCCCGGGCCCGCACTCCGACGGTCCCGGGCCTTTTTGTCAGCGGAGCTCGCCCGGCCCGAGCTGCGTCCGGAAGAACTCGGCCACCCGCCGCGAGAGCGACTCGAGCATCACCGGGTCCGCCACCATGTGGGTGTAGCCGCTCAGGGGCAGAAACTGGTGCACGCGGCCGGCCCGGAACAGCTGGTCCGAGAGCTGGAGCGAGTGCAGGAAGAAGACGTTGTCGTCCGTCGTCCCGTGGACGAGCAGGAGCGGGCGCTGGAGCCCCGCGGCCAGCGGCAGGAGTGCGCTCTTGTCGTAGGCGTCCCCTGGCGCTGCGGGCAGTCCGAGGTACCGCTCGGTGTAGAACGTGTCGTAGTTCAGCCAGTCGGTCACCGGGGCTCCGGACACCGCGGCGCGGTACACGTCGGGCCGCTTCAGCACCGCCAGCGCCGACACGAAGCCCCCGAACGACCAGCCGGTGATGCCCACCCGGGAGAGGTCGATCTCGGGGACCTGCTGCGCGAGGAGCTGCAGGGCGCTGACCTGGTCGTCCAGGACGGGGCCCGCCAGGTCGCCGCGGATGGCCCGCTCCCAGTCCCGCCCGCGCCGGGGTGTGCCGCGGTTGTCGAAGCCCACCACCAGAAACCCCTGGTCGGCGAGCCACTGGTCCTGCAGCAGCCCATGGGCGCTGGACTGGACGTGGTTGGCGTGCGGTCCGCCGTACACCGAGACGATGGTGGGCAGCTTCTGGCCCGGGCGAGCGTCGCGCGGCCGCAGCACGTACGACCAGAACCCCTGGGGGCCGAGCTTGCGGTACTCGGGGGCGGGCATCCGGAGCGGCGTCGCCCGCGTCGACGGCAGCCGCCCCACGAAGCGCCCGCCGCGATCGAAGACCGACCAGTCGGCGAAGGAGGTGGGCGTCTCGATCGAGACCAGCCGGGTGGGCCCGTCCTCGGCCAGCATCCCGCTGACGATGACCCGCTCGCCGATCTGCCCCACTACCCGCTCCGGGGTTCCCCCGTCCCGGACGCGCATCACCACCAGGTCGGGGGACTCGGGGCTGGCCTGGTAGTAGAGCGCGTGCTCGGCGGCGTCGTAGCCGAGGATCCGGACCAGCTGCTGATCGGGCCGTACCCAGCTCCCGAGCCGCTTGCCGTCCGCGCCGCGGACCTCCGCCTCCAGCGCCCCGTTGCGCTCGGTCACCCAGAAGAAGGCGGAGCCGTCGGGGAGCCAGAGCGGCAGCGGGCTCGCGGGCCGGCCCCCGCCCACGAACTCGAGGTTGATCCACGCCGGATCCTGCTCCTCCAGCAGGACGCGGGTGGCGCCGGTCCTGGGATCGACGGCGAGGAGCAGCGCATGCTGCTGCACCCGGTCCATGACGTAGACCGTCAGCGCGCCACGGGCGGGCCAGGTGACCTGGGTGAGGTAGGGGAACTTCTCCGCATCCCACTTCACCCAGACCGTCTTCCCCCCGCCTCCGGAGAGGACCAGGCCCAGCCGGACCTTCGCGTTGGCCTTGCCGGGCCGGGGATACGGGAGCTGCTGGACGCCGGCCTCGGGGTGCGCCGGGTCGACGAGGCTGAAGGTCTCGACGGCGCGGGTGTCCGCCTCTGCGAAGGCGAGGAGCTTCCCGTCGGGGCTCCACCAGCTGCCGTCGTAGCGGCCCATCTCCTCCTGGGCCACGAACTCGGCCAGCCCGTGGGTGAGTCGCTCCGAGCCTCCCGTCGTCAGCCGGCGCTCCTTTCCGGTCGCGAGCTCGAGGACCCACAGGTCCCACTCCTTCACGTAGCTGAGCAGCTTCCCGTCGGGAGACAGACGCGGGTCGAGCACGCCTCTGGGCGTCAGCGCCTTCACCGCCTGCTCCATGGGCCGTCCGCCGAGCAACGCAGTGACGTCCACCTGGTAGAGCCGGCCGGACAGAGACGTCACCAGGGTGCGGCCGTCGTTGCTGAGGGCGTAGCTGACGATTCCGCGCGCGGCGACCCGCTGCCGCTCGAGCTGGGCCTTCTCTGCGGGGCTCAGCTGCTGCGCGGCTCCGCGGAGGAGCGCGTCGGCGGAGAGCAGCTCCCGGGCCTGGCCGGCGTCCACGTCGAACACGAACAACGACTGCACGGGGGTGTCGGGCGGTGAGCGGAGGAAGAAGACGTGGGCCCCGCTGCGGTCCAAGTGGATGCTGGTCGGCGAGCCGTTCCGGAAGGTCCGGGTCTCGGCGAGCTGGCGAAGCACCGGATCCGGCGGCGGCGGGGGCGGAGCGGGCGTTGCGGCAAGCATGAGGAGCGTGGCGGCGAAAACCATGGGCTCCCGCATCCCTTAGCCCGGGCCCGGGGGCGGCGGTAGGGTGGCGCCGCCGATGCCGCGTCCGTGGATGTTCGGAGTACCCCTGGTGGCCCTGCTGCTCGGCCTGTTCGCCGGCAACGTGCTGGGTCCAAGGCTGCAGATGCAACGTCAGCTCCGGGAGCGAGAGGAGCACGAGAAGGCGCATCTCGCTGCCCTGGGCGCATGCCTCCGGCTGGAGCGCTGGAGCCTGGACCGGAACGCGGATGGCGGGATGGTGGTACGCGCGACGGTGCGCGCCGGCCGGGAGGGCCGCCTGGCGCTGGATGCCCACGCGGACGAGGGCAGCGACGAGGTGCTCGTGCCGGATGTGCAGAGCGCGCCGCTTCTACCGGCGCTGGTCCAGGCGGGGGACCAGGTCGTCCTCGAGCGCCAACTCCGCCGGGTGCGCCGCGGTGAGCCGGACGCCATCAGCCTCCGTTTCAGCTGCCGGCCACCTGGTCCGCGGGGCCTCTTCGGAGTGGTGGAGTACGCGACTGGCGTCGGCCGGGAGGGCTCGGACGGGTTCGGCAACGTGCTCCGGCCCCTTCCTCCACAAGGCCGCTAGGCAACGCTAGGGCCGGACCGTGGCCACCGCGGACACCCGCCCGGGGCCGACGAGGCGGAAGACGATGGGGGGACTCGCGCGGGCGGCGCCGATGAGGGTGACGGCCTCCCTCGCCGAATGAACTGGCTGCCCGGCAACCTCCACGATGACCAGCCCCGGGGCGAGCCCACCCCGATCCGCGGGTGAGCCGGGCTCGACGGAGAGCACCAGGGCTCCGGGTCCGCGGACGCCGATGGCCTCCTCGACCTCGGGGGTGACCTCGCCGATCTCCACGCCGAGCCGCATGGGCGTCCCCGGTGCTGGCCCCTGCGCCGCCTCGCCGCCCTGATGCGGCCGCAGCGGGCCGGTGCCCTCGAGGTCGGTGCGCTCACCGAGGCGCACCTTGACCAAGGCCGGCTCGTGCCCGTGTATCAGCCCGAGCCGGACGAGGTCGCCCGGCTGGTGGAGACCGACGAGGCGGGTGAGCGCGCGGGCGGACTCGATGGGCCGGCCCTCGAGCGAAACGACGACGTCGTCCACGGCCACGCCCCCCGTGCGAGCCGAGGAGCCGGGGACGAAGCCGTTCACCACCGCGCCGTGCCGGCCCTCGAGCCCGAGCGCGGTGGCCAGCTCGGGCGTGAGATCCTGGAGGTAGACTCCGAGGGCCCCGCGCTCCACCCCGCCCGTCCTCTGCAGCTGCGGGAGCAGAGCCCGGACGAGCGAGGAAGGAATGGCGAAGCCGATTCGGCCGCCGTTGTTGTTGTTGACGATGGCCGTGTTCACCCCGACGACGTCGCCGTTCAGATTGAAGAGCGGCCCCCCCGAGTTGCCGGGATTGATGGCAGCGTCGGTCTGGAGGAACTCGTCGAACGGACCCGCGCCGAGGTCACGGGCGGTGGCGCTGAGGATGCCGAGGGAGACGCTGGTGGAGAGCCCGAACGGGTTGCCGATGGCCAGCAGCCAGTCCCCGACGTGGAGGCGGTCGGAGTCGCCCAGCGTGGCCGTGGGCAGGTCCGGCGGCGGCGAGAGGATCCGGACGAGGGCGAGGTCGGTCGGCGCGTCCCTCCCGATGAGCTCCGCCTCGAAGCGGCGGCCATCGGCGAGGTGGACGGAGATGGCGCTGCCGCCCTCGACGACGTGGTTGTTGGTGACGACCAGCCCGGTGCGGTCGACGATGAAGCCCGAGCCGGCCCGCTCCTGCTGCGGAAGGGCGCGGCCGCCCAGGAAGCGTTCGTGCCCCGGCGGAAGCTTGGGAGTGGCCACCACCGCGAGGCTCACCACGGTCGGCGCGATCCGTTCGACCAGGGGCGCGAGCGAGGGCAGCTCGACCTCCCGGACGTTCACCGCCCCCTGGTCGAGATCCACGCCGCCGTCGGCAAGGAGCGCGAGCTGGGCCACGGGCGGCGGGGGCGGCGGCGCCCCGCGCTTGCAAGCGGCGAGGGCGAGGCAAAGCAGCAGCAGAGTGCGGCGCGTCATCGCGAGGAGCCCTCGCTCTGTATGCGAACCTGGCGCTCGGTTGTCCACCGATTCGGGTCCGGGCTCCGTCTGGCGAGCATTCGTGCGATGTCCTGGGAGTGACGATCCGCCCCGCCACCTCGGCCGACGCTGACGGCCTCTGGTCCATCCTCGAGCCCGTCATCCGGGCCGGTGAGACCTTCGCCCTACCCCGCGACCTCTCCCGCGCCGACGCCCTCGCCTGGTGGCACGCGCCGGGCAACGAGGTCTTCGTCGCCGCGGATGCCTCCGCCGTGCTCGGCACCTACTTCATCCATCCCAACCAGCGCGGACCGGGCAGTCACGTCGCCAACTGCGGGTACGCGACGGCGCAGGCCGCCACCGGCCGCGGGATCGCCCGCGCGATGTGCGCCCACTCGCTCGAGCACGCGCGGGCCCGCGGATACCGGGCGATGCAGTTCAACGTCGTCGTCAGCACCAATGCGCCCGCGGTGCACCTCTGGGCATCGATGGGCTTCGCGACGCTCTGCCGACTTCCCGGCGCGTTCCAGCACCCGACCCTGGGGTTCGTCGATGCGCTGGTGATGTTCCGGACGCTCTAGGTCAGGGCGGCCGCAGCCGGGGTCCAGGTCAGGGTGTCGTCAGGCGGGCAATGCTCGGCAAGGTCAGGGCGGCCGCGGCTCACTAGGCGATGCGCTTCAGCACCGCGCCGAGCATCTCCACGATCTGCTCGACCTCCGTTTGCTCGATGATGAGCGGCGGCGACAGCGCGATGATGTCTCCGGTCACCCGCACCAGCAGACCCGCGCGGAACGCCTCGACCAGGACGTCGTAGCCGCGCGCGCCCACCTTCCCCTCGCGGGGCGCAAGCTCGATGCCCGCGACCAGCCCGAGGTTCCGCACGTCGATGACGTGGGGCAGCGCCTTCATCGAGTGGACCGCCTCTTCCCAGAACGGCGCCATCTCCGCCGCACGCTGGAACAGTCCCTCGCGCCGGTAGAGGTCGAGCGTGGCGAGCCCCGCCGCGCAGGCCAGCGGGTGCCCGGAGTAGGTGTAGCCGTGGAAGAACTCGATGCCAGACTCGGTCGCGTCCACCACGGACTGGTAGATGCCGTGGCGCACCACCACCGCGCCCATCGGCACCGCGCCGTTGGTGATGCCCTTGGCGATGGTCAGCATGTCCGGCTGGATGCGGAAGTAGTCCGCTCCGAAGGGAGTGCCGAGCCGACCGAACCCGGTGATGACCTCGTCGAAGATGAGCAAGATCCCGTGCGCGTCGCAGATGGCGCGCAGCTTCTCCAGATATCCCTTCGGCGGGACCAGCACTCCGGTGGACCCGGCCATCGGCTCGACGATGACCGCGGCGATGGTCCCCGCGCCGCGATCGGCGACGATTGTCTCCAGCACCTCCGCCAGATGCGCGCCCCACGCCGGCTGCCCGCGGCTGAACGCGTTGTGGGCGAGGTCGTGGGTGTGCGGCAGGTGGTCCACCTGCGGCAGGAGTTGCGCGGCGAACGCCTTCCGGTTCGGCTCGATGCCACCCACGCTGATGCCGCCGAAGCCCACGCCGTGGTACCCGCGCATCCGGCCCACGAAGCGGACCCGCTCCGGCTGGCCGCGCGACTGGTGGTACGCGAGGGCGATCTTCAGCGCGGAGTCCACTGCCTCCGAGCCCGAGTTGGCGAAGAAGACGTGGTCCAGGTCGCCCGGAGCCAGCGCCGCCACCTCGTGGGCCAGGGCGAAGCTCGCCGGGTGTCCCATCTGGAAGCCCGGGGCGAAGTCCAGCGAGGCCGCCGAGCGCTGGATGGCCTCGACGATGGCGGGCCGGCAGTGGCCGGCGTTCACGCACCACAGGCCCGCGGTGCCGTCCAGGATGACCCGGCCATCCACGTCCCGGTAGTGCATCCCCGAGGCGGACGCCAGCAGGCGCGGCGCCCGCTTGAACGCCCGGTTCGCGGTGAACGGCATCCAGAGCTCTTCGAGCGAGAGCTCCCTGGCGGAGGTCGGAGGCGGAGACATGCGGCGTCCAGAGTCACCCGGGGACAGGCCAGGAGCAACCCCGGTCTCGCCCGGGGGTGCTCAGGGGAGGATGACCAGGCGAACGCCGCCCATGAGCCACTGGTGGATGGTCTTGTTCTGG
>Ga0208851_1000400_pt1 | contig 19557 bp, 15 predicted proteins | sample NGESurshal092012_FD_184481 | JGI IMG/M metagenome (GOLD analysis project Ga0208851, IMG submission 184481) | Arctic peat soil microbial communities from Barrow, Alaska - NGEE Surface sample 415-2 shallow-092012 (SPAdes) | ecosystem: Environmental > Terrestrial > Soil > Wetlands > Peat ... | reverse complement strand
CTCCCTCAGCATGGCTTCGGAGCGTGATCGGCAACTCGGTCGATCGGGTGAATCGGGCGTCCGAGTGGTCACTCACGGTCGATCGGGCCGGATGGCCGTCACGACTCCCCGCCGCCGTGCGACGACCCCTCAACCGGTCCGCGTCGGAATCTTCATCGGGTCGTGGTTGGGGGCGAGGTCCCGGCGCCCCCACGGCGGAGACCGATGATCGTCGGGACCTCGCTGGAGTCGACTTCGGCAGCGAGACGGCCTCCCTGAACTCAGAGTGCGGGGGCGAGCGTCTCGACAGCCTGGGGTCTACGGGGTCGACGGTGAGGGGGGGTCGTCGACGTCAGGCTAGATGCCGTGGATCGAGAACACCTAGCGGACCTTCGCCTCGAACCGCAGGATGAGCGCCGTTCCCGCCGGGGTCTGCATCGTCTGCGGTGGCTTGTCGACGACATGCCGGCCGTGCATCGTCGACCAGGACGAGATCGGCTCGCGGGCGCTCTGGACCGTCTCGCCATCACGGGGTCCACCGAGGAAGACGTACAGGGCCATACGGCGAGGCTAGGGACGCAGGCGGGACCGATGGTCAGTCTCTAGGGCGAATCTTGACCTGGACGTGCGACGACCCCGCGCACCACGGGGGGATCGGCGCGGGGTCGTCGAGGGTTGACGCTACGCGCTGGCTTGCTCGAGCATCTCCGTGAGCGTGGCGACGAGTAGCCGTGCCTCGGCCAGTGTCAGGGTGAAGCCGGGGCGCTCGTCGCGAGCGAGCACGACCCGAGCCTCCGTCTCGCGGTAGTGCTGCCTGAGGTAGGTGCGCACCGTGGTGACGTCGTGGGTCGACGACCCGGCGTCGTACTGCTCGAGCTCGAGCGCGATGTCGATGGACTGGCCGTAGTGGATCCGGTCCTCGGCGCGCTCCCAGCGCGAATGACCGTCCTGGCACCACGTCGGGCAGGGCCCGATGAACGGGTCGCCGTTGCTCTCTCCGATGACGTGCTCAAGCGCGACGCCGCGCACGTCGCGGCGGGTCTCGTCGGCCTCGGTCGTGTCGGTCATGGGGGATACTCCTCTCGCGTCCCCGTCCGGCCCATCCGGGCGGGGTCGTGCTGCGAGGTTCTCGGTGGACCGCATAACATCCGCTAACCGCTAGCCTCGCTGAGCAGGGCGCTCACCGTTTCCGACGTGTCTCCCTTACAAGGAGGTCGTCGGGGGTTCGAGTCCCTCTGCGCCCACCACATCCCCCGAGGCAGGAGCGAGCCGATGGTGCGACGGACGCTCTTCGCGCTCGTACTGGCAGGTGCGCTCGCGGCCTCCGTCGCGGTCCCGGCGCTCGGCGCCGGCGTCGCTCCGGCCGGCAGCACCGGGATCGACGTCAGCTACCCGAACTGCAACGACGTCGCGTCCATGTCCGCGCGCTTCGGCGTCGTCGGCGTCACCGGCGGGGTGCCCTACACGCCCAACCCCTGCCTGGCCGCCGAGGCCGCGCGCTTCACGACCCTGCACCTATATGCGAACGCGGCCTGGAACGCGCGCTCGCCGAAGGTGCAGGCGACGACCCCCCGGCACTGTGCCGCGGGTGACCTCGTGTGCCGCGCCTACAACTACGGCTACCGCGCGGGGCTCGACGCGCTCGTCGCGGCGTCGGCAGCCGGGGCGCGCAGCGCGGTGTGGTGGCTCGACGTCGAGGCCGCCAACCCGTGGAGCACAGTGGTGGCCCAGAACCGCGCGAGCCTGCAGGGCGAGTACGACGCGCTCCGGTCGCACGGCATAGCGACGGTCGGCGTCTACAGCACCACGGCGCAGTGGAACGGGCTCACCGGCTCGTGGCTCAACGGCTGGCCGAGCTGGGGTGCCACGGTGCTCACGTCGCGCCCGCTCGTGCGGACCTACTGCACGGGCCACCGCTTCACCGGCGGGCAGACCTGGATGATCCAGTACCGGGGTGGCAGCTTCGACCAGGACGTCGCCTGCGCGGTGGCGTCTGCGCCGTCCGCGCCGCGAAGCCTCGCGGTCGGTTTCCCGCGGGCGCACACCGCTCGTGCGACGTGGTCTGCGCCGGCCTCGGTGGGCAGCGGCGGCGTTCGTGCATCTGTGGTGCGCTGGTCGACCGACGCGGGCCGCACGTGGACCCGCTGGACGAGCGTCGGGCTGCATCGGTGGGCCGAGCGTGCCCGGCTCGCGAAGGGCCGCGCCTGCGTCGTCCAGGTGCGGGCCGTGAACGGGATCGGCGCGTCGACGGTCGCCGCACGGGCGTTCAGGCAGGGGCGCTAGCCTCGCCGGACGATCCGGCCCGCGCGCGCCGCGGTCGCGACCGCGTCGAGGGGAGGCTGCGCCCGATGTCCACGGATCTGCCCGTGCCTGCGGGTGCTCCCGACCTCGTCGTCGCCGACGCATGGGTCCGGCTGCCCGGTGGTGGCTGGGCCTCGGGGCTGGCCGTCACCGGTGACCGGATCTCAGCCGTCGGCGAGAGCGACGACCTGCTGGCCCTCGCCGGGCCACGCACCAGGGTGGTGCGCGCGCCGGGTCGGCTGCTGCTGCCCGGCTTCCAGGACAGCCACGTCCACGCACCGTTCGCCGGCCGCAACCGACTGCGGGTCTGGCTCAACGACGTCCTGGGCAAGCAGTCCTATCTCGACATCGTCGCGGCCTACGCCGCGGCGCACCCCGACGAGCCGTGGATCGTCGGTGGCGGCTGGGCGATGGAGAGCTTCCCCGGCGGTCTGCCGCGCAAGGAGGACCTCGACGCGATCGTGCCCGACCGTCCGGTGTTCCTGTTCAACAAGGACGTCCACGGGGCATGGGTCAACAGCAGGGCGCTCGAGCTGGGCGGCATCACGCGCGACACAGCCGACCCGTCCGACGGTCGCATCGAGCGCGACGCCGACAGCGAGGCCACGGGATGCCTGCACGAGGGTGCGGCGTACTCCTTCAACGACCACGTCGTGCCCGCACCGGGGATCGCCGAGTGGGAGGCGTCGATCCTCGAGGCGCAGCGCCATCTCCACCGGCTCGGCGTCACCGGCTGGCAGGACGCGTGGGTGACGCCGGCGACGCTGGAGGCCTACCGCTCGCTCGCGGCCGGCGGCCGCCTCACCGGTCGGGTCGTCGGGGCGCTGTGGTGGGACCGTCACCGCGGGCTCGAGCAGATCGTCGATCTGCAGGCGCAGCGCGAGAGAGCCTCGGGCGCAGCGGTTTCCGCGGGCTCCGGCGTGTCCGGCTTCTTCCCCACGACGGTCAAGATCATGACCGACGGCGTGCTCGAGAACTACACGGGGGCGCTGCTCGAGCCCTACTGCGACGGCTGCGGCGGTCACACCGACAACCACGGCCTGTCCTTCGTCGACCGCGACGAGCTCGCAGCCGCGGTGACCGAGCTCGACGCGGTCGGCTTCCAGGTGCACATGCACGCCATCGGCGACCGTGCCGTGCGCAACGCGCTGGACGCAGTCGAGGCTGCACAGCGCGCGAACGGCAGGAACGACCATCGCCACCACATCGCGCACATCCAGGTCGTGCAGCCCGAGGATGTGCCGCGCTTCGGAGAGCTCGGCGTCGTCGCGAACTGCCAGACCTACTGGGCGAAGTCGGATCCGCAGATGGACGAGCTCACCGTCCCGTTCCTCGGACGCGACCGCGCCGACATCCAGTACCCGTTCGAGTCCATCCGTGCCGCGGGCGCGCGGCTGTGCATGGGCAGCGACTGGTCGGTCACCACGGCCGACCCGCTCGAGCAGCTCGAGGTCGCGGTCACGCGTGCCGAGCGCGGCGGAGCGGCGTTCCTCCCCGAGCAGCGGCTCGCTCTCGACGCCGCGGTCGATGCGTTCACCGCGGGCTCGGCCTACGTCAACCACGACCACGACGGCGGTGCGCTCGCGGTCGGGATGCGCGCGGACCTGGCCCTGCTCTCGATCGACGTGTTCGCCGGGGGCTACGTGTCGGCCGCGGGTGCACCGCTCGCGGACGCCTCGGTGGAGCTGACGGTGGCCTCCGGACGTGTCGTGCACGACCTGGACCAGTGACGCGACGGGTCCGATCGGTCACACAGAGCGATCCGTGTGTCACGTGGTGCCTGCGTGACCGATGGGGCGTCGTCCCGTCACTCGGCGGGGTGGGGGCATCCGAGTCCGGAGGACCGGGGAAGTACCGTCAGGGCCGAGGCCGAGTGGTGCGAGGCAAGGAGGTCCGATGGCGGTGAGCCGCCCCGTACGCCGGGTCGCCGTGTTCGGCGTGGCCGCACTCCTGCTCGCACTCCTCCCGATGACCCTGGCCGCCGCCGCAACCCCGTCCGTGACGATCACCGTTCCCGCCGCGGGTCCGGTGTCGGGCATCGTCGCGGTGTCCGTCGATGGCACCACCGACGGAGTTGGCACGGCGACCTCGGTGACGGTGTTCGCGGACACGGGATCCGGTCCTGTGTCGATCGGCGTGGTGACCTGTCCAGGCACGAGCGTTCCGCCCAGCGGCTGCGCCGGAAACGTCTCCTGGGACACGACCGCCCTCGTCAACGGTCCGGCGTCGCTGACGGCGTCGCTCTTCGACGACGCGACACCTGGCGTCGCCCTGGTCACCAGCGCGCCCGTGGCGGTGACGGTGACGAATCCGGTTCCGACCGTGGCCATCACGCCGCCTTCGCCCCCTGTGTCCGGCGCCACCACCGTCCACGTCGTCGGAACCTCGGACGGAGCAGGAACCACCACGAGCGTGCAGCTCTCCGTCGATGCGACACTCGTGGCCACGGCCGCCTGTCCCGGGACGGGGACGGCCCCGAGCGGATGCGTGGTCGATGTCGCGTGGGATGCCACGACGTACCCCAACGGACCCCACACGCTCTCCGCCCGCCTGCTGTTTGGTGCGGCTGCCTCGGTGACGAGCGCTGATGTCGTGGTCACGGTCTCGAACCCGGCGCCGAAGGCCGCCATCACCTCTCCGAACTCGGGGGCGACGCTCGCGGGGCTCACCTCGGTCGCCGTCTCGGCGAGCACCGGCGCCACCTTGTCGGACTTCCCGGCGTCGGTCGTGGTGCTTGACGGATCGACCGCGATCGGCACGGTGCCGTGCGCCGCGTCGGTGCACAACTGCAGCGGGTCGGTCTCCTGGGATGCGACGACCCTCGCGGGCTCGCACACGCTGACCGCACAGGTCGTGACCACGCGGGGGGCGACGGTCACGAGTCCGCCGGTCGTGGTGACGGTCTCGAACCCTGCGCCGGCGGTCTCGATCACGTCTCCCGCTCCCAGCTCGACGCTCACCGGCGTCACCCCGGTGTCGGTCTTGGCGAGCACCATCACGGCCCTGTCGGACTACCCCGCGTCAATCACGGTGCATGACGGGCTGAACCTGGTCGGCACGGTGACTTGCGCCGCATTGGTGCATCTCTGCAGCGGCACGCTGCAGTGGGACACGACGAGCCTGACCGGTCAGCACACGCTGACGGCGCAGGTGCTGACCACCCGTTCGGTCTCCGCCCCCAGCGCGCCGGTGCAGGTCATGATCGTCAATCCGGGGCCGGCCGTCTCGGTCACGTCGCCCACGCCGGGATCGACCGTCGCCGGCGCCACCCCGGTGGCCGTGTCGGCCAGCACACTGACCTCGCTGTCGGACTACCCGGCGTCGATCACCGTGCGTGACGGGTCGACGGTGATCGGCACTGTGACGTGCGCGGTCTCGGTGCACAGTTGCAGCGGCACGGTGTCGTGGGACACGACGGGCCTTGCCGGGGTGCACAACCTGGGCGCCGTGGTCGTGACGACGCTGGCGGTCTCCGTGCCGAGCGTGCAGGTGCCGGTGACGGTCGCGAACCCCGCGCCGGCCGTCTCGATCACGTCGCCTGCCCCGGGGTCAACCCTCGCCGGGCTCGCATCGGTGGGTGTCGCGGCAAGCACCGACGACGCGCTGACCGACTTCCCGGCGTCGATCGTGGTGCGCAACGGGTCGACCGTGGTCGGCGTGGTGACCTGCGCCGCATCGGTGCACGGCTGCAGCGGCACGGTCGCCTGGGACACGACGACTCTCGCCGGCGAGCAGACGCTGACTGCGGAGGTCGTGACCACCCGAGCGGCCTCCTCCACGAGCGAGCCCGTGACCGTGACGGTCACGACCCCGGCGCCCACTGCCGTCATCACGTCGCCGGGCGGGAACGCGGTCGTGAGCGGCAAGATGTCGGTATACGCCGCAGGATCGACCGATCCGGGGCGCAGCGACCTGCCCGCCACCTTCTCACTGCTCGTGGACGGCGTCGCACGCGCCACGGCCCCATGTCCCGCCCGGACTCACGACTGCGCGGTGGTCCTCGCCTGGAGCGCCGCCGGATCGGTCGGCCCGCACACGATCGTGGTCGCGATGACGACGACGTCCGGTGCGACCGCCACCTCCGCCTCGCGCGTGGTCTACGCGGCTTCCGCGAGCCGCGTCGTCCTCGCTCTGCCGAGGATCGTGCGGGCGGGCGCACTCGTCCTCGTGGTCGGGCACGTCGTGGCGGCGACGACCGGCCTCGGTGTCCCGGGCGTCGTCGTCACGGTGACCCGTCGGCCCGCGCTCGGAGCGGCGTCCACGGTCCACCTCGTGACCGGCGCCGGCGGTGCCTTCACCGCGCGCTACGTCGCACGCACGAACGCGACGGTCACCGCTGTCGTCACTCGCACGGCGTGGTTGGGCACGTCGGTCCGCGCGACCTCGATCCGAGCGTCGGCACCGATGTCGTGCACGGTGGCCACTCGCACTCTCGCCGTCGGCGCGGTCGGCAGCGGCCGGTGCGTCGTCTCCGGCCTTCCTGCCGGCACGCCGCTGTCGCTGCGCTACACCGTCCGCGGGCGGCTCTCGACGCTCGCGAGCGGCCGGGCGAAGGGACCGGCGATCCCGTTCGCCTTCGGCTTCCCGGCCCGGGGGGTCTACCTGCTGCGTGTCGACCTGGTGGCCAACCGGGTCTACGTCGCCACCATGAGCCCGGTGCTGCGCGTGGTGGTGCGGTGAGCGCGAGCACCAGGCTCGTCGGCGCACCGGTGGTGGTGGCCGTGCTGACCGTCGCGCTCGCCGCGTGCGGCTCGGGTTCGACCCCGCCGCCGCCCGTACCGTCGGGCTCGTCGCTGAGCAACCCGGGCAAGGTGGCCTCCGGGATCTCGCTGAGCGCCGACGAGCCCTTCTGCTCCGAGGTGGGCGACCAGCAGCTGTGCTCGGTGACGGTCTGGTACGTCAACACGACCGGGCAGCGCGTGACCATCGACGCCACCCGCACGATCGTCACCGACAGCAGCGGTGCGGCGCACACCGGGACCGCCGACGCCAGTGCATCGACGCTGGGTGTCGATGCGCGGGCTCGCAGTTCGGTGCTGTGGGGTTTCCTGCTCCCCACGGACACGATGATCTCCGGCGTGGTGTGGGCGAGCGGTGACGGCAGCACCGCAGGAACGGCGTTCGGGCAGTCGCCGAGCGTCAGCGGGCTGCCGACCGATGTCGAGACCCGGTCTCCGTCGGGTACGACCTCCCCGACCCCGACCCCGACCCCGACGCCCACACCGACGACGCCGACACCCGCAGCGGTCTCATCGACGCCTACGGCCACACCGACACCGACGCCGACGCCCAAGCCCACCGTCACGCCGAAGCCGACGCCCAAGCCGACGCCCAAGCCGACGACACCCGTCGGCACCATCGGCTGACCTCGGTCGCAGCGGCCGGGAACCCCGGCGTCCGCGTGCCGGTCAGGCGGGTGCGCCGGTGAGCTCGTCCTCGTCGAGCGCGCCCACGAACTGGGCGTTGTAGAGGTCGAAGTACTCGCCGCGCCGCTCGAGTAGCGCGTCGTGCGTCCCCTGCTCCACGATGCGGCCCTCCTCCATCACGAGGATGAGGTCGGCGTCGCGGATGGTCGAGAGCCGGTGCGCGATCACGAAGCTGGTGCGGTCCGAGCGCAACGCCGTCATGGCCTTCTGCACCAGCACCTCCGTGCGGGTGTCGACCGAGCTGGTCGCCTCGTCGAGGATGAGCAGCGACGGCGCGGCGAGGAACGCCCGTGCGATGGTGATGAGCTGGCGCTCGCCGGTCGACAGGTTGCTGCCCTCGTCGTCGATCACGGTGTCGTAGCCGTCCGGGAGCGCGCGGACGAAGCGGTCGACGTAGGTGGCCCGGGCCGCGGCCTGGATCTCCTCCTCGGTGGCACCGGGACGCCCGTAGGCGATGTTGTCCTGGATGGTGCCGCCGAACAGCCAGGTGTCTTGCAGCACCATGCCGATCTCGCTGCGCAGGTCGTCCCGTGTCATGGCGGCGATGTCGACCCCGTCGAGGGTGATGCGTCCGCCGTCGAGCTCGTAGAAGCGCATCACGAGGTTGACGAGCGTGGTCTTGCCGGCGCCGGTCGGGCCGACGATCGCGACCGACTGGCCCGGGGCCGCGACGAGGCTGAGGTGCTCAATGAGTGGCTTGTCCGGGAGGTAGCGGAAGGACACGTCCTCGAAGGCGACGCGTCCCTGGGGGTCGTGGACGACCTGCGCGTCGACCGGGTCGGGGGACTGCTCCTCGGCGTCGAGCAGCTCGAAGACGCGCTCGGCCGACGCCACCCCGGACTGGAGCAGGTTGGACATCGACGCGACGGTCGTGAGCGGCTGGCTGAACTGGCGGGAGTACTGGATGAACGCCTGCACGTCGCCGAGCGACATCGCGCCGGACGCGATGCGCAGGCCACCGATCACCGCGATGAACACGTAGTTGAGGTTCCCGATGAACTGGATGGCCGGCATGATGATGCCGCTCAGGAACTGGGCCCCCGACGCCGCCGTGTAGAGCTTCTCGTTGCGCTCGGCGAACGTCTCCTCGGACTCGCGCTGGTGGCCGAACACCTTGACCAGTGCGTGCCCGGTGTAGACCTCCTCGATGTGGCTGTTGAGGTGACCGGTCTGCGCCCACTGCTCGATGAACAGCGGCTGCGAGCGCTTGGCCACGACAGCCGTGACGACGATCGAGAGCGGCACCGAGACCAGCGCCACCAGGGCCAGCACCGGCGAGATCCACAGCATCATCCCGAGGACGCCGACGAGGGTGAGGATCGACGTGAGCAGCTGACTCATCGTCTGCTGCATCGTCTGCTGGATGTTGTCGATGTCGTTGGTGACCCGGCTGAGCAGCTCGCCGCGCGGCACGCGGTCGAAGTAGCTGAGCGGCAGGCGGTGCAGCTTGTCCTCGATGTCGCGACGCAGGCGCAGAGCGGTGCGCTGCACGACGCCGTTGAGGATGTAGGCCTGGGCGTAGCTGCACAGCGAGGCGAACAGGTAGAGCGCCAGGACGAAGAGCAGCACCTGACCGAGCTGGGTGAAGTCGATGCCCTGGCCGGGCACGATCGTCATGCCCGAGAGCAGGTTGGCGAAGCCGTCGTTGCCGCTCGCCCGAGCTGCGGCCTCCACCTGCGCCTGCGTCAGCCCGGCCGGCAGCTGCTTGCCGATGATCCCCTCGAAGATGAGGTTGGTCGCGTTGCCGAGGATCTTGGGACCGACGACGCTGAAGGACACGCTCAGGACGGTCAGGGCGAGGATCGCGAAGACCAGTCCTCGTTCAGGCCGCAGCCGCCCCATCAGCCGCTTGGCCGACGGCCAGAAGTTGAGCGACTTCTCGGCCGGCATGCCCGCACCCATCATGTGGGCGGGGCCTCGCCCCGGACCGGGGCCGGCCGGACGGTTCGGCATGCGGGTCGGGGCGCTCATGCCGCCACCTCCGCCGGCAGCTGGGACTGCACGATCTCGGCGTACGTCGGACAGCTGGTCAGCAGCTCCTCGTGGGTGCCGACCCCGACGAGCTGGCCCTCGTCGAGGACGACGATCTGGTCGGCGTCGAGGATGCTCGACACGCGCTGCGCGACGACGATGACGGTCGACTCGCGCGTGGTCGGTCGGAGCGCGGCGCGCAGCCGTGCGTCCGTGGCGAGGTCGAGGGCGGAGAAGGAGTCGTCGAACAGGTAGATCTCAGGTTTGCGCACCACCGCGCGGGCGATGGCGAGGCGCTGGCGCTGCCCGCCTGAGAAGTTGGTGCCGCCCTGTGCCACCGGCGCCTCGAGGCCCTCGGCGAGCGCGGCGACGAAGTCGTCAGCCTGCGCGATGCGCAGCGCCTCCCACAGCTCCTCGTCGGTCGCCTCGCCGCGGCCGTAGCGCAGGTTGCTCGCGACGGTGCCGCTGAACAGGTAGGCCTTCTGCGGGACCAGCCCGATGCGCGAGTGGAGGACGTCGGGTGCCAGGTCGCGCACGTCGACGCCGTCGACGAGCACCGATCCGCCGGTGGCGTCGAAGAGCCGGGGCACGAGGGAGAGCAGCGTGGTCTTGCCCGAACCCGTGCTGCCGATGATCGCCGTGGTCTGACCGGCCTTCGCGAGGAAAGAGACGTCGCAGAGGACCGGCTCGTCGGCTCCGGGGTACTGGAAGGCGGCGCCGACCAGCTCGACCGTGCCGCGCGACACCACGGTGTCCACGGGGGAGTCGGTCGGCACGACCGTGGAGTCCGTGTCGAGCACCTCGGTGATGCGCTCGGCGCTGACCGCGGCGCGCGGGATCAGCACGAGCATGAAGGTGGCCATCATGATCGACATGAGGATCTGCACGAGGTAGCTGAGGAACGCGGTGAGCGACCCGATCTGCATCTCGCCGTCGTTGATGCGGTGGCCGCCGAACCAGATGACCGCCACGCTGGAGGCGTTGAGCACGAACATGACGACCGGGAACATCAGCGCCATGAGCCGCCCGACGCGGATCGCGACATCGGTGAGGTCGGCGTTGGCGACGTCGAAGCGCTCGCGCTCGACGGGCTCGCGGACGAACGCGCGCACGACACGGATGCCCGTGATCTGCTCGCGCAGCACGCGGTTGACGTTGTCGAGGCGCTTCTGCATCACCCGGAACAGCGGGATCATCCGCGTCACGATGAGCGCGATGGCGACGACGAGGACGGTCACGCTCAGCGCGATGAGCCACGCGAGGCCGACGTCCTGACGCAGCGCCATGATGATGCCGCCGACGCACATGATCGGCGCCGACACCATCATCGTGCAGGTGAGCAGGACGAGCATCTGGACCTGTTGGACGTCGTTCGTCGTCCGGGTGATGAGCGACGGCGCGCCGAAGTGCGTGACCTCACGCGCTGAGAACGCCCCCACCTGGTGGAAGATCCCGGCGCGGGTGTCGCGGCCGAAGCCCATCGAGCTGCGTGCGCCGAACCAGACGGCACCGATGGTGCAGGCCACCTGCACGACGGTGATCACGAGCATCACCGCGCCGACCCGGAGGATGTACTGGGTGTCGGCCTTCGCGACGCCGTTGTCGATGATGTCGGCGTTGAGCGTCGGCAGGTAGAGCGCGGCGAGCGTCCCGAAGAACTGCAGCACGACGACGGCGATGAGCGCGTTGCGGTACGGCGGCAGGTAGCGCCGTAGCAGCGAGATGAGCACGGGCGTCTCCAGGGTGGTTCGGCAACGGCTCATCATGCCCCGAGGGGGTGACGCGCGACAGCGGGTTCGCTCGTGGCGTGACCCGCACCGCCTGTGGGAGCGGCGTGGTCGGGGACGGACCCGAAGTCCGATAGGCTGACGGCACTTCGCCGGACGTACGGGTGGCACTGACCCCGCGGCGACATCTCGAATCGACGAGGCGCGCACGATGCGCACCACCTCGAGCTCCCGGCCCAGTGACCGGTTGCGGTGCCCCGGACGGGACGCACCACGGTCGCCCAGCTCCCACGAGCACATGCTGCCTGCCTCACGGCAGGCCTCGGACGGTGCGGCCACCTGATCCATGACAGGACCCCGATGTCCCCCAGCACGTCCAGCACGTCGAGCTCGTCCGGCGCCCCGCGCAAGCCCCGCACCGGCAACGGTGGCGGACGCCCGCGTCAGGGCGGCCAGGGCGGCCCCCGCCCCGAGGGCGACACCCGTCGCCGCACGCCGGACTCCACCCGCAACGCCGAGCCGCGCCGTCAGTCCGCGCCGGTCGAGGCCGCGCCGCTCGTGGCCACCGTGCCCAGCGGGCCGGTCGTCACCTCGTTCTCCGGGCTCGGCGTTCCCGCCGCGCTCGTCTCCGTCCTCGCGGCGCAAGGCATCCTCGAGGCCTTCCCGATCCAGTCGGCGACGCTCCCGGACTCGCTGTCCGGACGCGACGTCCTCGGCCGCGGCCGCACGGGCTCCGGCAAGACCATCGCCTTCGCGCTGCCGCTCGTCGCCCGCCTGTCCGAGTCGGGTCGCCGGGTGCGCCCCGGCCACCCGCGCGCGCTCGTGCTGCTCCCGACCCGTGAGCTGGCCACGCAGGTGCACGACACCATCGCGCCGCTCGCGCGCGCTGCCGGGCTCTCGACCACGACCGTCTTCGGCGGTGTGTCGCAGGGAGGCCAGGTCCGTGCGTTCAAGCAGGGCGTGGACATCGTCGTGGCCTGCCCGGGGCGGCTCGAGGACCTGATGAACCAGCGTCACGTGCGCCTCGACGACGTCGAGGTGACGGTGCTCGACGAGGCCGACCACATGGCCGACCTCGGCTTCCTGCCCGGTGTGAAGCGCATCCTCGACAAGACCACGCCCGGCAGTCAGCGACTGCTCTTCTCCGCGACGCTGGACAACGGCGTCGACGTGCTCATCCGTCGCTACCTCGTGAACCCGGTGACGCACTCGGTCGACTCGGACGCCTCGACCGAGCCCGACATGGAGCACCACGTCTTCACGGTGACCGACGCCGACAAGGGTGCTGTCGTGCAGGAGCTCGCGTCCGGCGAGGGTCGCTCGCTGCTGTTCACGCGCACCAAGCACGGCGCCAAGAAGCTCGCGAAGCAGCTCACGCAGGCCGGTGTGCCCGCGCTCGACCTGCACGGGAACCTCGCGCAGAACGCACGGGACCGCAACCTCGCCGCGTTCCGCAGCGGTGAGGTGCGCGTGCTCGTCGCGACCGACATCGCCGCCCGCGGCATCCACGTCGACGACGTCAACCTCGTCGTCCACGTCGACCCGCCGGCGGAGCACAAGGCCTACACGCACCGGTCCGGCCGCACGGCACGCGCCGGTGCTGCCGGCGTCGTCGTCACCGTGGCGACCGACGCCCAGCGTTCCGACGTCGCCCTGCTCGCCCGCAAGGCCGGCATCAAGCCGACCGCGGCGCGGGTGCGCCCGGGCGCACTCGACATCACCGCCCTCACCGGACCGCGGGCCGCGTACGTCCAGCCTTCGGCCGCCCCCGCTGCCGACGAGCCGCGCCGCGGCCAGCAGGGCGGCGGTGGTGGTCGCGGTCGCTCCGGCGGCCAGTCCGGTGGTCGCTCGCAGGCCGGCGGCCAGTCGCGTCGTACCTCGAGCTCGTCGTCGACCCGGTCCGCCGGATCGTCGACCCGCTCGTCCGGGTCGTCGTCACGGTCGTCGTCCTCGTCGACCCGCTCGTCGGGGTCGATCGCCACGTTCTCCGCCGGCGCCGGCCGCCGCTCGCGCTAGTCCGACGTCATGTCACGGGTGGTGTGGTCGTCTCCCTCGTCGGGGAGCGACCGCACCACCAGTGACGTCGGGCCGGGTCAGTGGGCGTGGTCGGCCTGGTCGGCGTGGTCGTGATTCTGAGCAGCTACCTGCTTGTGGACCTCGACCATGTCAACCCCGCGCACGGCGGCGATGAGCTCGTCGAGCTGCGGCGCCGGCAGCGCCCCGGGCTGCGAGTAGAGCAGCACGCCCTCGCGGAAGGCCATCAGGGTCGGGATCGACGTGATGTTCGCGGCCGCGGCGAGCTGCTGCTCGGCCTCCGTGTCGACCTTCGCGAAGACGATGTCGGGGTTGGCCTCCGCCGCCTTCCCGAAGACCGGCGCGAAGTTGCGGCACGGGCCGCACCACTCGGCCCAGAAGTCCACGAGCACGATGTCGTTGGCCGTCACCGTGTCGTCGAAGGTGCCGGCGGTGAGGTCGATCGTGGCCATGAGGTCTCCTGTCCGGTCGGTGCCCCCGGGTCGACGAGTCGGTCGTCGAGCAAGCCGCGGTGACGCCGTCGTCTCGAACGGTCGCCGTGAGGAGGCTATTCCCCTCGGGAGCGCCCCGGACACGGTCGTGCACCGCCGGCGGGCTGGGGCCGGCTCGACTGCGTAGGCTCGGCACGTGAGCGATCCGCTGCGCCCGACGGCCACGGTGGCCGACGTCGTCGATGCCGTCCACCGTCGCTACGACCCCGCCACGGCGGAGGCCTGGGACGCGGTCGGCCTCGTCTGCGGCGACCCCGACGCAGCCGTACGGCGGATCCTCGTGGCCGTCGACCCCGTCGCCGTCACGGTCGACGAGGCGCTCGACCTTGGCGCCGATCTCCTGCTCACCCACCACCCCCTCCTGCTGCATCCGGTCTCCTCGGTGGCGGCGACGACACCCGCGGGCCGTCTCGTGCACCGTCTCGTCACCGGTGGCTGCGCCCTGCTCGCCGCGCACACGAACGCGGACGTCGCGGTCAACGGCGTCTCCGACGCCCTCGCCGGGGTTCTCGGTCTCGGGTCGGTGACTCCGGTCGTGCCGTCGGCGCACTACCCGGCCGCGGGGTTCGGGCGGGTCGGCGACCTCGAGGGGCCGCTGTCCCTGGCCGCGTTCGCCGAGCGGGTGCGCGACGCCCTCCCGCTGACGGCCCACGGAGTCCGGGTGGCCGGAGACCCGCAGCGCGTCGTACGCCGGGTCGCCGTCCTCGGCGGGTCCGGTGGCGATTCCCTCGCTGCGGCGGCGGCGACCGGTGCGGACGTCGTCGTGACCAGCGACCTCAAGCACCACGTCACGGTGGACTTCCGCGCCACCGCCGGCCCGGCGGTCGTCGACGTGGCGCACTTCGCGTCCGAGTGGCCGTGGGTGCCGGTCGTCGCGGCGCTGCTGGCCGACGACCTCGGCGGCGCCGGGTACGACGTCGAGGTCCTGGTGTCGACGACGGTCACGGACCCCTGGACCTTCCGGGCGTGACCTCGGGGTGACCCCACCCGCGGCCGCGGCGTTACGGTGGACCCCCGAGCCCGGCGTCCGCGCCGGGGCGCACGACCGCACGACACACCAGAACACGAGGAGACCGGTGATCGCCGAGCCCGCCGTCCAGCTCCGCCTGCTCGAGCTGCAGGCGCTCGACTCCCGCCTCGACCAGATCGAGCACCGACGTCGGACCCTGCCGCAGCTCGCGACCATCGCCGGACTCGAGTCGCGGCTCGCCGCGCTGCGCGACCGGATCGTCGCGGGCGAGACCGAGGTCGACGACCTCGAGCGCGGCCTCGCCAAGGCGGAGACCGACGTCGAGCAGGTGCGGGCCCGCGCGGCCAAGGACCAGGAGCTGCTCGACTCCGGCCGCGTCTCGTCCGCGCGCGAGCTGGAGAACCTGCAGCACGAGATCGCCTCGCTGGCCCGCCGCCAGGGCGACCTGGAGGAGGCGGAGCTCGAGGTCATGGAGCGGCTCGAGGAGGCGCGTACGGCGCTGGGCACGTTGACCTCGGAGCGCGACAGCCTGCGCTCGGAGCTCGACGTCGCCACCGCCGAGCGCGACGACGCATGGTCGGCCGGGGAGCGCGACAAGGAGTGGGTCGGAGGCGAGCGGACGAAGGTGCTCGCCGATATCCCCGCGGACCTGCTCGCGCTCTACGAGAAGCTGCGCGGCGACCACGACGGCGTCGGCGCCGCCGCGCTGCACCAGCGGCGGTGCGAGGGGTGCCGGATGGAGCTCAATCCCAACGACATCGGTCGGATCCGCGAGGCCGCCCCGGACGCGGTCCTGCGCTGCGAGGAGTGCCGGCGGATCCTCGTCCGTACGCCCGAGTCCGGGCTGTGAACCGCCGTCTCGTCGTCGAGGCAGACGGCGGGTCGCGGGGCAATCCGGGTCCGGCGGCGTACGGCGCGGTCGTCCGCGAGGCGGCCACGGGCGAGGCGCTCGTCGAGCTGGCCGACCACTTGGGCGTCGCGACGAACAACGTCGCCGAGTACACCGGCCTGCTCGAGGGTCTGCGCGCCGCGATGGAGATCGACCCCGACGCCGAGATCGAGGCTCGGCTGGACTCCAAGCTCGTCGTCGAGCAGATGTCGGGCCGCTGGGCGATCAAGAACGACACGCTGCGGCGCATCGCACTGCAGGCCCGCGACGTCGTCCCTCGCGAGCGGATCACCTTCACCTGGGTGCCGCGCGAGCGCAACAAGGCGGCGGACGCCCTGGCCAACGAGTCGATGGACGCCGTGGAGCGCGGCCGGACCGGGACGATCCGGCGCAGCCGGGTGGATGCGTTCGAGGTGGAGACGCAGGTCGCGCCGGTGCCCGAGGGCGTGCACCTGAACCCGCGGCCGGCGATCGTCGGCTGGGGCCCGGACATCGGCGCGCCGACTGTGACGCTCATCGTGCGCCACGGAGTGACGGCGCACTCGCTCGAGCGCCGGTTCTCCGGCTCGGGCGGCAGGTTCGATCCCGAGCTGGCACCGCTGGGGGTGGGTCAGGTCGAGGCCGCGGCCGCCGAGGTCGTCCTGCGCGGCGGCGGCGACGTGCTCGTGTGCTCGCCCATGCTCCGGACGCGTCAGACGGCGTCGATCATCGGAGCGCGGATAGGTCTCGAGCCGGTGGTCGTCGAGGGCCTCCAGGAAGGCCGGTTCGGTGAGTGGGACGGCTACACCTTCGCCGAGGTGATGGAGCGGTGGCCCGACGAGATGGCCGCGTGGCTCGCCTCCCCGGACGTCGCACCGCCCGGGGGAGAGTCGCTTCGCGAGATCTTCACCCGCGTGTCCGACGCGCTGGATCGGGTGCTCGCCGACCACGCCGGCAAGCGGATCATCGTGGCCGCGCACGTCGGCACGATCCGGTCGCTGACCGCCCGCGCCCTCGGCGCCCCCCTCGGCTCGATGAACCGGATGGAGCTCGCCCCAGCCTCGATCACCACCCTGACCTGGTACGCCGACGGCAACGCGTCGATGCGCTCGTTCGCGGAGTCCGGCCACCTCGAGGGCCTCAACCAGACCTGGCTGCCCTAGCCGTCCTGCGGGTGCGACTCGCAAGTAGGTCTCGCCCGTCCCGCATGCTGTCGGCGCTCGTCGCGGGCATCCCAGGGTGGGCCCTTGTCGATGCCGAACTTCCATGTCACCATCCATGACATGGAATCAGCCGTCCCTCGTCCGTACCGGATGACTGCCCGCGCGCGGGCGACCGAGGAGACCGGCGAGCGCATCCTCGATGCGGTCGCAGAGGTGTTCTGGGAGCGTCCGTCGGACCAGATCTCGCTGGACGAGGTCGCTGCGCGCGCTGGAGTGACGGTGCGAACGTTGATCCGTCGGTTCGGAGGCAAGCAGGGGATGCTGGAGGCCGGCGCTGCCCGCGAGGCGGAACGGGAGCGGGGCGTACGTGAGCAGGCACCGGTCGGGGACGTTCCGGCGGCGGTGGCGGTGCTGGTCGAGAACTACGAGGCCACCGGCGACCGGGTCCTGAAGATGCTCGCTGAGGAGCAGCGGCTCCCCGGTCTCACGGCCTTCGTCGACCTGGGACGTTCAGTGCACCGGGACTGGTGCGCCGGTGTCTTCGCTCCGGCACTTGACGGGCGGTCCGGTGCCGAACGCCGGCGCCGGTTGGCTCAGATCGTCGCCATCTGTGACGTCTACACCTGGAAGCTGCTGCGCCGCGATTCCGGGCTCAGCCGGCGACAGACCGAGCTTGCGCTCGTCGAGCTGCTCACCCCGTTGCTGGAGGCACCCTGATGGCCCACGTCCTCGCCTACACCTCACCCGCGCGCGGGCACCTGTTCCCGCTGACCTCGATCCTCGACGAGCTGCACCGGCGCGGTCATGACATCAGCGTGCGCACCCTGGCCTCGCAGGTGCCGCTCATGCACAGCCGCGGCTTCAGCGCCGCACCGATCAGCGCGCAGGTCGAAGCCGTCGAGATCCAGGACTGGCGGGCGCGCAGCCCGCAGAAGGCGCTGGCGGCAGCGGTGCGCGGCTTCTGCGCCCGCGCCGAGTTCGACGCCGACGACCTGCGCCAGGCCATCGGCGACGAGCAGCCCGACGTCGTCCTTGTCGACATCAACGCCTGGGGTGCGCTGGCCGCGGCCGAGCAACGGGGCGGCCCCTGGGCGGCCTTCTGCCCCTACCCCTTGGCGATGCGATCGCCTCATGTCCCGCCGTACGGTCCCGGGTTCTCACCGGCGCGCGGGCCGCTCGGTCGGGCCCGTGACCGTCTGCTGCGCCCGGTGGTCCTGGGCACGATCGAGAGGGAGATGGTCCCGCCGCTCAACGGCATCCGCGCCGGGCTGGGCCTGCCTGCGCTCGGTCACGCCGACGATCTCTTCCTTCGACCCCCGCTGCTGGTGTACATGACGTCGGAGCCGTTCGAGTACCCGCGCGACGACTGGCCCGACAACGTCGTCATGGTCGGTCCGTGCGACTGGGAACCCCCGAGCGAACCCCCGGCCTGGCTCGCCGACATCGACCAGCCCCTCGTCCTGGTCACCACCTCCTCGGAGTTCCAGGACGACGGGCGACTCGTCAAGGCCGCACTCGAGGCCCTTGCCGACCAGCCGTTCCACGTGATCGCGACGCTGCCATCGGGGGAGCCCGCGGACTACCAGGTCCCCAGCAACGCCCACGTGGAGAGGTTCCTCGCCCACGGCCCGCTGCTCGACCGGGCGGTGTGCGCGGTGACGCACGGAGGGATGGGCGCCACCCAGAAGGCCCTGGCCCGAGGCGTTCCCGTCTGCGCCGTCCCCTTCGGTCGTGACCAGCTCGAGGTCGCCCGCCGCGTGCAGATCGCCGACGCCGGAACACGACTGCCCGCCAGCCGACTCACCGCACCACGACTGCGCTCAAAGGTGGCCGAAGCCATCACCAAGTCCGAGGGCGCGGCCCGAGTCGCCGCAGGCTTCAAGGCCGCGGGCGGACCACCGGCAGCCGCCGATGCCATCGAGAACCGGCTTCTCGCGACGGCGCCCTCGCCCAGCCCGCTGGACCTACCGTGAGCACGTGTACCTGGAGAACCTCGTCATCGACGCCGTCGAGCCGCAGCAGCTGGGCCGGTTCTGGGAGGCGGTCCTCGGGGCCGAACGGCTGACCGACGAGCCCGATGGCTTCGAGACGCGGCTCACCATCGAGGGCGGGCCGGTGCTCGACCTGTGCTTCCAGCGCGTCACCGAGCCACCGTCCGAGCCGCCCAGACTCCACCTGGATCTCGTGGGCGGTGCCCGGCAGGCCGACGAGGTCCACCGGCTGCTCGGGCTCGGCGCGCGACTCCTCGACATCGGTCAGGGCGATGTGCCGTGGGCGGTGCTCGGCGATCCGGAGGGCAATCTGTGCCGCGTCATGGAGGATCGAGCGGCGTACGCCGGCACCGGACCCATCGCAGGGCTCCCGCTCGACTCTGCCGATCCGGCCACGGACGCGGAGTTCTGGTCCTGGCTCACCGGCTGGACCGCCGTGTCCGGCGCCGTGAACCCGTCGCTGCGCCACCCGTCGCTGCTCGGTCCCATCCTCCAGCTCTGCCCTGAGTCGGCCCCCAAGGCAGCGACCAAGAACCGGCTGCACCTCGACATCCGGCTCGAGAGCGGGGATGACCCCGACGGCGTCGCGGCAGGCATAGCCGAGCGCGGCGGCCGCGAGCTCCACCCGGAGTGGGG
>Ga0208851_1000399_pt1 | contig 19569 bp, 23 predicted proteins | sample NGESurshal092012_FD_184481 | JGI IMG/M metagenome (GOLD analysis project Ga0208851, IMG submission 184481) | Arctic peat soil microbial communities from Barrow, Alaska - NGEE Surface sample 415-2 shallow-092012 (SPAdes) | ecosystem: Environmental > Terrestrial > Soil > Wetlands > Peat ... | reverse complement strand
GCAGCTGCGCTCGAACCACTCGCCCTCGTAGACGTCGAAGTGCCCGGCGGGGTAGCGGCGGACCTCCGCGCGGCCCGGCGCGGTGAACGCCGCCTTCTGCGCGATGTCGGCCGGCGCCACGGCGTCGTGGTCGGCGAGCACGAACAGGATCGGGCAGCGGATCTCCGGCAGCCGCCTGGCGGGGCGGTTGCCGGCGACGAGCAGCAGTTCGCGCGCGCAGACCTCGTTGCGCCACGCCGGCCCCGCCACGGCGAGCATCCCCGGCTCGGCGTCGGGCGTGGTCATCACGCCCAGCTGCCCCGGGGCGGCCACGATCGGAACCGTGACGGGCGCCCGGCCGCGCAGCGCCGCGACCGTGTCGCGCGTGCCGGCCGCGCCGAGCTGCAGCGAGATGCGCGGGTCGGCGTCCTTCATCGTCCGGGCGAGCGCCACCGGGAGGTCGAGCGCCGGCGTCTGCGAGATGACTGCCGCGATCCGCGGGTCGTCCGCCGCAACGTCCAGCACGTGGCCGCCGGAGTACGAGGTGCCCCAGAGGATGATGCGCTCGGGGTCGACGCCGTCGAGCAGCCGCGCGAACATGACCGCCGAGCGGTAGTCCTCACGATGGCGCCGGAAGGAGACGAGCTGGCGCGGCTCGCCGGTCGACTCGCCGAACCCGCGGTAGTCGAAGGCGAGCACGTCCAGGCCCGCCGCGGAGAAGCGCTCGGCGTACGGCACGAGTCCGCTGTCCACCGTCCCGCCGAAGCCGTGGGCCATGACGACGCACGGGCGGCCGTGGTCGCCGTCGAACGCCGTGCCCTCGCCGGCGAAGTGCAGGCCGGCGAGCGTCTCGCTGTGGCTCGGGATCCCGGCCCGCTCAGGCATGGGCGCGTGCCTCCGCACGGGCGCGGCCGGCCGGGACGACCTCGCGCCCCATCTCACGGTCGTAGATGTAGAAGTCGAGCTGCATCGTGTGGCGCGGGCGGTCGGAGAAGTGGCCGGTGAAGCGCGCCTCGTCGGCGGCGATCTCGCGCTCCATCTCGGCGGTGTCCGGGAGCGCCCACTCGCCGCGCAGCCAGCGCGCGGCGAGCTTGGACTGGCATTCGGCGAACGGGAAGATCGTCGGGATCGCCTGCGCGAAGCCGATGAACGCGAGGTCGTCGATCCCCGGGCGGAACATCCGCTTCCAGAGCGGGAAGCGATTGCCGGGCGCGCTGAGGAAGTCCTCGTCGAAGAACGGGAAGCTCACCTTGTAGCCCGTGGCGTAGATGATCGCGTCGACCTCCTCGACGCTGCCGTCCTCGAACCGCACGCGGTCGCCCAGCAGCTCGGCGACGTTCGTGCGCGCGATCGCGTCGCCGGAGCCCAGCCGCAGCAGCAGCTCGCTGGAGACGGTGGGGTGGGCGGTCATGAACTTGTGGTTGGGCGTCGGCAGCCCGAAGTCCTCCATGCGGCCCGAGACGAGCCTGGGCAGCGGCTGGGCGAGCGCGCGCATGATCTTCGGCGGCATCCAGGGGATCGTCTTGACGACCTGGTCGGCCGGGCGCCCGAAGAGGTACTTCGGGATCACCCAGGCACCGCTGCGCGTGGAGATCAGCGTGCGCTCGGCGACGCCCTTGCGCGAGAGCTCGCTGACGATGTCGACGGCGCTGTTGCCGATGCCCACGACGAGCACGCGCCTGCCGACGAGGTCGATCGGATCGGTCGGGTCGATGTACTCGTGCGAGTGGATCTGCGGGCCGTCGAACGTCCCGGGGAACGGCGGGTCGGGGAAGAGCGGGTCCCAGTGGTGGCCGTTGCCGACCAGCAGCGCGTCGAAGCGGCCGGTCCCGCCGCCCGGCAGGGTCAGCTCCCAGCCGCCGCCGGGCAGGTGCTCGGCGTGCTCGACGCGCGTGCCGAAGCGGATCCGCTCGCGCAGCCCGAACGCGTCGGCGTAGGAGTGCAGGTACTCGAGGATCTGCGCGTGGTGGGGGAAGTCCGGGTAGCGCTCGGGCATCGGGAAGTCGCGGAACGAGATCGACGGTTTCGAGATGTCGATGTGCAGCGAGCGGTACGCCGACGACGCACCGTTCGGGTTGCGGAAGTACCAGTTTCCGCCGATGTCGTCACTGGCCTCGAAGCACGTGTACGGGATGCCGAAGTCCGAGAGCGCCTTGCCCGCCGTCAGGCCGCTGACGCCGGCGCCGATCACCGCAACGTTGGGGAGGGCGGGCATGACGCGACGCTATCAGCCGCGCGCCGACCTGCTGCGAAGGCCCGCACGTGTCGCGCGGGGTATGTGCGCTGCGCTCACCCGCTCAGGCTGACCGTTGGCGCCGTCTGCACGCCATGCGTGCATTCCGCGCCCATGACGGCCGCGCCGCTAACCCAGCTGCAGGTACAGGAACACGAGGCTGATCGTCATGACGACCGCCATGGTCACGAGCGACCAGTCGACGCTGCTCTCGTGCTTGTGGTCCGGCTGCATGACGACCTCCTGTCGCTGGGGCTGATGCACCTACCATACAGCATGTCTGGATAGATTGTCTAGATGGGATGTCCGGACATCGGCTAGGGTCGCTCGCATGGCTCAGGCACAGGCGGAGGGGGGGTCCGCTCGGCGCGCGCGGCAGGGGCCGGCGCAGCCCGGCGACATCGAGCAGGCGGTCTGCGACGCGGCCGAGCGGCTGCTCGGGACCGAGCGCCTCGCGGATCTGAGCGTCGCCCAGATCCTGCGTGAGGCGCAGGTCTCGCGCGCGAGCTTCTACTTCTACTTCGCCTCCAAGCACGCCGTGCTCGCGCGCTTGGCGGAGCGCATCGTCGAGGAGGTCTACGTCGCCACGCAGACCTGGCTGCACCGTGCCGAGGGCGAGCCGCCGCGCACGGCGCTCGACGCGGCGATGCGCTCGGCGCTCGAGCTCTGGCGCAGCCACGGTCCGGTCGTGCGGGCGATGGTCGAGACGTGGCACAGCGTCGCCGAGATCGGCGACGTGTGGGAGAAGCTCATCGGCCGCTTCACCGACGCTGCCGCCGAGCAGATCGAGCGCGAGCGCACGGCCGGCGTCGCCCCCGCCGATGGCCCGCCCGCACGGACCCTGGCGGCGACGCTCACGTGGATGACGGAGCGCAGCCTCTACCTTGCGATCAGCACCGGCGAGCCGGAGTTCGCCGACGACGACGAGCTCGTCGGGACGCTGACCGCGGTCTGGTGGCGCGCGATCTACGCGCCCGCGCCCTGATCGCGGCGCTGCCGTCAGGCCCCCGCGGGCGCCCCACGGGCCAGCCCCGCGATCCGCAGGGCGATCGCCGCGGCGCCCTACGCGGACGTTGGTCGGTCCCCGGCTACGGCAGCCCGCCAGGTGCCTGCGGCGGATACGTGATGTCCGACCTGCGCAACAACCGCGTCGCACTCGTGCGGATCCCCAAGGTGCCGACCTACGCGGACTGCAGCGGCGCGACGTCGACGACGGTGCACACCTCGGGGCGCGTGGATCTTCAGTTCTACGGTCTCGTGGTCTCCGGCGGGGCGAAGCAGATCGACCGGGTCGGCAGGTGCACGGTCGCCGAGAATCGGGCTAGTGCTCGGCGGGGGTGAGCTCGCCGGCGCGCGCGCCCGCGAGCAGCGCACGCGCGATCTGCGCGATGCGGTCGGCGGACGGCTCGCTGCCCGCGGCGATCGTGGCCCACTCGAGCGCGAGGCCCACGTCGGCGAGCGCCTCGCTGAAGCCCTCCAGATCCGCGGCCTCGTCGGGCAGGACCTCGTCGACGAGCGCCTGGATCCACACGATCGCGCGGTGGCGCACCGCGCCGTCGCCGAGCATCAGCCGCAGGGCGAGCTCCGGCTCGCGTGCGACGAACCCGCGCAGCGGGGCAGAGCCGGAGGTCGTGCTCACGAGGGCGTGGGCCAGCGCGGCGACCGCGTCCTCGGGATGCGCGCGGGCATGGGCGAGGCCGTCCTCGAAGAACTCGTCCGTGAGCCGCCCCAGGACCATGTCGAGCAGGTGCTCGCGCGTGTGGACCCACCGGTGCAGCGTCGCGCGGGACACACCCAGCCGGCCGGCGAGCGTGTTCATGTCGAGCCGCTCGCCGGCGAGGAACAGCTCCCGGGCGACGGCCACGGCGTCCGCCTCGGTGGCGCGGCGAAAGGCCGGCGCAGGCGTTGCGTCGGGCGGGCTCACGAGTTCCATCGACCGATCGTAGCGCCGATGAGTCATGGAAGGACAAATCTCTCGTATGCGACATACGGTTGCAAATGTCTCATCCGTCGTCTACGCTGCCCGTCTCTCGAGGAGCGCTGCATCCCCGCCCGCTGCACACAAGGAGCACCATGACCGACGCGACCCTGATCCCCGTCGACGAGATCGACATCGGCGACATGAGCCTCTGGGAGGAGGGCTTCCCGCACGCCGTCTTCGAGCGCCTGCGCACGGAGGACCCCGTCCACTGGAGCCCGATGGCGACGTGGGAGGGCGAGCCCGGGTTCTGGTCGATCACGCGCGCCGAGGACATCCACGAGATCAGCCGCGAGTGGGAGGCGTTCTCCTCGCAGCGCGGCGGCATCGTCGTCAGCGACACCGGGACGCCGCTCGAGCTGCAGACCCAGATGTTCATCGCGATGGATCCGCCGCGCCACGACCGCATCAAGGCGCTCTTCCAGCGCGGGTTCACGCCGAAGCGCATCGCCCAGCACGGCGAGGAGATCCGCGCGATCGTCACGCGCGTCCTGGACCGCCTGGAGGGTCGTGACGAGATCGACCTCGTCGCCGACATCGCGACGCCGGTCGTCAGCCGCGTGATCGGGAGCTTCGTCGGCACCGCGGAGGAGGACGACGCGGGCTGGTCGGAGTTCGCGCTGCGCGCCATGGCCTTCGGGGACGAGGATCTGCAGCCCGGCGGCCTGGAGACCGTGATGGAGCAGGTCCACAAGGTGTTCGAGGAGGGCGGCAAGCTCGTCGCCGAGCGCCGCGCGGCGCCGACCGACGACCTGACGAGCGTGCTCGTCACGGCCGAGATCGACGGCGAGGGCCTCAGCGACGAGGAGATCATCATGGGCTTCGCCCTGCTCCAGCTCGCGGGCAACGACAGCACGAAGGCCACGTTCTCCAACGGGATGGTCGCGCTGCTGCAGAACCGCGAGGAGTGGCAGAAGCTCGTCGACGACCCGTCCAAGGCCGAGGTCGCCGTCGAGGAGCTGCTGCGCTGGGCGCCGGCGTTCTCGCACTTCCGCCGCACGGCCACCCGCGATGTCGAGTTCCGCGGGAAGCAGATCCGCGAGGGGGACAAGGTCGTCCTGTGGTACCCGTCCTCCAACCGCGACGAGGCCGTCTACGAGTGCCCGCACAGGTTCGACGTCGAGCGGGGCGCCGAGCACCAGGCGTTCGGCGCCGGGGGCCGGCACTTCTGCCTCGGCACCGCGCTCGCGCGACTGGAGCTCAAGACGCTGCTCGAGGAGACCGCCACCCGCTTCCCCGAGATGGAGCTGATCGGCGAGCCGAGCTTCGTGCGCTCGCTGTTCCTCAACCAGCAGCGGGAGGTCCGGGTGCGCCTCAACGCCTCTGCGTGAGCGGCCGGTGGTCGAGCGGAGAGGGCGGGATTCGAACCCGCGAACGAGGAGTAACCCCGTTACTCGCTTAGCAGGCGAGTGCCTTCAGCCACTCGGCCACCTCTCCGGGAGCAGGCAGTGTAGCCCGGGATAGGCTGCAGCTGACATGACCCAGACGCTCCAGTCCACCCCGGCCGCCGACGGCTTCCGCATGCCCGGCGAGTTCGAATCGCACGATGGCACCTGGATGGTCTGGCCCGAGCGCCCCGACAACTGGCGTCTGGGGGCCAAACCCGCGCAGGAGGCCTACGCCGCGGTCGCCGCCGCGATCGCGGTCAGTGAGCCGGTCACGATGGCCGTCTCCCACCGTCAGTTCGAGCACGCGCGCAACGTCCTGCCGGCCGGCGTGCGCGTCGTCGAGATGACGACCGACGACGCCTGGGTGCGCGACACCGGCCCGACGTTCGTGATCGACGGCGCCGGCCGGCGCCGCGGCGTCGATTGGCACTTCAACGCCTGGGGCGGGCTGGAGGGCGGGCTCTACCCCGAGTGGCACGACGACGACCTCGTCGCGCGCAAGATCCTCGAGATCGAGGGCGACGACCGCTACCGCGCGCCGATCGTCCTCGAGGGCGGCTCGATCCACGTCGACGGCGAGGGCACCGTGCTGACGACCGAGGAGTGCCTGCTGAACCACAACCGCAACCCGGAGCTCTCGCGCGAGCAGATCGAGGACCACCTGCGCGCGCACCTGGGCGTCGAGAAGGTGCTGTGGCTCGGGCTCGGCACCTACCAGGACGAGACCGACGGCCACGTCGACAACATCGCGTGCTTCATCCGCCCAGGCGTCGTGGCGCTGCACTGGACCGACGACGCGGCCGACCCCCAGCACGCGATCTCCGCCGACGCCCTGGCGCGTCTGGAGCGGATGACCGACGCGCGCGGGCGCGCGCTCGAGATCCACAAGCTCCCGACGCCGGGCCCGATGTACATGACCGACGAGGAGGCTCGCGGCGTCGATGCGGCCGAGGGCTCGGCGGCGCGCGCCGGCGGTGCGCGGCTCGCGGGGTCCTACGCGAACTTCCTGATCGCCAACACACGCGTCGTGGTCCCGCAGTTCGACCTGCCGACGGACGCCGACGCACTGTCGATCCTCGGCGGGCTGTTCCCCGACCGTGACGTCATCGGCGTCCCCGGGCGCGAGATCCTGCTCGGCGGCGGCAACGTCCACTGCATCACGCAGCAGGTGCCGCGCGCCTGAGCCGGCCGCGCGCTACGAGCCTGCGCTGATCTGCTTCTCGATCGCCTCGCGCGCCTGCTTGATCTTCAGCGATTCGACGGCGCCGAGCAACACCAAGGCGGCGGCCGCCGCCTTGGTGTTGCCCGCGGTCGCCGCCGCGGAGATCGACTGCGGGCTGCGCGAAGCGTCGCCGACCGGCGTGCTGTCAGGATGCCTGCCCGACCCCCGGAGGGGTGGCAGAGTGGTCGAATGCACCGGTCTTGAAAACCGGAGACGGGGCAACTCGTCCGCGGGTTCGAATCCCGCCCCCTCCGCTGGCGGGTGCGCCCTACGCCGGGCCCGCCGGCCGCGTGCCGCTGCACATGATCCGCAGCCAGCCGACCTGGCCGTCGCGCTCGCGCAGGAAGGCCTGCTGCTCGAAGGTGAACGCGCCGTCCGGGCCGGTCCCGCGCACGCGCCAGCCGGCGCGGTCGGTGTCGGCGACGGTCGCGCCCGCGACGGCCTCGACGCCGGTGATGTCCTCGTCCGGGTCGGCGAGCCAGGTGCGCAGCACCTCCTCGACCTCCTCGGGGCCATCGGCCTCCCAGATGCGCTTGGGCGTCATCGCGCGGAAGTCGATCTCCGGGTGCAGGAGCCGGCGGGCGCCGGCGAAGTCCCGGGCGACGATCGCATCCACGAAGGCGCTGGTGACCGTGGACGATGTGGTGCTCATCCGCGCAGTGTCGCGCGCGACGGCCGGTGATGCAACGGGCGCGCCCGGCTACGCTCGCCCTCCCTTGGCGACGATCGCCGACCACATCAAGACGCTCGACGGGACGCTCGCGTACCTGCTCGTCTTCGCGATCGTGTTCGCCGAGGACGCGCTGTTCGTCGGGTTCGTGATCCCGGGGGAGACGGCGGCGATCCTCGGCGGCGTCGTCGCCCATCAGGGGCACGCCTCGCTGCCGGTGATGATCGCGGTCGTCGTGCTCGCGGCGATCCTGGGCGACTCCGTCGGCTACGAGATCGGCCACCGCTTCGGGCCGCGGCTGATCGAGACGCGCGCGCTGCGCCGCCACTCCCACCGTCTCGTCGACGCGCGCGAGTTCCTCGAGCGCCGCGGCGGCTGGGCCGTCTTCCTCGGCCGCTGGACCGCGTTCTTTCGCGCGGTGATGCCCGCGCTCGCCGGCCTCGCACACATGCCCTACCGCCGGTTCCTGGCGTTCAACGCGTCCGGCGGCCTGGTCTGGGGCGTCGCGGTGGTGCTGCTCGGCTACTTCGCCAGCGGCACGTACGAGAAGATCGCCAGCACCTTCGGGCGCGGCGCTGCGGTCGTCGCGGTGCTCGCGGTGCTCGCGTTGATCGGCGCGCGCGTCCTTCGCGAGCGCCGCCGCGAGAGCGCTGAGGAGGCGGCCGACCCGCGCGACCCGCTCGACGAGCTGGACGAACTCGAGGAGCCGCTCGACGCTCGCTGATCAGGCGCCGGCGCCGAGCACGGCGGGGGCGCCTGCGGCGACCAGCACGTCGGGGAGGGCGACGGTGCCGTCCTCGCGCTGGTGGTTCTCGAGCAGCGCGATGATCGTGCGCCCGACCGCGACCGCGGTCCCGTTCAGCGTCGCGAGCGTCTCCGCCCTCCCGCCGCCCGCGGGGCGCATGCGGATCTCCAGGCGCCGGGCCTGGTAGTCGGTGGTGTTCGAGGTGGAGGTCAGCTCGCGGTAGCGCTCCTGCCCGGGAAGCCACGCCTCGCAGTCGAACTTGCGCGCCGCGGAGTTGCCCAGGTCGCCGAGCGCGATGTCGACGACGCGGTAGGGGATCCCCAGCTCGCCGAGGATCTCCTCCTCGATCGCCAGCAGCCGCGCGTGCTCGTCCTTCGCCGCGGCGGGGTCGACGAAGCTGAACATCTCGACCTTGTCGAACTGGTGCACCCGGAAGATGCCGCGCGTGTCGCGCCCGCCGGCGCCGGCCTCGCGCCGGAAGCACGAGGAGAAGCCCGCGTAGCGCAGCGGCAGCTCGCCGTGGTCGATGATCTCGCCCGCATGGAGCGAGGCGAGCGCCACCTCGCTGGTGCCGACGAGGTAGAGGTCGTCCTCGGGCAGCCGGTAGATCTGCTCCTCGGTGTCCGGCAGGAAGCCGGTGCCGTAGAGGGCCTGCTCGCGCACGAGCACGGGCGGGACCACCGGCTCGAAGCCGTGGCCGCGCAGCTTCTCGAGCGCCCAGCGCACGAGCGCGAGCTCGAGCAGCACGAGGTCGCCCTTGAGGTAGGCGAAGCGCGCGCCCGACAGGCGCGCCGCGGCTTCCATGTCGATCATGGCCCCGGCGAGCTCGAGGTGGTCGCGCCCGGTGGCGGTCGCGTCGCCGACGTGCCTCAGCACCGTGTCCTGCGCCGGTGCTCCGGCCTCGGGCATGTTGGGCAGCTGGCTCATGACCGCCTGCAACTCGGCCTCGACGCCCGCGAGCTCCTCGCCCAGCGCCTTGACGCGGCCCGCGACCTCGCGCATACGGGCGATCGCGTCGTCCGCATCCGAGCCGGTGCGCCTGGCCTCGGCGATCGCGCCGTTGGCCTCGTTCTGCTCGGCGCGCAGGCCTTCGATCTGCGGCAGCAGCTCCCGGCGGCGGGCGTCGAGCGCGAGCGCGCGGTCGAGCTGCTCGGCGACCCCGCGGCGCTCCAGCGCGGCGCGTGCCTCCTCCGGGTCGCTGCGCAGCAGCTTCAGGTCGAGCATGGCCCCGCGGGGTGCGCTACTGGCCGACGCCGGCCGGGAGCGGTGGGCACTTCACGGCCGGGCCGGTCGGCGAGGCCGCGTGCGCGCCCTGCTTGCCGGAGTACTCGGCGACGAACGCGGCGACGTCCTGCGCCTGCTTCCCGACGACGATGTTCTCCGGCATGATCGCGCCGGAGTAGCCGCCGTTGCGCAGCGCGTAGAGCGCGTTGTCGTAACAGACCGTGCGCACGTTGAAGTTCACGCCGTCGACGCGCTCACGGTCGGAGACCTTCGTCGCCGAGCCCTGGGCGCCCGCGGGCTCGAAGGTGTGGCAGCCCGAGCAGCGCTGCGAGAAGAGCTTCGCGCCGTTCTGCACCGACGCCGTGGCCTTCGGGACGGACACGCCCTGCGAGCCGCATGCGCTCAGCAGGCCGGCGGCGGCGACGACGAGCAGGACGGGCAGGAGACGGCGCTTCATGACGGCGCGGATCATACGAGACCGGGTAGGTGGAGCGCGCGCCGAGTCCCGCCGGGCGGCGGGAGGACATGGATGCACCGCGCCGAAACCCACCCCGGTGGCCCGGCGTCGGCACGACTGGCGGTCGCAGAGGTGACAGGCGCGATCGTTTCACGACACGGCGGCAACCGGCCGGCGCCGGGCCCTCTTCTCCTGCGGCCCCCGTGAGGGCTCGAACCTCCCGGGCGATAGCGTGACCGCCGCGATGGACCCCGACCACTACCGCCAGATCGTCGGCCGCTTCGCCTCCGGCGTGGCGATCGTCACGTGCGAGGGCCCCGACGGGCCGGCCGGGCTGACGACGAACGCGGTCACGTCGCTGTCGCTCGACCCGCTGCTGCTGCTCGTCTGCTTCGACAACGGCTCGCGCACGCTGCCGGCGGTCCGCGCGAGCGGGCGCTTCGCGGTCAACGTCCTGCGCGAGGGTCAGCAGGAGCTCGCGGCCGTCTTCGCCTCCAAGCGGGTCGCGCAGGAGAAGTTCGAGGCCGTCACCCACACCGTCGCCCACGGCGTGCCGGTGCTCGACGACGCGCTCGCATGGCTGGCGTGCGACCTGCGCGAGCTGCTGCCGGGCGGCGACCACACGATCGGGATCGGCGCCGTCACCCACGGCGCGATGCACGCCGACGGAGGCCCGCTGATCTGGTTCGCCGGCGGCTTCCGCGGCCTCGGGCGCCCGTGACCGGCGCTACAGCCGCCGCGCCTCCAGCAGGCGGCGCAGGAAGCGCTGGGTCTCCTCGCGCTCGGGCGCGGTGAAGATCCGCTCGGGGTCACCGCGCTCGACGATCTGCCCGTCGTGCAGGAAGCACACCTCGTTGGCGACCTCGCGCGCGAAGCCCATCTCGTGCGTGGCGATCAGCATCGTCATGCCCTCGGCCTTGAGGTCGCGCACGAGGCTCAGGACCTCCCCGACGAGCTCGGGATCGAGCGCGCTCGTGATCTCGTCGAGCAGCAGGGCGCGCGGCCGCGTCGCCAGCGCGCGCACCAGGGCGACGCGCTGCTGCTGGCCGCCGGACAACCGGTCGGGGTAGTCGTCCTCGCGCCCGGCGAGGCCGAACCGTGCGAGCAGCTCGCGACCGTGCTCGCGTGCCGCGGCGCGGTCGACCCCGTGCGCGCGCTCCGGCGCCAGCGCGACGTTCTCGAGGATCGTCATGTGCGGGAAGAGGTTGAAGGACTGGAAGACCATCCCCAGGCGCCGGCGCACCTGGACCGGTTCGCACGAGGGGTCGGTGATGACCTCGCCGTCGAGGAAGACGTCGCCGTCGTCGATGTCGTCGAGCAGGTCGATGCAGCGCAGCAGCGTCGACTTCCCCGAGCCCGACGCGCCGATCAGCGCGACGGCCTCGTGCTCGTTCACGGCAAGGTCGATACCGCGCAGCACCTGCACGTCGCCGTAGGACTTCGTCACGCCGCGGACCTCCAGGACGGCGTCGCCCGGAACCTCGCTCACACCGGCACCGACCCGGACGTGACGCTGCGGCTGCGCGCCTGCATGCGGTCGAGGATCCGCGCGAGCGGCACGGTGACCGCGAGGTACAGCAGCGCCGCGGCGATCAGCGGCGTGTAGTTGAAGTTCTCCGCGGCGTTGATCTGCGCGACGCGGAAGGCCTCCAGCGGACCGAGCACGGACACCAGTGCGACGTCCTTCTGCAGGGAGATGAAGTCGTTCAGCAGCGGCGCGAGCACGCGCCGCACCGCCTGCGGAAGGACGACGCGGCGCATCGTCTGCGTCTGGGTCAGGCCGACCGCCAGCGCGGCGGCGCGCTGGCTGGGGTGGACCGAGTCGATGCCGGCGCGGTAGACCTCTGCGACGTAGGCCGAGTAGCTCATCGCCAGCGCGATGCCGCCGAGCACGACCGGGTCGGTCGGGAGCCCGGAGAGCTGCAGCGCCGGGATGCCGAAGCCGATCAGGTAGACCACGAGGATCGTCGGGACGCCGCGCAGGATGTCGACCCAGAGCGTCGAGAGCAGGCGCAGCGGGAACAGCGCGGGCGCCCGCGTCGTGCGGACCAGCGCGATCACGAGGCCGAGCACGAGCACGACGGCCTCGACGGCGATGAAGAGCTTCACGTCGATCCAGAACGCCGTGAGGATGTCCGGGAACGACGTCTTGAAGGCGCTCCAGGAGAAGAACGTCGACTTGACCGCGGGCCAGCCGCTGCTCGTCAGGACGATCGCCGCCAGGCCGCCGAGGACGACGACGCTCGAGGCGACGGCGATCAGCGTCCCGCGGCGGGCCTTGCGCCGCCGCGCCTCCTCGCGGGCGGCGCGGCGATCGACGGGGATCGTGGTCACGCGGAGGGTCCCGCGCACATGGCTACTGCAGCCCGGGCGCGTTCGCCGAGCTGCTCATCCACTGCTTCGTGATCGCGTCGAGCTCGCCCGAGGAGCGCAGCTTCGACAGCGCCTGGTTGACGCAGGCGGTCAGCGCCGAGCCCTTCTTCAGGACGACGCCCCAGCGATCCCCGCCCGGCACGGCGAACTGCCCGACGACCTTGGCGCCGGAGAGCTCGGCGTCGCGGAGGTAGATCGCGGTCGGCAGGTCGACGACGATCGCGTCGACGCTCTTGTTCTTCAGCGCGCTGACCGTGTCGTTGGAGTCGTTGAAGACCGCCGGCTGCTGTGAGGGCTTGATGACGTCCTGGACGGCGCTGAGGCTCGTGGTGCCGACCTGCACGCCGAGCTTGGCGTCCTTGAGGTCGGCGAGGCTCGTCGCGTTCGCGACCTTCGAGCCCTTCAGCGCGAGCACGGCCTGCGGGGCCGTGTAGTACGGCGAGGAGAACGCGACCGCGGTGGCGCGCTTGGGCGTGATCGAGATCTGGTTGATGTCGAAGTCGAACGGCTTCTGCCCCGGCGCGTAGGAGGAGTTGAACGGCACGACGATCCACTTGACCTGCGCGGGCGTGAAGCCCAGCTGCTTGGCGATCGCGTAGCTGACGGCGCTCTCGAAGCCCTTCCCGTTGGCGGGCTTGTCATCGACGATGTAGGGCGGGTAGCCGGGCTTGTCGGTGCCCACCGTCAGCGTGCCCGACTTCACCAGCGCCAGCTGGTCCTTCGTGCAGCTCGCCGCGGTCGCGGCCGTGCTCGAGGACGTGCTCGTCGAGGTCGAGCTGCCGCACGCGGCGACTCCGAGCGACGCGGTCACGGCGAGCAGGGACAGCAGCAGACGGGTGGGGCGCACAGCGGTTCTCCTGAGGGGCACACAATTCCGGCGAAAGACGATCGTCTTTCACCCTGAGCGACGGCAAGCCTACAGGGATGCCGCGATCAAGCGGTCGCCAGCACGCGCAGTGCGAGGACGACGATCACCAGCGCGGCGAGCGCGATCACGCCGGTCTCGCGGCGGACGATCGCGTGCACGATCAGCTGCTGGTCGGACTCCGCGAGCCGGCCGACGGCCTGCGCGTCCTCGAGGTCGTTCGCGTCGAGGACGGTCTGGGCCGAGCCGATCCGCAGCTGCTCGGCGATGATCGAGACGGCGACCGGAAGGATCATGTAGAGCCACAGCAGGCCGCTGCCCGGGTGGTAGCCGGAGACGATCATCACCAGCGCCAGGCCGGCCATCGCCGTGGCGGCGAACTGCCCCGCGCGAGCGGTCAGCCAGAAGGCCCGGCTGGCCTCGTCGCGATGCCACGCCCACCCGCCGAGCGCCCCCGCGAGGAGGTTGATCGCCGCGACCACGATGGCCGTGATGTCCGCTGCTGTCGCCAATTCGAGCCCTTTGTCACGAAGTAGGTCGCACCCCCTGTTGGTGATACAACCTCATCCGTGCTGGCCACGTACGCACCTGCGCTCATCTTCGTCGCGATCGGCATCGGCATCGGTGTCCTGTTCGGCCACCTCAACACGGTCCTCGGTCCCAAGCGCGACATCGAGCACAAGCTCGACCCGTACGAGAGCGGCATGCCGTCGGAGATCCGGCAGGGCTTCCGCTTCGGGATCAGCTTCTACCTCATCGCGATGCTGTTCCTGCTGTTCGACATCGAGGTGCTGTTCCTCTACCCGATCGCCGTGCAGCTCCGCGCCTTCGGCACCTTCGCGCTGGTCGAGACGGTCGTCTTCATCGCACTGCTGGCCGTCGCGTTCATCTACGTGTGGAGACGAGGCGCGCTGACATGGAAGTAGTCCGCCAGAAGATCGAGACGCCGGAGGACTTCCGCGCCCGCCAGCTGCGGGCGCGCGACATGCTGCGCGGCGATCTCGAGGGCCAGGACCTCGAGCAGTACGTCCAGGAGCGCGTGCTGACGACGACGCTCGACAAGGCGGTCGACTGGGCGCGCGGCAACTCGCTGTTCCCGCTGACCTTCGGGCTGGCGTGCTGCGCGATCGAGATGATGTCGATCGTCGGGGCGCGGCTGGACATCGCCCGCTTCGGCTTCGAGGCCTTCCGCGCCTCGCCGCGTCAGGCCGACCTCATGATCCTCTCCGGCCGCGTCTCGATCAAGATGGCGCCGGTCGTGCGGCGCGTCTACGACCAGATGCTCGAGCCGAAGTTCGCGATCGCGATGGGCGCCTGCTCGAGCTCGATGGGGGTCTTCAACAACTACGCGATCGTCCCGGCCGACAAGTTCATGCCGGTCGACGTGCACGTCCCGGGCTGCCCGCCGCGGCCGGAGGCGCTGATGCACGGGATCATCAAGCTGCGCGCGATGGTCCAGGAGGACCCGAGCATGGGCTGGCGCAAGCGCTATGGCGGCGTCGGCACCGAGGAGGTCGTACCCCCCGCGGGCGAGCACGTCACCGGCGAGAACGTCTTCACGGGCGCGGGCACCGAGGCCTCGGATGCCTGACGCGACCGGCCTGGAGCTGCTCGCGCGCGTGCTCGGCGAGCGCACGCCCGGCAGCATCACGGGCACCGAGCACTTCCGCGGCAAGGGCGCCGTCGAGGTGGCTCCGGCGACCATCGTCGAGACGCTGCTCGCGCTGCGCGACGCGGGCTTCACGGCGCTGATGAGCGTCCACGGCGTCGACCACTACCCCGACGAGCCGCGCCTCGCTGTCCACTACGAGCTGCTCGACATGTCGAAGCTCGACCGCGTCACGGTCCGCCTGCGGGTGAGCACCGACGCGCCGCACGTCCCGTCGGTCACGCCGGACTGGCCGACGGCGAACCACCAGGAGCGCGAGGTCTACGACATGTTCGGCGTCGTCTTCGACGGCCACCCGGACATGCGGCGCATCCTCATGCCCGAGGACTACGAGGGCCACCCGCAGCGCCGCGACTTCCCGATCGGCGGCGAGCCGATCCTCTTCACGCACAACGAGGCCGCCGGCCCGCGGTGGTTCGAGTAGCCGTGGCGACCGACCACCACATCAGCGAGTACCGCGAGATGGAGGCGAGCTACACGCTCGCCGAGAAGACCGTGGTCGAGGGCGACCGCGAGCTCCTGACGCTCAACATCGGGCCCCATCACCCGGCCACGCACGGGGTGCTGCGCCTGCTCGTCACGCTCGACGGCGAGATCCTGCGCGACGTCAAGCCGATCATCGGCTACGTCCACACCGGCATCGAGAAGACGGCCGAGCAGAAGAGCTACTGGAAGGTCATCCCCGTCGTCGAGCGGATGGACTACCTCTCCTACTACTTCAACGCCTACGCGTTCTGCGGCGCGGTGGAGACGCTGCTCGAGCTCGAGGTCCCCAGGCGCGCGCAGTACCTGCGCGTCATCCACATGGAGCTCAACCGGATCATGAGCCACCTGGTGTGGCTCGGGACGAGCGCGCTGGACCTCGGTGCGATCTCGGTCTGGTGGTACTGCTTCCGCGAGCGCGAGCAGCTGCTCGACCTCTTCGAGATGTCCTCCGGCCAGCGCATGCACACGCGCTACTTCCAGATCGGCGGGGTCATCGAGGACATCCCCGAGGGCTGGGTCGAGATGGTCCGCCGCTTCACGAAGGTCATGCCGGGCCGCGCCGACACCTACGGCGACCTGCTGAACAAGAACGAGATCGTGCTGCACCGCCTGCGCGGCGTCTGCCCGCTGGCCGAGGAGGAGCTGCTGAAGCTCGGCGTCACCGGGCCGCTGCTGCGCGCCGCGGGCAACCCGTGGGACCTGCGCAAGGCGATGCCGTACTGCTCCTATGAGGACTTCGAGTTCAAGATCCCGGTCGGCACGCAGGGCGACAACTACGACCGCTACGCCGTGCGGCTCGCCGAGATCCACGAGAGCTGCAAGATCATCGACCAGGCGCTCGACGCGCTGCCCGAGGGCCCGTTCATCACCGAGGACCGCAAGGTCTCGCTGCCGCCGCGCCACGAGCTGGCGACGTCGATGGAGGCCCTGATCCACCACTTCAAGCTCGTCACCGAGGGCTTTCGCGTCCCGCCGGGCGAGGTGTACTTCCCGATCGAGTCGCCGCGCGGCGAGCTCGGCTGCTTCGTGCGCTCGGACGGCTCGAGCAAGCCGGCGCGCGTGCACATGCGCGACCCCAGCTTCGTCAACCTCCAGGCGACGGCGCCGATGGTCGAGGGCACGCTGATCGCGGACATGATCGCCACGCTCGCGATGATCGACCCCGTCCTCGGGGGCGTCGACCGGTGACGATCGATCCCTCGCAGATCGCGCGCTACGACCACGGCTCGCGCATCCCCGGCTGGGACGACGCCGCCGACCTGGAGAAGGACCCGGCGGGCATCCCCGACGCGGCGAGCACGCCCGTCCCCGAGGACCTGCGCGTGGAGATCGAGGCCGCCATCGCCCCGTTCGGCCACGAGCACCGCCGGTCCGCGGCGATCCCGGCGCTGTACGCGGTGCAGAAGCGCTACGGCTGGTGCACGCCCGAGGGGATCGAGCAGGCGGCCTGCGTCCTGCAGGTCACGCCCGGCGAGCTGACAGCGGTCGCGACCTTCTACGACATGCTCGAGACGCGCCCCGTCGGGCGCAACACCGTCTACGTCTGCACGAACATCAGCTGCTCGCTGTGCGGTGCGGACGAGCTGCTCGCCGCGCTGCGCGCGGAGGTGGGCGACGACCCGGACTTCAACCTGCGCGGCTTCGAGTGCCTCGGGGCCTGCGACATCGCGCCGATGGCCTCCGTCAACGGCGACTACGTCGGCCCGATCACGCTGGACGAGGTCCCCGCGCTCGTCGCGCAGATCCGCGCCGGCGAGGAGCCGCTGCCGGCCAGGCAGCTCACCGCGCGGCGCAGCGCCGATCCGAAGGCCGCCGGGAGCGACGCATGACCGACATCCTGCTGTTCAAGGACATCGACGAGCCGGGCCTCAACACGATCGACGTGTACGAGCGCCGCGGCGGCTACCGGGCGCTGCGCAAGGCGCTGCAGACCCCGCAGGCCGACCTCGTCGACCAGCTCAAGGGCTCGGGCCTGCGCGGCCGCGGCGGTGCCGGGTTCTCGATGGGCATGAAGGCCTCGTTCCTGCCCCAGGGCGAGATGCAGAAGTACGTCGTGGTCAACGCGGACGAGTCCGAGCCGGGCACGTTCAAGGACCGCGAGCTGATGCAGAAGAACCCGCACCAGCTCATCGAGGGCATCGTCATCGCCGCCTACGTCGTCGGCGCGACGAAGAGCTTCATCTACATCCGCGGCGAGTACCAGCACCAGGCCGACGTGCTCGACGCCGCGATCGCCGAGGCCTACGCGCGCGGCTACCTCGGCGCCGATGTCCTGGGCTCCGGGGTCGACTGCGAGCTCACGCTGCACCGCGGCGCCGGCGCGTACATCTGCGGCGAGGAGACCGGGCTGCTCGACTCGCTCGAGGGCAAGCGCGGCAACCCGCGCCTGAAGCCGCCCTTCCCTGCCAACCAGGGCCTCTTCCAGGGCCCGACGCTGATCAACAACGTCGAGACGCTCTCGACCGTGCCGCACATCCTCGAGCTCGGCGCCGAGACCTATGCGGAGATCGGCGTCGCGAACTCCTCCGGCACGAAGCTCGTCTCGGTCAGCGGCAACGTCCAGCGGCCCGGCAACTACGAGATCGAGCTCGGCATGAAGAGCCGGGACATCATCTACGGCCTGGCCGGGGGCCCGCCCGAGGGCCGCGAGGTCAAGCTCTGGTTCCCCGGCGGCTCGAGCTCGCCGGTGCTGACGAAGGACGACCTCGACCTGACGTACGACTTCGACACGCTCGCGAAGTCCGGCACGATGCTCGGGTCCGGCGCGATCATCGTCGTCGACGACTCGCAGTCCGTCGTCGACGTCTGCGAGAAGCTCGCGAAGTTCTACGCGCACGAGTCCTGCGGCAAGTGCACGCCGTGTCGCGAGGGCACGAACTGGACCGTGAAGATGGTCGGGCGCATCAAGGACGGCACGGCGACCCCGATGGACCTCGACATCATGGCCTCGGTCCAGGACCGCATCATCGGCAACTGCCTGTGCGTGCTCGGCGACGCGATGGCGATGCCCGTCGGATCGATGATCGCGAAGTTCCGCGGCGAGTTCGAGGCCGAGATCGAGGCCGCGCGCGAGCGACGCGAGCGCGCGTTCATGGCCGAGGTCGCAGCGTAGGATGCCGCGCCCGCCGCAGGAGCTGGTGACGTTCACGCTTGACGGGCGCGAGGTCACGGCGCCCCAGAACATGATGCTCGCCGACGCCGCGCTGGAGTACGGCGACGTCGAGATCCCGGTCTTCTGTTACGAGAAGAAGCTCGGCCCGCCCGTCGGCGCGTGCCGCATGTGCCTCGTCGAGATCGAGGGCATCCCGAAGCTCCAGGCCGGCTGCTCGGTGCCGGTCAAGGACGGCATGGTCGTCCACACCAACACGCCGCGCGTGCAGGAGGCCCAGCAGGCCGTCCTCGAGTTCATCCTCATCAACCACCCGCTCGACTGCCCGGTCTGCGACAAGGGCGGCGAGTGCCCGCTGCAGGACAAGTCGTTCGGCTGGGGCGGGGGCATCAGCCGCTTCGTCGACCCCAAGCGCCACTTCGAGAAGCCGCTCGCGCTGTCGCCGCTGATCGCGATCGACCGCGAGCGCTGCATCCTGTGCTACCGCTGCGTGCGGTTCAGTCAGGAGGTCAGCGAGGATTACCAGCTGATCCTTCAGGAGCGTGGCGCGGGCACCTACGTCGCGACGTTCGACGGGCATCCGTACGTCGCGCCGTTCAGCGGCAACATCATCGAGCTGTGCCCCGTCGGCGCGCTCACCTCGCGCCCCTACCGGTTCCGCGCGCGGCCCTGGGACATCGAGCAGTCCGGCTCGGTCTGCACGCTCTGCCCGGCGCAGTGCAACGTCAGCTTCACCGTCCGCGACGAGCGCGTCCTGCGCGTGCTGCAGCGCGACCACGAGGGCGTCGACGACGGCTGGCTCTGCGACAAGGGCCGCTTCGCCTACCAGGCGATCCACGTCGACGAGCGCATCACGCAGCCGCTGCTGCGCGACGGCGGCGAGCTGCGCCCGGTCAGCTGGGAGCTGGCGCTGCAGACCGCCGCCGGCGCGCTGGCGAAGGCCGGCGCGCGGACCGGCGCCCTGGCGGGCGGGGAGACGACGAACGAGGAGGGCTGGCTGCTCCAGCAGCTCGTCCGCGGGACGCTCGGCTCCGCCGACATCGACTCGCGCGCCGGCGGGACGCTGCCGCTGGAACTGCATCGCGCGCTCGGCGCGCCGGCGCTGCAGGCCGCGGTCGCCGATCTCGAGTACGCCCACGCCGTCCTGGTCCTCGACACGGAGGTCTATTCC
>Ga0208851_1000398_pt1 | contig 19570 bp, 18 predicted proteins | sample NGESurshal092012_FD_184481 | JGI IMG/M metagenome (GOLD analysis project Ga0208851, IMG submission 184481) | Arctic peat soil microbial communities from Barrow, Alaska - NGEE Surface sample 415-2 shallow-092012 (SPAdes) | ecosystem: Environmental > Terrestrial > Soil > Wetlands > Peat ... | reverse complement strand
CGCGTTGCTTTGGAGGCCTGCGTCCGTGCCCGCAACGAGGGCCGCGCGGTGGAGAAGGAGGCGCGTGCCGTGCTCGCCGAGGCCGCCCGCCACAGTCCGGCCCTTGCCATCGCGATGGAGACGTGGAAGGAAGTCACCTTCGACTTCGACGTCGTCGACAAGCTCGCCACGAAGTAGCCGAGACGCAGAGAATCCGGAGCCACGCACATGTCGATCCAGGACTTCCCCTCCCGGTTGGACGATCCCGCCGCACGCAAACTCGGGACGTTCTCCTACCTGCCACCCCTGACCGCAGAGCAGATCCAGCGCCAGGTCGAGCACATGCTCGCGAAGGGATGGGCCTGCGCGATCGAGCACGTCGAGCCCGCCCGAGCGACGGGCACCTACTGGTACATGTGGAAGCTGCCGATGTTCGGCGAGGACGACGCACAAGCGATCATGGCGGAGGTGGGCGAGTGCCGAGAAGCCCATCCTGGCGACCACATTCGGCTGATCGGCTACGACGCTCGTCGGCAGAGCCAGGGGCTGGCCATCGTGGTGCACCGCGGGGAGCTCGACTGACGACATGACCGGAGTCGTTGCCCGCGCGCGAGGGTCAGGTTCGGTGAGGGGGCGCGCGGCGACTGTGGGGCGCTGGTCCACATCCACCCTCCACATCCACATCCACCCTCCACATCGACGCGGTCCACACCAAGCGGCTCGGTCGGCATCGGCACCCGCCACGCCGGCACAGATGTGCGCATCCTCATCCACGACCTGCACGTCACCGTCATCGCCACCCAAACCGGCGAGATCCTGCGCGACCTGGTCCTCGACCCCACCCGCGACTACCAGCCCCGCGGCGTCAAACCCGGACCACCCAAGGGCAGCCCCCAACGCGGCGGCAGAAGACCCCAGACATCAACGACGTCCCGGGACACCCGTTAACGAGGTCCCGGGCCTTCACAGGGGAGCCGGCGAGGGGAATCGAACCCCTAACCTCCCGATTACAAGTCGGGTGCGCTGCCAATTGCGCCACGCCGGCGGAACAGGGGGACTGTAGCCGGGACGAGCCCAGGGACGACAACCTGTCATCTCCCCCCCGGGTCTGGGGCGACACCGGCCGGCTTGCGGCTCAGGCGGTGACCAGCCCCGCCTCGTCGAGTGCCGCCTCGGTCGTCACCCGGCCGAGCTCGATCATCTCGGCGCCCCGGTGGAAGTCGATGCTGCGGCAGGCGTCCCTGGAGATCGTGACGTGGACGTCGGGTGGGTAGCTGGCGAGCTGGTAGCGGGCGATCACGGCCTGCATCGCCTCGAGCGACAGGGTCATCACGTCGAATCCTCGGAGTCCGGGCGGGAGCGCCTCGCCCTGCGCGTCCTCCGCTGACTCACCGCCGGACCCCGGCTCGGGCTCGGCACCCAGCCGCCCCACCACCGAGCGCAGCAGCTCGTTCTCCAGCAGCGTCGAGGTGCCCCGGCGGATCCTGGCCGCCCACGCATCCATCAGCCCGTCCTCGGCCGCGGGTGCCACGGCGGCGTGCGGGTTGCGCTCACCGGTCAAGGAGACCGCCACCGTGAGGTCGCAGGGGATGGCGGCGATCGGCGTGACCGGCATCGGATCCATCAGACCGCCGTCCACCAGGACCCGGCCGTCGACCACGACCGGGCTGAACATCCCAGGGATAGCGATCGACGCGCGAACCGCGACGTCCAGCGGCCCGCGCTGGAACCACACGGGCCTTCGCGCGAACAGGTCGGTGGCGACGGCGGTGTACGGGATCGGGAGGCTCTCGATCGCGACGCCGTCGAGCAGCTCGTTCACGCGCGCGAGCACCCGGTCGGCGCGCAACGCCCCGCCGCTGCCGCGCGAGACGTTGAGCATCCGCACCACCTGCATCTGGGTCAGCGTCACCACCCAGTCGGCGTAGTCCCCGAGCCGACCCGCCGCATGCAGACCGCCCACCAGCGCCCCCATGGACGCCGCTGCGATGCCGACGACCTCGAAGCCGCGCTCCTGGAGCACCTGAAGTACCCCGATGTGGGCGTAGCCGCGGGCCCCGCCCGCCCCCAAGGACAGCGCCACCCGCCGCGGACGCTCCACGGGCGGATGCTAGTGACCACCGGCGGGGCCGTGGGACGTACTTCCCTGGCGACGCACCCGCCGGCGGGCAACGCTGGAGGCAGTGAACGGATCGGGCGGCCGACCCGGCCAGCAGAGGCGGCCGCACGGGGCTGGAGGAGCAATGGCGACGACCACGGGCACCCTGGACACCAGCACCTACCCGAAGCCGGCAGACTCGCTGGCGCGGTTGTTCTACGACCGGGTGGCCGCCACGCCCAGGGCCGAGGCGTTCCGGTTCCCCACCAGCACCGGCTGGACGTCGGTCAGCTGGGCGCAGGCCGCGGAGCGGGTCCAGACCCTGGCGGCCGGCCTGCTGGCTCTGGGGATCCAGCCGGAGGAGCGGGTCGCCATCGCCTCCGGCACCCGGATCGAGTGGCTGTACGCGGACCTGGCGGTCATGTGCGCCGGCGCCGCCACGACCGCCGTCTACCCCACCACCGGCGGTGAGGACGTCGCGTACATCCTGGCCGACAGCGGTTCGCGCATCATCTTCGCCGAGGACGACGACCAGATCGCCAAGCTGCGCGCCCAGCGCGACCACTTGCCCGAGGTGATCCGGGTGGTCACCTTCGACGGCCGGGCGGACGGGGAGTGGGTCATCAGCCTGGCCGACCTGGAGACCCTGGGCGCCAAGCAGCTGACCGACCACCCCACGTCGGTCGACGACGCCGTGGCCGCCGTCCGGCCCGAGCACCTGGCCACCTTGATCTACACCTCCGGCACCACCGGCCGGCCCAAGGGCGTCGAGCTGCCGCACCGGTGCTGGACGTACCTGGGCGCCGGGGCCGAGGCCATCAAGATCCTGCGCCGGGACGACCTGCAGTACCTGTGGCTGCCGCTGTCGCACTCGTTCGGCAAGATGCTCGCCGCCGTCCAGCTGCAGATCGGCTTCCCCACCGCCGTCGACGGCCGCATCGACAAGATCGTCGACAACGTGGCAGTCATCCAGCCGACCTTCATGGCGGGCCCACCGCGGATCTACGAGAAGGTGCACGCCAAGGTCGTGCAGACGATCCAGGAAGAAGGCGGGATCAAGCTCAAGCTGTTCACCTGGGGGTTCGGGGTGGGCGACCGGGTGGCCCGGGACCGGCTGGCGGGCCGCTCGTCGAGCCTCGCCACGAAGGCCCAGTTCGCGCTGGCCGACCGACTGGTGCTGTCGAAGGTCCGCGACCGGCTGGGCGGGCGGATCCGCTTCATGGTCTCCGGCAGTGCCGCCCTCTCGGCGGACATCGCCGCCTGGTTCCTCGCGGCCGGGCTGGTGGTCATCGAGGGGTACGCGCTGACCGAGACCGGCGGTGGGGCCTGCATCGGTGACCCCGAGCGCCCGAAGGTCGGGTTCACCGGCCCGCCGCTGGTCGGCTCCGAGCTCAAGATCGCGGACGACGGGGAGGTGCTGATCCGCGGCCCCCTGGTGATGCGCGGCTACCACAACCTGCCCGAGGAGACCGCCCAGGTGCTGTCGGCCGACGGGTGGTTCGCCACCGGTGACGTCGGCGAGCTGGACGCGGCGGGCCGGCTGCGGGTCACCGACCGGAAGAAGGACCTGATCAAGACCTCCGGTGGGAAGTACATCGCGCCGCAGTCCATCGAGGTCACGTTCAAGGCGGTCTGTCCGCTGGCCAGCCAGATGATCGTGCACGCCGAGCAGCGCAGCTACGCGACCGCCCTGATCGCGCTGGACCCCGACGCGCTGGCCCAGTGGGGTGCGGCGCACGGCCGGACGGCCAGCGACTACCCCACCTTGGCGGCGGACCCGGCGGTCCACGACTACGTGCAGACTTGCGTCGAGGAGCTCAACGGCCGGCTCAACCGCTGGGAGACCATCAAGGGCTTTCGGATCCTCGACCACGACCTGTCGGTCGAGGACGACGAGCTGACGCCCAGCATGAAGGTCAAGCGGCGGACCATGGAGGTGAAGTACCGGTCGCTGTTCGACTCCATGTACGGCGCTCGGCCGCCGAGTTGATCCCGGTTGGTCCCGGTGACCCGGTCGACCGCGGTCAGGCGCCTCGCCGCAGCCGCGCGGTCGAGCCGCGGACGACCAGCTCGGGCCGGAACACGTACTCGCGCCCGGTCAGCCGCACACCCGAGATCTGGTCGAGCAGTGCGGTGACGGCGGCCGCCCCCATGGCAGGTGCCGGCGGGCGGACCACGGTCAGCGGTGGGTCCACGAACGCGGTGACGGCACTGTCGTCGTAGCCCACGACCGAGAAGTCCTCAGGCACCGACAGCCCCCTGCAGCGTGCCGCGCGCACCGCCCCGAGCGCGACCAGGTCGGAGCCGCACAGGAGGGCGGTCGCCCCCCGGTCCAGCAGGCGGTCGGCGGCCTGCTGGCCGGCCGCGACCGACAGCGCCGAGTGCTCGACCAGCGCCGTCGCGGGGTCCGGCGCCGCCCCCAGCCGGGCGGACACCGCCCGGGTGAAGCCGAGCGCTTGGCCACGGGCCTGCAGCAGCCGTCGCGGCCCGACCACCAGGCCGAGCGTCGTGTGCCCCAGCGCGGCCAGGTGCTGCACCGCCATGTCCATGGCCAGCTCGTCGTCGGTGGACAGAAACGTCGCGTCCAGGTCGGGCAGGAAGCCGTTGACCAGGACCAGCGGCAGCCCGCGCCCGGCCAGCTGCCGGTAGCGCCCGTGGTCGGCCGTCGAGTCGGCGTGGCGACCGGCGACGAAGACCAGCCCGGTGACCCCGCGGTCGAGCAGCACGTCGACGAAGTCGTCCTCGGTGGCCCCGCCCGGTGTCGGGGTGCACAGCACCAACGTGTACCCGTGCTGGGCCAGACCGTCGTCGACCGCCCGGGCGAACGCGATCGGCTTGGTCAGCCCGGGGACGATCAGGGCGACCAGCCGGGACCCCCGCGCCCGTCCGGGACTCGTGCCCTGCGGCCCCGCTGCCCGCTCCGCCATGTCCGTCTCCAGCCCGCCCGCACGAGGTCCAGTCTGACAACGTTGTCAGAGCGAGCATGGACGACGTTCTCCCTCTCGTCAATGGCTGTCCCGACTAGGGTCGGCTCCGACATGACATCGTTATCTGGCTCGGACGACGGCCCAGCGCAGCCGCGGGCCACCATGCGCGACGTTGCGGCCCTGGCCGGGGTCAGCCTCAAGACCGTGTCCCGGGTCGTCAACGGCGAGCCGGGGGTGACCGAGCCGCTGGCCCGCAAGGTGCGGGCCGCAGCCGAGCGGCTGCAGTACCGGCCCAACCTCGGGGCCAGCAGCCTGCGCCGTTCCGGCGGGCGGACGGCGACCATCGGCCTGCTGCTGCCGGACGTCGCCAACCCGTTCTCCTCGGCGCTGCACCGAGCCGTCGAGGATGTCGCCGTCGCGCGGGGCGTCGCCGTGCTGGCCGCCAGCCTGGACGAGGACCCCGACCGCGAGGTCCGGCTGGCCGGCGCGTTCGCCACCCGGCGGGTGGACGGGCTGATCGTCGTCCCGGCCAGCCACGACCACGGCTACCTGCGCGCGGAGCAGCGGGCCGGCACGGCGCTGGTCTTCGTGGACCGGCCCCCGGTGCTGCTGGACGCCGACGCCGTGCTCGCCGACGGGCGGGCCGGCGCGGCGAACGGGGTCCGCCACCTGGTCGGGCACGGGCACCGGCGGATCGGCTTCCTGGGCGACCTGGCCACGATCACGACCGCCCAGGACCGGCTGCAGGGCTACCGCGACGCCCTGGCCGCCGCGGGCCTGGCCGACCGGCCGGACCTCGTGCGCTCCGACCTGCGCACCGTCGAGCAGGCGGAGTCCGCGGCGCTGGCGCTGCTGGGCCGCAGACACCCGCCGACCGCGCTGTTCGCCGGGCAGAACCTGGTGACGATCGGCGCGATCCGGGCGCTGCGCCGGCTCGGCCGGCAGCACGAGGTCGCCCTGGTCGGCTTCGACGACTTCCCGCTGGCCGACCTGCTCGAGCCGGCGGTGACCGTCGTCGCGCAGGACCCGGCGGCCATGGGCACCCTGGCTGCGCGGCTGCTGTTCGCCCGCATCGACGGCGACACCGACCCGACCACCACCCGGGTGGTGCCGACCCGCCTGGTGCCGCGCGGCTCCGGCGAGCTGCCCCCGCGAGGCTGACCGCCGAGGGTCAGGCCATCGTGTCGAGGATGCCCTGGATGTCGCTCACCGACGTCCGCGGGTTGACCACCGCGAACCGGGTCACCGTCTCCCCCGCGTGCGTGGTCGGCGTGACGAAGGCGTAGTTCGCCTTCATCAGCCGGTCCGACCAGTCGTAGTACTGCCGCGCCGTCCAGCCCAGCCGTCGGAACACCACCACGGACAGGTCCGGCTCGCGCACCAGCTCGACGTAGCCGCGCGCCCGCACCTCGTCGGCCGCGGCCCGGGCCACCGCCAGGGTCTGCTCGACCGCGGCCGCGTAGGCGTCGCTGCCGTGCGTGGCCAACGAGAACCAGAACGGCAGCCCGCGGGCCCGCCGGGACAGGTGGATCGCGTAGTCGGAGGGGTTCCACTCATCCTCGGCCTTGTTGATCACCTCGAGGTAGCCCGCGGTCTGGGTGTGCGCGGCGCGGGCCAGCTGCGGCTCGCGGTAGACCAGCGCGCACGCGTCGAACGGCGCGAACAGCCACTTGTGCGGGTCGACGATGAACGAGTCCGCGCGCTCGAGGCCCGCGAACAGCGGCCGGCTGGACGGCGCGGCCAGCGCGGCCAGCCCGTACGCGCCGTCCACGTGCAGCCAGATCCCGCGCGAGGTGGCGACCTCAGCGACGCCGGCCAGGTCGTCGACGATGCCGAAGTTCGTCGTCCCGCCGGTCGCGACGACGGCGAACACGTCGTCGGCGCCGTGCGCGTCGAGCGTCTCGGCCAGCGCGACACCGGTCAGCCGGCCGCGCTCGTCGCCGGGGACCAGCAAGACGTCGACGTCCATGACCCGGGCCGCCGCGGCGACCGACGAGTGCGCCTCGGCGCTGCACGCCACCAGCCACCGGGCCGGGCGCTCGCCGTCTCGGCGGACCGCGGCCGCGTGCCGCGCCGCGACCAGCGCGGACAGGTTGCCCAGCGTGCCGCCCTGGACGAACACCCCGCCGCCCGACTCGGGGAACCCCGCGAGGCCGGCCAGCCAGGCCAGCGCCTGGTTCTCGGCGAAGACCGCCCCGGCGCCCTCCAGCCAGCTGCCGCCATAGATGGACGACGCCCCGACGACGAGGTCGAACAAGGACGCGGCCTCGGTCGGCGCGGCCGGGATGAAGGACAGGTAGCGCGGATGGTCGACCGAGATGCAGGCCTTGGACAGCACGTCGTCGAACAGCTGGAGCGCCCGGTCCCCGCCGAGGCCCGCCGCGGTGATCGTCTCGCCCACCTCGGCGTAGAGGTCGGCGTGGGGCCGGGGGCCGTCGAGCGGGACCGGGTCCAGCCGCAGCCGGTGCCGGGCGTACTCCAGGATCGCCTGCGCCAGCCGGTCGGTGTCTTCGTCGTATCGGTGCACGAGCCGGGAGTGTAGGCCCTGGGATCAGGCCCGCCCGGTGACCGTCCGGTCGCCGACCATGGTGAGCTTTTGGTCCGGCGCGGCGCCGGTGGAGCCGCGCACGATGAGCTCGGGGCGGAACACGTACTCGGCGTGCGGGGTGGGCAGGTGGCCGATCTCGTCGAGCAGGGCCCGGACGGCGGCGCTGCCCATGGCCGGCACCGACTGCCGCACCGTGGTCAGCGGCGGGTCGGTGAACGCGATGAGCGGGGAGTCGTCGTAGCCGACCACTGACACGTCGTCGGGCACGTCCAGGCCGCGCTGGCGGGCCGCTCGCACGGCCCCCAGCGCCATCATGTCCGACCCGCACACGATCGCGGTGGCCCCGCCGTCGAGCAGCCGGGCGGCCGCGGCCTGGCCGCCCTCCACCGAGAACATCGAGTGCTCGATCAGGCAGTCGATCTCCGGCTCGGACAGGCTCAGCCTGGCCTGCATCGCGGCCCGGAAGCCGTCCACCTTGCGGATCACCGGGACGAACCGGTCGGGTCCCACGGCCAGCCCGATGGCCCGGTGCCCCAACGACACCAGGTGCCCCACCGCGAGCTCCATGGCCGCGACGTCGTCGTCGGAGATGAACGGCGCCTCCAGGTCGGGCACGTGCCCGTTGATGAACACCACGGGCAGCCGCCGCTCGATCAGCCGGCGGTACCGCTGGTGGTCGGCCGCCGTGTCCGCGTGCAGCCCCGAGACGAAGACCATCCCGGAGACCCCCCGCTCGAGCAGCTGCTCGATGAAGTCGTCCTCGGTGGCGCCGCCCGGCGCCTCGGTGCACAGCACCGGCGTGTAGCCGCGCTGCGCGAGCTCGGCCTCGATGACCTGCGCGAACGCGGGGAAGATCGGGTTGGTGAGCTCGGGCACGATCAGGCCGACCAGGCCGGCGCTGCGCCTGCGCAGCCGGGACGGCCGCTCGTAGCCGAGCACGTCGAGGGCGGTGAGCACCAGCTGCCGCTTGTCCGCGGTGACCCCCGGCTTCTCGTTGAGCACGCGGCTCACCGTGGCCTCGCTCACCCCGGCGTGGGCGGCGATGTCGGCGAGACGGACGTGCATGCGGGCCACTGTAGGACCCTGCGCAACCCCCGAGGCTGATCGGTGCTGCTGATCGTTGTTAGCGTGGGCCGGTGGGCAGGCGGGGAGCGGAACCGGGTGGCAGGCTCCGGGCCGTCGCGCTGGCCGGGATCGCCGCCGTGCTGACCGCCGCCTGCTCGGCCACCTCGGCCGGGCCGGGGCCGTCCGCCGCGACGGCGTCCCCGGCCGCGCAGCAGCTGGTCGTGTGGGACGCCCCCGACTCCCACGCCACCGAGGCGGCGATGCGCACCCTGCTGGACCACTTCGAGGTCGAGCACCCGCAGATCACCGTGCGCTACGAGCCGATGGACGCCCAGGTGCTGCGCGGGCGGTTCGACACCGCGGCCAAGTCCGCGAGCGGCGTCCCCGACGTGCTGCGGCTGCCCACCGAGTGGACCTCCGACTTCGCCGGCAAGGGCTACCTGCTGGCGCTGGACGGCCTGCTGCCCGCCGACGTCCAGGACGACATCGTGCCGGCGGCCCAGGCGGCGGCCACCTTCGACGGCCGGCTCTACTCGGCGCCGCAGACGACGGACACCCTGGCCCTGGTCGTCGACAAGACCCTGCTGGCCGGGGCCAAGCTGCCGGTGCCGAGGACCTGGGCGGACGTCGTCGCCGCGGCCGGCCCGCTGACCGCGTACGGCATCCGCGCCTTCGACACCTCCTTCGACGGCTACCACCTGCTGCCGTTCATCTACAGCGCCGGCGGCCAGCTGCTGAACCCGTCGACCAAGCAGGTGCTGATCTCCCAGCCGGCGGCGGTCGCCGGGCTGACCCTGCGGGTCGGCATCCCCGCGCCGCCGGCCAGCCAGATGGACGCCCAGGTCACCCAGGTGGACCCGTTCCGGGCCACCGCCGTCCGGTCCGCGTTCAGCGACGGGGTCCTGGCCATGACCGTCGACTCGCTGTCGGCGCTGCCGCTGCTCACCCGGGGCCGGCCGGCCGACAGCGTCGTCGCCGTCCCGCTGCCCCCCGGCTCGACCGGGCAGAGCGTGGCCCCGGTCGGCGGCGACGCCGTCGCGGTCTACGCCGGGACGACGGCGCCCAGCGCCGCCTCGCTGCTGACCGCCTACCTCACCAGTGCGGCCGCGCAGGCGGCCCTCACCAGCCAGGCCGGCCTGCTCCCCTCGCTCAGCTCGGTGCTGGCCCAGCCGCTGGTCACCGCCGACCCGTTCCTGTCGGTGTACGCCAAGATCTTGCTCACCGCCCAGGCGCTGCCCCCGGTGCAGGGCGCCGCCAACCTGCTGTACCCGCTCGGCGACGCGCTGAAGGCCTGCCTGGTGAACGGAACCGACCCGCAGGCGGCCCTGAACGACACCGCGGTGAAGTTCGCCAGCAGCCTCACCTACACCATCGCCCCCGCGCCCTGAGCGGGCAATCCGGCACTTCCCCTCACCGGAGGTTCCGCCCCCGGCTAGGGTGCACGGAGCAGTCCCTCCACAACGGATCGTCCGGCACGTTCCTGCCGGTGGAAGGAAGGGTTCGTTCATGGCTACGGTCACCTTCGACAAGGCCACCCGCACCTATCCCGGTGCCACCACCCCGGCCGTCGATAAGCTGGACCTGGCGATCGGCGACGGCGAGTTCCTCGTCCTCGTCGGCCCGTCCGGCTGCGGGAAGTCCACCTCGCTGCGCATGCTCGCGGGGCTCGAGGACGTCAACGAGGGCGCCGTATTCATCGGCGACAGGGACGTCACGAACCTGCCCCCCAAGGACCGCGACATCGCGATGGTGTTCCAGAACTACGCGCTGTACCCGCACATGTCGGTCGCCGAGAACATGGGCTTCGCGCTGAAGATCGCGGGGGTGTCGAAGGACGACATCAAGCGTCGGGTCGGCGAGGCCGCGAAGCTGCTCGACCTCGTGGAGTACCTCGACCGCAAGCCCAAGGCGCTGTCCGGCGGTCAGCGGCAGCGGGTGGCCATGGGCCGGGCCATCGTCCGCGAGCCGCAGGTGTTCCTCATGGACGAGCCGCTGTCCAACCTCGACGCCAAGCTGCGGGTCCAGACCCGCACCCAGATCGCGTCGCTGCAGCGCCGCCTGGGGGTCACCACGGTCTACGTCACGCACGACCAGACCGAGGCCATGACGATGGGCGACCGGGTGGCCGTGCTCAAGGACGGCATCTTGCAGCAGGTCGGCACCCCGACCGACCTGTACAACACGCCGGCCAACGTCTTCGTCGCGGGCTTCATCGGCTCCCCGGCGATGAACCTGATCGAGGCGCCCCTGGTCGAGGGCGGCGTGCAGATGCCGCGCTACGTCGAGCCGCTGGAGCGTGAGGTCATGGCGAAGGCGGCGGCGCAGGGCCTGAAGACGGTGACGCTCGGCTTCCGCCCCGAGGACCTGCGGACCACCGAGGACGGCAGCGGCGCCCCCGTGGAGGTGGTGCTCGTCGAGGTGCTCGGCGCCGACGCGTACGTCTACGGGCAGATCGACCTGCTCGAGCGGGGCAAGCAGGAGGTCATCGTCCGCACCGACGGGCGCAAGCCCCCGGCCAAGGGCGACACCATCCACGTGCGCGTCGCGGAGAACCACGCGCACGTGTTCTCCACCGCCGATGGCCTGGCGCTGAACTAAGGGCCCGCGGCCGGAGAGTAGACCCCATGGGCCTGGTCTTCACCGCGGCGCCCGACGACCCGGACATCCTGTTCCTGCCGTGGCCCGTCCCGCTGGAGGAGTGGCCGCCCGACCGGCTGGTCGCCCTCCCGCGGGGCATCTCGCGCCACGTCGTCCGGTTCGTCCGGCTCGGCCATCGGGTGTACGCGATCAAGGAGGTCGCCGAGCGGGCGGCCCGCAACGAGTACCGGCTGCTGCGCGCCCTCGAGCGGGTGGGCGCGCCCAGCGTGCAGGCCGTCGGGGTGGTCACCGGCCGGCTCGCCGCCGACGGGCAGCCGCTCGAGCCGGCGCTGATCACCCGGCACCTGGAGTTCTCGCTGCCCTACCGCGCGCTGTTCTCCACGACGCTGCGCCCGGACACGGCCAACCGGCTGCTGGACGCCCTCTGCCTGCTCATCGTCCGGCTGCACCTGGCCGGGTTCTCCTGGAACGACTGCTCGCTGTCCAACACCTTGTTCCGCCGGGACGCCGGCGCGTTCGCGGCCTATCTCGTGGACGCCGAGACCGGTGAGATGCACCCGACGCTCAGCGACGGGCAGCGGGGGAACGACCTCGAGGTGGCCAGGGTCAACATCTACGGCGAGCTGCTCGACCTGCAGGCCGGTGGGATGCTGCACGAGACGATCGACCCGATGCACACCGCGGACGCCGTCTCGCAGCGTTACGTCGGCTTGTGGAACGAGCTCACCAGCCCGCTGACCGTCCTGCCGGCCGAGCGGCACCGGGTCGACTCGCACATCCGGCGGCTGAACGAGCTGGGCTTCGACGTCGCCGAGCTGCAGGTGTCCACCGAGTCGGACGGGCCGCGGATCACGGTGCAGCCCAAGGTGGTGGACGCCGGCCACCACAGCCGTCGGCTGCTGCGGCTGACCGGGCTCGACGTCCAGGAGAACCAGGCCCGGCGGTTGCTCAACGACCTGGACACCTTCCGGGCCGGCCTGGGTGAGGAGTCGGAGGAGATCGTCGCGCACCGCTGGCTCACCGAGGTGTTCGAGCCGGTCGTCCAGGCGGTGCCCAGGGGGTTGCGCGGCAAGCTGGAGCCGGCCGAGGTGTTCCACGAGGTGCTCGAGCACCGCTGGTTCCTGTCCGAGCAGGCCGGGCACGACGTGGGGATCAGCGCGGCCGTGGAGAGCTACCTGATCGACGTGCTGACCCGCAAGCCGGACGAGCAGGCGGTGCTCGGCACCCGGATCGGCACCTCGTCCGATGACACCGCCTCGCTGCGGCTGACCTTCACCCCCACCGACGAGCGCCCCTTCGCATGACCATCGCCGCGATGCCTCAGCTGCGGTGCCGGGCCACCTCGTAGAGCACAATGCCGGCCGCGACCCCTGCGTTGAGCGACTCGTTGCCCCTGGCCATCGGGATGCGCACCAGCAGGTCGCAGGCGCGGACCACCAGCCGGGACAGCCCGGCGCCCTCGGCGCCCACCACGACCACCAGCGGGTCGGTGGCCACCTCGAGGTCGGCGGCGTCCACGGTGCCGTCGGCGTCCAGGCCGACCACGACCATGCCGGCCTCGCGGTACCTCTCCAGCTGACGGGTCAGGTTGGTGGCCCGGGCCACCGGGATCCGCGCGGCCGCACCGGCCGACGACTTCCAGGCGGACGCCGTCATGCCCGCCGCCCGGCGCTCCGGCACGACGACGCCGTGCGCGCCGAACGCGGCGGCCGAGCGCACCACGGCGCCGAGGTTGCGCGGGTCGGTGACGCCGTCCAGGGCGACGATGAGCGGCGCGGTGCCCGTCTCGTCGGCCCGGTGCGGCAGGTCGTCGGGGTGGGCGTAGTGGTACGGCGGCACGGTCAGGGTGATCCCCTGGTGCACCGCGCCGGCGGCCATCCGGTCCAGCTCGCCGCGCGGCACCTCGAGGATCGGCAGCCGGGCCGCGTTGGCCAGCTGGACGGCCTCCTTGACCCGGTCGTCGGCGTCGATGCGGTCCGCCACGTGCAGCGCGGTGGCCGGGATGTGGGCCCGCAGCGCCTCGACCACGGAGTTGCGGCCGGCCACCACCTCGTTGCCCTCGCGCGCGGTCGGCCGACCGCCGGGCCGGCCGGTTCCCGGCCGCCCGCCCTGCACCGGCGCCGGACCGCCGCGGCGGGCGGCCGTCGCGGACCGGTTCGCGGCGACGTGCTTGGTGCGCTGGGTGGCCTTCGGCGTGGGACCGCGGCCCCGCAGCCCCTTGGACTTCTGGCCGCCGCTGCCGACGGTCGCGCCCTTCTTCGTCCCGGGGGTGCGCTTGGCACCCTGCCGCTGGGAGTTGCCGGCCATCAGGCCTCGCCTTCGAGGGTCCAGCGCGGGCCCTGCGGGGTGTCCTCGACGAGGACCCCGGCCGCGCGCAGCGAGTCGCGAACCGCGTCGGCGGCTGCGAAGTCCTTGCGGGCGCGGGCCTGCGTCCGCTGCTCGAGGGCCAGGCCCACGAGCGCGTCCACGACGTCGCGCAGCCCGCCGGTGTCGGCGGTGCCGCCCCAGCCCGGGCCGAGCGGGTCGAGGCCGAGGACGCGGAGCATCGCGCGCACCGACCCGAGGGTGCCGCGCAGCGCGGGCGAGTCGCCGTCCGCCAGCAGCTTGTTGCCCTCGCGCACCACCTCGTGCAGCGCAGCGAGCGCCGCGGGCACCGACAGGTCGTCGTCCATGGCCAGCTCGAAGTCGGCGCACAGCAGGGTCGGCTCGACCCCGCCGGTGACCACGGTGGCGCGGTGCACGAACCCCTCGATCCGGCGGAAGCCGGCCGCGGCGTCGGCGAGCGCCTCCTCGGAGTACTCCTGGTGCGACCGGTAGTGCGACCCGGCCAGGTAGTAGCGCAGCTCGATCGGGCGGACCCGCTTGACCACCTCGCTGACCAGCAGCGAGTTGCCCAGCGACTTGCTCATCTTCTCCCCGGACGTCGTCACCCAGGCGTTGTGCAGCCAGTACCGGGCGAACCCGTCCCCCGCCGCGCGGGACTGCGCGATCTCGTTCTCGTGGTGCGGGAAGACCAGGTCGAGCCCGCCACCGTGGATGTCGAACTCGGCGCCGCAGAACTTGTGCGCCATGGCCGAGCACTCCAGGTGCCAGCCCGGCCGCCCGGCCCCCCACGGGGTGTCCCACTGCGGCTCGCCGGGCTTGGCGCCCTTCCACAGCGCGAAGTCGCGCGGGTCGCGCTTGGCCGTCGGCTCGCTGTCGGGGGCGGGCTGCATCTCGTCGATGCGCTGCCCGGACAGCTCCCCGTACGACGGCCAGGACCGGACGTCGAAGTACACATCGCCCTCGGCCGCGTAGGCGTGCCCGGCGTCGATCAGCCGCTGCATGAGCACGACCATCTCCGGCACGTGCCCGGTGGCCCGCGGCTCGTACGTCGGCCGCTGGCAGCCCAGGACGTCGTAGGCCCAGGTGAACGCCTGCTCGTTGCGGGCGGCGACCACCCAGTAGGGGACGCCCTCGGCCGCCGCGTTCGCGATGATCTTGTCGTCGATGTCGGTGACGTTGCGGATGAGGGTCACCGCGTAGCCGCGGAACGCCAGCCATCGTGACAGCACGTCGAAGGCCACCCCGGAGCGGATGTGCCCGATGTGCGGCGGCGCCTGCACGGTGGCCCCGCACAGGTAGACCGACGCCGTCCCGGGAACGAGCGGGACGAAGTCCCGGACCGATCGGGTCGCGGTGTCGTAGAGGCGCAGCGTCACCGTCCCAGGGTACGGGGGTGGATCAACCGACGCGGACGACGAGCTTCTCCGGCGTGATCCGGACGACGACGCGGACGTTGCCGGTGTCCTCGTTCGCCGGGTACGGCCTTGCCGCGGTCCTTCTGGGCCAGCTGCTGGATCAGCTCGGGGCGGCCCGTCCGGCCCGAGCCGGGCTCAGCTTCGGGGGACGACCAGGGCAGTGGCGACGGCGGCCAGGCCCTCGCCGCGGCCAGTGAGGCCGAGGCCATCGGTCGTCGTGGCGGCCACCGACACGGGGGCGCCGCCCAGCGCCGCCGCCAGCGCCCGCTGCGCCTCGGCGCGGCGCCCGGCCAGCCGGGGCCGGTTGCCGATCACCGAGACGGCGGCGTTGCCGACCTGCCAGCCGGCGTCGGCCAGGATCCGGGCCGTCTCGGTCAGCAGGGCCGCGCCCGAGGCGCCGGCCCACTCCGGCCGGTCGGTGCCGAACCAGGCCCCCAGGTCGCCCAGCCCCGCGGCCGAGAGCACCGCGTCGCACAGCGCGTGCGCCGCGACGTCACCGTCGGAGTGCCCGGCGCAGCCGGCCGGCTCATCCGGCCACAGCAACCCGGCCAGCCACATCGGCCGGCCGGCCTCCAGCGGGTGGACGTCGACGCCGAGGCCCACTCTCACGGCTGGGACCGCAGCGCCCGGCGCCGGGCCAGCGCCGCCTCGGCCAGCAGCAGGTCGAGCGGTCGGGTCACCTTGAAGGCCTCCTCGTCGCCGGGCACGACCACCACGGTGCCACCTGCGCGCTCCACCAGGCCAGCATCGTCGGTCAGGTCCGACACCGAGTCGTCTGCGCCGGCGTGCGCGGCCGCGAGAACGGGCCGCCGGAACCCCTGCGGGGTCTGGATCGCCCGCAGCACCGAGCGGTCCAGGGTCTCCTCGACCCGCCCGGTCGGGTCCACCCGCTTGATCGTGTCGGCCACCGGCAGCCCGGGGACGACGGCGTCCGCGCCGTCGCGCACCGCCGCGGCGACCCGGTCGACGAGCTCCACCGGGGCCAGCGGGCGGGCCGCGTCGTGGACCAGCACGACGTCGACGGCGTCGGGCAGCGCGGCCAGCGCCAGCCGCACCGACTCCTGCCGGGTGGTCCCACCGGCCACCACGGTCACCTCGGCGCCGACGTCGTGGTCGGCGAGCAGGGCGCGCACCTGGGCCACGCCGTCGGCGGGGGCGGCGACCACGACCAGGTCGACCGACCGGGCCGCGGACAGCGCGTGGACGGCGTGCACGAGCAGCGGCACCCCGCCGAGCAGCCGCAGCGCCTTCGGGGTGCCCGGGCCGAGGCGCTCGCCGCGTCCCGCGGCCGGGACGACGGCCGCCGTGGTCACGCGTGGACCCGGGTCCCCGCGATCGACAACGGCTTGGCGAACACCATCCGGCCGTTCGCGGTCGTCAGCACACTGGTCACCTGGACCTCCGCCTCGTGGCCCACGCCGTCGCGGGCCCGCTCCACGACCACCATGGTGCCGTCATCGAGGTAGCCCACGGCCTGTCCGTGCTCCCGACCCGCCTTGGTGAGCAGCACGGTGACCTCGTCGCCGGCGACGACCGGGGGCCGCACGGCCAACGTCAGCGCGTGCAGGTTCATCACCCGGACGCCGGCCAGCGCGGCGGTGCGGGCCAGGTTGGTGTCCAGGGTGAGCAGCGCCGCGCCCCGGTCGAGGGACATCCGGACCAGCTTGGCGTCCACCTCCGGGACGCCGGGCGCCTCGTCGTCGATGACCTCGACGTCCACGCCGGGCTCGCGACGCAACGCCTCGAGCACCTCCAGCCCGCGCCGGCCCCGGCCGCGGCGCAGGTCGTCAGCGGCGTCGGCCAGCCCCTGCAGCTCGGCCAGCACCGGTGCCGGCACCAGCATCCGCCCGCCCAGGAAGCCGGCCTTGACGACGTCCAGGACCCGGCCGTCGATGGCGATCGAGGTGTCCACGATGCGCGGCAGCAGCGCGGTGACCGGCTGGCGCGGCGGCAGCCCGGCGCTCGGGCCGAACAGGCCGAGCATGCCGTCCCGGCGGGAGGTGCCGACCCGGTAGCCGAGCAGCGCGAGGGTCACCAGCACGAAGGCGAACAGCGGGACGGCGAGCAGCCGATCGCCGATGAGGAACACCGGCCAGGCCACCGCGGCACCGACCAGCAGGCCGAGCACCGCACCGAAGACGCCGGCCACGATGTGCTCGGCGGAGACCCCCTGCAGGCTGCGCTCGGTGCGGCTCACAGCCCGCTCGGTCACCCGACCGACCATGCCGCCGAGCACGAACCCGGTCGCGGTGCCCAGCAGCAGTCCCAGCCAGATCGGGTCGACGCCCAGCGCCCCCTGCCCTGCCTCGTTGCGCACGAGCAGGGCGACCTCGTAGCCGAGACCCGCGAAGAAGATGACCACGCACAGGCGCAGCAGCTCGACGACGACGTTCGGCACCCGAGCTGGTCGGGGACTCATCGGGTCCTCCAGCGTTCTGCCCGGCCGGAGCCGGGTCGAGGGGCGGGACGCGGCCCGCCCGCCCTCAGGACGCCAGGACCTCGTCGAGGATGGCTTCTGCCTTGTCCTCGTTGGTGTTCTCGGCAAGTGCGAGCTCCGACACAAGGATCTGCCGGGCCTTCGCCAACATCCGCTTCTCGCCGGCCGACAGCCCGCGCTCACGCTCGCGGCGCCACAGGTCGCGGACCACCTCGGCGACCTTGATGACGTCGCCGGAGGCGAGCTTCTCCAGGTTGGCCTTGTAGCGGCGCGACCAGTTGGTGGGCTCCTCGGTGTGCGGCATGCGCAGCACGGAGAAGACCCGCTCCAGACCCTCGGCGCCGACCACGTCGCGCACGCCGACGAACTCGGCGTTGTCGGCGGGGACGCGCACGGTCAGGTCGCCTTGGGCGACTTTGAGGACTAGGTAGGTCTTCTCAACCCCTTTGATGACCCGAGACTCGATGGCTTCGATGAGGGCTGCCCCGTGATGGGGGTAAACGACCGTTTCGCCGACCTGAAAGATCATGTGTGCGGTACCCCTTCCTCGGCCTCCAGGATAACACGGGGTCAGGACACCCTTAAGGGCGTTTGTGCAGGTCAGGGGCTTGACAAGGGTCCCCGGGACGTGCTGGGGGTGGCCCGTTCATGATCGTCGTCCGCCCGCGTAAGGGGGCGGGGGCGCATACTGTCCGGATGAGCGGGGCATCCGGGCAGGCACCGGATCCGGAAGGACGCCACGACGACCTCGACGCCGCCGAGCTCGAGGGTCTGGCGCTGCTGGTCCCCGACGACGCCCGCGCGCTCGACGAGGACCGTCGCGCCTACTACCTCGAGCTGCGGGCCAAGGCCGACGGCCGCCCCGACGCACCCCGCGGGGCGCAGCTGCGCCGGATGTCGCCGCCGGCGCTGCTCGTCGTCGTGCTGGCGGTCCTCGCGCTGGTCGGCAGCGCGCTGGCCGCGCTCACCCCGCGCGGCGGCACGGTCGGCGGCTTCTCCACGCCACTGGCCACGGCGCCGGCCGCCGTGCCCGGCCAGGTCGGCGGGCTGCTGCCCTCCGGCACGGTGAGCATCAACGGCCAGCAGATCGACAACCGGGCGATGCGCCCGGTTGTGCTGGCCCTGGTCCCGGACAACTGCACCGGCTGCGCCCCGATCCTGTTCGAGCTGCTCAAGCAGGCCACCGCGGCCAACCTGCGGCTGGTGCTGGTGGGCTCGTCCAGCCAGACCGACCAGCTGACCGCCGTCAACACCGACACCCTGGAGGGCCGCGCTCTCGTGGCCGCGGACGCCGGCCAGCCGCTGGCCAGCGCCTTCGACGCGGTCGGGGTCACCGCGGTGCTCGTCCACACCGACGGCGTCGTCGGCGACGTCGCGCGCAACCTGACGCCGAGCCTGCGGCTGGAGGGCGCGCTGGCCGGGCTGAACCAGCCCGGCGCGCCGGGCGTCAAGGCCTGACCCTGGTGGCGCTGCTCAAGGCGGCGCACGCGGGCCCGTCGTTCGCGGTCACGGGCATCGGCACGGCGCTGGCCCTGCAGGCCGGCCGCGGGCTCCCCGGCTCGGTGCTGCTGGGGGCGGCGCTGCTCAGCGGGCAGCTGGCCATCGGCTGGACCAACGACCTGGTGGACCGCGAGCGCGACGTCGCCGCCGGCCGCACCGACAAGCCGCTGGCCACCGGAGCGGTCCCGGTGCGGGCCGCCCGGGTGGCCGCGACGGTGGCGCTGGCCGCCTGCGTGCCGCTGTCGCTGGCCAACGGCTGGCGGTCCGGGGTGACCCACCTGGTCGCGGTCGCCGGGGGGCTGGCCTACGACCTGGGGGTCAAGCGGACCCGCTGGTCGTTCCTGCCGTTCGCGCTGAGCTTCGGGCTGCTGCCCTCGGTGGTGGCCCTGTCCCTGCCCGGCCATCCGTGGCCGCCCTGGTGGGCCACCGCCGCGGGGGCGCTGCTGGGCGTGGTCGCGCACCTGGCGAACGCGCTGCCGGACCTGGACGACGACCGCGCGGCGGGCGTGCTCGGCCTGCCGCAGCGGCTGGGTGCCGGGCGCAGCCGCGCGCTGGCCGGCGTCCTGCTCGGCGTCGCGGCCGTGCTGCTCGCGGTGGCCCCGCCCGGCCCGGTGGGCGGCCTCGGGCTGGCCCTGCTGGCCGTGACCGCGGGGCTGCTCACGGCGGCGTTCGCGGTCC
>Ga0208851_1000397_pt1 | contig 19614 bp, 15 predicted proteins | sample NGESurshal092012_FD_184481 | JGI IMG/M metagenome (GOLD analysis project Ga0208851, IMG submission 184481) | Arctic peat soil microbial communities from Barrow, Alaska - NGEE Surface sample 415-2 shallow-092012 (SPAdes) | ecosystem: Environmental > Terrestrial > Soil > Wetlands > Peat ... | reverse complement strand
CGTGAACTCCTGGGTGCTGGGCACACCGGCCGGTGACTGGGTCAGCGCCGGGATCCTCTCCGACGGTTCCTACGGCGTGCCGGAGGGCCTCATCTCCGGGTTCCCGGTGACGTCCAGCGGCGGGTCATGGAAGATCGTCCAAGGACTGGACATCGACGACTTCTCACGCGGCAGGATCGATGCCTCGGTGGCCGAGTTGGCCGAGGAACGTGACGCGGTCAAGGCTCTAGGGCTTATCTGAGCCTGAAGCGCTCACAAGCCGGCGCCGCCTCCCACCAGCACGAGTCACTGCGCTCAAGGTGGTCCGGAGGCGACGGCGGAGACCGGTTGCAGTGAGCGGCCGTACCGTCGGTGCCGGTTACCGCGTTGCTCATCGCGCGGCCACTCGGGCGATCACCGCGTAGTGGTCGGAATCGGCCACTGCGGCGGACTCCGCGTCCACCCCGACCAGATCGCCGCTGAGCACGACGTGGTCGATGCCGGCGATCGGGCCGACCGCACGGTCCGCCGGGTACGTCGGCATCAGACCGGCGCCGGAGTCATCACCGGCGTCGCGATACCCCTTGCTGTTCAACAGATCCCGAAATTGCCGGTGATCTCGGGTGGCGTTGAAGTCACCCGCCACGACGAGCGGCGCCGGCAGGCCAGCCATCACGTCCGACACCCGTCGGAGATCTGCCTCCCACGGGCCGGTCCCGCCGTTGTACAGCGGTGCCTTGCTGTGGAAGGACATCACGGTGTAGGTACGACCAGCGATGGTCAGCTGGGCACACACAGGGTCGAATCCAAATCCATGCAGCACTGCCGCGTTGGTCATTGGCTCGCGGCTCCACAACCCCACCCCCGCCCCACCGATACGTGGCGCGATGATTCGATACGGCAGCAGCCGGTCCAGACCGGCCTGGTGCAACCGGGCGGCGGCGGAATCCGTCAACTCCTGCACCGCCAGCACGTCGACGTCGTGCTCGGAGGCAAGCGAGACCACCACGTGCGGATCGGCTTGGCCAAGGCGTAGGTTCGTGGTCATCACCGTGAGATCGACCCGGTCCGTTGGTCGCTGGGCCGGGATGTACGCACTCACCTGCCCCCAGCCTGCGAGACCGACCACTACCGCGCCGATCACCGCCGATTTCCAAGCCCGCAGGCACAGCAGGCCGACCTCGCCGCCTACGGCGGCGAGTGCGGCGTACGGCACCAAAACCAGCGCCGACACCGCCCACTCGGATTTCCAGTCGATCTCGCGGCCCAGCACCATCCCGCCGGCCGCAGCCAGGGTCAACCAACAGGCCACCGACAGGGAGCGACGCAGGATTCGCGCCGCCCGCCGCCGAACCGCGCCCATCATCCGGCGCGCCCGTGTTCCGGCGCGAGGGTCCATCGGTCCGGCATCGGTCCCTGTCCTGCATTCGTCTGGTCCAGCGATGCTACCGTCGTCGGGCAGGCCGTGGCGGTTCAGCCGCTCACGCGCCGGCGGAGAATCGGACCCCACCGTCACCGATCTCCGTTCCCGGCCAGATCCGGATGCCGTGTCGCAGTTCGCATCTGGCGCCGACCACAGCGCCGTCGCCGATGATCACAGCGATCGTCACGGTGCCGGCACCGATCACCGCACCGCGGCCGAGTACCGCGCGTTCGACCCGGGCGCCCGATTCGATGCGGGCACCGTCCATCAGCACCGAGCCGCGGAGCACGGCGCCGGACCCGAGGCGTGCCCCTGAACCGATCGACGAACCTCCACCGATCGTCGCGTCCCGATCGACCATGGCACCGGGCATGATCAACCGCTGTCAACTGCGGACAGCCGCTGCCGTCCGGATATGTCGGCACGGACCCGAAGACCTGCGGGTCGGCCACCTTGACCAGGTGCAGAGTCACGTCGGCCCGGTTGGCCCGATGTGTCGCGACGATCGAGGGCAGGTCGACGCCGGACAGCACATCCCCGTTGAACGCCATTACCGTGTCGGCCCGCAGGTGGTCGTGCACATTGCGGATCCCGCCGCCGGCGCCCAACGGCTCCAACTCGACGACGTAGTCGATGTCCAACCCGAAGTCTGCCCCGCTGCCGAAGTAGTCGCTGAAAGTCTCCGCCCGGTAGGAAGTCCCGAGAACCACATGGGTGATCCCTGCAGCCGCGACCCGCGAGAGCAGGTGCTCCAGAAACGGCACGCCCCGCGGTCGGCAGCATCGGCTTGGGAGCCGAGAGTGTCAGCGGCCGGAGCCGGGTTCCTTGCCACCGATCAACACGACGGCATCGACATCCTGCAACGGCTTCTGCGCACACTCCCTGGAAGTGGTTCGACTCAGGTCGACGTCGTTGGATCTGTTGGCAGCACGGCACAGTGGTCGGCCGAGGCGAGGCGCGACGTTCCTGATCGAGCGTCCGCTGCGCTCGGGCGGGCAGCCGACGATCGGTCGCCCGGAAAGCTTGTTCGCGCCCAATGACGGACAATTCGGGCGTCCGGCTGGGATCCGCAGGGCCCCTGTGCGGCACAATCACCGCGGCGCCGGTACGGTCGCGGGCGACGACCATACCCCGTACCACCGGCAGCACCCGAGGTCCGTCGTGCGACAGCTGGAGCGGGTGCCCGGACAGGTCCAGCCGAGACTGGCTGAACTGAGCCGTCGGCACCGGGTACAGCGGCACACCGTAGGCGTCCGGTGTCCCGTCCAGGACGTCGACGTCCACCGGATCGAAGTCCAATACCCGGTTCTGCTCGGGGATGTCCACATATTTGGTCGTCAAACCGCCCCGCAACACATTGTCCGAGTTGGCCACGATCTCCACACCGGTAACCGAAAGGTAGGCGTGCAGGTTTCCGGCCGGCCGACACAGCGCCTTGCCGGTTCGAGGACGACCCGGTTCATCGGTAGCGACACCAGGACACACCAGGACACCCGGGTCGCCGGGATATTGATCGGCCAACTGCATCACGGTGCGATATCCCAGTGGAACTCGTCAGCGTGGTCCAGGTGAGCGCTCGACGCGCCCGAGAAGAACATGGCGCCCACATTTCGCGGATATGCCCTTCGTTCATTGCTGGAGACAGCAGGTCCGCTGATATTGACCGGCCGCTCCACGTGCAATGCTACCGAAATCGCCGGACGGAAAATCGGTGACCAGCCTCAGGCGCAGCTGGCTGTTGAATATCCGGTAGACAAACCAAGACAGCGAGGGCAGCAGGCTCCTTGCGTGCCCTGGTTTCGTCAACAACGTTGCTGGGCGGCACCGAAAAACACTTTCGGATGTCTGATATCACCACGGCGCACGCGCGAGCAACGACCGCCCGGCATGCAGCTGGTAGGCAACATCCACGTAACAATCGCTTCGTTCCATAGGCCGACGCCGCGAGTAGACGGCGGTTGACAGTGATGAGGTGAATGCGCCGACCAGTGTCACGACTCACCCATACGGCATGAACGCGCACTTTGCCTCGCGACAGACTTGGTGAACAAGACGACCCATGGAGGACCTGAAACCCGGCCACCTCGAACCAGCCCGGTGAGATTTCACGCGCTCACAATGGTAACCTGGTGCGGTCTGGAGGCGCCATGCGGATCGTATTCCTCAGTCACACCAGTCGTCAGAGCGTGTTTCGGGTCGGTTCTCACCACCTGGCCCGAGAGTTCTCGCGACTCGGTCACGCTGTTGCCCATATCAGCAATCCGCTCTCCATTGCGCACCTCCTGCGGTTCACCGACCCAGAGGTCCGCGCTCGAGCCCGCATGTCCCTACCGCTCCGCCTCCAGTCCATCGACGGAGCGCACTTCGCGGTCCCATGGAGTGTCTTTCCGTTGACTCCCGATCCTTTGGCGCACCCTTTGACCCTCGGGTCGACCAGGACGTTACGCAAGTCACTCATCGCCAAAGGATTCGACCAGCCCGAACTGATGTTCGTCGATCAACCGCTACTCGACTACCTCATCGAGCCTCTCGCACCCCAAACCGTCATCTACCGCCCAACGGATATCGTTTGCGGGAAGTTGGGCGAGGCCGCCCAGATGCGTGTCCTGAAGAGAGCGGCCGGCGTTGTCGCAACCTCCGCAGTCGTGGAGGCAGAACTTTCTCGAGAATATCCATGGAAACCCAGCGCTGTTGTAGAGAACGGTGTGGACATACAGCATTTCGTTCCGGGAACCACACCATGGTCGGCACGGAGTGGGGCAGCGTACGTAGGTGCACTAGACGGCCGCTTCGACTGGAACACGGTCGCCGCGATCGGCCGTGCACATCCAACGCAGCGCATCGACCTCTATGGTCCAGTCGCGCAGTCACCTCCGCGACTCCCTCCGAACGTCAATCTACGCGGGGCGCTGCCATACGAAGATCTTCCGTCCGTTCTCAGCACGTATCGGATCGGGCTGCTTCCTTTGAATCACGATCCGGCCAATGATGGCCGCAGCCCCATGAAGCTGTTCGAGTATCTTGCCAGCGGGTTGTCCGTCGTTGCTCGCGAGACGTCGGCCCTCTCAGCCCATGAGCTCGCTGACCTGCAGGTGTATCGGACATCCGAAACTGCGCCAATTGTCTTCGGTACTGCGCTTGAAGCTGCGCCCACGCCTGCCGGGGTGGCCGCGGCGCACGAGATGGGGTGGCCGGCGAGAGCCAAACGGGTCCTCGATGCGGCCGAAGAAATGCGCGAGCCCACCCCCGAACCGTGACGCGATAGATCCGTCGGAAGATGAATCACTTCAAGCCGCCAAGAATCGGAACACTGGCCGAAGGCCGGCGGTCCATGCTGCAGCAAAGGGGGTCTACACCTGGTATCCGGACAGACTTGCGCGCCGAAGTCCTATTCAGGTTGCCAATTCCCACCGGCATCAATCCACCGCTCGATTCCGGCAAACGGGAATGAATGCCTTCAGGCGTAGCAAACATCGGCGTTTGAGGGTGTATCGCTCGCTGCGCTCCGCCCATCTGGAACGAGCTCGTACCCTGACATCCGCAACAATACTGTACAACAGGCGACGCGAAGACTTCGACATCAAATTGACTGAGGGTCTAGATCTTGTCAGGACCAACCCGCTGGGGACCTTCCTTACCGTATTGATCTCCGACCTCGACGCCATCGAAATCAATGAGCCCCTCATGGGCGGCGGGCTGTGGAATGGGCTCTCTGCAGTAGTTGCCGCTCGTCTCAGCGAATTGGTGCGCCAACGACCCATACGAGTCGTCACCTATGCAATCGAGAACCTCAACCCGTTCTCAGCGCGAGTCAGATTGCGATCTCGTCTACGGGCCCGGGCCGAAATCGCACTCGCATCATTACTCGCGCGAAATTTGGATCGAATCGCTTTCGGCACCGAGGGAGCGCGATCGCTGTACATTGCGACGATGGGCCGAGCTCTAAGAAAGGCTGATTGCACAACCATCGCGGCCTTGCCGGCCGCATGCACGTGTTTGAACGCCGTTCCATGCAAGAGCGGCAGTGTTCTGTTCCTGGGAGCACTCGACGATCGCAAGGGCTTTCCATCGCTGGTCGCGGCCTGGCCCGAGGTACAAGAGCACGTAGCCGGTGCGCAGCTCACGGTTATCGGAAAGGGCCCGCTCGAAGGACTTGCGCGCGAACTCGAACAACACGGCAGCGCCGTGCGTGTACTGATCGACCCGCCGCGGGACACAATTCACGCCGAGTTGCGAGCCGCCACCGCACTAGTCCTGCTTTCCAAGCCAACCCAATATTGGAGAGAACAGGTTGGTCTTCCCATCGTTGAAGCCCTGGCCCACGGCTGTACCGTTCTTACTACTGATCAAACAGGTTTGGCTGGCTGGCTTGCAGCGCATGGTCATGTCGTGATTTCGAGCGATGCACAGCCTCCGGAGATCGCAAGGGAGATCAACACGGTCCTTCGCGAACCCCGGTCCCCGGACTCTGTTCTCACGGATCTCGCAGCTATCGATGGTCGGATTCAAGCCGACGAATGGATGTTCTCGCCCCCTGCGCCTTGATCAGGCACCCCGCCGAAATACCGGCTGGATCGAATGCCACGCGAGCGCACCCAGCGACGCCGCCCTCGGACTAGCGCCTTCGCACCAGGCGGCTGGCGAAGCTCTTCAACAGCCGGACGTCCGAACCGCGCAATCCGTAAAAGCATCCAACCGACAACCCGAACCGCTGCCAAAGAAAAAGGAGATTGAGGTTACTCGACACAATATTACCGACCAAGGTCGCAATAGCCGCTCCCATGGCACCCAACGTGGGGACAAGAACCACCAGGAGAACGATGTTGATGCAACAGGCGATAAATAGCGACGCGCTTCTCAGGCCGGGTCGACCGCGCCCGCTCAAACCCGCTCCGCCGATCGAGCCGGGCGTCCCCGCGACAACAGCAACCAGGAGTACGGCAGCAACCGGAACTGACTGCGAGAAATCCGTGCCGAACAGGATCGGCAGCCACCAAACCATAGAGACGCAGAGCCCAAGGCCGGCAACAGCTGACAAGACGGTAGATATCCTCGCCGACGCCGCGAGACGGGCGTCGACAGCCTCTCTCGAGTCAGTCGCGAAAGTGACATCCCGGACGGCGCTGTTTATTATCAATGGCAATTCGCTGACACTGACTGCAACCACGTAAAGGCCCAGCTCGAACGTGTTGCTCAGCGGCGTCATAAGAGTGGTGTCCACTCGAGACAATAGAATTCCGGAGATGGAGCCTATCCAGATTCTCAAGCCATATCCAAAGAGCCGCTTCGCGCGCGCATTCCCTAGCGGGTCACGCTCAGTTGGTGGCAGCCGCAACGCCAAAGGAAGGTACGCAACGATACCCACCACAGGTGCTACCGCGATGACAACCGTGGCAGATAGTAGCGTTAACTGATCCGTTCTCCACAAGAACACAAAGACCACGAGCCGAAGGGTGGACGAGATTATCCTCTCCAGCGCTACGGCACGCCACCGTTGGAGAGCCGAGGCCACTCCCCTGAAGACGCCCACCAAGAGACTAGGGATTATCGCAAGAGAAGCCATCGTGATAAGTTGCGCAACCGCGGGATTGTCGCCACTGAGCCAGTCTCTCCCGAGAATTACAGCAACGGTGGAGAATGCGCCGGCTACCGTCAGGATTGCAATTCCGCGACCTGCGGCGAGCGCTACCAGACCTGGTGATCGAGCAACGGTGAACGTAACTGCCTCAGGAATGCCAAACGTCGCCACCGTACCGATCAAAACCAGAGGCGCCGTCCCGGCTGCGACCGCACCTCGACCGTCAACGCCGAGGGCGTGCGCGAGGATCGGCCCCGAGATCAAGCCGACGATCGGTGGAAAGATGTTGCCCACAAGCGTGATAAGCATGTTGTGTGAAACGCTGGCGTCATCCCTGCGGTACAGCACCGAGGATGCCGGTATTTCGAGCGCAGCAGGCGATTCACCGCCGTCGGAGGTGCTCGCCGGTCGGCCGGTCCCTCGCTCGATCACGAAGCCGCCACGATGCACTGCAGTTCGTTCTGACCATAGGTAGCCGACACCTGCGTGTCGTTGCCGCCGCCGACGACATTAGTGCTGTAGAGAGTACCGATCTGGGTGGCGGGAATAGTAGCGAATTCAGCTTGATTGTTGAGTATCTGACGGTGTTGGTAACCGTGACGAACACTCACGAAGTGCAACCACACATCATCTGCACGCGGGCAGACTTCCATGAATCGCGGCCCCTCTTCTCGAATTGCATCCAGCAAGCCGGGCGGATACAAAATTCCGGAAACTCCAGTACAAAAGACGCGATACGAGGGGTGGTTGCCTTCTCTAGCGGGCCAGGTCGCATACGGCAGAAGGGCTCCATCTTCGAAGGCCACGTAGTGGGCGCGATACCCCACGACGACCTCCGGTGTTGCTGCGTGCGCGGACATGAGCCCTTCCAGCCACCTTCGCGGATAGAAGACGTCGTCGTCAGCCGTTGCCAATGGAAGGACATGATGTGAAATTGAAGCGGCGAAAGGGTATTGCTTCTTGTGCGGACCGAAGTCCTCGCATTTCAATATCTCCAGTCCCCTGCGTTCCAGGCGTCGAAGGCTGGAGGGGAGGTTCTTGAGTATCTCGTCGTCATCGATCCATAGGATCGTCCGCTCTGGACGAATTGACCCCCGCGAGATGGACTCTATCGCCAGGTAGGTGTGCCGCGCCCGGAAGCCGTGTGTTGTGATGGATACCACGACAGGGCTACTCCCTGTTACTCCTCTGCGTGAGAAGCGATTTGCCGCTGCCAGGTGCAGTACCGTCAACTTCAGTCGCGATATGCGTGTCGCGGCTACGGGGTCGTTTACGAACAGGTTCATGGGCCCTCGTATTCTGAGGAGTAGGCTGGCCCACCTGTGCCGGAGTTGCTGCCCAGCACGTCTGAGCGGCACGGTCGCCTGTGTAGACCTCGGCTCAAAACTGCGAGGCAATCTCATTGTCAATCCTGCCGGGGATTTCGCCCCGCTCCGGAGTTTATTGGACGACATCCAGCGCAAACCGTCGATGACACCCCAGCCACCGGGTGCGAGCACTCGCTTTGCATGAAGCAACTCCGCGCGGCCTCCGCGGGATAGGACACGCATGGTGTCCATCGGTATTTGAAGGATCCAGATCAGCTGATACCTGAGCGCTAGGTGCTTAGTGGCGAATACCAGTCTGTTCCGGCAGTTGTAGTAGTTGTAGACCGCTGACTTCCTCATGTGGCCCTGAGTGGCGCCCACCTCGTGGACCGCCCGGAGGTCTGCACGGACGACGATTCTGCCCCCCAGCTGTTGACATCGAAAGCTCAGGTCCACATCCTCCCAATATAGATAGTAGTCGTTGTCGAAACCACCTAGCTTTTCCCACATTTCCATATGCATTGCAAGACAGGCACCCGTGGCCCATTCCAGGCCTTGGCGCTCGGCAGCACTGTTGATCGATCGCAGACCGCCCCATCGAACCCCGATCCGACCGCCGTCGAACCATATTGACCCGTCGGGCCGTTCTATCACCGGGGTCATCATCGCGTTTCGATCGATCAGACAGGCTACCCTCAGTGCGTCGATTACCTCGGGTGTCGTTGAGGCATCCGGATTAAGGATCAGGAAAGTCTTGCAGCCAAGGTCTGTTGCGCGTGCGACACCGATGTTCACTGCGCAACCGAATCCGGCGTTCGTGTCCAATGGAACGAACTCCCAGCCTAAACGGCGTGCGAGACCCGCAACGCACGAGGCCTCGGACCGGGTGGAGAAGTTGTCGATCACGACGACCTTGCAGGGCACGTCGGTGAGGTCGACACAGCCCAGGTTTCGCTCGATCACCTCGTGCGATCCGTAGTTCACAACGACGATGCCAATCGGATTGGACGCGTCTTCCGAGGTGCTGCTTGGACGGGTCATCGGCATCTATCCTCGTCTGGGCTTGGACACGGAAAGGTACAGTTTGGCATGTGCGTCAGAAATACTGCTCCATTCACGTTGGGAAAGATCTGGCATCGCGCACTCTGTTTGCAGCTCGCGACGAAGTTGGAGTGCATCCTTCAGGTCTGCGCCGCTCAGCAGGCCCGAGTACAGAAGCACCCACTCCTTTCCGAACTCGTCCTGCAGGAGCTCGGATGCTCGACTCCGTGAAGTCAAGACGGGCCGTCCCAGCGAGAGAGCGAGTAGGGCGGCGCCCGAGTTGTAGAACTCCTTATAGGGGAGAACCACCAGCTCCGCGCGACCGATCTCCTCGGCCAGTTGCCAGTCAGAGACGAACGTGCACTCAGCGCTGACGTCGTCCCGTTGCGCCTGCAGGACCAAGATCGCATCGTGAAAGGCCGGATCCGATGAGGCTCCGACGATCCGCAGGGATGTGTCCGGATCATTCAGCTGAGTGAACGCGTCGATCAGGCCTTCCACGTTCTTATAGGGCCTGATCAATCCGAAGAACAGGTAGCGACCTCTCGCGAAGTCAGGACGCGGACAGTCTTTGAACCAGTCGCGGTAGTGGCCGTGCGGAATTTCAACGATCCTACCGGCCGGAACGCTGATGTCGACGGGGTTGAGTTTGATCCAGGCCGTTGTTCGCCTCGACAGGGCAGAAAGTATCTTCCGCTCGTACCGGGAGCCCGGTTCGTGCGGACTGATGTTGTGTACAGTCTCGACGATCGGCATGCGGGTCGCGGCCCACCGCAGGTACATGACGGTAAAGAGGACCTTCCTTAACACACGTTTCCATGCCAGAGAATCGCGGAGCAGGAGTTCCGGCCAGTGTAGATGTACCACGTCACACTTCCCGGCGACCGCCCGCGTCCAACGAAAATCCACTGCCTTGATGTCTCCCGGCATTGACGACATCAACATCAACGTGTAGGGGTTCGCCTTGTCCTTCTGATCTCGAGTCGTGTGCATCACGATGATCGGTCCGCCGGGGTGGCGTCGCCTGGTCATGTGCGGCGCCTGCGGGCACGGCGAGACGTCGAGCCGTGCCCGCGGGGGTCGCACATGTCGCATCGGTATGGGATCACGATCGTGGGACACCGGCGAAAAGCAGGGCAACTCGGGCGGTCATACGGCCTCATGCTGTTCGCCCCCCGTACTTCTGTCAATCGACCGGAATACCTCGATCGATCGGACGGACGCAAGGTAGGCGGTCCCCACCGTGTACCCGGTTCCGGGACTGTCGCCGATCATGTGGACGGCAAGCCGATAGTGGGTGTGCCGCCAGCGCTGGAGGGTCGCGGAGAATGATCGCATCGCGTGCTCAATCTGGTGACGGCGCGCGGTGTCGAGTCGTCCCGTGGTGCACGCCGAGACGAAGGCATCGTCGAGTGTGGGGTTGCCGCCGAGAATCCTCTCCCGGATCTCAGGGGTTGAAGTGTAGGCCGCGGAACTCAACCGGTCGGGATCCGGCTTCCGGCAGACAGATTCGAGAATCTTGTAGTTGCGCGATTGGATCGCGCTCGCGCCCTCGGTAAAGGCCCGGAAACTCCGGAAGGCCTCCGGTTGCATTGTCGCAATCAATGAGAATAGCGGCGCGGATTCCCGAAGCGTGGCGTCAGCGACTGCAAGGTGGGACGCCGCCGCCATGCCATTGCTATTGGTCAGGTCTTGGACTGCATCGGTCAGATGAACCGCGAGCACCGCAAAGGTTGCTTCGAACATCTGCAGCACACGGATGAACAGATGTTCGTCGTGCAACACGTAGACGGGCATCGCACTTAGTTGCAGGATGAGGCGATCTCCTTCCGTCAGACCGGAGTTCACCGCTGCGCACAGCTGCCGTGCCCCACGCTGAGGGTCAGGATCGAAAACTGCGGAAGCGAGGTCCAGCCGCGCGAGTGACGGCATCGCGGCGCGTGTCGCCAACCGGATGCGCTTGTTGACAGTCCGAGCGTCAGGCTCCATCTGCCGGACCAGGCGACTGCGGCCGTCGACCGCATCGAGCTCGAATTGAACGGTGTCGGCGATCAACTGAACCAGAAGGCGATCCCTTCGCTGGAGCGCGCTCGCAGGCTCCCCCCGAGCGTCGTCGACGCTCGGCATGGGCAAGAGCGCCAACGCGGTGTACGAGGCGTAATCGTACTGTCCGTCGTATTTGTCCAGCGCCACCTGTAGGAACCTGGAAAGCAACTCCGCGCTCTGATCCCGGTCAGACAGGTGGCCAAGTAGCTCCCGGGCCGCCGCGAGCGCGGTAAGCACATCCTCAGAGACGAATTGCTTACCAACGAGCCCATACTCATCGAGTACCGCGTCATAGGGGAAGTCCATCGGTTGTGCGTGATCAAGCCACGCGCGTAGTTCCCCGACCGCCATCGTCGTCACCCCCCTTTGCCTGGTTCATCGCGTATCGGCCTGGTTTGTCGGACCGGTGCTTGTCTCGTAGCTCTCGGCGCCTCATATTCTTGACACCCGCCCGTCTGCCTGGAGAGATGCGCCATCGAGCGACCATTGATCGAGCCTGCTGCTCGATGAGGGCGAGATCTGCAGACCGCAACCCATAGAACTCTCGCATCCGGATCCGGCCGGATCGGACCATGAACAAGACGTTGACCTGGCTTGCGACGAAGTTGCCGACGAGTGTCGCTATCGCCGCGCCAGCCGCCCCCATTCTTGGCACCAACAACACCAGGGCCAACAAGTTGACCGCGGCCGCAATGGCCAGCGCCAGAGCCCGCAGACCCGGATGCCCCCGCGCGCTCAAACCGGCGGCAGCAATTGACCCGGGGGTTGCCAAGACCACCGCGGCTAGCAGCCAAAATGCCGGCCCAATGGCGGGAGCAAAGTCCGGACCGAACACCACTGGTATCGCGATCGGAACCAGCACGGCGATGGACACACCCAGGCATAGCGAAAGAAATCCGGAGATGCGAGTCGACGCGCACAAGCGAGCATCGTTCCGCCCGGCTGCGTCTGCGACGAAAGTGACGTCGCGCATTGCGCCGTGCAGGATCAAAGTCACGTCACTGATTGCGACGGCAACTGCGTAGAGGCCCAACTGGAATGAATTCGACAACGGTGTCATGAGTACCTGGTCCAACCGGGAGAGCAACACCCCGGAAAGGGCACCGATCCAGATCCTGGAGCCAAAGCTGAGCAAGTTCCTGGTGAGGGCCGTCGGCGGCGCAAGGTCGGCCTCTACCGCTGCCGCAGGAATACGACGCAGCGGCAGGTAGGCCAGCGCACCCAGCACGGGAGCCACGACCAGTACGATCGTCGCCGACATCGGCGTCAGCACGCCGAAGAGGGCGATCGCGAGCAATCCGATAAGCCGCAACGTCGCGGATACCACCTGTTCACGGGCGACAAGGCGCCAGCGGTGCAGACCGGCAGCCGACGCCCGTAAGACCATCACCAACATTGTCGGGAGGAGCGCCAGCGACGCGACGATGATCAGTCTTCGGATCTCCGCCTGACCGCCGTCGAGCAGATTGGACCCGACGATACACACCAGTGTTGCGAGCAAGCCGGCGAGCCCTATCAGTAGGGCCCCCCTCCGCGCCGTGACTTTCAGAACCGTCGGCGACTTGGCCACCGCGTACGTCACGGCCTCGGGAATACCGACCGTGCTGAGTGTCGTCGCCAGCAACAAGGGAGCGGTCGCCGCCGCCACCTGTCCTCTGCCGTCTACGCCCAGACCGTAAGCAAGGACAGGCATACTCAACAGCGCCGTCAGTGGTCCTACCAGGTTACCCAGCGCCGTCGTGGCCATCCCCGACGCGGCACCACGCGCAGGACTGGACACCTCCGCCGATTGCACCTGCCCTGCCGGGTAGCGTTCCCCCGTCTCAGCCGGATCTCCCGTTGAGGCTGAAGAACCCGGAGATGAAGTCGCAGTCATACAAACGCTTGGTGGCGACTGGCGGCCACCACCGCCAGTGGATGAGGCTGTCACGCCCGGGCTGTCCAATATCGCGGGGCCCGCAGATCCTGAACGGGTAGATCCTGAACGGGCGCGGCTGGACGACGATCGGCCGCCCACGCTCCACCCGCGACGTGGGAGCACTGCAATAGGCTCGGCTCGAGGGATTGGCAAGCTCGTTTGAGTCCCCAGGAAGCCGCGGCGTGAGATCCCGCCTGGTCCCGAGGCCACCTCGCAGCTCAGTGGGCCGCTCGATCCAGCTTGGTCACCACAGGCGCGGACAAGCTGAGGTAGCGGCGATCTCGGCTCTACCAGTGCTGACTCCCGTCGATGTCTGCCCATCACGTGGTGGAACCAATGCGGGGCGCTCCGACCCACCCGTAGAGCCCGGTTCCTGAAGTGCCGCTTCGCCGAAGATGTAGCGCACGGCAGAACGGATCTCCCGACCAACAACGGAGCGGAGGCGCGCACTGTCTACCGGGTAAGCCGGCTAAGAGGACCATCGCAGCCTTCCCCGTCCTCTCGGGGCAGTCGTGGCGTGGCACCGTCGCCTGCTCGGCTCGGCAACGCCCATGACTGAGACAGCTACGATCTCGGCGGCAACCAACAGTGGTGCCCGCGGCACCGGACGCGAGGATCCCTGAGCCACTTGTCGTTTGGGCCAGCTGTGCCGGCCTCCCAGCCGGCAGTCTTGTAGTGCCCGGGGGCGTTCGTGCCGAACATCTTTCGGCGCAGCCGCACATCGCTGTCCCGATTTCGCACAGAGCTGCACGCCGAGGCACACCGTCGCGATCACATCAACCAACTCGGCGTCCGACAACTATCTGCCCACCTAGGATCGGGGGTATCCGCGGGACTCTGCCGCTGACATGGGGTTTTACGGCTTCCCGCGATTGGGGACATCAGCCCGGCCGCGGTTGGCCCACGCAGTTATTGCCGATCGAGCCTAAGCATAACATCGGGCCAAGTTGCGTCCAAGCATCCTCGAAAGCGCGCAGAGCCATTCGGAGCCGGAAACGGTCATTTCCCCAACCCAGTCCTGGATGACGAGTGCACTTCCGCCCCGGACGAATCACCTACCATTCCGGCGTTACAACGAATGGACGTGATGCCCATCACAAGAGCAATTGCACCAGGTTGGGCGCGACCTACGGCCAAGAGAGTGGTCTCACCCATTCGCTATCGGCGGATCGCATGACGTCGCAGCCCTGCGTCACAACCGGAAGTTCGCTTGGCATTTACGGCGGCGTAACACACAAAGGTTGCTTGCCGAACCGCAGCGTGACATGCTTGCCCCGGGCGACAGAGGGGAATACCGGGAAGGGCTAGCCGCTTGAGGGGGTAACGATTCGGTATGCTAATTGCAGGTAGTAGTGTTACGGGCGAAACGCGCTCGGGCGATCCCGCCGCCCATCAGTAACCTTTCGTCGCCAAGTGCCCCAACGGCATCAATGCGATTGTTCTGACTGAAAGACGTCCCAAAGCCCCGACGAGCCGCCAACCCGATGACGTGATTGCCACGGCGCCCGACCGACCCTTATCATTCCAACGCTAAGGGTGAGCGAATGGTAGCCGCCATGGAGCTGAGTGCTTGCGCCCGCGCCCGCCCGTACTTTCCGGATCTCTCGACGGCGAACAAGAATCGGCGGATCTTGCCATGGTGATGACGGCCCCGAACGAACGCGCCGCCCCGGCGCACCACACAATCGAAAGCAGGACTGCCGGATCGTTGCGAACGCTCGACCACCCGCAGTTGGAGATCATCATTCCCACCCTGAACGAGCAGCATCGAATTGGCGCGACGTTGGCGATGGTGTGTGCCTACCTGCGTCAGATGCCGTTCCACTGCCAAATAACCGTGGTCGATAACGGAAGCGTCGATCTGACCGCTGATGTGGTGAAGCGCTGGAGTACGGACGTTCCGGTCCGCCTGATCGGGTGCCGGCGCACCGGCAAAGGCGCCGCCGTGAAGGTGGGAGTCATGGCCGCCACGGCACAGTGGGTGGGATTCTGTGATGCCGACCTTGCGACACCGATCGGTACGTTGGCGTCGGTGGTGTCCCTTTTGGACGCCGGGCACCCGGTGGTCATCGGTTCTCGGCGCTGTTACGGCGCGAGCTACCACCAGCCGCAACCCCCGCTTCGACGAACCGCGGGTTGGGCGTTCCGCCGCGCAACACGGTCCATCGCAGGCGGTATTTCTGACACACAGTGTGGCTTCAAGTTCTTCGACCGGGCAACTGCCCAGCGACTGTTCCGCGACGTCACGTCGACGGGGTTCACTTTTGATCTCGAACTGCTCGCAGTCGCCAAGCGTCAGGAGGTACCCGTCGCCGAGGTCCCCGTTGAGTGGACAGACCAGAAGGGCTCCAGCCTGCGCATTCTCGAGCACGGCTTCGAGGTGCTTCGGGAAATACTGAGACTTCGTCAACAGGCAGCCATGTCTCCCGGGCGACCGACGAAAGGACCGGCCGTCGCATGAGGATCGCGATACTGAACTGGCGTGATTCCCGGCATCCGGAGGCCGGCGGTGCAGAACTGTACTGCCAACAGGTGGCAAGAGAACTCGCCTCGAACGGGCATGCCGTCGTCCTTGTCACGTCGCGTCCGAGCGGAACGGCCGCGCAGGAGTCCGTTGACGGCTACCGAATCATCCGCCGTGGCGGAAGATTCACCGTCTACCCGGCCGTCCTGTGGTGGCTGCTGTGGCATCGAACCAGGATCGACGGCGTCATCGACAGCCAGAACGGAATCCCGTTCTTCTCGCCACTGGTAGTGCGGCGGCAGACAGCCGTTGTGCTGCTCATGCATCATGTCCATCAAGAGCAATTCGCATTGTATTTTCCACCCGTGCTGGCGGCATTCGGTCGATGGTTGGAATCTTCTGCGGCGCGACAGGTGTACGGCCGGCGCAGCATTGCCGCCGTGTCCCCCTCCACGCGGGCTGCGGTGCGCACGCGACTTCACCTGAAGGGCCCGATCCAACTCGCGCCTTGCGGTTTGTTTCCCGCCGCCGTGGAACGATCGAGGTCTCTCAACCCGCGGATCGTGACAGTGGGTCGCCTTGTTCCCCACAAGCAGGTTCGGATACTGGTGGAGGCGATCTCTGCAGTTCGGCGAATTGTCCCCACGGTCGAGCTGCATCTAATTGGCGATGGTTCGGAACGCCCGTTCCTGGAGGCGTTCGCTGCTGCGTCTGGATTGTCGGGACACGTGGTGTTCCACGGCCGAGTCAGCGACGAAGCCCGTGACCGCCTGCTTGCTTCGGCTTGGCTCACAGTCAATACCACGCGCGGAGAGGGTTGGGGCCTTTCGGTTCTGGAGGCGAATCAGCACGGCGTTCCCGCGATTGCCTTTCGAGTCGACGGCATGCGCGATTCGGTGGTCGACGGCATGACCGGCTGGTTGATCGATGACCCGGCGGACCTCTCGTCGAGCATTTGCTCGGCGCTCGCTGCGCTGACCGATTCCACACAACGTCACCGGCTGGAGACTTCAACGCTTGCCTGGTCAGCCGGGTTCACCTGGGACGGAACTGCCAGGCAGCTCATGGTGATCTTGAACCAGGAGTCGGCCAGGCTTCGGCGTCTCGAGGAAAGGCGTCTGAAAACAAGCGATCTGGCGACCGTGGTCGAGATTCCCAGTTCCGCGGTACCTGAGGATTGGGCGCCAGTGTTGCGGTCGGGAGACCTGCTACATTCCAGGCCAGGTGGGTATCAGCTGCTATTGCTGGGGATCGACCAAGATGACGTACCGAGGGTGCTGGATCGTATCGGCGTCGCCAGGCATGGTCGCGGAAAGGAAATGATCAAGGTGGCCGTCGCCGGGCATCAGGACGCCTTGTTACTGGTGGCCGGTGTGAGCTCGCCGCCGTCAGGCGGTTACGTCGATCTGGCGACTCTCGTGCCTGCTGGCGATGCGCGAGCACATCTGCATGCGGTGCCCAGCGACATCACCCCGAGTCCTGGAGAGAAAGGTCCGCCGAAATCGTGATGGAGCAGCAAGGCGGCGGAGATCCACAAGGCTCGATGGAGCAAGGCAAGGTGACCCTGCGAGATCGACTCTCGGACGGCTGGAAGAACCCCTTCAACGTGTCATCGGGGAGGATTTCGCAGGCCGTCATCGCTTCGGTCATCATCTTTGTGGTTGCATTCATCGTCCGAGCGGTCGGGCTCTCGCGAGGGTTCGAACTCTGGGTCGACGAGATGCGATATGCCGACTTGGGCCGATCTGTCAGTCTGGGCCAACTTCCCAACCTGGCGGATGGGCCATTTTTCCTGCATCCGCCCGGCTTCTTCCTCCTCGAGGCCGCAGTTATCGACATCTTCCGACTGTCGAGTGAAGGTATGGAACTTGTTTACCAGCTCCGTTGGGTGAACGTCGTGCTCGGTAGTCTGTCCGCAGCCCTCACGTTTCTTCTCGTGTTGAAGCTGACCCGAGCCAAGGTCGCCTTCGTTGCTGCTGTCGTCGTCGTGTTCGAGCCCTTCGTCCTCCGTAACAACAGTCACGTCATGCTGGAGACGCTCGGAGTCACCGCCATGTTGGCTGGACTGTTGATCATCGTCGACCGAGAACCTCGGCGGTCATGGGTTCGACTCGGTCTTGGGGGGTTGCTGCTGGGTTGCGCCGTCGTGACAAAGGACGTCTTTGCAGTTGGCGTGTTTCTGCCGATCGTCATAGCCCTTGTGTGGCGAGTGACCTTGACGAGACGCGAGGCACTCGTCGTGCTCACGGGTGCCGTGGTTCCCTACTGCTTGTATCTAGTCGTGCTGACAGCCGATGGGACGCTGGCGCAATGGTGGGGAGCCAAGTTCGGCGGAATGCTCCGCATGGTGGGAATATCTCAGAGCACTGGATTCAATGCACCTGGGGCGCCCAGTCTGATCGAAAGACTCTTGGCTCAGTCCAGCCAGTACGGAACGAGCTATGTCCTACTCACGCTCACCCCTCTGGCCGGCGCAATCGCATGTTTCAGTCAACGACGGGATCGTCGGCTGGTCGGTCTCACGGCCCTCAGCATGGGTTTCTTCGGTATGTACGCTGCCATGTTCGGTACTTTCGAGGAAAACTACGGATATGCAGTCCTTATGACCGGTGTGCCTGCGATCGCAGTCTGCTTGGTCGAGGTCCTGGAGAGGAGGCCAGCGCTGCGCCGTCCGATCATTGCCATTTCGGCGATACCGGTGCTGGCCGTCACGGCGCTGGGAATCCGGGCGGAGTTAACGACTGATGACGGGTTCCTCAAGGTCCAAGAATGGATGTCGGCAAACCTCCCGGCCGATGCTCGAGTGGGCATCACCAACGACACCGGGCGCGTGGCTTTCACTCACGACCCGCGCTTCGGAGTGTGGCCATCGGCCTCCCTGTTGGCGCAACACGACGCGGACTACGTGCTAACGCAGTCTCTGCCGACGAGTCAAGGCTACGGATACACGACGCCGGCAATGCTCGATTGGCTCGCCGGCCACGCCATTCCAGTCATCAGCGTCAGCGGTCCAACGAACGGGACGACGGTCCTTTGGGCGGTCCCCGGCAGCCCCGGCAGCGCCTTGAAGGTCGCGGCGCAGCAGGCAATCGGTGATCGTCATCCGAGATCCACCGCTCCGCGAGAGTCCCCGCAATCTGGTCAATGAAGCTGACCGAGAGGATGCGGGTGGCGCGGTCAAGGCGATCCGCCATCGTTGTCACGGTAGTGGTGTGTGCGATGGCTGCCGGTGCTCTGGTGCTTGGTTCCATTCGTGCGGCGTTGGTGGCGGGGGGTCCGGCTGCGTGCGCGATCAGCGGGGCGAGCGGCGCGACCGGGACCACCCGGTATGCCGTCACCGACGTTACAGCGAACGACTCCACCGACGACCGGGCCGGTATCCAGTCGGCGATCGACAGGGCCAGCAGCGGCGGTGGCGGCATCGTCACCCTGCCCGCCGGCACCCTGCTGGTGAACGGGCCGATCATCGTCAAGAAAAAGGTCAGACTCGAAGGTCTAGGAGCCAACACGACCGTGGTGAAGGCCGGACCCGCCTTCATGAGCTCATCGGGCCCCTACAAGGGACATCCGCTGATCACCACCAGCACGGCCACCGACGTCACCATCGCCAACCTCACCGCCGACCAGAGCGGTGACACCCTCAACGGCAACGCCAGCGGACGACTCGCCGAGTACCTCATCGACATTCGCTGGTCCAGCAACGCCCTGGTCACCGGCGTGGTGACCAAGAACCCGTTCACCTACTCCATAGGGGCAGCCTCCAGCAAACGCTTCTGCATCCTGAACAACAACGTCTCCGCCAGCACCGGCGGCCTGTACAACCAACTCGACGGCATCCACATCCTCAATTCCAGCTTC
>Ga0208851_1000395_pt1 | contig 19648 bp, 14 predicted proteins | sample NGESurshal092012_FD_184481 | JGI IMG/M metagenome (GOLD analysis project Ga0208851, IMG submission 184481) | Arctic peat soil microbial communities from Barrow, Alaska - NGEE Surface sample 415-2 shallow-092012 (SPAdes) | ecosystem: Environmental > Terrestrial > Soil > Wetlands > Peat ... | reverse complement strand
CGGCTGGGTCGGGCATGAGCAGCGCTGGAAGAGCGGCGTCGGCAGGTGTGACCCGGGTGAACTGCAGAACGACGAGACAGAGCAGGGAAGGCACGTCAGGGCCTCCGGGGGGCTGGAGTGAGGGAATCCGGGGGACGGCCCGTCCTCGGGCGTCACCGGACGTCGGCCGAGCGCTGGGCGCTCACGCCGAAGCCGTGAGAGCGCCGGGACCGGCGCTCCCTCTCACGACAGCAGCGGGAGGTTCCTGGGAGGTGGCGACGGCGCCGGTGCGCGCGACTCGAGCGGCGAGAGGCGCAGCCCGGGTACGGCGAGCGGGGTGACGAGCGCGCGGGGCGTGGGGAGCGCCACGGCAGAGTCCGCGTGCGAGGCGCGTACCGGCTCGGAGACCGCCATCTCCGCGGTCACCGCGTGGAACGCGCAACAGTCGGGCAGGGCAGGGCGGACCGCGACGTCCGGTGGCGGAGGCGGGCAGTGCTCGCAGCCCGGCTCGGCTCCGGCCCGGGCGCGCTCGAGCATCGGACAGGCAACCCGCTGCGCGGCGCTCGCGGCCTGGCCGACCAGGGCGAGCAACAGCACGGCGGTGAGCGTGGCGCGAGGCATCCGGAACTTGTTCATCAGTAGCGCGGACAGGGGCCGGACTCAACTTCGAGGGCTCCACGCCCACACCCACCTCCACCGTCCGTGCCTCCGAGACTCCGGAGCCCTTTCCGGGTTCCTGTTGCCGGTGCAAGGCTTGCGGGGTCCAGTGACGCGCGTCCGACGGCTGCTGCTGCTCCTGCTGCTCGGCGCCCGGCCGGTGCTCGCGCACTCGGTGACCAACGAGCTCGCGCTCGGGCTCGGCGCGGACACGCCGGACCACCCGCACGGGACCCAGGTGGCGGACCAGCTCACCTTCCGCTTCGACCTGAACGACGACTGGACGCTGAAGATCGGTGGCGCGTACACCTACGATCCCGCGTCAGCGCCGGCCACCGGTGCGACCTTCGGGACGAGCAGTGCGCAGGTCGTCAACGCGCTGGCCGGCGTGGACTGGGACTTCACCCCCCGGATCAACCTCTACCTGGATGCCTTCGTCTCACCCCGGTCCAGCCAGAGCTTCGACTCGGTCGTCACCGTCCCCATCGGCCCGGTGGTCATCCCGGTGGACTCGCTCCTGGACAACGCCACCTCGAGCCTCGGAATGACGGCCGGGGCAACATTCACCATCGGCGGGGCCGAGTTCCTGGACTCGGTGGTCGGCGGGACGCTGCTCGACGTCAGCGCGGGCTGGACGCTGCTCTCGACGCAGCAGCGGGTGGGCGCCTTCGTCGATCGGACGGGGAAGCCGGTCAGTCGCTCGACCATCGAGGCGTACTGCCGGGCCGTGCCCAGGGCCGCGGGATGCAGGCTCCTCGCTCCCTATCTCCGGGGGGGCGAGGACACGCTGAACCAGTTCAGCCTTGGAGCCGGACTGCTGCAGCCGGTGGGCGGCAGCACGCAGCTCGGGCTCGCGGGGAGCCTCTACCTCTACGACAAGGATCCCACCACGGCAGCCTTCTTCACCTTCCGCGCGGCGCAGGCGGCCACTGGCTCGCTCGGCGCCGGGTTCCCGCTGCTGCCGCCGTCGTGGAGCGTGAGCCCCAGCCTCCAGCAGGACGTTGGGAGCTGGAGCTTCGTGCCCTGGTACGAGTTCATCGGCTACGCCTCGGACCTCGGCCAGGCGCACGTGGTGGGGCTCCGGGTCTCGCTGCGTGTCGACGCGAACTGGACGCTCTGGGTCTCGGGCACGGCGCAGTGGGACCTCCTCGCGGCCAGCGTTGACGAGCGCTCCGGTCGGGTGGCGGTAGCGGCCTCCACGATGACGTCGGGGCGCGTGGCGCTCGGGGTCCGCGCGCGGTTCTAGGTGGATGCGAAACGCCCGCGGGGCTGGAGCACGATGATTTGTGCGCCAGCCCCGCGTTCACAGCTCCTTCGATGCCGGCCTACTGCTGGTGCACCTGGGCGATGTCCGCGATCCTTCCGGGTCCGTGGCAGATGAGGCACGTCTCGGTCGCGTTCAGCGCCGTGGCCCGCGGGGCGTAGATCGACCCGCCGTTGAGCTCGAAGTGCGCGATGTCGGAGGTCGAGTCGTGGCAGGCGAAGCAGACGCCTGCGACCGGTGAGATCACCAGGTTCGTCTGGTAGGCCGTCTTGGCTGACGCAACGTCCATCGTGCTCTGTCCCGCCGCGATGGTGTACGGCACGCCACTGGGCGTGCACCCATTCGACGGGTTCGTGCCCGCGTTATAGGTGAAGGTCACCCCGTAGTTGGGCGTGTTCGACCCGTTCGCGGTGGGAGTGACGTACGGAGCGAGCGTGTGCACGGCGACGTCGGTCGCCGGACTGGATTGAGTCGGGTTGCAGGCGCCCGCGCTGTACGCGTAGTTGGTGAACGTGTTGCCCACGGTGCCGGAGAACGAGCCGGCGGCCACCGTGCGGTAAAGCCGGTTGTCGACCTGGGCCTGCGAGTCGCTGTTGCCGAAGTCGACGGCTCCGGGGATGTGGCAGCCCTCGCAGAAGTTCAGGACGCCGGGGTACTGGACCTCCGCGTAGGAGGAGGTCGCGGTGGCGGCGTGCCAGGTGAACTCCGTGTTCCGCTTCGCGCCTGCGTGAATCGCGTGGACGAAGTAGACGGAGTCCGCCGACCAGCCGCCGCTGGTCTGGTTCGGCCGGTGGCACCAGGAGCAGGTGGTTCCATCATTCCGCTGACCGGCGTGGAAGGCGTCCCCGAAGAACGTGCCGAGTTCCTGGTGGCAGGCATTGCAGCGCTTGTCCTCGACGATTGCGCGGCGCCCAGTGAAACCGGTCGCGACCTTCTGGGCGTTGGGGGCGATGACGATCAAGCCGCCGTTGCACTTCGGACTCGGGGCACTGGCCGCGGTCACGCACGGGACGGTGGTGTCCGCCGTCGCGGCATTCCAGACCGGGTACTTGTCGAACCTGGTGCCGGTCGCCGTCGCCGTCTGCGTCAGCGGCAGGGTGCTGCTGACGTTGTAGGTGTACCCGACCCCGCCGGTGAACATGACCGCGCTGGCGGGGACGGTCACTCCGGTGAGCGTTCCGGTGTAGTACCCACTCGCGTCGGGGCCGGTCAGGGTGCCCGCTCCGGTTCCGGTCGCGGTGCCGTTCCAGATCGCCCTCAGGTACCCGCTGACGCTCACGTTGAAGTCGGTGGGCGTGGTGACCCCGTCCTGCGGTACCGCGAAGACGAAGTAGAGGCTCGGCGACCCCATGAAGTTGTCCCAGATCTCCTTCGCACCGGTCGCCGGGTTGACCGTGGCACTCGCGAAGACGTTCAGGTCCTTCCTCACTCCGTCCTGACGAAGCTGGAACACCATCACCGGGTGTCGGTTCGCGTCGAGCGAGACGCTCTTGATGTCGTAGCTGACGGCGATGGCCCCTGCCGGCAGCCGTGGCGGAGTGGTCAGTCCACCCGAGGCGATCCAGGCAGCATTGGTGTTGCTGTTCGTGCCCCCGGGGAGGAGCGCGTTGCCGGAATTCGGTGGCGTCACGGGGGTGTGCGCCACGTCGACGCTGACCCGGGCCGGGCTGTGGCACTGCACGCACTGAGAATCGTCCGGCTGCTGGAAGCCTCCGTGCGCGAACCCGTTGTAGGTCGTCGTCTGCTTCAGGCCCTTGGCCGCGTCGGCCAGGATCACACCCTTTCCAGTATCCCAGTTGATGCCATCGTGACAGGCGCCGCAGGCGACCCGGCTGGGACGGTCCTGCCAGTTGTGAGCATCGGGCGTCGCAGGATTGGCGGGATTGTGGCACTTGTTGCAGTTGCGGATGTCCTGGGGGTAGCCGACCTCGTTGAAGAGCACACCGGCGTAGTTATACGTGCTCAGCGCCAGCACCTCGCCCAGGTGCGTCTTGTGGATCAGAACGGGCAGGTTGCCGATCGCGCGGTCGGGACCATCGATCCGGTAGGTGTTGGCCACTCCGCCGTCGGGGAGCAGTGGGAACTGCAGATTGGCATCGGCGGTGACGCCAGCCTGGCCAAACTTGCGCTGCTCCGTGTGGCAGACCACGCAGTAGCGGACCTCGTTTCGGCTGCCGCCGTGGAAGCCTGCGCCGGACGCCTCCGGACTACCACCCGGGATGCCGCCGAGCACCTGGTGGCAGGTGTCGCAGTTCTCGGTCGTGACCATGTCCCGACCCGACGCCGTCACCGCACCAGAGCCAGGCTTGAAGTCGTAGATGGCGTCCACCGGCTGCGTCAGCGGCACACCGGGGACGTTTGTCACCGCGGTCGGCGTGTTGCTGCCGGTTCCCGGGGCGTTGCCCGCGAGCTGGACGGTTAGCCGGTGAACCAGGGTCTTGTCGTAGGTGAGGTCGCCGAGGTCCTCCTTCTTGTTGTTGCCCGCGTAGGTGAAGCCGTCCACCTGGGTTTTGATCTGGGTGATGTCCCGATAGAAGGTGTACTCGTACGTGCCGTCGCCGTTGTCCTTGAGGGTGCCCGTGTTGTCGGTGGTGGGCCTGGTGGGACCGGCGGCCGCGCTCGTCGTCGGCACCGTCGTCACCATGTAGCTGACCCACTTGCTGGGGCTGCCGCTCGCGCTGGGTACAAGCTTGGCGATCGAGAAGGCGAGGTTGGTCAAGCCCGCGACGGTGGCGGTGCTGTTCTTGGAAGTGTTCCCGAGCCCCGAGATCGGGACGCCTGACGCATCCGTCACCTTGAACTTCACGACGGGTGGGCTGGCGATGGTGACGCTGGTGACGGTCACCTTCGGGGCGAGCGCTGCCCAGGCCGCGGATGAAGCGGCGGTCGGCGCGTCGGAGTTCTTCGGCACGGTGATGACCGTGGTCCCGTTGTTCCCCGGGGGGCCAGCAGGGCCCGCGTCGCCCGCTGGACCCGGCGGCCCGATCGGACCCTGACTGCCACACCCGACGGAGAGGGCCACGAGGGCCAGAGCGACCACGGGGATGCGCATCTTCATGAAACCCTCCAAAACGTCCACTGTAGAACAGCATCGCCCACTCGGCCGGGCGTTGTCAGTAACTCTCTTGACGGCGGAACGAGCGCCTCTCCCGATGGAGCGGCTGCGCGATTAGATCTTCGGACGCCCGCTGAGCAAGAACTGGACCCGGGGCGCTCGCGTGCCCGCCCGCTGGAACTCGTCCGCGTCCTCGATGGGGCGGCGCAAGGACTGCCTCTTCTTGTCCTGCGAGTTGCAGGATCTGCGCGGAGGCCACGGCGGCCCAGTGCGGGACTGCGTGCGGATTCACGCGTCGTGAATCCGCTGAGCTACGTTCTTTGCTCCGCCTCACCGGCGCCGAAAGCGCGTGACACATCGCCGTTCTACCGCCAACGTTCTTCGCTGCTTGGTTCTTGCAAAGGGAGCAGCGTACATGACCGCCCCCGTCGTCGAGAGCTCGAAGCCCGAGCGGCGCAGCGTCCTCAACTGGTTTCTGGGTGCGGGCATTCTCGGGTGGGCGGTGAGCGTGCTCTACCCGGTACTGCGCTACTTGCGCCCGCTCTCGGAGACGGGGGCAGGCGCTCCCCTGAAGCTGACCGCCGACGAGATGGCAACGCTCGGCAAGTCGCACTTCGTCATCGCCCGAGCGGGGACGCGGAAGGTGATCGTCTTCGAGGCAGCTGGAGAGCTGCGCGCGCTTGACGCGAAGTGCACGCACGAGGGATGCACCGTGCAGTTCGTCCCCGGTGACTCGCTCCTCTGGTGTGCGTGTCACAACGGCAAGTTCGACCTCGACGGACGGGTTCTCTCCGGTCCGCCGCCGCGGCCGCTGACGAAGTGGGTCGCCACGCGCGAGGGGAACGACGTCGTCCTAGCGATGGAGAAGGCATGACCGGCGCGCCACACACCGAAGCGTCCCCGCCCGTCGGCGACCGTCTGTACCGCTGGCTCGACGCGCGCTTCGGCGTCGGGAAGCTGGTGCAGTGGGCCGAGCACAAGGAGGTGCCGGTCGGTGGGCACTCCATGGTCTGGTACTACCTGGGCGGGACCACGTTGTTCTTCTTCACCGTCCAGCTCGTCTCCGGCGTCCTCCTCCTCATGTATTACCAGGCGGGGGAGGCGACGTCGTACGAGTCGATCCGGTTCATCACCACCAAGGTGCCGTTCGGCTGGCTGGTCCGCTCCATCCACTGCTGGAGCGCGCATCTGATGATCCTGTCGCTCGTGGTGCACATGTTCAGCACCCTGATCCTGAAGGCGTACCGGAAGCCCCGGGAGCTGACATGGCTCACCGGCTTCTTCCTCTTCGCCATCGCGCTCGGCTTCGGCTTCTCCGGCTACCTGCTGCCCTGGAACGAGCTGTCGTTCTTCGCCACCGCGGTGGGCACGGACTCGGTGAAGAGCGTTCCGGTCGTCGGCCAGTGGCTGCTCGAGGTGATGCGCGGCGGGCCCGACGTCACCATCAACACGCTCTACCGCTTCTTCGCCCTCCACGTCGTCATCCTCCCGCTGGTGATGGTGGGAGTGCTCGCAGGCCACCTGATCTTCATCCAGGTGCAGGGCATGGCGTCGGGCATGGCGCACCAGCGACCGGATCGCCCGGGCCTCAGGTTCTTCCCGGACTTCCTCGTCCGCGACCTCCTTCTGTGGCTGGTGTGCCTGATCGTCTTGGCCGTCCTGGTGTACCTGCTGCCCTACGGCCCGGGAATTCCGGGGGTGGAGTGGGAGCTCGGGAGGAAGGCCAACCCGCTCGCGCCCGCGTACCCGGGGATCAAGCCCGAGTGGTACTTCCTCTGGGTCTACCAGCTGCTGAAGGAATTCCCCCCGCACCTCTTCGGGATGGAGGGGCCGCAGGCGGCGCTGCTGGTGGTCACGGTGCTGATGGGGATCTGGGCGCTGGTGCCCTGGCTCGACCGCCGTGCGTCAAAGGGCCAGCCGTCCCCGATGTTCACCGATCTGGCCATCGCCGCGATCATCTTCATGGCCTACCTCACACTGAAGGCGTGGGACATCGGGGGGAAGGGGGCTCCCGGGAAGCTTCCCGATCCCCGGTCCACCGCGTGGACCTGCGCGTGGATCACGCTGGGGCTGGCATCGGCCATCGCCGTGCTCCGGCTCCTCGCGTACCGGCAGCGCTGGATGTTCTTGTCCGGCGCGGCGCTCCTGCAGGTCGTGTTGAACGGCGTGTTCGGGGTCGACTACCTCATCGCCGGAGCCATCGCCGTGGCCTTCGCGATCGGCGGGGTGGTGCTGTCGTCCCGGCAGACGCCCCGGCAGCTGGAGGTGCCGAGATGAGAGGGCTGCTGCCGGTGCTGCTCCTCCTCGGCCAGGCTGCCCCGGCACCGGCGCCGGAAGACGGCAAGCTCCCCAAGTCGGTTGAGGCGCTCTTCCAGGAGAAGGACAAGGACGGAAAGCTGATCCTGGGAGACACCGACCGGGCCTACCTGAAGAAGCTGCCTCCACATACGCTCGATCTCATCGCCAAGGACGCCGAGGCGCTCACTCTGGGCGGCGCGAGGCACCTCAAGGTCATCCTGACGCTGGATCTGTCCTCTCAGGCCGCGGCGATCGTCTTCTCCGACAACTGCATCCTTTGCCACGTGGATCCCGAGTCGCAGAAGAAGATCCACCTCTTCTCCGCCGATCCCAAGGCCAGCCAGTCGAACGAGCTCCTGAACCTCAAGAGCTTCCTCAGTGACGTCCACTTCCGCCGCGGGCTCTCCTGCGCGGGCTGTCATGGGGGCTCTCCGGAAAAGGACGTGATGACCTCGGACATCGCCGCCCGCTGGCCGAAGGCCGACGTTCGCCACTCGGACCGAACCTGGATCCCCGAGTTCTGTGCCCGCTGTCACGCGGACCCCAGCTTCATGCGAGGCTTCAACCCCTCGCTCCCCACCGACCAGCTCTCGAAGTACAAGGAGAGCCGGCACGGCGTCCTCCTCCTCCAGGAGAAGGACTCCAAGGCGGCGCAGTGCGTGAGCTGCCACGGGGTACACGGCATCCGGGGCCCCAAGAGCCGTCAGTCCAAGGTGCACCCGCAGGCGATTCCCGAAACCTGCGGCCACTGCCATGCCGATGCAGCGTACATGGCCGGATACAAGAAGGACGACGGAACGCCGCTTCCCACCAACCAGCTCGAGCAGTTCAAGCAGTCGGTGCACGGAAAGGCGCTGCTGGAGAAGGGCGACCTCGGCGCTCCGGCCTGCAACAGCTGCCACGGCAACCACGCGGCCATGCCGCCGAAGGTGAGCGCTGTCTCCCAGGTCTGCCGCACTTGCCATTCGCAGAACGGCACGTTCTTCGACGGAAGCAAGCACAAGCAGGTGTTCGAGGAGCATCACTGGCCGGAGTGCGAGAAGTGCCACGGCAAGCACGACATCGCGAAGGCGACGGACATGCTCATCTCCGACGCTCCCGACGGACTGTGCGGGTCCTGCCATGCCCAGAACGCGAAGGACAACCCGGAGTGCAACGCCACGGCCCGCTACTTCCGGAGCACGCTCCTGGGTCTGGCTGCCACGCGCCAGACGCTGCGGCCCGAGGCGGAGGATCTGGCGGAGCGCGGGCTCGACGCCGATCCAGTCCTCGCCTCCATCGAGGAGCTGAGCGAGGCCATCGTCCAGACACGGTCGAGGGTGCACACCTTCGATCGCGGGGGTTTCGACCAGGGTGCGAAGCTGGGACGCGAGGCGGCTGCCAAGACCGAGACGCTCGTCAGCGCCGCGCGAAACGAGCAGCACTACCGGCGCAATGGGCTTTTGGTCTCCATCGGCCTGATGTCGTTCCTGGCGGTGGTGATGGGGCTCAAGATCCGCGAGCTCGGCCGCCGGCGGCGGGCGGAGCGGGACCGTCGGAGCCCGTGACGGGGGGCGGGGGGCGCACCCGGGCTCGCCGGGGCGCCCACGCTCGCCGGATTGGCTACTTCTTGAAGCTGCGGCTGTACTTCACGAGGGCGTCGACCTGCTCCGGGGTCAGCTCGTCCTTGAACCCCTGCATGACCTCCTTGCCGTCCACCTTGATGCCGTCGGTGATGGCCTTCTTGAGGTCGTCGTCCTTCTTGGCGGCGTACTTGGCAGTGGTCATGTCCTCGGCCTTGAGCTCCTTGCCCTTGTCGGTGTCACCCTTGCCGGTCTGGCCGTGGCACGAGGCGCATTTGGCCTTCCACGCGCGGGCGACCTTCGCGTCGTCCTCAGCGAGCGCCGAGGCTCCGAGGAGAAGTGAACCGGCTGCGATCGAGGCAATGAGACGGACGTTCTTCATGCATGTCCTCCAAGAGGTGACGGACGCCTAGCGAATCGACGGGCGAGTCGCAAGAATGTTCACTCTGGCTACTTCTTGAGGCCGCGGATGTAAGCGACGAGCGCGTCGATCTGCTCGGGCGTCAGCTCGCTCTTGAAGGCGTGGTCCTTGGCCTTCTCGACGCCGTCGGAGATGGCCTTCTTGAGCTCGTCGTCCTTCTTCGCCTGGAACGCGGGCGTGGTCATGTCGGGAACCTTCAGCTCTTGACCCTTGTCCGTGTCCCCCTTGCCCGTCGCGCCGTGGCACGACGCGCACTTTGCCTTCCACGTGCGCTCGGTCTTCTTCGGGTCCGTCTGGGCCACCGCGGTGGTGCCGAGCAGGACGGAAGCGGCGACGAGCACCGCGGTGAGACGAACGGGTTTCATGATCGACTCCAGCTGTCTGCAGGCACGGTCTCTCGCGCCGGTGGCTACTGCTTGAAGGTGCGGATGTGGGCGACGAGCGCGTCAACCTGCTCGGGTGTCAGATCGCCCTTGAAGGCGTCCATCTCCTGCTTCACGCCGCCCTTCTCCTTCTTCACGCCGTTGTTGATGGCGGTCTTGAGCTCGTCGTCCTTCTTCGCCTGAAAGGCCGCGGTCGTCATGTCGAGGATCTTCATCTGCTCGCCTTTCTCGGTGTCGGCCTTGCCGGTGGCGCCGTGGCAGGACGAGCATTTCGCCTTCCACGCCCGCAGAACCTTGGGGTCGGTCTCCGCTCGCGCGTTCGCGCCGAGGAGGAGTGAGGCAGCTGCGATCGAGGCCACGAGATGGACACGGTTCATGCGAGCCCTCCGGGTTCGCGGACGGCCTACTGGATTGACCGCGCGCTCGCAAGAACGAGGATCGCGGACCCATCCGGACCTCGCACCGATTGCGCGAGCACCCGCGCAAGGCGGCCGCTACCCGCACGGATTGCGCGAGCCGCAGCGCGGCGATCTAGGCCTTTTGGTCTACGTGGATCTGCCTTCGTTCACTGGTACGTTGCGTGCTAACCCGGAGGACCTGATGCCGGAGACGCGGTAGGAGGGGACGGCGATGCGACAGGTTCTATCGTTCCTCGGAGCAGCTGTCGTTGGACTCGCGGTGGCCTGTGCCGGCGATCCTGGTCCGCAGGGGCCGCCGGGTCCCGTTGGGCCCCCCGGCACAAGCGGTGACGGTGGCTCCTCGTCCTGCGCCGCACCGGGTCCTCTCACTGCGGCCCTGAGCATCTCGAGTCCGACCAACGGCCAGTTCTTCACCGCGGGGGAGAAGCCCGTGGTGACCATCACCTTCGCCAACGCCTGCGGAAAGGTGCCTCCCTCGAGTCTCGGCTCCACCGCGGACTTCTTCGTGGTCGGGCCCCGGGCGCCGCTCAAGACGGTGACGGCGTACAAGCTGATGAACTTCGCGCAGCCTGATGGCGGTGCCCAGCCGCCCTTCAGAGCCCAGGGCCTCAAGCCGCTCGCGGACGGTGGCACTCCGAACGCGAACCTGACCGTCCAGGCGGATGGGACGCTCGTCTACACCTTGAACCCGATCACCAACGAGGCGCCGGGGACGTACACCGCTTCGGTCTGGGCAATCGGCCAGGACCCGCTGAATCAGCTGTTCGTCCTCGGGGACTTTCAGGTTGGGAATGCCACGGTCGAGGCGTACGCAAGCGGACCGGCGGATGCCTCGAGCTGCGCGAGCTGCCACAAGAACGTGGCCCCCGGGGGCAAGATGTACATGGCGCACATCGCGCCGGGCTTCTCACCGGTGGGCAACTACGCGCTCGACTCGCTGCCCATCGGCAGCTGCAAGGCTTGCCACAACAACGCCGGGTACAGCCCGAATCCGGTGCTGCGCAAGACCCACGGCGTCCATCGTGGTGAGCACCAGCTCGCCCCGGGCGCCGCTCACCCGGAGTACGGCTTCGGCCAGGACGACTCGCTCGTCACGTTCCTGAACGTGGGTTTCCCTCCGATGCCCACGGGCGGAACGCCGGGCCTGGCGTTGCCGACCTCGGTGGCGATGGAGAGGAACTGCACGAGCTGCCACGTCGACACCGTGTGGAAGAACAACTTCTCCCGTGCGGCCTGCGGCACCTGCCACGACAACGTCTTCTTCGCCGGAGCAATCCTGGCGGATGGCGGGGTCGACCCGAGCGCGACCGTGGCGGTTATCACCCCGCCGACGGTGCTCGGTTTCCCCACGCTCGGCTCCCCCGCGGGGACCTCAGGCTGCACCACGGATGCGAGCTGCCTCGGCCTCAGCTCCATCGCCACGTGCAACACCGTGACGAAGAATTGCGAGCTGACCTACCACCAGAAACAGACCGACGATGCGCAGTGCGCGACGTGCCATGCGGAGAACAGCGTCATCTCTTCCGTCACGGTGGCGCACCAGATCACACCCTACGCCCCACCGGTCAGCCTGGATGGCTACACCTTCAAGAGCGTCGCCGTCACCGGCGGCACGGGGGCGGGCGGCAGCTTCAACGTGGGCGACACGCCGACCCTGAAGTTCCAGCTCTTCGACAACCAGGCAACTCCCGCGCCGGTTGCGGATCTCAAGACCAACGCTGCCTGGGCCGGGACCTTCATCGTCGCCGGTCCGACGAGCAACCCCCAGCGGGTCTTCGGAGCGGGCTCGGGCGGCCTGAACATGAAGACGTCCGGCTCGCTGACCTACGACGCCACGAGCCAGACCTACACCTACGTGCCCGCGACGACGTGGCCCGCCATCTCGATCGCGCCGGTCAACAACCCCGGCGCCGGCACGCAGACGAATCCTCCGGGCAACTACACGGTCTGGTTCTACTGGGCGAGGACGACCAATGGCGTTCGTGACGCAGTGGACACGCAGGTCGCGGTTCCCTTCCTGGTGAACCAGAAGGCCACGGGTCGCCAGGTCGTGACCCAGGCCGCGTGTGGCTCCTGCCACGGCCTGTCGTCCGACGGCTTCCCCCACCTGGCCCTCCACGGCGGCCAGCGGAAGAACGGGGAGACCTGCAGCACCTGCCACACCCAGAACGCGTTCGATCGGGTGGTGGGATCGACCGGAGCGGCCTGCACCACCAGCGCCCAGTGCCCGGGCAACGCCGGAGGGTGGGAGGCTTGCGTGTCCAACGTGTGCACCATCACGACGGACCCGACGCCCGGGGTGGTCGTCGACTACCAGCAACTGGTCCACAACATCCACTTCGCCCGGCTGCGCGAGGGCTTCGAGGAGCGCAACAACATTGGCTTGCCCAACAGCAACCCAGCGCTGGAGATCGCTCCGGGGACCCTCAACTACCTGGGGTTCAACAACAGCTTGCTGAGCTTCCAGGAGATCCTCTCCCCGGTCGACGTCCGGTCGTGCACCAACTGCCACCAGAGCACCAACGCGACCTGCTCGGCGTCCGCCCCCTGCGGCTACGGGCAGACGTGCGGCGCGGCGGGCAAGTGCGTCAACGTCGCCTGGCAGGCTCCCACCGCCCGGGCGTGCATCACCTGTCATGACGCGGCGGACGCGGCCGCGCACGCGAGGCTCAACACGGACTTCGGCCAGTCGCCCCCGGTCGAGGCCTGCCCCATCTGCCACGGACCGGACGCCCCCTTCTCGGTGGCGGAGATGCACAACATCACCTCGCCCTATCGTCCACCGTACTCGCGCGAGCCCTAAGCGAGCCAACAGGAGCGTCACCCGAACATGAACCGGGAGATCTTCGGTCGCGTCGCTCGGGTGGGCCCGCGGTGGGCGACTCTCGCGCTGCTCTCGACCCTCTGGGCGCCCCTGGCCGCGGCCCAGACGGTGGACTTCAACTCCACGACGCTGCTCCGGGTGCAGCCGGTCTGGACGGCCGGGAACATCCAGACCGGAGGCTGGGGGACAGAGTTCATTGGTCTCACGGTGAGGAACTTCGACCTCTCCGGGTCCGGGGTGGACGACCTGAACATCCGGCTCTCCGCCTGGGGTCAGCTCGCCACGCTCTCCAACTCCATCTACACGGGCACCACCGCCGACATCGACATCCTCTACGTCCAGGCGGCGTTCCTTCATCGCCACCTCTCGCTGACGGTGGGACGGCAGCTGATCTCGGGAGGCGCGGCGCGCGTGCTCCAGCTCGACGGCGCCAGCGCGACGGCCATGATCGCCCGGGGCTTCGGGATCAACGGGTACGTGGGCGCCCCGACCCCGCAGCGGTTCAACTACAGCAACAGCACGGCGTACGGTGACTTCGCCTTCGGAGGACGCGCCTTCTGGAGGCCGGCCTATGGCAGCGAGATCGGCGTCTCGTACCTGCAGATGATGAAGAACGGGTACATCACCCGGCAGGACCTGGGGCTCGATGGCCAGTACGCCATCCTCTACAACCTCGCGGTCACTGGTTCGGGGATCCTCGCGCTCGGGACGGGAAGGTGGTCGGACGCGGCGGCCGGCATCCGCTGGCGCATCAACCCGGACCTCGAGATCTTCGCGACTGCGGAGAAGACCTCGCCGGACCTGTATCTGCCCCGGACCTCGATCTTCACCGTCTTCACGGAGATCGACCGCAGCGGCATCGGCGGGGGCGTCTTCTGGCAGGCGCTTCCCCGGCTCGGCCTCTACGGTGAGTACCAGTACCTCCAGGTCGAGGGAGGCGACGGCAACCAGGCCGAGACTCGGATCACCTACAAGTTCGCCCCCCAGAACACGGTAGGCCTGAACGGGAAGCTCCTGCTGATTCCGACCAACGGGTACTACGAGCTGCGCGCCTGGGTGATGAGCGCGATCAGCGAACCCATCCGGCTGAGCGGCGACCTGGACTACGTGCACTTCGAGAATCCGGTGAACGCCCACCGGAACTCCTTCATCGCCACCGCGAGCGTCAACTGGTTCTTCGCGCCCGGATGGAGTGCGATGCTCAGCGGCTCCGCAGGCACCACGCCCTTCTTCCAGACGGCCTTCACCGGGACCGCGCGGCTCGTCTACCTCTTCACCAACTACGACGGAAAGGCCCACCGATGACCTGGCGAGCGCCCCGGGCGCGACGTCCGCTGGTGGGAGTCCTGGTCCTCGCAGCCCTGGTGACCGGGGGCAGGCTGTTCGCCGGTTCCGAGCCGAAGCTGGCGATCAACCCCAACCACGCGGGCCACACGAAGGCCAAGGTGGATTGCCTCACCTGCCACGAGTCGATCTTCGACGAGACGACGCTCGGTCAGCCCGGGGTCTTTCCCAAGGAGAAGGTCTGCCTCGGTTGCCACAAGAAGGAGAAGGAATCGGGCAACTGCGCCTACTGCCACCTCACCGCCAAGCCGACGACGTACTTCAAGCGTGAGCCACATCTGGTGATGAATCACGCGAAGCACCTGGAGAAGAGCGACAAGTGCGAGGTGTGCCACGTCGCTCTTCCCGCGGTGGGACAGGTAGACTGGCCAGTCCCCCCGATGGAGACCTGCCTCAACTGTCACGAGCACAAGGAGCAGTTCGACAACGGACAGTGCATCGCCTGCCACATCGACCTCGAACGGTTCCCGCTGAGCCCGACGACCTTCTACAACCACCGACCCAACTTCACCCGGCAGCACGTGCAGATCGCCCGCTCCGCGAGCGCCTCGTGCACAGCCTGTCACGCCCAGACGTTCTGCGCGGACTGTCACGCGGCCCGGACGCGGCCCATGCCTCCGGAGTGGATCCAGCCGGATCGACCGGACCGCAACTGGATCCACTGGGGCGACTACCTCTCGAAGCACACCGTGGAGGCGCGCGCGAACCCGGCCGCCTGCCAGAAGTGCCACACGATCTCCTTCTGCACCGACTGCCACCAGAAGCAGCGGCTCACTTCGAACTCGGACAACCCGCTCAACCCTCACCCGGCCAGCTGGCTCACGCCCGGCGGCCCGAGCTTCCACGGCACGGCGGCCCGGAACGACATCGTGAGTTGCGCCGCCTGTCATGACCAGGGCGCCGCGTCCAACTGCGTGAGCTGCCACCGGGTGGGCGCAGGGGGCGGAAACCCGCATCCCTCCGGCTGGAACTCGAAGCACCCAGCCTCGGACATCACCCGCAACGCCATGTGTCTGACATGCCATCAATAGACCGCACCGTGCGAAGGCAGGTCGTGCTGCTGGCGGTGCTTCTCGTGGCGCTTCCGGCGCTCATCGGCTGCGAGGCGCGCACCGAGAACCTGGGTGCCGCCCGGTGCGGCGATTCCGATGCCGGGGTGAGCTACGCCCAGGGCATCGGCTCTCTGCTCCAGTCGAACTGCGGCGCCTGCCACGGAGCCGCCGTCGCCCAGGCCAACTACCGCGTCGACACCTACCAGTACGCCATCGCCCGCCGCCCGGACGGAACGCCCCGCGTCACCGCCGGAGACAACGACTCGTGGATGCTCCAGGCCGCCCGGGGGACGCTGCCCGTCGGACACGTGGCCATCCCCGGGGCCCAGCTCACCGAGCTCCAGACCTGGGTGGTCGACTGCGCGCTCAAGCCGCAGGGCTACACGGTGCACATCAACGGCTGGATGGACGTCGGGAACACGAGCCAGTTCCACGGAAGGGTGCTCCGTCAGTCGGTCTACGACCTCAGAGGCTGTCAGGCGTGCCACGGCGCGGAGCTGAACGGCGGGACGTCGGGCGTCGCCTGCACCAGCTGCCACGTCTCCCCGATCGGGTCGTGCAACACCTGCCACGGGAGCGCGTCCAATGCCGCTCCACCGCTCGACCTGAACTACAACTCCTCGACCTCGCTGGTCACGGTAGGCGCGCACCAGACGCACGTCACCGATGGGGGAATGCACACCGCCTTCCCCTGCCAGGTCTGCCACAACACCCCGGCCACTCCCGGCCAGGAGGGGCATTACCAGGTCGGTGGCAAGCTCCTCCCCGGCCCCGCACCGGTCATCGTCGACGGGGGCTTCAGTGGCGCGTTCTCCTGGAACTCGACCGCCGGCACGTGCACCAACGGCTACTGCCACGCCCCCGTGGCGGACTCGAACTCCGCGCAGATCAACCCCATCGTCTGGACCGCCGTGGGGCAGAACCAGGCTCCCTGCGGCAGCTGCCACGGGAATCCTCCGGCCGGTCATGGGCCGAACACCGAGTGCAACACCTGCCACCGTCCGACGTTCTTCAACGGGCAACCGAGCACGCCGCTCCACTGCAACGGCCAGGTGGATCTGGCAGCGCCTCCCGGGAGCTGCGTGGGCTGCCACGGCAGCGGTGACAACCCGGCGCCTCCCATCGACCTGGACGGCAACGCGAGCGAGAGCTTGCAGACGGTGGGCGCTCACCGCGGGCACCTCCAGGCGCTCCATCAGGTCAGCGCTCCCGTGCCGTGCAACGAGTGCCACCTCGTGCCGACGGCGCTCAACAGTCCGGGCCACATCGACCACGCGCCGCCGGCGATCGTCTTCCCCCCAGGGACGGGGGCGCTGGCCAGCGCCGACGGTGTCGACGCGGGCTACAACTTCAGCACGGCGACCTGCACCGTGTACTGCCACGGGTCGGGCACGCGCCTGTCGAAGGACATCTCGACCGGCCTCAACCACGCGCCCATCTTCAACGGCGGAACGTCACAGGCTGCCTGCGGGACCTGCCACGGGATCCCGACGAAGATTCCGGGGACCACGTACCACGCGGGCGTCACCAGCATCACCCAGTGCGCGACGTGCCACCCGACCTCGGTCGCCCCGCAGGGTGCCATCATCGTGGGTCCCGACGGAGGCTCCACGCACGTGAACGGTGTGGTCAACGTCGGTCCCTAGGAGGGATCCGCCCCGCGGACGACAGCGGGGTGCCCTGAAATCCCTGCGGCCCGCGCCCGGGCGGCGCAAGGGCTGCGGGGGGGAGAGGCGCGGGAGCTCCGTGGTCACGCAGCTTCCGGGGGCGGCACTCCGGGTGCATCGGTCTTCCGCACTGGAAGCCGTGGGAAACGATGTCCCGATGGAGGGCCATGCCAGGGGAGACGCAGCGCCCGGTCGACTCCAGCCTCGGTGGGCCGCTGGAAGCCCGTCTGGAGACGCTCGACGCTCGGATGGCGCTGCTCGCCGAGCGGGTGGGTCAGCTCGAGCAGAGGCTCTCCGGACTCTCCCTGCCCGTGGTGCCTCCGGCGTGGCCACTGGGCAAGCCTGCGCTCGAGCACCCGGCGGCGCCTGCGGAGATGGGCCGATGGGTGACCTTCGTCGGCCGGAGCTGTCTGGTCCTCGGCGGGGCCTTCCTGATCCGTGTCCTCACCGATGGGGGGATCCTGCCGGGCCCTCTCGGCGTTGCCCTGGGCGTCCTGTTCGCGGCGACCTGGATCTTCTTCTCGCATCGCGCCGCCGCGAGGGGCGCGAGCCTGAGCGCAGGGTTCCACTCGGTCGTCGCGGCACTCATCGCCTATCCCCTGGTCCTGGAGGCGACGACGCGGCTCGGGGTGATGTCCACCGTCGCCGCGGCGCTGACGCTCGTCGCCTTCACCGCCGTGCTCCTGGTGGCCGCCTGGCGGGACAGGCTCCTCTGGCTGGCGTGGATCGGCGTGCTGTCCTGCCTCCTCACCACCCTCGCTCTCCTGGTGGCCACCGGGGGTCGCCCGGAGCTCACCGCGGTGCTGCTGATCCTCGCGGCCGCGACCTTCTTCTGGCCGGGAGACGATCCGGGCTGGCGAGGGCTCCGATGGGCTCCGGCGGTGGCGCTCGATCTGGTCGTTCTCCGCGCGGTGCTCACCTCGACACCGCCGGTCCTGCTCTTCTCTCTGGCGCTGGCCGGCCTTTCTCTCGGCTTGGCACTCTCCCGGACGGCAGCTGCGCGGCCGGTGCGCGCGTTCGAGGCATTGCAGACGCTGGTGGGTCTCGCAGTCGGGCTGGCCGGAGCGCTCCGGGTGACCGGGGAGGTAGGGTTTGGTACGGGTGCCGTGACAGGGGCCGTGCTGGGGGCCGCGCTGCTGACGGTCGGCTTCGCGGGCTGGGTGGTCCCCCGCCGGGGCAACCGGGACCTCGACTTCCTGTTCCACGCTGCCCTGTCCCTGGGGCTCCTGTCGCTCGGAGTGGCGCTGCTGACCACGGGCGGGCTGCGTGGCGTTCTCTGGTCGGTCCTCGCGCTCCTCGTGGTGTTCCTCGGACGTCGGAGGCACCCCGTCTCGCTCTGGTCCCTCGCCGCGCTGCTCGCCCTGGGTGCGGCGTGCAACTCGGGGTTGCTGGCCGGGGTGTGGGAGGCGCTGGGCGGCCGGGAGGCGATTCACTGGCGGCCGGTGAGCGCTGCGGCAATGGCCGTGCTGGCGCTCCTCATCCTCGACTACCTCGTCACGGTTCCGCCGCTTCAGCCCTCGGTCGCGCCTCCCGCCGGTGGCCCGTCGCCGCGCGTCCCCGCTGCGGTGTTTCTCCTGCTGGGCAGCGCCGGAGCGGCGACGCTGGTCCTCGGGGCGCTGCACCCCGTTCTCCAGGACCTCGCGCGGCTCGCCGGCGCCCGGACGGCCGCCACGGTGGCCGTCGCCGCCTCGCTCGCCCTGACCCGGCGGCGCCTCGCTCGCCCGGAGCTCACCTGGGTGGCCTCCCTGATGCTCGTTCTGGGAGGACTCGAGCTGCTCCTGGTGGAGCTACCGAACGGCCGCGCCTCGACCCTGCTGGTCTCGTTCGTCCTCTACGGCGCGGGTCTCATTCTCGTGCCGCGTCTGGCTCCGCTCGTCCGCGATCTTCCTTCCTCCAGCCTCGCCCGATAACCCTGATGGTGATCGACTCATGAAATACATCCTGAAGGCCCTCTCGGCGTTCCGAGATTTCATCTTCCTCGCGACCCGCCACTGGATCTCCGCGATCGGCGTGGCCCTTGCCACCATCGCCTCCATCTCCTTCCTGGTCATCCTCGCCATGGAGCTGGGCGGGGTGGAGCTGGGGAACTACCGCGGGATCATCAGCTACCTCATCCTGCCGGCGATCTTCGTCTTGGGCCTGGTGCTGATCCCCATCGGCGTCCGCATCGTGCGGAGGCGGGAGAGAGCCGGCGAGGCGACCACCTATCCCATCCTCAACTTCAACGAGCCCCGTTTCCGGTCCATTGCTCTGCTGGTGCTCGCCCTGTCGGTCGCGAACCTCATGATCGTCTCGACGGCCACCTACAAGGGTCTGGAGGTGATGCACAGCGACGCGTTCTGCGGTGGAACCTGTCACAACGTGATGCAGCCGCAGGCGGTCGCTCACCAGGTGACGCCGCATGCAAACGTGCACTGCGCCGATTGCCACATCGGCGAAGGTGCGGCCCACTTCACGAGAGCCAAGCTGAACGGCGCGAAGCAGGGACTGCAGTTCCTCCTGGGCGACTATTCCCGCCCGGTGTCGCAGCCCACGTTCGTTCCCAATCAGATCTGCATCCGGTGCCACGCCACCGATCGGTTCAGCGAGAGCCGGCTGCACATCCGGAAGACCTTCGACGACGCCGAGAAGACCAGCCCGAAGACCACCATCTTCTGGGGGCTGCCCGGTGGCCATCGCGACGGGAAGTGGAAGGGTGCGCACAAGCACAACGCGCTGCAGAT
>Ga0208851_1000392_pt1 | contig 19731 bp, 23 predicted proteins | sample NGESurshal092012_FD_184481 | JGI IMG/M metagenome (GOLD analysis project Ga0208851, IMG submission 184481) | Arctic peat soil microbial communities from Barrow, Alaska - NGEE Surface sample 415-2 shallow-092012 (SPAdes) | ecosystem: Environmental > Terrestrial > Soil > Wetlands > Peat ... | reverse complement strand
CGCCGCCTGCGCATGGTGGCGCCCGAGGCCTTCGCGGCCGATCCCCTGCGCGTCCTGCGGCTCGCACGCCTGGCGGTCGAGCTCGGCCTGGAGCCCGAGGAGGCGACGGTCGCGGCGGCGCGCGAGCGCGCGGGCGGCCTGAGCGCCGTCGCGGGCGAGCGCGTCTTCGGCGAGCTGCGGCGCATCGTCGACGCGGACGCGGCCCTCCGCGGGCTCGCGCTGCTCGACGACGCCGGCGCCACCGCGATCGTGCTGCCCGAGCTCGAGGCGCTGCGCGGCGTCGAGCAGACCGTCTACCACCATCGTGACGTCCACGGGCACACGCTCGAGGTCCTGGAGGAGACGATCGCGCTGCAGGCCGACCCGGGCGCGGCACTCGGCCCGGAGCGCGCGGCGGCGGCGGGCGCCCTGCTCGCCGAGCCGCTCGCCGACGGCCTGACGCGCGGCGGGGCGTTGCGCTGGGGGGCGCTGCTGCACGACATCGCCAAGCCGCGGACCCGCACCACGTTCGACGACGGGCGCGTCGGCTTCCCAGGGCACGACCGCGAGGGCGCCGCGATGGCGCGCGAGATCCTCACCCGCATGCGCGCGAGCGAGCGCCTGCGCGCGCACGTCGCAGCGCTGACGCGCCACCACCTGCGCCTCGGGTTCCTCGTGCACGAGCAGCCGCTCTCGCGACGCGCCGTGTACCGCTACCTCGTCGCCTGCGATCCGGTCGCCGCCGACGTCACGCTGCTCGGGATCGCCGACCGCCTCGCCACGCGCGGGCGCAAGGCCGACGAGGCGATCGCGCGGCACATGGAGCTCGCGCTGCCGATGCTCGACGCGGCGCTCGAGCAGCGGGTGGCCGCGCGGGACCAGGAGCCGCTCGTGCGCGGGGACGAGCTGGCGCGCGCGCTGGGGATCGAGCCCGGGCCGCAGCTCGGGGAGCTGCTTGCGGGCATCGAGGAGGCGCGCTACGCCGGGGAGGCGACGACGGCGGAGGAGGCCGTCGCCGAGGCGCGCCGCCTGCTCGACGAGCCCGGCTCAGCGGCCGGCTGACGGATCCGCGGCGATCCGCCGCACGACCGCATCGCAGAGGCGCACCGCGCCGACGACGGTGTCGTAGTCGACGTTCTCGGCGGTGTCGGTGGGCCAGTGGTAGTTCGCCGGCGCCTTGTAGCGGTTGATCGACCCGATCATCACCGTCGGATAGCCGCGCTTCAGCGCGAGCAGGCCGTCGGTCGCGTTGCGGAAGCGCAGACCGCGCACGAGCTCGACGCCGGCCTGCGTCGCACAGGCCGAGACGAGGTCCTTGAAGGCGGCGGGGTAGTCGCGCATCCGCAGCATGCCCTCGCCCTCGAGCTCCATCAGGCGGTCCGAGCCCACGGTGTCCAGGCAGACCACGTGCGTGCGCTCGACGGGGAGCAGGGGGAAGTGCCGGGCGGCGAACCCGTGCATGCCCTCCATGAACGACTCCTCCGAGCCGGTCGAGACGAGCAGGACGCGCAGCCCCCGCACCGGCTGCTCGCCCAGCATGCGCGCGAGCCCCACGATCGTGGCCACGCCGCTGAGGTTGTCGTTCCCGCCGGGGACCACGGAGCGCGAGCCGATCTCGGCCATCACGGCGGCCGTGCCCAGCGCCAGCGTCGCGCCCGCGCGGCGCAGCAGCCGCGAGCCGGTCAGCCCGCTGAGCGCGACGAGCAGCGGGCCGCCGAAGACCGGGAACATCACCGGGGGCGTCGTGTCCGAGCGCTCGAGCAGGTGCGGGAAGCGCTCACCGACGAACTCCGGCACCTGCGGGGCGAACAGCAGGCTCCAGTGGGCGGCGTCGTGGTGGGCGACGAAGACGACGATGTGCTCGGCGTCCGGATCGCCGCATTCCGCGACGACGTTCCAGGTCGGCCTGTGCGGCAGCAGCCGGCGAAACCAGAGCCGCCCGCCGGAGATGTCGTCGGCGACGCCGGCGGCGGCCAGCCCGCCGGCGAGCGCGCGCGTCAGGCGCCCCCCGCGCAGCCCGGCCAGGCCGGCGCCCAGCGTCATCAGTCCCAGCGGCCACCAGTAGGTTCCGTGGGCGCGCTCCTCGTCGACGCGCACCGCGCAGCCCTCGGCCTCGAGACGCTCGGCGATCCACTCGGCCGCGCGCCGCTCGCCCTCGGAGGCCGACGGGCGCTCGAACGAGGCGAGGTGGAAGACGGCCTCGCGCGCGACCTCGAGCAGCGCGGCGTCCGTGACGTGCGCGGAGGCGTCGCCCGCGGACTGTCGGGTGGCGGCGATGCGCGCAGCCTACCGGTGCGCGCCGCGCGCCATAGGCTTCAGGCATGCCAGCTCACGATCCGGACTGCCTGTTCTGCAAGATCCTCGACGGTGCGCTGCCGGCGCAGATCGTCGACGAGGACGAGCGCACCGTCGCGTTCATGGACATCAACCCGGCGACGCGCGGCCACGCGCTCGTCATCCCGCGCGACCACGGCGAGGACCTCTACTCGACCGCTCCGCAGGACGTCGCCGCCACCGCCGTCGCCGCCCAGCGCCTGGCGCTGCGGATCCGCGACCGTCTCGGCGCCGAGGGCGTCAACCTGCTCACCGCGTGCCGGCCGGCGGCCTGGCAGACGGTGTTCCACTACCACGTGCACGTGATCCCCCGGTACGCGGACGACCCGCTGCGGCTGCCGTGGATCCCGGGCGCGGGCGACATGGACGAGATCGCCGCGGCCGCCGCGAGGCTGCGTGGCGACGCATGAGCGCCCCGGTCCGCCTGGAGCCGCACGGGGCCCTGATGGTGCTGACGCTCGACGCGCCGCCGCTGAACCTCTTCGACGAGGCGATGATGGACGCGGTGCGCGCTGCGATCGCGACGGTGGCGCGCGAGCAGCCGCGCGGGCTCCTGATCCGCGCCGAGGGCCGCGTCGTCAGCGGCGGCGTCGACGTGCACCTGTTCGACGGGCTCAGTGCCGCGCAGGGCTCGCAGCTGTGGCGCGAGCTGCTCGACCTGATCCACGTCGTCGAGGAGCTGCCGCTGCCGACCGTCTTCGCCGCGCACGCCCTCTGCCTGACCGCCGCGTTCGAGCTGTCGCTCGCGTGCGACCTGCTGCTCGCGGCCGAATCGGCGCGCTTCGGGCTCGTCGAGACCGTCGTCGGTCTGACGCCGGCGATGGGCGGCACGCAACGCATCGCCGAGCGCGCCGGGCCCGCCCGAGCGCGTGAGCTCGTGATGACCGGCGAGCTCTTCGACGCGGCGACGCTCGAGCGCTGGGGGGTCGTCAACCGCGTGCTCCCCGACGCGGGCTTCGACGACGCGGCCCGCAGCTTCGCGCTGCGCCTGGCGGAGGGGCCGACGCGCGCTCATGCGGCGACGAAGGCGATCGTGCGGGCGCAGAAGGAGGGCGGCGCGCGTGCCGCGGACGCGATCGTCCCGCAGGTGGCGGGCGACCTCTTCGCCACGGAGGACCTGCGCAACGCCGTGCGCTCGTTCCTCGCCGACGGCCCGGGCAACGCGACCTACGCGGGGCGCTGAGGATGGCGAGCGCGCAGAACGCGGGCGTCCACCTGCACTTCGACGACGCGGGGGAGGGGCCGCCGCTCCTGCTGATCATGGGCCTGGGCGGCAGCTCGGCCGCCTGGTACCGGCTGCTGCCGCACCTGCGCGGGCACGCCCGCGCGATCACCTTCGACAACCGTGGGACCGGCCAGTCCGACCGCATCCGGGGCCCCCTGGGCGTGACCGACATGGCGGCGGACGCGGTCGCCGTGCTCGATGCCGCGGGGGTCGAGCGCGCCGACGTGCTCGGCGTCTCGATGGGCGGCATGATCGCCCAGCACCTCGCGCTCGATCACCCCGACCGCGTGCGCTCGCTCGTGCTCGGCTGCACCACGGCGAACGCGCGCGCCGGGCTGCCCTCGTGGCGCCTGCTGTCCGCCGCGGCGCTGCGCGACATCGCGCCGGGCCGCGCGTTCGAGCTGCTCGCGCCCGCGCTGTACAGCGCGCACACGCGCGCCGGAGCGCCGGAACGCATCCGCGAGGACTTCGCGATGCGCGCCCGCGAGGCGACGCCCGCCGCGACGCTGATGGGGCAGATGCGGGCGATCTCCGCGCACGACACCCGTGCGCGCCTGGCCGAGCTCGACGGGCTCCGGGTGACGATCGTGCACGGCGAGGAGGATGCGCTGATCGCGCCCGCGCGCGGGCGGGAGCTGGCGCGCCTGATCCCGGGGGCGCGGCTTGTGCCGATCGCGGGCGCCGGCCACGTCATGCTCACCGACGCGGAGGACGCGGTCGTCGGCGCGCTGCTCGAGCACCTCGCGTCGTCGCAGCCGGTGGGCGTCTGAGACGGGAGCGCCGTTGCGTGCCCGAGCCGCGAATGCCGCTGTTCTACGCTTTGTACCAGAAAGCTGTATCTCGTACCGCAACAAATCACGGTCCGAGTGTGTTCAATGGACGTGATGCAACGACGCCTTCTGACGGCGGGCGCAGTCATCTGCGCCCTCGCCGCGATCCCCTCCCTCGCCTCTGCCGACGTCGTCGAGATCGGGAAGCTCGACCCCAACGTCAAGTCCAGCTGCCCCGGTCCGGTGCCCAAGTGCTACGCCTTCGTGCGTGCGACGGGCTACCAGGCGAAGGTCGGCACGACCCGCGGCCTGATGACCGTGCCCGCCGACGGGCGCATCGTCGCCTTCACGGTCGGCCTCGGCAAGCCGGGCCCCAAGCAGATCGACTTCTTCACCAACGGCACGAACAAGTTCGGCGCGCCGTCGGTCCAGATCACGATCCTCGACCCCAAGCGCAAGCTGCGCGCGCGCGCCGTCGCCCAGAGCGAGTCCTTCCCGGTCACGCCCTACTTCGGCACGGTCGTCCAGTTCCCGCTGACGAAGTCCGTCGCGGTCAAGAAGGGCCAGATCGTCGCGATCACCAGCACGACCTGGGCCCCGATCCTCGCGACCGGCCTGGCCACGGACACCTCCTGGCGCGCCAGCCGCGCGAAGGGCTCGTGCTCGGACGTCGCGACCCAGACGGCCCAGATCCAGCCCAACCAGCTGACGCAGTACTACTGCATCTACCCGACCGCCCGCGTGAACTACAGCGCCACGCTGATCACGAACCCGGTCGCGCCGACGACGACACCCACCAAGACGACCCTGAAGCAGACGACGACGACGAAGAAGTAGTCCTCGCCCGCCGGCGCCTGTGACTCAGCAGGCGCCGGGGTTGTCCTGGCAGAACTTCGAGAACGCGCCGGCGCCGGCGTTCTGGTCGGGCGTCGCACCGCCCGGGTTCTGGGTGCTCGTCTGCGTGCCGCCGGTGCCGCCGGTGCCGGGGGGCGTCGTCGTCCCGCCCGTGGGGGCGGCGGTGCCGCCGGTGCTCGGCGTCGTCGTCCCGCTGGTGCCGCTCGAGGCGCCGCCGGTCGTGCCCGTCGACGTGGTGGTCGTCGGCGTCGTGGTGGTGGCCGACGTGCCCGTCCCGCTGCCCGAGCCGGCGAGCGTGTTCGCGTCGACCGGGGGCACGAGGGCCGGCGTGGTCGTCGGCACCTTGTCGTAGGGGCGGCTGTCGCCCCCGCACGCGGACAGCGCAAGGCTGCTCACGAGGGCCAGGGCACAACTCGGGACGACGAGCGCGCAGCGCATCGGTTCCAGAGTAACGGGCACTCAGGACGGCGGCGCCATACGGCGCCCACACGTCGGGCACTCGTTCAGGTCCTTCTGTGCCATCTGCCCGCACCAGTTGCAGAACCGGAGGTTCTCGACCGCCCAGGGCAGCCGCGATGCGGAGGGCGGGAGCGGGAGGACCTTGCCCACGATCTCCAGCTCCTCGCCCGTCTCCTGATCGCGATAGATCACGTCAGGCTGCGCTTCGAGCAGGAACTCCTGCCCGCTGGACGGGTTGCGGAGGCGGTAGAGCTGACCGGACGCCATGCGCGGATCGTACCGGGCGTCGCGGGCGCTCGTCGGCCCGGAGCGCCCGGGCGCCGGTTCTGAGGCAGGCGGGTGGCATCCGATCCGCCCGCCGATGTAGATTGCACCGCTCATGGGCAGGAAGTGCACGTTCAGTCATGTGGCGCGCGCGGCGGGGATCGCTGCGCTCGCAGCCACCGCCGTCGCCGTCTCGGGCTGCACCAACGCGGGCAGCGCCTCGACGTCCGACCCGATCGCCGGCAAGCAGCTGTTCGTCAAGAACTGCGGCTCCTGCCACACGCTGGCGCGCGCCGGCACGAAGGGGAACGTCGGGCCCAACCTCGACGACGCCTTCCGCGTGGCCCGCCAGGAGCGGTGGGGCGACGACTCGATCCGCGGCGTCGTGCTCGGCCAGATCGGCTACCCGGGCAAGGGCGGCGTGATGCCCGCGAACCTCGTGACCGGACAGGACGCCGAGGACGTCGCGGCCTACGTCTCCGCCGTCGTGGCCAAGCCCGGCCAGGACGCCGGCCTGCTCGCCACCGCCGTCAAGGCGGCCGGGACGGGCAAGCCCGCCGTCGAGAAGAACGGCGTGCTCTCGATCGCCGCCGATCCGGGCGGGCAGCTGGCCTACGTCTCCAAGACCGCGACGGCCACCGCCGGCCCGATCTCGATCGAGATGCCCAACCAGTCGGGGATCGACCACAACCTCGCGATCGAGGGCACCTCGATCAAGACGCCGATCATCAAGACCGGCGTTGGCAAGGCCACCGGGACGCTGAAGCCCGGAACGTACACCTACTTCTGCGAAGTCCCCGGGCACCGCCAGGCCGGCATGGTCGGCAAGCTGACGGTCAAGTAGCACCGCCCGCCCTCTGGGTCGTCAGCGACCGGCGTACGCCGGGAGCGGCAGGCGCACCGTGAACAGCCGCCCTGCCGCCACAGCAGCGGTGTAGAGGAACGGGCGCGGAGCCGTGCGCCGATCCTGAATCGGTCGCGACGGGGTGCGGTAGAACGCGTACGGCATGCCCGGCCGCATGGTGTTGCCGAATGTCCATGCGGGGGCCGCATCCTGGTATCCGAAGCTCGTGGTCACCGCGGCACCACTGTCCGAGACTCCGCCCCATTCGTAGCGGCGGCTGTTGAACCAGACCCGGTCGACGGTGAACCCTGCCGGCGGCGCGGCGACCATGCCCCAGAGTGTTCCCTGCCGGAAGCGCCACGTGCCGCCGTTGAGCAGGATCTCCGCCGTTCCCCCGCCGCCGCCGACATTCGAGGTTCGGGAGGGGATGACGCTGACGCGACGACCGACGGTCAGCGTGACGCGGACGGCGTCGGTGCGCTTCGCCGGACGCGGCACGACGAATGTCCGCGTGGCGCTGAGCGCCTGCGGCCCGACCTTCAGCACCGCGCTCGCGCGCGGCACGCACGAGGGACTGGTGAGCGAGCCGCCGGTGCACGGACCCACGCCGATCAGGAGCGGTTGCGAGCCGGCGAGGCTCGTCGCCGTGACCCGGACCGTGACGCGCATGCGCGTTCCCTGCGTGCGCGTCGCAACCTGGAAGCGCGCGACGCGCACGTGCTGCCTGGTTCCGGTGATGACGATGGTTCGCGCGAAGGTCCGGGGCAGACCCATCGCGCCGGCGGCCGCGGGCAGCGCGGCCGAGGCCAGAATCGCCGGAACGGCGGCGAGGACGACAGCACATCGCATGGTGCTCATACCGGTGGAACACCGCACGCGGGCCGACGTTGCCCGTAGTACGCCGCAGATCAGCTCCTCCTCGCCCCGATCGACCTCAGCGGTGCTTGGCTGCGCAGGGCCGCACAGGGCTATCCAGGGCGTGCCGGGCGCCTACAGCGCCCGCGCGAGCAGCACGGCGACCACGATCACCGCGCAGACCGCCGCGACCCACAGCAGGAACCGGAAGGCCTCCGGCTCGGAGCGGAACGGATTGAGCACGACGCGGGGGCGATCAGAGGATGTAGATCGTCGTGAAGACGATGATCCACATCGCGTCGACGAAGTGCCAGTAGATCCCCGGCACCTCGAGGCCCTTGTGGTGGTCGGGCCCGACCCTGCCCTTGAAGATCCGCACCGCGGACATGAGCAGCAGCAGCAGGCCGATGACGACATGCGCCCCGTGCAGGCCGGTGAGGCCGAAGAAGATCGATGCCGACGCGTTCGTCGTCGGCTTGAAGCCCAGGCTCAGGTACTCGTTGATCTGGACGAACAGGAACGTCGCGCCGAGCAGGAACGTCGTGACGATCCCGACGCGCATCGCGTAGGTGTTGCCGCGCTTGGCCGAGACGTCGGTCCAGTGCATCGTCAGCGACGAGGACAGCAGGATCACGGCGTTCGTCGCAGCGACCTCGACCGGGAGGCTGCCGTGCGGCGGCCAGTCGGACTTCGCGACGACGCGGATGAAGAAGTAGGCCGCGAAGAACGCCCCGAAGAGCATGAGCTCGGAGATGATGAACAGCAGGATCCCGAGCACCTCGGGCTCGACCTTCGAGCTGCGGTTCGCGGCGGGCGGCCCGTGGTGATGATCGTCGTGGGCGACGGCTGCGGGGATCGCGGCGGCTTCCATGGCGGCTCTCCTGCTCAGGCGGTGGCCTGAGCGTCCTCGGGCTGGGTGATGTGCTTGACCGGCTTCTGCGAGCTCTTGCGGGCCCGCTCGATCAGGTCGGCCCGCAGCCAGCCCGAGCGGGTCTCCGAGTACGTCGAGATCACGATGTCGTCGACGTCGAAGAGCTCGAGCGCGTTCATGGTGGCCGTGTACGGATCGGGGTCGCCGGTCATGCCCGCGGCCTGCAGGTCGGCCGCGCGGGCGCGGTCGATGACCTGGGCGAGCCGCGCCTGGGCGCGCTTGACGGCCATGCCCTCGCCGCCCTCGAGCGGCACGACGAAGATGAACAGGCGCTCGCGGCCCGACGGCTCGGCCTCGGCCATCGACTTCAGCTCGCCGATCAGCACGTCGCTGTTCGTCGTGCGGTTGGCGACGACGAGCGTGATGTCGAAGGGCGAGCCCTCCGCCAGGTCCGTCACGATGTGCTCGACCGGCACCTGGACCGCCTCGGTGATGCGCTCGACGAAGTGCCGGCGCAGCCAGCCCGAGGTCGACTCGGGGAACGTCGAGACGATGATGTGGTCCGGGTGGTGCTCGGCGACCGCGTCCATCGTGGCGGAGTAGGGGTCGGGGTCGCCGACCTCGCCGATGCAGTCGATGCCGCGCTCGCGCAGCACGCCGCGCGCGAGGTCGACGCGGACCTGCGCGGCCTCGTAGACCGTGTCGGCGTAGATGACGTTGCCGCGGCTGGGGTTCTTGCGCGGGACGCACAGCACGACGCGCACGGGCCCCTTGGCGGCCTCCTCCTGCGCGCGCTCCAGGAGCCGCGCTCCGGCGAGCGTCTCGTTGGCGACGACGAGGATGGTGCGCATCGGGCTCAGTGCTCCGTGGCGGGCGTCGGCGACGCGTCAACGCCGGCTGGGACGGGGGAGGGCACCTCGGCGCCCTTGAACACCGCATGGACCGCGCCCGGCACGCCGTACTCGTACGGCCCGCCGACGACCGACGGGATCGCGTCGAAGTTGAAGATCGGCGGCGGCGAGGAGACCTGCCACTCGATCGTCAGCGACCGCCAGGGGTTCGCGACGGCGCGCGTGCCCGCGCGCCAGGAGACGATCATGTTGTAGAGGAAGATCAGCGACGAGAGCCCGAGCACGAACGACGACAGCGAGATGATCAGGTTCCAGGTCGCGAACTGCTGCGCGTAGTCGTACACGCGGCGGGGCATGCCCTGCACGCCGATCAGGTGCATCGGGGCGAACGTCAGGTTGAAGAAGACGAACGTCAGCCAGAAGTGCAGCTTGCCCAGGCGCTCGTTGTACATGCGCCCGGTCATCTTCGGGAACCAGAAGTAGATCCCGGCGAAGATCGTGAACATCGAGCCGCCGAACAGCACGTAGTGGATGTGGGCGACGATGAAGTACGTGTCGCTGACGTGGATGTCGAGCGGCACCATCGCGAGCATCACGCCGGAGATCCCGCCGAGCGTGAACATCGTGATGAAGCCGACCGCCCACAGCATCGGCGTGTCCATCTTCAGCACGCCGCGCCAGAGCGTCGCCACCCAGGAGAAGATCTTGATGCCCGTCGGGATCGCGATGATCGCCGTCGTGATCATCATCGGGATGCGGATCCAGTTCTGCATGCCCGAGACGAACATGTGGTGCGCCCACACGGTGAAGCCGAGCACCACGATCGCCAGCAGCGAGAAGGCCATCATGCGGTAGCCGAAGATCGGCTTGCGCGCCCGCGTCGCGAGCACCTCGCTGATGATCCCGAAGCCCGGCAGCATCATGATGTAGACCGCCGGGTGCGAGTAGAACCAGAAGATGTGCTGGTACATCAGCACGTCGCCGCCGCCGGCCGGGTTGAAGAAGTTGAAGCCCAGCGCGCGGTCGAGCAGCACCATGAACTGCGAGGCGGCGATGAACGGCGTCGCGATGACCACGAGCAGCGAGGTCGAGAAGTTCGCCCAGACGAGCAGCGGCATGCGGAAGAACGTCATGCCGGGCGCGCGCATCGTGATGATCGTGACCAGGAAGTTCAGCGCGGTCGCGATCGACGACGCGCCGGCGAACTGCACCGCCACGGTGAAGAACGTGGCGCCCAGCGGCTGGTGCACCGAGAGCGGGGCGTAGGCCGTCCAGCCGGCCGCGAACGAGCCGCCCGGCGCCAGGAACGACAGCAGCATGATGATGCCGGCCAGCGGCAGCATCCAGAAGGACAGCGCGTTGAGCCGCGGGAACGCCATGTCCGGCGCCCCGATCATCAGCGGCAGCACGTAGTTCGCGATCCCCGCGAACACCGGGATGACGAACAGGAAGATCAGCAGCGTCGCGTGGATCGAGAACAGGCCGTTGTAGGTGTTCGCGTCGACGAACTGGCGGCCCGGCTGGGCGAGCTCGGCGCGGACGAGCATCGCCATGAGCCCGCCGACGAACATGAAGAAGAACGAGACGCAGATGTACTGGATCCCGATCACCTTGTGATCGGTGTTGACCTTGAAGTAGTCGCGCCAGCTGTGCGCGCCGTGGTCGGCGTGGTCGTCGACGACCTTGCGGCCGCGCGCCCAGCGCCACCAGTAGTCGAAGCAGCCGATGCCTGCGAGGAAGAAGAGCGGCGTCATCAGCAGCGCGATCGTCACCCACGACTGCCACGCGTACACGGGGTCCAGGTTGAAGATCGCCCGCAGGCCTGCGCTCAGCCCGAGCGCGAAGGCGACGCCGAGGACCGTGTAGAGGAGGGCTCTGTACCACCCTGGGCTGGTGAGCTTCGCGGCCATGCGACTACCTCCGGTGCACGCTCTTGTAGATGTATGCGACGAGCGCGTCGAGCTGCTGCGTGTTCAGCGTCTTCCCGTAGTTGACCGGCATGACGCCCTTGGCGTACCCGGGCACGACCTCCGTGTTCGGGTTGACGATCGAGTCCTTGATCGCCGACGCGGGATCGTGCGCCAGCGCCTTGTCGAGGTTCGGCCCCGTGGCCGAGCTCGTCGCCGCCGCCTTCATCGTGTGGCACGTGCCGCAGGCGATCGTGCCGGTCGACGGGTTGCCCGCGACGAAGAGCTGCTTGCCGAGCGTGGCGACCGACGCCGAGCCGTTGCTTGCGGCGCCGACGGCGGCGGCGCCGACCGGCGTCGTGACCTTCTGCACCCAGGCCGCGTACTTGGCGGCCGGGAGCACGTGGACGTTGGCGCGCATGAAGGCGTGCCCGAGCCCGCAGAGCTCGGCGCAGACGACCTGGTAGTTGCCGACCCTGCTGGGCGTCAGCGAGTAGCCGGTGGTGATGCCCGGGACGGCGTCCACCTTCAGGCGCCACTCGGGCACCCAGAAGTCGTGGATCACGTCGAGCGAGCGGACCTTGAAGTTGATCGGCTCGCCGACCGGCACGTAGAGCTCGTTCGTCTGGATCTTCTTGCCGTTCTCGACGGTCGAGAAGGTCCAGGCGAACTGCTGGCCGGTGACGTTGATGATGCGCGTGCCCTTGGCCGGCGCGCTCTGGATGTCGAGCAGGAGGATCGTCGCGTAGGCGCAGAGCCCGGCGATGATGATCGTCGGGATCGTGGTCCAGACGACCTCGAGCTTCGTGTTGCCGTGGATCGGCGGGCCGTCGAGCAGCTCCTCGCCGGGGCGCTGGCGCCAGCGCCAGATGCTGAAGAGGACCATCGTCGTGACACCCACGAAGATCGGCACGGAGACGATGATCAGCACGTCCCAGAACGTGTCGATCTTGTGCGCGATCGTGGACCCCGCCACGGGGAACCAGCGGATCGAAAGCCCGAGGGCGATGCCGATCGCGGAGGCCACCAGGCCGATCGCGATCAGGGTCGCCCACATCCGGCCCGTGACCGAGCCCCGTCGTGTGTCCTCTCCCATCGCGGCGGCACATTACACGTGGGCGGAGACACGGCGCAATCAGCCTCCGGAGCCCGGCGCGCGGGCCATCTCGCTGCGCGGCGCGGGCGCGCCGGCGGCGGGTCTCAGGCGGCCTGGTAGGCCGGCGCCGCGATGGCGCCGCGCGCGGCCGCGAAGCGCGCCTGGCTGCGGTACATCGACGGCGCCAGGCCGTGGCGGCGGCGGAACGCCTTGGCGAACTGCGCCGGCTGGCGGTAGCCCACGCGGTGGGCGACCTCGCGGACGGTGACGTCGCGATGCGCCAGCAGCTCGGCAGCGTGGTCCATCCGCACGGCGGTCAGATGCTCGCGGAACGTCGTCCCGCCGATCTCGGCGAAGGCACGCTGGAGCTGGCGCCGCGAGGAAGCCACGCGGCGCGCGATGTCGTCGAGCGCGAGGTCGTGCGCGAACTCGGCGCCGACGATCGCGGTCGCGTCCTCGTAGAGGCTCGTTCTCAGTTGGACGGTCGCGTCACGCTGCATCGTGCAGGGGATACGTGGACGCGCGAGGCTGCGGATGAATCGGCCGCGCTGTGGCCCGAACGTGGCGCGTTGAAGCTCTGCCGCCGCGGTGGACAGACGCAGCCGCGTAAGCTAGTTTGCACCATTCGTCACAAACAATGCGGGAGCGGAGATGCAGGTTCGCGATGGGATGAGCCGGGTGGTCCTCGAGGTCGGCCCGGGGCACACGCTGCGCGACGCGGCACGGCTGATGGCCGAGCGCGGCGTCGGCGCCGCCGTCGTCATGGATCCGGACATGCCGGGGCCGGGCATCATCACCGAGCGCGACCTGACCAGGTCGCTCGGCGCCGGCGAGGACCCCGATGCCGAGCACGTCGCCGACCACATGGCGTCGGACATCGTCTACGCCGCGCCGACCTGGTCGCTGGAGGAGGCGGCGGTGACGATGGTGCGCCGCGGCTTCCGCCACCTGCTCGTCGTCGACGGCGGCGAGATGGCGGGCGTGCTGTCGATGCGCGACGTCGTGCGCTGCTGGACCGACGACGGATCGAGCTGCGAGCTGCCCGCCGCCGTGGCCGGGCCTGCGCACGTCGAGTCACGGCGCGGCCTGCGGGTCTGAGCGGTCCTGCGGGCGCCCGCCGGCGCTAACGCGTCAGTGCTCGACGGGGAGGCCGCGGATGTCGCGACGCGTGTCGCGGATCCAGCGGACGGTGCAGACCAGCAGCAGCACGACACCCGCGACCGACAGGTACCACTTGCCGGTCAGCCCGAGCAGCAGCAGGATCATCGCGAAGGCGATCAGCGCCGGCAGGACGCTCGGGCCGGGGAGGTGGATCTCCTCGCCGACGGGCGGCGTGGTGTCGTCGAGCCCGCTCATGAGATGTAGAGGGCCGCGGCGACGAAGGAGATGCCGAACATGAAGAACCCGATGGCGGTGATGATCAGGCCGGAGCGGATGTTCTTCTTGGCGAGGTTGCGGTCCATGGTCCCAGCGTGGTCGCGGATCAGAACAGGTGGACGTCCGCCACCATAGCGGCGAACAGCGCCGCCAGGTAGCCGAGCGAGAAGAGGTAGACGTGCAGCGCGGCGCGCCGGTCCTTGCGGCGGCGCAGCTGGACGGCGAGCGCGATGAAGGGGATCCCCAGGGCGAGCGAGGCGACGAGGTACAGGCCGCCCAGCCCGCCGGCGCAGAACGGCAGCTGTGAGACGGCGTACAGGAGGATCGTGTAGAGCAGGATCTGCCTGCGCGTCTCGTCCTCGCCGCGCACGACCGGCAGCATCGGGATGCCGACCTTCGCGTACTCGTCCTTCATCAGCAGGCTGAGCGCCCAGAAGTGGGGCGGCGTCCAGAAGAAGACGATCGCGAACAGGTACAGCGCCAGGCCGCTGAGGCTGCCGGTGACGGCCGCCCAGCCCACGAGCGGCGGGACCGCTCCGGCCGCGCCGCCCCAGACGATGTTCTGCCAGGTGTGGCGCTTGAGCAGCATCGTGTAGCCGACGGCGTACCCCAGGAAGCCGGCGAACGAGAGCGCCGCGGCGAGCGGGTTGACGAGCACGGTCAGCCAGACCAGCGAGATCGCGCCCAGCACGAGGCCGAACGTCAGCGCCGCGCGGGGCGAGACCCGGCCCGAGGCGACCGGGCGATTGGCGGTGCGGCCCATCCGCGCGTCGATGTCGCGGTCGTACCAGTGGTTGATCGCGCCCGAGCCGCCGGCGGAGAGGTACCCGCCGATGACGGTCGCCAGCACGAGCACCGCTGACGGCGTGCCCGCGATGAACATCGCGCAGACCGTCGTGAACAGCAGGAGGCTCTGGACCTTGGGCTTGGTCAGCGCGACGTAGTCCGCCACGACCTGACGCGCGCCGGCGTACGCGGTCTCCTGGACCGTCGTGACGCGTGAGGCTTCCATCGCGGCTCCCAGCCCCCGGCCGTCTAGGAGTCCGCGCGCGCGGACGATCCGGCGAGCTCGCGGCTCTGGCGCGCGATCTGCCGGCGGATGTCCTTCATCGGCTCGACCGAGCGCACACGCGGGACGGTGTCGAAGTTGTTGACCGGCGGAGGCGAGGTGGTGAACCACTCCAGCGTGTTGGCCTGCCACGGATCCGGGCCGGCGACCGCGCCGTTGCGGACGCTGCGCAGCACGTTGACGAGCGTCACGAAGATGCCGAGCGCGAGGATGAACGAGCCGACCGTCGAGATCTCGTTGTAGAGCTGCAGGTGTCCGACGTCGGCGTACTCGTAGACGCGCCGCGGCATGCCGCTGAGGCCCATCGAGTGCTGCACGAGGAACGTGGTCCAGAACCCGACGAGCATCAGCCAGAAGCTCGTCTTGCCCATGCCCTCGCTGAGCATCCGGCCGCTGAACTTCGGGAACCAGTAGTAGATCCCGGCGAAGATCGGGAAGACCGCGCCGCCGATGATCGTGTAGTGGAAGTGCGCGACGACGAAGTAGGTGTCCTGCAGCTGCCAGTCGACGGGGAAGACGGCCAGGAAGATGCCGGTCACGCCGCCGAGCAGGAAGGTGCCCAGGAAGCCGCAGGCGAACAGCATCGGCACGCGGAACTCGATCGTCCCGCGCCACATCGTCGCGATCCAGTTGAAGATCTTGACGCCGGTCGGGATCGCGACCAGGAAGGTCATGAGCGAGAAGAACACGAGCACGGCGTAGGGCAGCGGCGTCGTGAACATGTGGTGGGCCCAGACGAGCGAGCCGATGAACGCGATGCCCAGCGTCGCGGCGGCGATCGCCTTGTAGCCGAAGATCGGCTTGCGCGAGAACACCGGCAGGATCTCCGAGATGATCCCGAAGCCCGGCAGCACGAGGATGTAGACCTCGGGATGTCCGAAGAACCAGAACAGGTGCTGCCACAGCAGCGGTGAGCCGCCGTTCGTCGGGTCGTAGAAGTGCGTCCCGAAGTGGCGGTCGGTGAGCAGCAGCGTCACGGCGGCGGCGACGACCGGGATGCTGATGATCAGCAGGATGGCCTGCGTCAGCATCGTCCAGACGAACAGCGGCATCCGGCCCCAGCCCATGCCCGGCGCGCGCATGTTCGCGATCGTCACGAAGAAGTTCAGCGCGCCCAGGAACGAGGCGATGCCCGTCAGGTGGACGAGGTAGATGAACGCGTCGACGCCGCCGGTCGGCGAGTACGTCGTCTCCGAGAGCGGGGCGTAGCAGGTCCAGCCGCACTCGGGCGGGCTGAAGAGGACCGAACCGTAGAAGACCAGGCCGCCGGCGATGAACAGCCAGAAGGAGAGCGCGTTGAGGCGCGGGAAGGCCATGTCCCGCGCGCCGATCATCAGCGGGATCAGGTAGTTGCCGATGCCGGCGATCATCGGCATGAGGAACAGGAAGACCATCGTCGTCCCGTGCATCGTGAAGAGCGCGTTGTACGTCTGGGGTGAGATCAGCGTGTTGTCCGCCTGGGAGAGCTGCAGGCGGATCAGCAGGGCCTCGACGCCGCCGACGATCAGGAAGATCCACGAGGCGACCATGTACATCAGGCCGATGCGCTTGTGGTCGGTGGTCGTCAGCCAGGAGATCCAGCCGCTGCCGGGACGCTCGACGCCGTGCGCGACGATCTCGGGAACGGCGCTGACGGCCGGGGCGGGTGCGGTCTGCGTGGTGGCCATCTGACTACTTCCCGTTCACGCTGGTGTCGATGTACGTCACCAGGTCGGCGATCTGGTTCTTCGTGAGCGTCTTGCCGTACGTGTTGGGCATGATGTGGTCCGCGTAGCCCTTGGCGATGTTCTTGCTCGGGTTGACGATCGAGCTGAGGACGAAGGACGAGGGCTTGCCCTTGAGCACGTTGTCGAGGTTCGGGCCCGTCTGCCCGGCCGTGCCGGCGGCGCTGAGGGTGTGGCAGGCGCCGCAGGCGAGCGCGCCGGTCGCCGGGTTGCCCGCGACGAAGAGGGTCTTGCCGGCGGCCGCTGCGGCGGCGGCGGGGGCGATCGTCGTGCTCGTGCCCGCGTTGGCGGCCGCGTTCTGCACCTTCGCCCTGGCGGCGAGCCTCGCGGCCTGGGCGTTCAGCGCGGTCCGCTGGACGGCCGCGAGCTTGTCGGCCGCGATGATGTTCTGCTTCTGGTTGGCGTACCAGGCCTCGAACTGCGTCGGCGTGACCGCCCGCACCTGCGCGGTCATGTTCGCGTGGTTGCGGCCGCACAGCTCGGCGCACTGGCCCCTGTAGAGGCCGGGCTTGGAGATCTTGAACCAGGTGTAGTTCGTGTAGCCCGGGATCGCGTCGAACTTCCCGCCGAGCTTGGGGATCCACCAGGAGTGCGCGACGTCCTGCGAGCGGATCGACAGCGTCACCGTCGTGTTGATCGGGACGACCATCTCCTGGTAGGCGAAGACGTTGTTCAGGTTGATCTTGTCGTTGTCGGCGTACGTGTAGCGCCAGACGTACTGCTGGCCGTTGACGTCGATCGCGAGCGACTTGCCGTTCGGCGGCAGGTTCTGCGAGGCGCCCTGGGCGATGAACGAGCCGTTCGAGGTGACCGGGAGGCCCGTGGCGCCGGAGTTCGGCGGGTTCTCGATCGTCGGCAGCTTGATGAAGGTGACGACGGCGATCACCACGAGCAGGGCGGCGGCGCCCAGCGTCCAGCCGATCTCCAGGCGCGTGTTGCCGTGGATCTGGGCGGGGACGGCGCCCTTGCGGGCCCGATACCGGTAGATCGTGACCAGGAACAGGCCGCCGACGCCGAAGAAGACGATGCAGCCGAGCCCGAAGATGATCAGGTACAGCTGGCGGATCGCGTCGGCGTTCGGCGAGCCGCCGCCCTCCGGCGCGATCACGCCCGCGAAGGCGCTGGTGGCCGGCAGCAGGACGGCCGCGGCGGTGAGGAGGCCCAGCGCAATGGCGCTGCGGGCACGGAGAGGACGAACGTGAACTCGCAAGGCGGCGGGGATCCTATCGGGGAACCGGCGGGAAGGGTGCTCCGCTAGCGCCCAGTGAACGAGGCTTGGCGCTTCTGCGCGAATGCGAGCACGCCCTCCATGAAATCGGCGGTGCCCGCCATCTCCTGCTGGAGCGCCGCTTCGAGCTCGAGCTGCTCGTCGAGCCTGTCGTAGGCCCAGGCGTTGACCTGGCGCTTGGTTCCGGCGTAGGAGCTCGTCGGCCCGGCGGCGAGCCGCGCGACGATCGCCTCGACCTCGGCCTCGAAGGACTCGGCCTCGAAGACGCCGTTGATGAGCCCCCACTCGGCGGCCTTGTCTGCGGGAAGCCGCTCGCCGAGCATCGCGAGCTCCGTCGCGCGGGCGATCCCGATACGGGCCGGGACGAAGGCCGACGAGCCGCCGTCGGGCACGAGCCCGATGTTCACGAAGGCGAGCAGGAAGTAGGCCGAGGGGCTCGCGTAGACGAGGTCGGCGGTCAGCGCGAGCGACATGCCGACGCCGACGCTCGGCCCGTTGACGGCGCTGACGACGGGCTTGGGCAGCCGGCGCAGGCCCGTGAGCACCGGGTGGTAGCGCTCGCGCAGGGAGCGCTGGAGGTCCGGCCGGCCGTCCGGCGTCAGCTCGCGCGACTGCATGTCCGTCAGGTCGGCGCCCGAGCAGAAGGCCCGCCCGGCGCCCGTCACGAGCACCGCGCGGATCCCGTCGTCGTCGCGCACGGTCTCGTAGGCGGCCATGAGATCCGTGCTGAGCTGCCGGTTCCACGCGTTCAGCAGCTCGGGGCGGTTGAGCTCGATCTTGGCGGCGCCGCCGGCGCGCCAGAGGTTGACGGTCTCATGCTGTGTGTCGAGCTCGAACGCGGTCATGCCCGGATCCTATGCTTGGGGCATGGCTCATGACCGTCCGGTGATCGGCATCTGCGGCGGGCTCGAGCAGGCGCGCTGGGGCGTCTGGGACTCGCCGTCGGTCCTGACGCCGCTGGCGTACGTGCAGGCGGTGCAGGACGCGGGCGGGATCGCGCTGATCATCCCGCCCGATCCCGCGTTCGGCGAGGTCCCCGAGCAGGTGCTCGCACTGATCGACGGGCTGATCCTCGCCGGCGGCTCCGACGTCGACCCCGCGATCTACGGCGCGACGCCGCATCCGGCGACCAGCGGCGTCGCTCCGGCACGCGACGCGGCGGAGGTCGCGCTGGCGCAGGCGGCGATCGAGCAGGACCTGCCGCTGCTCGGCATCTGCCGCGGGATGCAGGTGCTCAACGTGGCCCGCGGCGGGACGCTGATCCAGCACCTGCCGGAGGTCCACGGACACGATGGACACCGCCCGAACCCCGGATCCTTCGAGGGCTCCGAGCACGACGTGCGGCTGCAGGACGGCTCGCTGGCCGCGCGCGCGAACGGCGGCGAGCACGAGAGCACCAAGCAGCACCACCACCAGGCGGTCGACGACGTCGGCGAGGGCTTCCTCGTCACCGGCTGGTCGGCGCTCGACGAGCTGCCCGAGGCGATCGAGCTGCCCGGCCGCCGGTTCGTGCTCGGCGTCCAGTGGCACCCGGAGGTCGACCCGGACAGCACGCTGATCGCCGCGTTCGTGGCGGAGTGCGCGGCGGCGCGGGCTGGACGGACGGCCTAGTGGACCCATCCGCAAGTCCGGCGGGTTCCCGGCGGCGCATCGGCCGGATAACCCACGGGACTTCCGGACAGATCCACTAGCGTCGATCTACGCGGCCGCCAGCTCCCGCCGCAGCCCCGACCGTGCGCGGCAGACGAGCGTCTTCGACGCATTCGCCGACACGCCGAGCCGGTCGCCGATCGCCTCGTGTGAGGCGCCGTCGAAGGCATGCATGACCAGCGCGTCGCGCTGGCGGTGCGGGAGGGCGTTGAGGCCGACGGCCAGCCCGTCGAGCTCGGCGTGGCGCTCGGCCAGCTCCTCGGGCCCGCCGGCCGGGTCGGCGAGGAACGGGGCGACGAGGTCGAGGCCGACCTGCGGGCGGCTGCGGCGCAGCGTGTCGAGCGCGCGGTTGCGCACGATCGTGTGCAGCCAG
>Ga0208851_1000391_pt1 | contig 19786 bp, 18 predicted proteins | sample NGESurshal092012_FD_184481 | JGI IMG/M metagenome (GOLD analysis project Ga0208851, IMG submission 184481) | Arctic peat soil microbial communities from Barrow, Alaska - NGEE Surface sample 415-2 shallow-092012 (SPAdes) | ecosystem: Environmental > Terrestrial > Soil > Wetlands > Peat ... | reverse complement strand
GCCGCATAGCAAGAAACAGTTTCGCGACAAGGTAGTGACCGGTAGGCGATCGGGAGTCGCTTATATTTCGACATCGAGTGACGAAGCCGGGGCCGGCATTGTGAATGTCCATCAGGATGGAGGCAGTAGGGGTCAACCACGCACATCGCCGGCCGCTCGTGCACCGAGAACAGTCATTTCAACCACTACCACCTCGGATGATCCTACAATTCTTGCGGCAAGAAGAGAGATGCAGCAATGGCGGTCGCTGGCCCTCGAGCCGTCTGCCATGAGATCACCGGACTCCGCATCTGAGTCCTCAAGAATTGCCCCAAATGGAGCGCATCTCGCTGCTGCACTTTACCGACTGGCGGCTGCTGAAGGCGATGGAATCTATCAGATCGTTGCGTCGGAGGCGGCAGCCCTGACTATTGGCAACCCCTACGTCCGTTCGGCGGGATGGGCGCATCTGCACGACCGTTCGACTCGCGCCAATGATTGGTTCTTGGAGAGCGAAGACGGCGGGCTACTCAGTGGCAAAGGCCGCCATTGTTGATTACCTTCGTCAGCCTCCGGGAGTGCAGATTGAGCTCGACTACCCAGATCGAGCGGTTCAGGTTTGACCATTCGCTCTGTCAACTTCGTTCTGTTGCGCGAAGGCCCTTCAGACGATGGACTTGTCCCGCACCTCAGGGATTTAGTCGTTCGAGCTGGTGCCGATGAGGCAACTGGCGGGATCCGCGACTTTGTTGGCTCGACGTGAAGGAAACTCGAACTCGTCTCGAGCGAGGTGGCTTACCTAGACATCCTATTTGTGCACCGAGATGCGGATGGGCCTTCAGCGCAGCAGAGATTGGATGAGATAACATCGGCAACCCTGGCAGCGAAGATTGAGTTGACCGTAATTCCGGTGGTTCCCGTACAAGAGTTGGAGGCTTGGCTGCTCGCGGATCCCGCGGCGATTCGTGCTGTCGTTGGCAAGCAAAATGTCGCCGCGCCCGTTCCTGTTCCACCGCTGGGCTCGAATAGAGTCGACGAGGAATCCCAAGGAGATGCTCGAGCGGGCACTTCTCGCCGTAGGTGACACCACTGGCCGTCGACGAGCAAGAGAATCAAGATTGTTCAGCACACGCCGGCGCATTCTGCTGGAGAGGCTGGACATTGATGGCCCGGTTAGGCAGCTTCCTTCGTGGCAACGCCTAGAATCGGACATACAAATGGCGGTTCAAGTGCTTCAAGGCTCCGGCGTGATTGATGGTCAGCAGTCGTGATCGGAAGTGAGTCTTGACACCCCGATGGTTCCACCGCTGCCCGACTGGAGGTCACAGGACCCCAGGACCCAGCGTTTGACTATCCATTCCTCCCGGCATAGGGCTGTTCGGAATTAGCAGGGCCACCGAGGCTGCCAAGGGCCAGGCCATAAGGTCTTGCTGGTGTGGTTATAACCTATACAACTGCGTGAATCGACGACGCAGTCGCCTGGTCTGCCGACAGCCGATGTCGATTGGGAGTCACCACGCGGAGAGGCGATTGAGGCTCTTGTGTCGGCTGGCGCCGATCGCCCTCGGCCATGCCGTGATGATCGTTTACACCCCCGCTGGCCTGGGCTGCCACTGTTCCGGCCCGGAACGTGATTCCATCGTGGAGTGAGCACCCGCGTCACGACCGCCGCCGAGGTCGATGCCGACCCGGCAGCGCCGTCGCGCGCCGGTGGGCCGTCCGCGCAGGCCCCACCGTCCGCGCAGGCCCCACCGAACGCGCAGGCCCCACCGAACGCGCAGGTGCCACCGAACGGCGGTGGGGTGATCCGGGCAGAGGCTGTCATCGACACCGACGCCATCGCCGCCAATACCGCCGAACTGCTCCGGATCCTGTGCCTGCGCCGGCCCGACGCCGCCCTGATGGCCGTGGTCAAGGCCGACGGCTACGGCCACGGCGCCGTCGAATCCGCTCGCGCTGCCCTGCGCGGCGGTGCTGCGTCCCTGGGCCTGGCCACCCCGACCGAGGCCCTGGAGCTGCGCACCGCGGGCATTCGCGCGCCCGTGCTGGCCTGGCTGTGGCCGGCCGGCGAGGACATCCGGCCCGCCCTGCGGGCCGGCGTCGACCTGGGCATCTCGAGCCTGGCGCACCTGGACGCCGTCCTCGCCGCCGATCCGACCGGCCGGCCGCGGGTCCATCTCAAGGTCGACACCGGGCTGGGTCGCAACGGGGTCGGCCCGGCCGACCTGGACGCCCTGCTGGCCGCCGTCGTCGCCGCAGCGGACGCCGGTCGGGTCCGGGTCGTCGGGCTGATGAGCCACCTGGCCAGCGCCGACATACCCGGCGACCCTTCCGTCGCGGAGCAGACCGCCGCGTTCGGTGCCGTGCTGGACAGGGCGCACGCCGCGGGGCTCCCGGCGACAACCAGGCACCTGGCCAACACCCCGGCCGTGCTGGACCACCCGGCGACCCACTTCGACCTAGTCCGCTGCGGCATCGGGATCTACGGCCTCAACCCGGTCGCGACCCTGGCGGCGCTCCGGCCGGCGATGACACTGCGCGGCACCGTTGCACTGACCAAACGGGTGCCGGCCGGGTACGGGGTCTCCTACGGACTGACCTACCGCACCAGCCGGGAGACCACGCTTGCGCTGGTGCCGCTGGGCTACGCCGACGGCATCCCGCGGGCGGCGAGTTCGGTGGGTGAGGTCTGGCTGGGCGGCCGGCGCCGCCGGATCGCCGGCCGGGTGGCGATGGACCAGGTCGTCATCGACTGCGGTGACGATCCGGTGCAGGCGGGCGCCGAGGTGGTCATCTTCGGCCCCGGCGACCAGGGCGAACCGACCGCGCAGGAATGGGCGCAGGCCTGCGGCACGATCGGCTACGAGATAGTCACCCGGATCGGTCCGCGTGTGCCGCGCCGGTATGTGGGTAGAGATCCCGAGCGGGACCGCCCGCCGATGAAGGCACGACCAACCACAGACGCAGGACGTGACGTTCGATGAGCACCGTCGGCAGGATCCTCGGCGCGGCCGGTATCGCCACCGGACTGGTGGGCGCGGCCGCGCTGGGCGGTGTGACCGCACAGCGGATGGCGGTCCGTCGGTACCAATCCGTGCAGTCCGAGTTGTTCACCGATCCCCATAGGGACGCCGCGTACGGCTCGCTCGCCCCGGACCGGACGTACTCGGTGGACGCCGAGGACGGCGTGGCGCTGCACGTCGAAGAAGTCGGCCCGGTCACCGCGCCGATCACCGTGATCTTCTCTCACGGCTGGACGCTACGCTCCGGCTCCTGGCACTATCAGCGGCTCGGGCTGGCCGGTCCCGGGTTCGGGGAGGCGCCCGACGAGCACCCGGGCTCCGCCGGCCCGAAACTGCCCGCCGCTCGCCTGGTGTTCTACGACCAGCGGTCGCACGGAAAATCCACCCGGGCCCCGGAGGGTCACTCCACGATGGACTACCTGGCCTCCGACCTGGAGCAGATGATCGCCACCTCCGCGCCCGTCGGACCGGTGGTGCTGATCGGTCACTCGATGGGCGGGATGGCGATTCTCACCCTCGCCGCCCGGCACCCCGAACTGTTCGCCGAACGCATCGCCGGGATCGGGCTGATCTGCACCGGGGCCACCTACCTCAAACCGTCGGACCTCAACAACCTGATGCTGACCGGCGGGAACCCGCTGGTGCGGGCGATCACCAACGTCGCGGTCCGGTACCCGGCGATCTTCGAACGCGGCCGGGCCAGCAGTCGGGACGCGGTGTGGCTGCTCACCCGAAGCCTGGGCTTCGCCCACCGGGACGTCCCGGGGGCGATGGTCGACTACCTGGACGAGATGATCTCCGGCACCCCGGTCGAGGTGATCGCCGAGTTCACCCCGGCCCTGTTCGCGCACGACCAGACGGCCGCGGTACCAGCGCTGGCCGGCATCCCGACGGCCATCATCTGCGGCGACAAGGACCGGCTCACGCCGTTGGACCGCTCGCAGGCCATCGCCGACGTGCTGCCGGACGCGGAGTTCGTCGTCGCGGTCGGCTCCGGTCACATGGCGATGATGGAGGATCCGACGCTGACCAACGATGCGGTGCGCCGGATGCTGCGCACGGCGACGACCCAGACCGGCATCCGAAAGCCGGCCACAACGGCGGCGCCGGCTCCGCGTGCCGGGCGGCGCGGCGTGGCGCGGCGCACGGGGTCGGGCGACACCAAGGGCGCCGCAGGTGACAAGGTCGGCCGGTGATCGTCACGCTGGACACCGTCCAGGGCACCCATGCGCTCGGTGAGGCGCTCGGAAGTCGGCTCACGGCAGGCGATCTCGTCATCCTCAGCGGGTCGCTGGGGGCCGGCAAGACGACGCTGACCAAGGGCATCGCGGCCGGGCTGGGGGTCGCCGGCCGCATCACTTCGCCGACCTTCGTCATCGCTCGCGTGCATCGTCCGGCCGCAGCGACCGGAGTGCCGCTGGTGCACGTGGACGCCTACCGGCTCGCCGGCGCCCTTGAACTCGACGATCTCGACCTGGACACCGACCTGACCGCCGCCGCGGTGGTGGTCGAGTGGGGCGACGGAGTCGCCGACCGGCTGTCCGACGACCGGTTGATCGTCGAGCTGACCAGGTTGCCCGACGACAGCAGGACCGCCCGGTTGACGGCGGTCGGTGACGGCTGGCGGGAACGGCTGCCCGCGGTGCTGGCGGCGCTGGACGGGGCCCCGGGTCGACGGCTGAGCTGCCGCTCATCACCTGCCGCCGACAGCTGACCTGCCGCTCATCACCTGCCGCGGGAGTCTTACGGTTCGGGGTCGGTCCGGCCCGATCCTGGCGCTGCCGGTGCCGCGCGGCCTACCGTTCGAGCTGGGAACACCGCGTGGGCGGGGTTGCCTGGCTGACACGAGCAGAGGGAGGGCGGTGCGGTGACCGGGCAATCGCGGGTGCTCGTCGTTGATGACGACGACACCGTCCGAGAAGTGCTGCGCCGCTACCTGTCTCGGGACGGTCACGAGGTGCTGGAGGCCGCCGACGGGGTCACCGCCCTGAAGATCGTCCGCTCGCACCAACCGGATCTGCTGGTCCTCGACCTGATGCTGCCCGGGATGGACGGCCTGGACGTGTGCCGGGAGATCCGCCGCACCTCGACCGTCCCGGTGATCATGCTGACGGCGCTGGGGCAGGAGTCCGACCGGGTGGTGGGCCTGGAGTACGGCGCCGACGACTATGTGGTCAAGCCGTTCAGCCCGCGGGAGCTGGCGCTGCGGGTCGGCAGGGTGCTGGACCGTAGCCGGGGGACCGTCAGCCCGGTCGCCGCGGCCGGCTCGACCGTCGTGACCAGCGCCGACGGCGAACTGTCGGCTGACCCGGTGTCACGCACCGCGCGGCTGGCCGGCACCGAACTGGTGCTGACCAGCCGGGAATTCGACCTGCTGCTGTTCCTGCTGCGGCACCCCGGCCAGGTGTTCGGCCGGGCCGAGATGATGGAACGGGTATGGGGCTGGTCGTTCGGCGACCAGTCAACGGTCACCGTCCACGTGCGCCGGCTCCGGGAGAAGATCGAGTCCGACCCGGCCAGGCCACGGCGGATCGTCACGGTGTGGGGGGTCGGTTACCGGCTGGACTCCGGCGGTCCGCCGGCGGATGGCACGGTGCCGCCAGGCGGGACAGCACCGCCGGCCGGAGCATCCCCGGTGACCGGGACGGCGTCCGGGACACCGTCCGCGCGGACCGAGTCCGGGACAGCGACCGGGACACCCTCCGCGCGGACCGAGCCCAGGACCGGTGCGGACGCTGCACCGGCCACGCCGTCCGGTCCGGAACGGCAGCCCCGATGACCGACTTCGTACACATCCTGCCCTGGGCGCTGCTCGCCGCGCTGGTCACCGGCGCGGTGGAACTCGCTGTCCTGCAACTGCTCCGGCGCCGCTCGGCGGCGGCCAACATCGCGGCGCTGGTGATCATCCCGATCCTTGCCGTGCTGATCTTCGTCGTCGCGATCAGCGGGTTCATGTACACCCCCGCGCTGGCGTCCACCGCGACGGCCTGCGGGTTGATCGCGGTGGTGGTGATCCCGGTCGCGGTCTTCCTCGGAAGGCGGATCGCCCTGGGCGCGCTCGCCGCGGAACAGGAACGCGCCGCCGAGCGAACCGCGGAGGCGTCCCGGCGGCAGTTGGTGGCCTGGGTGAGTCACGACCTGCGGACCCCGCTGGCCGGGATCCGGGCGATGAGCGAGGCGCTGGAGGACGCGGTGGTGGTGGACCCCGCGGAGGTCGCCGACTACGCCCGCCGGATCAGCTCGGAAACCACCCGGCTGTCCACCATGGTGGACGACCTGTTCGAGCTGTCCAGGATCAACGCGGGCGCGCTGGCCCTGACGTTCGGGCCGGTGTCCACCGAGGAACTCGTCGCGCAGGCGATGGAGACCGCCGCGCCGGCGGCCCATCAGCGGGGCATCCAGCTGACCGCATCGGCCGATCCGCGATGGCCGACGGTCCGTGGGTCCGATCACGAGTTGATCAGGGTGCTGCGGAACCTGCTGGTCAACGCCATCCGGCACACCCCGTCCGACCAGACCATCGAGGTGGTCGCCGGGCAGACGGCCGACTATGCCTGGCTGGCCGTGCAGGACGGCTGCGGCGGGATCGACCCGGAGGACCTGCCGCGGGTGTTCGACGTGGCTTTCCGGGGCGCGGCCGCCCGCTCCCCGCGGGCCGGGGTGGCGGCCGAGGAGACCGGGGCCGGCCTGGGGTTGGCCATCGCCCGGGGTCTGGTGCAGGCGCACGGCGGCGAGATCAGCGTCAGCAATCACGGCGAGGGCTGCCGGTTCGAGGTGCGCCTCCCGGTCGCCGTCTGACCTCCCGCGGCCCCGGTTTCCGCGCGGATCAACTTCTTCTGCGCGGCTGAAGTCGGCAACTTCCGTCCCAACAGTCCCAAACAGCCGCAGTTGATCCGCGCAGACGAAGTTGATCCGCGCGGGGTCAGCCGGTCAGGTCGGCGGCGTGCCGGATCGAGGCCAGCGCATCGCCGGCGTGATACGGGTGCTCGGCTGGCTCGATGTTGTCCAGAAAGCGTTGGTAGACAACGGCTCCGTACAGCGCGGCAACAGGTTTGAGCAGGCCGGCCGCCCGGCCGGCGTCGCAGCCGGGGAGCGCGGCACGCCACTCGCGTGCCCACTGCCGCTCCACGGCCTCCCGGTCATCGCTGTCCAGCCGCTGGCCGAACGCGAGCTGGTCGATCATCGGGTGGCCGACAACGCTGTCGCCCCAGTCCAGGATCGCGAACCGGCCGGCTACGCCGCGCACGTTCCCAGGGTGAAAGTCACCGTGCACCAGCGTGTCCGGCAGTCCGCAAGCGGCGATCTCGGCGAACCGGCGGGGCAGGTCCGCGACCAGGTCGTCGATGCGGCGTCGTTCGGCGACGTTCAGTTCATCCCGGTGCAGGTTCACCGCCGCACGAAGCTGTGGCAAGAGCGCCGGCGGCCGCAGGTCCGGCACCCCGAGATCGATCAACTCACCCGTCCGGCCCATCCAGCCCACCTGCAATCGGACCAGCATCCGCACCATCTCCTGCAGCGACGCCCGGCCGGCCTCGTACTGGTCCTCCCCTGGCACCTCGGCCAGCAGCACCCGACCCGGCTCCGCACCCAGCACCGGTGGCACCACAGCCTGATCCAGCACCGGTAACAGCGCCCCCTCGTGCGCGAAGAATGGCGGCACCACCTTGAGAAAGGCGTCACCCGTGTCGGTCGGCAGTCGCCAGATGCTCGACAGGTTCCAGGTGCGAACCTGTTGCGGCGCAGCGGTCATCGTCCGGCCGCGGGCGCGCAGCACCGACCGCGCCCAGGCCAGGTCGGCGGTATGCCCACCGATCCGGGCGTACGGCAGCCGCAGCGGGTGTTCGGTGAGCGGGTCACCCGGCCACGGGGTGAGCGGGCCGTCGGGGACCCGTTCGACCTCGGCCAGGTAGGTGACCGGGCCGCCGCCCGGGTAGTAGCGGCCCTGGCAGGCCAGCAGCCGCAGTACCCGCACCTCGACGCCGAAGGCGGCCCGGGCGCCGGCAACCACGTCGTCCACCTGCCGCCACCACTGGGATCGCACGGTGAACGGCGGCAGTGCGCCCAGCACGCCGTCGCCGGCCGTGCACAGCACCAGAGTGACACGCCGATCGGGGGCGATCGCGTCGATAGACATGGCAGGCACGGTAAGGGTGGATCACCCCGATTGCGACGCCTTATCCCACCGACGACGCGGGGAACAGCCAGCTGACAGAGGGCAGGCTCGTCACCAGGTGGGGCCCGCGTTCGAGCCCGTACCGCGCGTCACGGTCGCCTGCCGCGCGGCGGCATCGGGCAACCGGCTGTGCCGGACTCGTGGCGACGTTCTCCAGGCCGGCGCCGAGCAGCGCAATCGTGTCGACCCGGTGGCCGGGCAACTGCCGCTCCAGCATCGGATGTCGTCGGACGTGAGGTCCATCGGTCAACGGTTGCGATGGCTCGGCCTGCATCCTGGCGGTGGACGCGACCCGCTGCGACCGCGTACAGCGTCGGTCGAGACGGGGTGAGGGGTCGGTCAGCGCCCGGCGGCGCGCCCTGATCTACTGGCGATGCGGACCGGTGCCGGGACAACCGCCCGGATCAATGACGTCGACGAGAGCGCTTGGGAGCAGTGATGACCTCAACCCCCGCTGCGCAGAACCCGGAGGCAACGGAACGCCCGGTGGGGCCTCTTGCCCAGAAGGTCGCGGCCCTGATGCCCGGCCTGATCCGGGAGCTCGCCGCGCTGGTGGCGATCCCGTCGGTGGCCTTCCCCGGGTTCCCGGCCGAGCCGGTGCACCAGATGAGCGAGGCGGTCGTCGACCTGCTCCGGCGCAGCGGCGCACCGGCCCGGCTGCTCGACATCCCGGGCGGCTACCCGGCAGTCTGGGCCGAGATCCCGGCACCGGTCGGCGCCCCGACGGTGCTGCTCTACGCCCACTACGACGTGCAGCCGGCGCCGCCCGAGCAGGGTTGGGACACCGAGCCGTTCCTGGCGACCACCGGGCCGGACGGCCGGATCTACGGCCGGGGCGCCGCCGACGACAAATCCGGGTTGATCATCCACGCCGGCACCCTGCAGGCCTTCGGGCCTGAGATCCCGGTCGGCATCAAGATCCTCATCGAAGGCGAGGAGGAAACCATCAGCCATCTGGAGGATTTCGTCGACGCAAACCCCGAGATGTTCGACTGTGACGCCTTTGTCATCGCCGACATGGGGAACCAGGCGGTCGGTCGGCCGGCACTGACGACGGCGCTGCGCGGCGAGGTCTCCGCCACGGTGCGGGTGCGGACATTGGCCTTCCCGGTGCACTCCGGGGTGTTCGGCGGCGCCGCTCCGGACGCGTTGGTCGCGCTGATCAAGATCCTGGCAACCCTGCACGACGATGCCGGTGACACGATCGTACCGGGCGTCGCGACGGGCGACTGGCCGGGCGCCGACGTCGACGCGCAGGTCTATCAGGACAGTTCCGGCATTCTGCCCGGGGTCGATCTGGTGGGCACCGGAAGCCTGTCCTCTCGGCTCTGGGCCAAGCCGTCGGCGACGGTGATCGGGATCGACGCGCCCAGCGTCGGCGAGGCGTCGAACATCCTGATTCCCGAGGCCACGGCCAAGGTCTCGATGCGGATCGCCCCCGGCGCCGACGCCGATCACGAGCTCGAGCTGCTCGTCACGCATCTGAGGTCGGTGGCGCCCTGGCACGTCGAGGTGGAGGTCACCCCGCTCAAGGCGGGCTGGCCGTTCGCCGTCGACATGACCGGACCCGCGGTGCTCGCCGCCGAGGCAGGGCTGACCGAGGCTTTCGGCACCCCGGTGGAGGCGATCGGCTCAGGCGGCTCCATCCCGCTGATCAATTCGCTGAAGAACGCCTGCCCGCGGGCCGATGTGATCCTGTGGGGTGCCGAGGACACCGCGCTGTCCCGGATCCACGCCTCCAACGAGAGCGTCGATCCCGGCGAGATCGAGCGGATGATCACTGCCCAGGTGCTCACCCTGCACCGGTTGGCACGTGCCGGGGGTCAGCCGGCGAGCTGACTGACGGCGAGCTGACTGACGGCGAGCTGAGTGACGGCGAGCTGAGTGACGGCAAGCCGGGTCACCGGCTCACGCGTCGGACTTCGCCTCGATCGCGTCGAGGTCGCGGACGGCGTAGCGGTGGTGCTCCCACTCCTCATCGAGGATCGTGTGCAGGCAGGACAGCACGGTCTCCTGGTATTCGGGGGCGTGCGGATTCTTGCGCGTCGCGGCCAGCTCGTCCGACGTGACGGTGGCGAGGAAGTCGCGCACCATCGCGACCCGACCCGCCCGAACCTCCAGCACCTCGGCGTACGACGGGGTGACCGTCGTGAAGATCGACATGTCGCGCCCGCCGCTGTCGAAACCGGCGTCCGGTTGACCGATCGGGTGGAACGGCTGGTCGATCTGCAGGATCGCCCCACCCAGCCACGCGTCCGTGGCTATGACCAGCTGCCGCTGAGTCCGCGCGAACGACCACTCGCCGCCGACCGACACGTCGACCGTGCCCGCCGGCATCGCCGCGACGCGCTCGAGGGTGGCCGCACCGCCCGCCCAGGTGCGCTCGAGCCCAAGGTAGCTCGTTGCGGCGAGCGGGGGTGGCCAGGTGGATCATGCAGGTCTATGGCCGAGCCCCGGCCACCGGCATCGTCACCGAAACCCGAAAGCCGCCGTCCGGCAAGCCGTGTGCAGCGACCGTGCCGCCCACCGCCCGCACCCGCTCCGTCATGCCCGCGAGCCCGTACCCGCTGCCGGTCGGTACCGAGGGCTGCCCGCCGCCGGACCCCACGTCGCCGCCGCAGTTCGTGACCGCCAGTTCCACTCCGCCCGCGCTCCAGGCGAGCCGGACGTCGACGGCGGGGTTGCCCCGCATGCTTGCGGACATTGGACAGCGCCTCCTGCGCGGCCCGGTACAGCGCCAGGCCGGCCTCGGGCGACATCGACCAGGCGTCGCCGGTTTCGGTGAAGGCCGCCGTACCGGTGCTGGCCAGCCGGTGTTCCTGTACCAGGTCGGCGAGCTCCGCCGGGCCCGGCAGCCGCTCGCCCCGCAGCGCGCCCACCGCTCGCCGCGCCTCGGCCAACCCGCTCTTGGACAGCTGATGAGCCCGCCCGACGGCATCGACCAGCCGCGGGTCGGCGGGCGTGCCGTTGGCAAGCAACTTCGCGCCCTCCAACTGCAGGGCCAGGCCGGACAGCGTGTGTGCCAACACGTCGTGCAGCTCACGGGCGAGGGTGGCCCGTTCCGCCAGCGCGACGGCCGCCCGCTCGGCCTCCTGGCTCTCCCGGAGCTCGACCATCACCCTGCCGAGCTCTTCGCGCTGCTCGCGTTCCCGCCGCATCATCGTGCCGATCAGGAAGAAGAAGGCCACCCCCGCGTCGGTGGCGATGGTCAGCGGCACGGACTCCCTGGCAACGAACAACTGGATGCCGTTGTAGGCGATGGCGGTGGCGACCAGGATCGCCGACGCCGGCAGCAGCGGCGGCCGCAGCGGGGTCAGGGCCGCGACGAGAAAGAGCGCGATGACCGGACCGCGGGGGTCGACGGCATACATGACCAGTACGGCCAGGCCCATCGTGGCCAGCAACAACCACCCCGAGGCGCCGCCCGCCCGCAGCCCGCGGAGCAGCGCGTACCCGGCAGCCGCGTAGACCGCGACCGAGACCGTCAGCGCGAGTGGCCGGTTCGCAGTACCGAACCCGACGGGACCCAGGGCCGCGTCCACCGCGACGACCGCCAGCACCACGACCCCGAGCGGGATCAGCAGGCGGGAGGCGGACCTCGTCCGGGGATCTCCTGGATTGGCCGGATCCACTCCGCCGGGTTCGTGGCTCCGGCGCATCGCCTTCGGTGCCTGCACCTACGCAGTATCGCATCGCCGGCGGGCCGGCGACCTCCACCTCAGGGTGCAGAGTGGGGGTGAGAATCTCAGCCCTGGAACCGATGTCGTCTGTTCCGCCGGGTGCCGGGCTGATCGGTCGCACCTCGCGCCCGTCGCCGATCGCCGATCACCCGCCAGGGTGGCATGCTGTCGGGTCAGCACAGACAGGAATCGACGTGAGAACGACGCAGCCGGGTAGTGCCGATGTTCGGGTGCTCATTGCCGACGACCAGAAGGTCGTCCGTGACGGGCTGGCACTGCTCGTCGGGCTGCTCCCGGGAATCGACGTCGTCGGAGTGGCGATCGACGGGGAGGATGCCGTGCGGCAGGCCCGACGACTGGACCCCGACGTGGTGCTGATGGACCTGCACATGCCGCGCTGCAACGGCGTCGAGGCGACCGACGCGCTGACCACCTCGGGGGCCAGGGCGAAGGTGGTGGTGCTGACGACCTACTCCGATGACGACTGGGTTTTCGCCGCGCTCCGGGCGGGCGCACGTGGCTTCCTGACCAAGGACGCCGGCGCCGAGGAGATCCGGCACGCCATCAGCACCGTCGCCGGTGGACAGGCCCAGCTCGATCCCTCCGTTCAGCGCCGGCTGCTGGAGGCGCTCGGCGCCGGATCGACGGTCGCCACCGCCGGGGATGTCGCGACCGGCTCCGCCAATGCCGGCCATGCGGCTGCCGCACCCGATGCTCTGACGCCGCGGGAGGTCGAGGTGCTCACCCTGATCGCCGCCGGGCAGTCGAACCACGAGGTCGCCGCGACCCTGTTCGTCTCCGAGGCGACCGTGAAGACCCACGTGAACCACCTGCTGGCCAAGACCGGCGCGCGAGACCGCGCGCAACTGGTGGGCTACGCGTTCCGGCACGGGCTGGCCACCCCCTGATCGGTTCGACCCGACGCGACCCGACCCGACTCGACCCGACCCTGACCGGTCGGACCCGACCGTCAGGTGGACCCCGCTGCCGGCCACCACCCAGGGATGGATGCCGTGCTGGTGGCGAATTCCACCTCGGCGCCGATTCGGCCGCGAGGGGCGAATCCCTACCGTGGTCCGCACGCCGGAAAACCGGCGACGAGGACCCACACAGGTTGGAGTGCAACCGATGTCCGCTTCACAACTCGCCCTGAACGTCGCGCTGCTGGTGTTCGTGCTGGGAACGAATCTCGGCACCCGCACGGTCAGCCGGAACCGGCTCCTGCTCCCGGTGGTGCTGGTCGCCGTCGCCGGCTGGTTCTTCCTGCAAGACCTCTCGACCAGCGGCAGTGGCGCCCGCGTCGAGCTGGCCGGCGCGCTGATCGGTGTCGGCCTCGGGCTGGCGGCAGGGGTCCTGATGCCGGTCGGCACGGACGGTGCCGGGCGGATCGTCACGACAGCAGGCGTCGGCTATGCCGCGCTGTGGATCGCGGTGATCGGCGGCCGAATCGCGTTCGCCTACTCCGCCACCGGCTGGGCGTCCCGACCGGTCGAGGAGTTCTCGATGAGTCAGCAGATCACCGGCGCCGGGGCGTGGACGACGGCGTTCGTGCTGATGGCGCTGACCATGGTGCTCACCAGGGTGGTCGTCACCGCTTCCCGTGTCCGGTCGGTGGCGGCGTGCCGCGCGGAGCTGGCCCGATGACCGCCGCACCGACCCTGAACAAGCCGTGGACCGACCGCGACGGCCTCGTCCGCTCGACCCTGTCCGGTACCCACCCAGGTCGGCTGGCCTGCGCGCTGCTGGCCGTTGACGTCATCGTCGTGGGGGCCGGAGCCTTCGTCACCCGCGCTGTCACACCCGACATGTCGCCCCTGATGGCATCGCTGATCGTCACGGCCGTGCTGACTGTCGTCGTCACCATGCTGGTCTGGCAGATCAGTGGGTTCCGGGCCGCCGGCTTCACCGCCCCCGGGCGCTGGCGGAACCTGCGACTGCTCATCCTGCCCGCCGTGCTGGCTATGCTGCCGCTCACGGCCGGGGTCCGCCCCGTGGACCGGGCGACGCTGATCACCCTGCTGGTGGGGTATGCCCTCACCGGCTTCATGGAGGAGGCGCTCTGGAGAGGACTGGTGCTGCGGGTGCTCACCCCGACCGGCGCCCTGCCGGCCGTGCTGCTGTCCGCCGGGTTGTTCGGCGCATCGCATGTGCCCAACGTGCTGTTCCGGGACAGCGTGATGCTGGTTGCCGCGCAGGCGGTCGGCGCCTTCTGCTTCGGCGTCGGGTACGCGGCGGTCGCCCAGCGGATCGGCACCATCTGGCCGTTGATGGTGCTCCACCTGCTGACCGACCTGTGTGCGGCGATCGGGGCGCTGCCGAAGATCCCGGTCCTGGTCGGCCAGGATGTCGTGCTGCTGATCGCCGGGTTGGTGCTGGTGCGGCGTGCGGCCATGCGTCCGGCCGACCCTGCCCGGGTCCGGGCTGTCGCACCGGGTCGGTGACGGTGGCCATCGGGTTTGTGACGGTGACCGCCGGGTTTGTGACGTGCCCATCGGGCGGGGGACACCCGCACCGCCGAGTGCGGCCAGCCTCCTGGCAGGGCCACCCGCGCCGAGTGATCATCGTGGGTGAGGTGATGGGACATGGTTCGGGTGCTGATCGTGGACGACCAGGTGCCGTTCCGGCAGGCGGCGCGGGCCGTGGTCGAGTCGACGGACACGTTCGTCGTCGTCGGGGCCGTCGCCACCGCAGAGGAAGCCCTGCCGGTTGTCGACCAGCTGCGCCCGGACCTGATCCTGATGGACGTCAACCTGCCCGGGATGGACGGGATGGAGGCCAGCCGCGTGCTCCGGGCCGGCCACCCGCACGTTGCGGTGATCCTGCTGTCCTCCTACGACGAGGCCGAGTTCGCCGACGTGACCGCCGATTGCGGCGCCGCCGCCTACTTGCCGAAGTCGGTGTTCGGGCCGGACCGGCTGGACGCGGTGTGGGCTGCCATCACCGCTGCCGCCGGCGACTGAGCCGCCGGCGACTGAGCCGTCGGCGCGGTTGATGGCCGGCGCGGTTGATGGCCGGCGCGGTTGATGGCCGGCGCGGTTGATGGCCGGCGCCCCCTGGTGGCGGGTGCGGTTGATGCGCGCGCGGTTGACGACCGCGTCGTGGACCCGAGAAGGGTCCGAGAGTCACTGTCCGCCAACGGCAACCGACCCGGTGCGGGCTGGCTCCGACTCGCGGCGGCCGGCTGCCGGCAGCGGAATCTCCGCCCGGACGGCCACCGCGGCGTCGTCGGTCCGCTCGAGGAGCACCCGGCCGTCCAATGCGGCGACCCGGTCCCGGGCATGCTGCCACGAGGGGTGAGCCTGCGCCGCCGGGCCGGAAACGGCGTGGTTGTCCGGGTCGGTGACAACGTCGGCGACCGCACCGGTGACCGTGGCGATAAGCCGGCCGTCATCGACCCGGAGCGCGATCACGCACTGCCGGTCGGTCGGCGCGACTTCGACGCAGAACTGGTACCCGGCTGCTTCGGCGGCCCGATCCAGCCGCCGGTCGGCGCTGCCGTCGACGTCGAGCCGGGCCAGCGTGTGGGTGGCGTCCAGCTGTGCGACCAGCGCCGGCACCAGGCCACGCCTTTCCAGCAGCGCCGGGAAAACCCCGCGGCAGACGCGCCGCAGCTCCTCCAACGCCCGCTCCGTCTCCGCCACCAGCGGCTCCAAGAGGCCGGTCAGGGCGGCCGGATCGGCTTCGTCGCCCGCGCCGGCCAGGCCGGCGTCCACCGCTGCCAGGTGCGGGACGACGCTGCGCCGGATCGCCGCGGCCAGCCGCTCCCGTGCCTCGTCCTCCACGCCGACCAACCGGCGCCGGGACGCCGCCAGTTCCGCCGACCGTGCCTCGCCCTGCGCCACCCGTGCGGCGAGTTCAGCTTCCAACAGGGCATTGCGGAACGCGACACCTGCCTGCGCGGCGACGTCCTCGAGCAGGTTCCGCTCGAACGTCCGCAGCGCCCGGCCCGGCGGCATGTACACCTCGAGGCCGCCGACCTGCTCCTCCCGGTCGAGCACCGGCAGCCGCAGCGAGGGTGCCTCGGCCGCGGCTGGCTCGGCATCGGGCCAACTGGCGACCAGGACCGGCGGGGTTTCCGGCGGGCCGAGGATGACCACCGTGCGGGCCGCGCCGACCGCCCGACCGGCGGCCTGCGCAACGCGGCCGGGCAATGCGTCCGGCGACGGGCTTTCCGCGAGCCGCCTGCTCAGCGCGGCCAATGCCTCGTACGGTGCGGCGCGGCTGCCGTAGACCAGCTGGTCAGCCAGCCGGAGCACGTGGCGACGGAGCGGTTGGAACGCCGCGGCGACCAGCGCGGTTGCCACGAGGGACGGCCAGTACGGCGTGGGACCGGTCGTGTTGACGGCCGCGAGCACGCTGCCGATCGCGACCACCACAGCGACGTAGCCGACCGTGACGAACACCGCGAGGGTGCCCAGCACGATGGCCCGGCTCAGGATCACGTCAATGTCGTACAGCCGGTACCGCAGGATCGCCACGCCGACCGAGACCGGCACGAAGATGTACGCGAGCAGGGTCAGCTCGGTCAGTAACCCCACCCCGGGACCCTGCACCAACTGATCCAGGGCGAAGATCAGGAAGATCCCGGCGAGCGCGGCGCCGGCCGTCGAGATCCAGCGCAGCTGCAGGCGTTGCTGGCCGGTCGACCGGCGCAGCCGCAGCACCAGCGCCACCCCGCCGAGCGAAATCGCAGCGAGCAGCGTGAAGAAGCTCGCCACCAGCAGCAGCATGCTGATCCCGCTGTACCGGATGATCTGGCTCGGTACGAAGGCGCTCGGTGACTGGGCGGCGATCGCGCCGACGCGGAGGGCCTCGGCCAGGATCGCGACGCCGACGGCGACCCGCCACCGCCGGGACAGCAGCCGCCCGTCCGGGACGATCATGAATATCGCCGCCAGGATGGCGACCGCGTAGGTGGCATCGAACAGCTGGTTGACGTACAGGGCAATCCGTCCGGCCAGTGGCGCGTCGATGGTTCCGCCGCCGACCAGGGCGGCGAAGGCCGCGAACGCCAGGCCCACCGCCTGACCCAGCTGATCCACCAGGAACAACCAGCCGATCACGCTGCGCGGGTACCGGGAGACGATCAGCGCGCCCACCCCGGCGCCGATCATCGCGCCGATGCCCAGCAGCGGGAAAGCCTGGTCGACCAGCACCTCGTAGGACAGCAGCGGCGTGCTGGCCGCCGCCAGCAGAACCCCCTGCAGCACCACGAAAACGCAGGTCGTGGCGAAGATCAGCCAGCCGAGCACGCGCATCTCAGGCTCCTGACGCCGTTGCCGAGACGGTTGCGGAAGCGGTCGGGGACGGCCGGTCGGCGGCACCCGCAGAGCCCCGTTCGATCCCGAGAGTGCTTGCCGCGACGGGAATCAGCGCCCGGACCATGGTGCCGGCCGGCGGATTCGAGACGATCGACACGGCGCCCTGGACGGACTCGATCCGGTCCCGGATGTTGGCCAGCCCGCCGACGGAGGGTCGGTCCAGGACGAGCCCCCGCCCGTCATCGGTGACGGTCAGCTCGATCGGTCCGTCACCGGTGCGGCGGCGAATGTCGATCGAGATGCGGCTCGCGCCGGAGTGCTTGGTGGCGTTCTGCACCGCCTCCAGTGCGCAGAAGTACATCGCGCCCTCCACCGCCGGCGGGCAGCGCGGCACGTCGTGTGACGTCAGGTCGACCGGGATCGGGCCGGACGCGACCGCGGCGGCCAGCGCCGCGACCGGGCCGGCCTCGGCGAGCAGTCGCGGGTAGAGCCCACGGGACAATTCGGTCAGCGTCTCGATGGCCGCGCGCGCCGCCGCCGACTGTTCGGACAGCAGCCGCACGCCCCGCCCGGGTGGCCCGTTCGAGCAGGGTCTGCGCCAACCGCAGATTGACCAGCAGCGCGATCACCTCTTGCTGCGCGCCGTCATGGATGTTGCGCTCCAGGCGTTTTCGCTCGGCATCCTGGCGGGCCACCAGGTCCCGGCGGGCCGTGCGGAGTTCCGTGCTGCGCCGGCGCAGGCCGTCGAGTTGCTGCTCGAGTTCGGTGCGCAGGCCGGCCACCCGCAGCATCAGCCCGGATTGTGCGGCCAACCCGGCGAACAGCCGTTCCTCGACCGGCGTCAGCTGCTGTCCGTCGCGCAGCACGACGGCCAGCGCGCCGAGGAGTTCACCGCGCTGGCGCACCGCGAGGCTGCGCCGGAGGCCGTCGACGGCGATCACCGGCGCTGCTCCCGGCCGATCATGGCCGAGTACCGGTGCGGTGGGGGCGGTCGGTCCGAAGCCCTGATCCGTCGCACGAACTGTGTCGATCGGAACTGTGTCGATCGGTCCTGCGTCGATCGGTCCTGCGTCGATCGGTCCTGCGTCGGTCGGTCCTGTGTCGGTCGGTCCTGTGTCGATCGGAACTGCGTTCTGACGGCTATCGACCGGCGTGGCGTCCGGAACCGGTCCGGGCACCGCCGGCCACCGTGCTGCCAGCTGCAGCCGGCCGTGCACGGTCAGCCAGACCTCCGCCTGCGCGGCGCTGGTCCCTTCGGCGAGTACGCCGGCCATCCGGGCGGGCAGTTCCGCGGCCGGGTAGCTGCCCGTCACGGTGGCCGGGAACCGGGCGAGCACCTGGTACGGCGCTACCCGATCCTGGTGCAGCGCCCTGGCCAGCAGTTGCCTGACGGAGCGCCGGACCGGCTCGAAGGCGAGCGCCACGATCGCCGTGGCCAGCACCGACAACCAGAGGCTGGGCGAGCCGCCGGTGCCCAGTGCAGTGCCGGCACCCAGCACGATCAGCACGTAGACGCCGACCACGAACACGGCCATCGCCAGCGCGGTGAGCAGGCTCAGCCCGCGGTCCTGCCGGATCCGGTCCGCCGCCACCCTGGCGGACGACCGGGTTCGCGCTCGCGCCATCGGCTCAGCATCCTCCGGCAATGGGCTTTCGGGCAGTGCTGACAATTCCGGCACACCGCCTTCCGTGGGGCTTCGCCAGGCGCGGAGATCCGGCCGGCCCGGGACGTCGACCAGGGCCCGCAGCCGAAGCTACGGGCCCTGGATTCGTGATGGCAGGGGGTTGACCCTCCGGTGCTGCGGGGTCAACCCCCATTCGGCCTGCGCCGACCGGGTCGGTCAGCGCGAGCAGCGTGCGGACCGCAGCACCGCCGCGGCCGCAGCTGCCAGCAGTACGATCTCCATTGCGCCCGCAGCCCGCTGCAGGATCCCGGGGGGCAGCGTCAGAGCCGGCAGCCCGATCACCCCTGGCATCCGGTTGAGGATGAGCGCGGTGCTGAGCACCCCGCTGAGCACCGACACTGCGCTCAGCGCGCGGGTCATCGCGGTCGGTCCGACGGTGCGCTGCTTGCGGGCGAGCAGCAGCCCGGCGACCGGGAGCACCGCGGAGATCACGGCACCGGCAATCAGGTGCACGTTCGAGGAGACGTTCTCCGGCGTTCCACGCAGGTTCGTCGGGAAGACCGCCGCGACCAGAAGGGCAATGGCCCAGACCGCGAGCAGCACCCGCACCGTGCGGGTGCCGGCCAGCCGGGCCAATCCGCCGGCCAGCGCGACAGCCCCGACGGCGAGCGCGCCGGTGGTCATCGCGAACAGCGGGATTCCGTAGGGCAGCGTCACCACATAGTCGCTGATGGTCCAGCCGACCGGTTCGACGGCACCGGTGGCGTTCAGGTGCAGAAGAATGATCGGTGGGATCGACGCGGTGGCCGCCACGATGGCCGCCTTCGCCGGCCGCGCGAGGGCGGTTGCGCCGGTCGCTGCGGTGCTGTTAGGGAAGGTGCTGTTCGGGAAGGTGCTGTTCGGGAAGGTGCTGTTCGGGAAGGTGCTGTTCGGGAAGGTGGTGGTCGGCAAAGCCCCCATCGAGCGGCCCGGACGGAGGGCGATGGTGGTCATCTGCGACCTCCCTGACGATCATGTTTCGACGCCTTGTCGACCTGGGAATGAC
>Ga0208851_1000389_pt1 | contig 19871 bp, 21 predicted proteins | sample NGESurshal092012_FD_184481 | JGI IMG/M metagenome (GOLD analysis project Ga0208851, IMG submission 184481) | Arctic peat soil microbial communities from Barrow, Alaska - NGEE Surface sample 415-2 shallow-092012 (SPAdes) | ecosystem: Environmental > Terrestrial > Soil > Wetlands > Peat ... | reverse complement strand
CCGCTCACACCCGCCGGCTGGTCGCACAGCTCGAACGCCTCGGCCACACCGTCACCCTCGACGCCGCCTAACCCAACCCCAGCACCCCTCCCGGGCGGTTCATCCGAGCTCCGCCCGGATGCTGTCGCGCCCACCTGCACGTCATTCTCGGGTCAGTGCCGATCGATGTGGGGGCGTGTGGTCAGTCGGCGCCGTGCAGTGATGGGCACCGGTCCACGTGTCGGCTGGCGTCGTCAGCCGCGCGGGCGTCGAGCGGTCATCCCTCGTGTGCGTCGTCCCGCAGAGCGATGTGCCGAAGTTCGACCTCGACCAGCTCGGAATCGGAGGCCGTCTCCAGCCTGATGAGCCGGTCGTCGGCCTCCGGCAGAGCATGCAGGACCTCGTCCAGCTTGTGGTGCAGGGCATCCTGCTGGCGGGTCTGGGTGTGCTGGAGGACGAACACCATGACCAGGGTCACGGCACCTGCGCCGGCGGCGAACCAGATCAGGATCTGGTCGGTATCCCGCGACAGGAGCGCACACCCGAGAACTATCAGGCTGGCGATCAACGCGAGCGCGGTCGCGGCAGGCTTCGATGACCAGCCCGAAAGCAAGTGGATGGCTCGGCTCACCGGGGAAACGTCGGGTGGCGGGCGCTTGGCCGGCGTCACCGCACGCTCACGGCACGGACACCGGTGTCGGACCCGATGGGGTGAGCTGTGTCTGGAGCCCGGAGAGCAGGATGTCGAGGCCTCGCTCGAGCTCGGCCGCACCGTCGTAGGACGCGAGGGCCGGCGCCAGGCCGCGCAGGAGCGGGAACTCCTTGATCGGCAGGCGGTGCAGGCCGAGGCGCAGCAGGTCGTCAGTTTCCTCGGGGTTGTCGACGAGCTCCTGGAGCTCGTTGAGGATGTGCCCGTCGAGGAAGCCGAAGAACAGCCGGTAGACGTGCAGGGCATCGACGTCGCGGAACCCGCTGCTCACCAGCAGCGCCAGGGTTGCCTCGAGTGGTCGCAAGGTGCCGTGCGGACGAAGCGCGAGCGGGGTGGCGAGTGGCCGCGTCACCAGCAGGGGCACGACGTAGGGGTGGGCGACGGCGATGGCGCGGAAGCGGCGCGCGACCTCGCGCAGCTGGGACTGCCAGTCCTCGTCGGTGGCATCGACGGTCAGCTCGCTGAGCACGAGCTCGACGACGCCGTCGAGGAGCGCCGTCTTCGTCTCGGCGTAGCGGTAGACCGCCATCGGGTCTCGGTCCAGGGCGCGGCCGAGCCGGCGCATGGACAGGGCCTCGACACCCTCGGCATCGACGATCGCCAGCGCCGCGCGCAGCACCTGGTCACGCGAGATGGGGGCCGGCGGCACGGGACTGTCGGGGGACTCGCTCACGGCTGCTCCGATCCTCATCGCGCTACGAAGTAGATGAACGGCGTAGACCTACAGGTATTGACAGTACCCGCAGAGAGCGATGTACTGAAACTACACCGTAGATCTACGGCATCAATCCCTTGGTGTCGGATCGCCGGTGGCAGCGCCGGGTTTCACGTCCCGAGTCTCACCCCGCGCCGGAGCACCGCTCCGGTGGCCGCACCGAGACCTCGAGCCCGGTGTCGAGTGTGAGGAGCACGTCATGATCATTCTCGGACTCATCCTGTTTGTGGTCGGCCTGATCGCCAAGATTTCGATCCTCGAGACGCTGGGGATCATCCTCGCCGTCGTCGGCGTCGTGCTCATGGTCCTGGGTTCCACCGGCCGAGCCGTTGGCGGGCGCCGCCACTACTACTGACCCCGGACCCCGCCAGTCCCGGCCCACGCCCTCCGGCGTGGCGCACCCGCCCGTCTCCTCTGTGAAAGGAACGTCATGGGAATCGGCTTCAGCATCTTCCTGCTCGCGGTCGGCGCCATCCTCACCTTCGCCGTCCACGCCACCGTCGCCGGGATCGACATCCGGGTCGTCGGAGTCATCCTTATGGCCGCTGGCGCGCTCGGACTCGTCCTGACCATGGTCGTCTTCACCCCCCGACGGAACCGCAGCGTCACCGCGACCCACACGGTCGACGGGTCACCGTCGCCCGCCGTCGCTCAGCGGGTCACCGACCAGGAGATCCGCACCGACGGCGCCTGACCGCTCTGCCCGCAGGGCACGGGACGCACCACCGCACGACAACCGGAAGGACCGCACCATGAACACCCAGTCAGACCAGGTCAAGGGTCACGCGAAGTCCGTCGCCGGGATCGTCACCGGCAACAAGGACCTCCAGGACAAGGGCGACGCGGAGACCCGCACCGCCGACGCCGCCGCGCACATCGATGACGCGAAGGACAAGGTCGAAGAGGTCGTCGACCACATTAAGGACAAGCTCGACGACGCTGCCGACAAGGCCAAGGACACGCTCCACAAGAAGTAGGACCCCGGACCAGCTGGCACCGGCTGGCGCTTCCACCGCTGCGGCGAGTCTCCGCCAGTGATCGTTGCTGTGGTGGGTGGTAGCGCCGGCCCGGCCCCGTCCAGGTTGTCGAGCGCGCGATGACGGCCCGGTGCTCCCGACCCGCACAGCGGCCGAAGGTTCATGCCCTCGCCCACGTGCACACAGTTCTTAGCCAGGTCACCCGCACCCTGAGGAGTCGATCATGAAGAGCCCACAGTCCAGACGCGCGTCATCCATCCTCGCCGCCGGCACGAGCGTCGTGGCCCTGGCCGTCGTCGGATCGCTCGTCGCGCTCGGATCCAACGCAGCAGCCGCGCCCCTCGCCGTCGAACTCGGCACGGCCGCCAGCTTCGCCGTCCTCGCCGGAACCGGCATCACCAACACCGGTCCGACCACGATCACCGGGGACATCGGCACCTTCCCGACCGCCACCATCACCGGACTCACCTCACTGACCGTGTCCGGGACCAACCACGCTGGCGACAGCGTCACCCAGGGCGCCAAGACCGACCTCACCACCGCCTACACCACCGCCGCCGGCGAGGGCCCGACCACCGCGATCCCGGCCGACCTGGTCGGCCAGACCCTCAAGCCCGGCGTCTACAACTCCGCGTCCGCGGTCGGCCTGTCCGGAGTGCTGACCCTCGACGCTGCCGGTGATCCGAACGCGGTCTGGGTCTTCCAAGCGGGCTCCACCCTGATCACCGCATCGGGCAGCAAGGTGGTCATGCTCAACGGCGCACAGTCCTGCCACGTCTACTGGCAGGTCGGCAGTGACGCCACGCTGGGCACCAACTCAACGTTCGCCGGAACGATCCTGGCGCTGACCAGCATCAGCCTGCAGACCGGTGCAACGGTCGACGGCCGGGTCCTGGCCCGCAACGGTGCCGTGACGATGGACACCAACACCATCACGCGCTCCGCATGCTCCACCGCGACCAGCACTCCCACCACGAAGCCCTCGACCACGGCTACCGCGACGCCCACCCCCCAGGTCACGGCCACCCCGCGCGGCCCTGTCGGGACCGGTGACCACAGCACTGGTTGACCTGCGCGCCAGGTACAGCGACGCGGGCGCATCCACCGGGTCCCGGCTCGTGGCTGAACGGCCATCACGAGCCGGGAGACGCGGGATACCACCCCAAGCGAGGGACATGATGACGGTCGGCACGGACGATCATCGACGGGTCGGCTCCGCGACGCGTCGGCTCACGACCCCGGGGGTCGCCTGGGCTGCGGCCAGCATGATCGCCATCGCCGGCTGCTCGCCCTCCGCGGTGACCACTGCCCCCTCCGCGACCGGGGCGAACTCCCCGACGGCAAGCCCACGAGCCGCGATCTCGGCCTCCACGCCGCGCGGGCCAGCGACGACAGCGCCCCCGGCCTCCACCCCGCGCGGGCCAGCGACGACAGCGCCCGCGGCCTCCGCCCCGCGCGGGCCAGCGACGACGGCGCCCCCGGCCGCCCGCCTGACACCGGTCCGAATCAGGGTCCCAGCGATCGGAGTCGACACACCCCTGGTGAGACTCGGCCTCACGTCCGACGGTGCTCTGGCCGTCCCGACCAAAGCCATGAGCGCAGGCTGGTACACCGGGTCCCCTGTCCCGGGGCGAGTCGGACCGGCGGTCATCGCGGGCCACGTGCACTGGAGCGGAATCCCTGCGGTGTTCGCCCATCTGGCCGACCTCGCCGCCGGCGACCGCATCATCGTCACCCGGTCCGACGCCAGCACGGCCACGTTCACCGTCGACCGCGTCGCCACCTACCCCAAGACCCGGTTCCCCACCGAACTCGTCTACGGCTCCCTCGACGTCGCGGGTCTGCGACTCATCACCTGCGGCGGATTCGACCCCGTGGCACGCGCCTACGAAGCCAACGTGATCGTCTTCGCCACCTTGGCACCCACGTGAACCTGCCGCCGTCCAGGCACCTGCCCGTGCCATGCACGGGCTTCGCAGCGGAGCAAGGAAAGGACCGTCCCTGATGACCTGTCCCGAGTGCGGATCGCACGCCCGTGAGTCAGCTGCCTTCTGCATGGAGTGCGGCATGGACCTACAGGTGGAGCGCGAGACTCAGGCGCCGTTGTCGGTCGGCACCTGGACGCCGGAGTCGGCACACCTGAGCGAGAGGACCACCCAGCCCATCCCCAGCCAGGGCTCGCCGGCCAGAGCCGACAGCGCATCTGTCCGGCCGCCACGCAAAGCCGCCGCTCGCCCGTGCACATCCGTCAGCGAGATGGCCGGGTCGGAACGCGCCGAGTGGATCGAGAGCGTGTGGTGCTCGGCAGCCGGGGTCGCACGGTGACACCCGGAAGCCGCGGGGGACACAGCGTGGCGATGCCTGTGCCAGCCGACGACGAGCCGACGACGGCCATCCCCCTCGGCGCGCCGGGCCGCGTCCTCGCCGAACGTTACGAGCTCGTGTCGATCCTCGGGTCCGGCGGCATGGCGACGGTCTTCCTCGCCCGGGACCGGGTGCTGCATCGAGACGTCGCGGTCAAGGTCCTGCGCGACCAGTTCGCGACAGACCCCGTATTCCTGGCCCGGTTCACCCGTGAGGCGCTGAACGCGGCACGGCTGTCCCACTCCGGGCTGGTCACGATCTTCGACGCCGGAGTCGACGACGGGACGGCGTACATCGTTATGGAGCTTGTGCGCGGCCGGACGGTGCAGGACGTGGTCCGCGCCGAGGGACGCCTCCCGATCGCGCGCGCCGTCCGCATCGCCGCCGACGTGTGCGAGGTGCTGGACGTCGCGCACCGGGCCGGTGTCGTGCACCGCGACATCAAGCCCGGCAACATCCTGCTCGGCGACGACGGGCGCACCCGCGTGTTCGACTTCGGCATCGCGCGCACCTCCGGGTCGGCCGGGCTGACCGAGATCTCCACGGTCATCGGTACGGCGGCTTACCTCTCGCCCGAGCAGGCGGCCGGGGAGCCGGCCGGCCCGCCGTCTGACCTGTACTCCGTGGGCTGCGTGCTCGACGAGATGCTCACCGGTAGCCCGCCCTTCGCGGCCGAGACCCCCGTCGCACTGCTGCACCGGCACGTCCACGACGACCCGACGGCGCCGTCCGCCCGCCGCCCCGAGGTGAGCGACGGGCTCGACGCTGCGGTCCTGCACCTGCTCGCCAAGGACGCCGCCGCTCGGCCGGCGACCGCCGACGAGGCACGCCGCGAGCTGCTCGCCACCCTCGACCCGACCGCGAACGCGACCTTGATCCTCCCGGCCGTCGACGCGTCGACAGCACCGGTGCGCCGACGGGCCGTCGTTCTGGCCGTCGTCGTCGTTGCCGTTGTCGCCCTCGCGGTCGCGCTCGCACTCCTGCTCGGCCGCGACGACGGCGCTCCCGTGACCGACATCGGCACGCCGACACCAGCAGGGTCCTCGGCCACGCCCACAACCTCGTCGTCGACACGATCGGCAGCCCCCGCGCCCTCGATCGCGGTGCCCCACGCCACCACGCCGGCTGCCGCGCTCGACGTCGTGCGCCACGTGATCGCGGCAGGGCAGTCCGCCGGGCTCATCGACAGCTCCGCCGCCGCCCAGCTCCTCAGCGCGACCGACGACGTGGCGAGCACGGTGGACCGGAAGAAGGGGAAGTCCGCCGTGCCCCGCATCCAGGGCCTCGCCGACCTCGTCGACAGCGGGGCCGCCAGCGGCCAGATCGCAGCGACCGTGGCGGCACCGCTACATGCCGCCATCAGCCAGCTGCAACGGCTCGTGGAACAACGAAGCTGAACGTCCGGGCATCCGACCCGTTGCCACACCGGGGTCGATCGCGCTAACGAGCGCGATGACCTCGCGAACAGGAGACAGAAGGGGATTCACATGACGAGCGTTGCCGTGATCGCGCACTCGGGGAAGACGTTCGGCGGAGGCCTCGGCGAGCTGCGTCAGGTCCTCGACGACGCAGGATTCCCCCAGCCGCTGTGGTACGAGGTGGCCAAGAGCAAGCAGGCACCCGACTGCGTGCGCGAGGCCATCGAAGCTGGCGCGGACCTGCTGTTCGTCTGGGGAGGCGACGGCACGATTCAGCAGTGCATCGACACTCTCGCCGGGACCGGAACACCTATCGCGATCCTCCCCGCCGGAACCTCCAACCTGCTGGCCACCAACCTCGGCGTCCCGCAGGACATCCCGGCCGCGGTGCAGATCGGCCTCCACGGCGACCGTCGGGTGCTGGACACCGGCACGGTCAACGGCGAGCACTTCACCGTGATGGCCGGCGCCGGTCTCGACGCGCTGATGATCCGCGATGCCGATGCCGGCCTCAAGGACCGCGTCGGCCGGGCCGCGTACCTGTGGACCGGCGCGAAGAACCTCGGCGCGAGCCCGGTCCGGGCCAAGGTCGACGTCGAGGGTCGACGCTTCTACAAAGGCACGATCACCTGCGTGCTCATCGGCAACGTGAAGGACGTGTTCGCCGGCATCGAGGTCTTCGACGGGTCGCGACCCGACGACGGCCTCCTGGAGCTCGGCGTCGTCACTGCGAAGAGCCGGACCCAGTGGGCGCGGACCATCGGTCGCGTCGTGCTGGGGCGCGCCGAGAACTCGCCATTCGTCGTCACGACCCGGGGCACGACGATGCGCGTGAGCTTCGACAAGCCCACCGCCTACGAGCTCGACGGCGGAGTCCGCAAGGCGACGAAGAAACTGCGGATCAAGGTGCGACCCGCATCCATCACCATCTGCGTCCCGGTCGCAGCCGTCGGCGACCCGGCGGTGGCACTGTGACCGCCGCGGGAGGCGCGTCCGCCGTCGACGCCGCCCAGAACGCCGCGAACAGCACGCCGATGACCTGGCTGGCGCGTATCGGGCTCACCGCGCGCGGCGTGGTGTACCTGGTGATGGGGTGGCTCGCAGTCCTCGTCGCGACGGGCGGCAAGGCCAACGTCGACCAGCGCGGTGCGCTCACCGAGGTGCTCGCGGCGCCCTTTGGCACGGCGCTCGTCTGGCTGCTGGCTTTCGGCTTCGCCGCCTACTCCCTGTGGCGCCTGTCCGAGGCCGTGTTCGGGGTCACCGGTGAACCGCCTGGCGCTGGCCCCCGGTTGAAGTCGCTGGCGAGAGCGATCGCCTACGGGGCCCTCGCGGTCACCTCGGTCTCGCTCCTCAACGGGTCGCGTGGGACGCAGGCCGGGCAGCAGGGGCACCTGGCCGGCACGGTGATGTCCCACGCTGGCGGTCGCTGGCTCGTGGCGCTGGCCGGACTCGTCCTGGTGGCAGTCGGTCTCGTCATGGTGCGCGAGGGATGGAGTGCGAAGTTCATGCGCTACTTCGGCCATCTGCCCTCGGCGCTGCGTCGCGCCGTGGTGCTGCTCGGCCGCGTCGGCACGGTCGCCCGCGGGATCGTGTTCGCCGTCACCGGCATCCTGGTCGTCGCCGCGGCCTGGACCGCGACCGCCGCCAAGGCCGGCGGCATCGACCAGGCGTTCAAGACCCTGCTGGCGCAGCCCTACGGCACCGTGCTCGTGGCTGGGCTGGGCCTGGGTCTCATCGTCTTCGGCGTCTACGGGCTGGCCGAGGCGGCCTGGCGTCGCGTCACGGACGGAGACCCCTCATGACCCGCCAGCATCAATCGTCGTCGTATCCGCCGCTGCAGCGTCGCGACGTCGCCGTGCGACTCGTCGGCGGCGGGCTGGTGCTCGCCCTAGCTCTCTCACTCATCGGATGGGCCATCGTCAAGCTCGCGACACCCTCGGCGCTGACCCGCTGGGAGGACAGCGTCAACCAATGGTTCTACGCCGCGCGCACCCCCACTCTCGACACCGTCAGCCACATCGGCAGCTACCTGGCCGAGACCATCACCTGCATCGTGCTGCTCGTGGTGCTCACGGTGGCCCTGAGGCTGTGGCTCGGGCGCTGGCGTGAGTCGTGGACGCTGTTCGCCGCGCTCGTGGGCGAGCTGCTGGTCTTCCTCGTCGTCACCGCGGTGGTGAACCGGCCGCGACCCGACGTGCCGCTCCTCGACGCCGCACCTCCGACCTCGAGCTTCCCCTCCGGTCACACTGCCGCGGCGGTCGCCTTCTACGGCTGTCTCGCTGTCATCGTCGTGCGCCAGCTCAGACCCAGGTGGTTCGCGATCACGATCGCCACGCTGCTCTGTCTCGTGCCGCTCGTCGTGGGGATCGCCCGGTTGTACCGGGGCATGCATCACCCGACCGATGTCGTGTTCGGCGCGCTCGGCGGAGGCCTCTGGCTGGTACTGGTGCTCTCCACCCTGCTTCCCCGGCCGCGGCACGACGTCGCCGAGGTGGTGTCACCCGACGCGCACGAGGAACCCGAGAGTCGGCTCGTGACGTGAACCCCGCTGAACCTGCGCGGCCTCCAGGACCGGGCGGTGCATCGCGCGTCGTCTGGGTCGCAGTAGGCACCACCGTTCTGTTCGTGGCCCTCACCCTGGCGATCCTGGGTGACGTCGCGGTCGTCCAAGTCATCGACGACCACATCCATGGCTGGGTCGTCGCGAACCGCTCCTCCTGGAGCGTCTCCCTCGCGCGCGTCGTCACCTGGGGCGGCTCGACGGCCTTCGTCCTTCCCGCCCTGTTCGCGGTCGGAGTGATCGTCCTAGGCCGTGGACGGCCGACGAGGGATCGTCTGGGTTCCGCACTGCTGCTCGCGGGTATCGGCGGCGTGGGCATCTACGTGGGGCTCCTCATCAATACCTGGGTGGGGCGCCCGCGGGCACGGATCGAAGACTGGGCTGGTGTCGCCGGCGGCCCCTCGTACCCCTCCGGCCATACGACCGCCGCCACCCTGTTCGCCCTCCTCTGCGCGTGGGCCGTGACGGCTCGCGTGGCCCCGGGCCGGGCGCGGGTGATCCTCTGGTCCGCCGCCGTCTTGTTCGCGTTGGCTGTCGGCTGGACGCGGGTGTGGCTCGGGGTGCACTGGCCCAGCGACGTCGCGGGAGGGCTCCTCTACGGCACCGCCTGGTACGCGGCGTGCGTGGCCCTCGTCGCATGGTGGCAATCGCACCGTGCCAGTGCGCAGTCGTCAACCGACGCATACCGTGGCCGGGAACCCCGACCTCCGGGGTTCCGAGGAGGCCAGGTGGCAGGACAGCGAACGGACACGGCGACCACACCGGTGAGGCCGCGCAACGACGTGGCCCAGTACGACGACCTGCATGACGAGTGGTGGAAGCCCCGGGGTGCGTTCGCGATGCTGCACTGGATCGCCGCAGCGCGCGCGACGCTCGTCCCGCCCGCGCCGACGCCCGGGTCGCTGCTCGTCGACATCGGCTGCGGAGCCGGCGTCCTCGCCCCCCACGTCGCGCACCTCGGATACCGGCACCTCGGCGTCGATGTCGTCCCGGGTTCCGCCGAGCTCGCCCGCAACCGCGGCATCACCGTGGTTCTCGGTGATGCGCGAAGTATTCCGCTGCGCGACGGCTGTGCCGATGTCGTCGTCGCGGGTGAGGTGCTGGAGCACGTGCCCGACCTCGATCGTGTCGTGGCGGAGGCGACTCGCATCCTGCGGCCCGGCGGCACGCTGGTGATCGACACGATCGCCGCGACGTGGTGGGGCAGGTTCACCTCGATCACGATCGGCGAACGGATGCCTGCCGGCCCACCGGCGCGGCTGCACGACGCCGACCTGTTCGTCGACCGCTCCCATCTTGTCGCCGCGTGCGCCCGTCACGGAGTGGCACTGTCGCTCAATGGGTTACGGCCGTCTGCCCTTGACTACGTCCGTTGGCTCATGTCCCGTCGAACCGAGGTACGCATGCTTCCCACCCCTGTCACGGCTGGCCTCTTCCAAGCCCACGGCACGAAGGTGGCGATGTGACGTCCCTGACCACGCCCGCCGACGGGCTGGCGGCAGCCCGGTCGCTCCGCCCCCGGCTGGCGGAGCGGGCCACGGATCACGACCGCGCGGGAGTCTTCCCGGTCGCGGACTTCGCCGACCTGCGTGCAGCCGGGCTGATGGGGCTGATGGCGCCGACCCGTCTCGGCGGCGCAGGTGCGGGCTTCGCGCAGTACGCCGAGGTGGCGATGGCGCTGGCCGAGGGCAACGGCGCGACCGCTCTCGTCTACAACATGCACTGCTCGATCGTCGGTGCGCTCGCGTCCCTCCCGGACGAGGTGGCGCGGGCGCTCGGCGTGCCCGACTCCTACTTCGCGATGCGTGACCGGGTGCTGGCCGACGCTGCTGGTGGTGCCTTCTACGCCGTGGCGATGTCCGAGCGCGGCTCCGGGTCGCGGCTCTCCGGGGTGACCACGACGTACGAATCGAAGGGTGGGGACGGGTACCTGATCCGCGGGTCCAAGACGTTCTGCTCCGGTGCCGGTCACGCCGACGGCTACCTCGTCGCTGCACGCAACGGCGACCTCGTGAGCTACTTCCTCGTGCCGGCCGGTCCCGGGATCACGGTCGAGGACACGTGGGACTCCCTCGGGATGCGTGCCACCGGGAGCCAGGATCTGCACCTCGACGTCGTAGTGCCGCCCGACAGCCTCCTCGGGGGAGTCGAGGGGCTCACCCTGCTGCTCGCGCAGGTGATGCCGCAGTGGCTGGTGGCGTCCTACGCCGCGGTCTACGTCGGTGTCGCGCAGTCGGCCGTCGACCATGCGGTCCGGCACGTGCAGGAGCGCAGCCTCGGCCATCTGCCCGCCGTCCGGGCGCGGCTCGGCCGGGCCGACGGGCAGGTGGCTGCCACTCGGCTGGTGGTCCTCGAGGCTGCCCGCCGGATCGACTCCGACCCCGGGACGCCGGAGACCAACCAGTGGATCTGGCGCGCCAAGCTCATGGCCGGGGAGACCGCCATGGACGTCGCGGCGTCGATGCTCGAGGCTGCCGGGACGTCCGCGACGCGTAAGGGGCATCCGCTCGAGCGGATCTTCCGCGACGCCCGCTGTGGATCGCTCCAACCCGCGACGAGCGACGTGTGCGCCGACTGGCTGGGGATGACCGCGCTCGGTCTCGACGCCGACGGCGGCAGCGCGGTGCCGCGATGGTGACCGCCCGGATCACTGGGTCCGGGCATGCCGTCCCGGGCGGCATGGACCAGGTGCAGCTGTGGGAGCAGTTCTTCGAGGGCCACTACGACGGCAACCGCACCGCGCGTCGGGTCTGGTCGTCCTCGGGTGTTGCCACCCGGCACGGTGTGGTCGACCCGCGGGTGGAGGACGTCAGCCGGTGGTCCACGGGCACACGCATGGCGCGCTTCGCGCAGGAGGCCCTGCCGCTCGGGAAGGAGGCCGTCTCCGCTGCGCTGGCGGACTCGGGCATCGCCGCGTCGGACGTCGGACTGTTCACCGTCGTCTCGTGCACGGGATACGGCACGCCGGGGCTCGACGTCCTACTGGCGCGCGACCTCGGGATGTCGTCGAGCGTGCAGCGTCTCTTCGTCGGCCACATGGGCTGCTACGCAGCCCTTCCCGGCCTCGGCGCGGTGGGCGACTTCACCGCTGCTCGGTCCCGGCCGTCGGTCCTGCTCTGCCTCGAGCTGCCGAGCCTGCACGCCCAACCCGCGACGACGACCACCACGGACCGGCGCGCGTCGGAGGACGACGTGCAGCAGATGGTGGCCCATGCCCTGTTCAGCGACGCCGCCGCCGCAGTCGTGCTGCAGCCCGGAGGATCGGGCGTCGAGCTCGTCGACGTGGTCGCTCTGACCGATTCCTCGACCAGCGACCACATGACCTGGGACATCACCGACCTCGGCTTCAAGATGGGCCTGTCGCCCCGGGTTCCCGACGTGCTCGCGCTGCACGTCCGCGACGTCGTCGACGACCTGCTGGGCAGGCACGGCGTGCGCCGCGAGAATGTCGCCGGCTGGGCCGTCCATCCGGGCGGCCCACGCATCCTCGACGTTGTCGAGGACCGGCTCGGCCTCGAGCCTGGACTCCTCGAGGCTTCGCGCGGTGTGCTGCGCGACTTCGGCAACTGTTCCAGTGCGACCGTGCTGCTCGTCCTCGATCGCATCCTGCGAGACGGTATCGACCCGGGCTCGCATGTCGTTGCCATGGCGTTCGGTCCGGGGCTCACGCTCTACGCCGCGCTGCTCCGCGTCGTCGGTCGCTGACCTCCTCGCCTGGGTGGTCAGCGCCCCACGGGTCCGAAGTCGGCGCGGTCGTCCGGCAGGCCCCAGACGTCGTCGAGCCACGCCGCCTTATCACGCGCACCCATCTCCGTCACGAGCCCGCGCGGCTGCTCCGGCTCAGGGGGCGGTCCTTGGGGTTGCCCGCCCGGCTCGGGCTCGCGGTCCGTGTCAGAAGGCATTTCCGCTGTGCCCGTGATGGGTTCGGTGATGTCCTGAACGACCTCCGAGTCCGGCGCGGTCGGAGCCGCCGCCGTGGTCCAATTGCCGACCTGGATCGGATCGACGTCGTCGCCCACCGGACGCAGCTGGGCGCCGCACTCCGTGCAGAAGTCGGCCGTCTCCTCAGCGAACGTGTCGCAACGCGCGCACTGCATGGCAGGTCCTCCGCTCCGACCCAGGTGGTCAGGAGCCTGTCGAGTTGAACGAGCATGGAGGTCGTCGACGCCACTCTGACGGCCGGGCGGTGCAGGTCTGGTCGCCGTCTCTCACACGTCCCCGAGCTGTACCAGGGGGTCGACAAGGCGCGACGCATCGACAGCACGCCCAGATGTGATCAACGACGTGATGGTGTCCACCACGTCCGAAGTGTTGAGGTTCATGCCGGCAAGGATCCGGCCTTCGACCAGCCAGAAGGCGATGAACTGCCGTCCGGGGACGTCGCCACGGAACACGACCTGGTCGTAGTGGCCTGGCTCCGCGAAGCCGATGTACTCCATCGCGACGTCGTATTGATCGCTGTAGAAGTAGGGGAGGCGGTCGTACTGAGCCTGGCGGCCCATCATCCCGAGTGCTGCGACTGCGGGTTGATGCAGGGCGTTGGCCCAGTGCTCGACACGGATGCGCCTGCCCAGGTTCGGGTTGTACGCGTTGGCCACGTCCCCGGCGGCGAACACGTCCGGATCGCTCGAGCGCAGGTGCTCGTCCACCAGCACTCCATCGTCAACGTCGATACCTGCCGCCTCCGCCAGGCTCACGTTGGGATCGATGCCGACACCGACCACGACCGCGTCGGTGGGGATCTCGCTCCCGTCCTCGAGGCACACTCCGGTCACCCGACCGGCTTCGCCGGCGAAGTCTCGGAGGTGGGCGCCGACGCGCAGGTTGACCCCGTTCTGGACGTGCAGGTCGGCGAAGACCTGCGCGGCCTCGGACCCGAGGACCTTCACCAGGGGGAGTGATGCTGTCTCGACCACGGTGACGTCACATCCAGCCTCCCGCGCGGCTGCTGCGGTTTCCAGTCCGATCCAACCGGCGCCGATGATGGTGACCCGACCTCCCTGAGCGAATGCTTCGCGGATGCCGTCGCTGTCCTCGACGCGCCGCAGGTAGTGGATTCCGCTCAGATCCGCCCCCGGGACTGTCAAACGTCGGGGTCTGGACCCAGTTGCCAGGAGCAACTTGTCGTAGTGGAGCTCTGCACCGCCCGACAGCGTGACCGTGTGGGCGGCGCGTTGGATCGAGGTGGCTGCACTGCCCAGTCGCAGGTCGACCTGCTGGTCGCGGTACCAGTCGGCCGAGTGCACGAACAGAGAGTCCAGCGTCGCCTTGCCCTGTAGGTACTCCTTGGACAGCGGAGGTCGCAGGTAGGGTTGGTGACCCTCCTCACCGACGATGGTCACCCGGCCCTCGAAACCCTCGGCTCGCAGTGCTTCAGCCGCCTTCGCCGCGGTTAGTCCTCCGCCGATGATGACAAACTCGGTTGTTGTGCTCATGAGATCTCCTCGCCGTGATGGTCCTGATGGGATGTGCCTGGGTGGCATCTGTCGTGGTGCTCCCGGTCGCTGTCCCGGCATGAACGTCGGCAGGTGCGCGTGTCACAAGGCGTGGTCGACGGCGACCTCACAAGGGTCGTCGTGCGTCATCGTTCGCGGGGACGATTCGGTCGGGTGCGCTGCTGACCAGTCGGACTTAGGCACGAGCATCGAGACCCGGCTGGGTCGCGTCGATCGCGCATCCGTCGAGGCGGGAGGGTCACGGTTCTGGGTCTTGCCGGACTCGTCATGGGCCGTGCCGCCTTCGCCGACGTGCAGGGCAGCGGCGAGGGAGTAACACTGTGGGACAGATCCAGGCGCGCTTGGTTCAACCAGTTTCACACGGGCCAGCAGCATGCGCCAGGCCCGTTGCCGGGAGCCGATTCGAGGATCTGATTCGCGCGTCCGCGATCGCCGGCGGTACGCGTCCCTCACGGCGACGGATCGTGGCAACAGGTCCCCTGGGCTGCGGCGAGGACCCATCATCAGGAGATGACGACCGAGCGATCCGAGGGTGAAGGTCCCTCACGTCGAGCGGCGTGCACCGCGCCGGTGGTCCTCGCTGAGTGGTTCCTTGCGGCGGCTGAACGCGGCAACCCTGACACTCGTCTCCTCGCCCGGCACGCTGAGTCGCAGCCCTGGGCGACGGGAAACGAGGTGCGGCCGTTGGTGCACGGTGCTGTCTACTTCCGTGAGCTCCTGAAGGCTGTCCGGGCCATGGGAGCTGGGGATCTTCTGCTGTTCACCGACTGGCGTGGGGACCCCGACGAGAGGCTGGACGGACCTGGTTCGGAGGTCGGACCGGTGTTCGCGGCCGCGGCCGCGCGGGGCGTCGATGTGCGTGGGCTGGTATGGCGGTCCCACTTCGATCGTTTCGCATACAGCGCGTCGGAGAACCGTCATCTTGGCGCGGAGATCGAGGCGGCAGGCGGGCAGTGCCTTCTGGACATGCGGGTCCGTGTCTTGGGGTCGCACCATCAGAAGCTTGTAGTGCTGCGCCACCCCGCTCGCCCAGAGGACGACGTCGCCTTCCTCGGTGGGATCGATCTGTGTCACGGGCGGCGTGACGACGCACGGCACGGGGGAGACCCGCAGGGTCAACCGATGGCGAAGGTCTACGGGGGCAGACCCCCGTGGCACGACATCCAGCTCGCCGTGCGGGGACCGGCCGTGGGTGACGCCGAGGCCGTGTTCCGCGAACGCTGGGACGACCCTGCCGCGCTGAGCCGGAACCCTGTGCACATCCTCGGTGAGCTGATCCACCGGGAGCAGCGGAGGGCCCGGCCCTTGCCGGCGCAGGGGCCAGATCCCGCACCGTGCGGGGACGTCTCGGTGCAGCTGCTCCGCACCTACCCCGTGCGCCGCCCGGGGTACCCGTTTGCACGCCGTGGGGAACGCAGCGTGGCCCGTGGGTACACCAAGGCGCTGGCACTGGCACGCTCACTGGTGTACGTCGAGGACCAGTACCTGTGGTCGACTGACGTCGCGGGCGTCTTCGCCGACGCTCTGCGCCGGGAGCCAGAGTTGCGGATGGTGTTCGTGATCCCCCGCTTCCCCGACCAGGACGGCTGGATCTCCATGAGCCCCAACCTCATCGGGCGCGCACCCGGCTTGGAGATGCTCCGGGCGGCCGGCGGGAACCGGGTCGCCGTCTACGGCCTGGAGAACGCCGAGGGCACGCCGATCTACGTCCACGCCAAGGCTTGCGTGGTCGACGATACCTGGGCGTGTATCGGGTCGGACAACGCGAATCGGCGCTCATGGACCCATGACAGCGAACTGAGCGCCGGGTTCGCCGACTCGACCCCGACTGGTGTTGCCCGGTCGCTTCGGCTCGAGCTCGCGTACGAACACCTGGGGGATACGGCGTCCAGGTATGACCTCGACGACCCGGTCGAGTGGTTCAATGCGTTCCGCGACACCGCCCGAGCCCTCGACGACTGGCACCACGCCGGCCGCGCCGGCCCTCGACCCCCCGGTCAGCTACGCAGCTACGCCCAACCTGCGCAATCCAGAAGCACTCGGCTGTGGGCCGGTGCCCTCTACCGTCGGGTGTACGACCCCGACGGTCGCCGTCTGGGCATGCGGTTGTCCCGTCGGTACTGATCGGCTACAGGCCGACGTTCGTCGACCACTCGCCGCCCGGCAGGTCCGCGATTCTCCTGTGTCCCTGCTCCGTCCGAGGAACCCGGGGACTCGCCGTTCCGGTCTTCCAGAAGGTCGACCTTCCCGCCAGCGAACGGGCGACACTGGCACGTGACGTCGACCCGCGTGCGCGCCATGGCCGACGCCTGCCACCCTGGACCTACCGCCACGGTGACCGTGGTCGTCACCGCGCTCGCCGCGGCCGCGGGACGCGACGCAGTCGGACTCGCCCTCGTGGCGGCAGCCACGTTGACCGGTCAGCTCTCCGTCGGCTGGTGCAACGACGCCAACGACGCCGACCTGGACCGTGGCGCCGCTCGCACGAGCAAGCCCACCGTGCGCGGTGACGTCACAGCCGGATTCCTGTGGCGCGCCGCGACCGTCGCGCTCGGGGCCACGATCGCCTTGTCCTTCCTGGCCGCTGGGCCGGTCGGCGGCAGCGCGCACGTCGTCGCGGTGCTCTCCGCATGGACCTACAACCTGCTGCTCAAGACGACGATCCTCTCGGCCTTGCCATACGCCGTGTCTTTCGGCCTCGTCCCTGCGTTCGTCACCTACGGGCTGACGCCCCCCTCGCCTCCGCCGGTGTGGCTGGTCGTCACGTGCGCGCTGCTGGGCGTCAGCGCGCATCTCGCGAACGCGATTCCCGACGTGGACAGCGACGAGCTCGTGGGCGCGGGAGGAGTCGTCGCGGCGGTCGGCATACGTGTCGCGTCGATCGCCGCGTTGGTGTGCCTCCTCGCCGCCGTGGGGCTTCTCGCCGCGCACCTCGACGTCACGCCAGGGGTGGCCGTCGGGGTCGTGCTCGTCGCGGCGGTCGGCGCTCTCATCGTCGCCGTCCGCGACCAGGGCAGGGGTCCAGGACTGTTCCGCTACGTCATGGCTCTCGCGGTGGTAGCTGTGCTCCTGGTCCTCCTTTCCGCACGAACCCTGACGTCCTGAACAGCGGCGAGATCGCGAACCCGCGTTCGAGACGCGGCGGTCAGACGAGCGGGTGTCTCACTTGCTGAGGCCCGCCAGCAGGTTGATCGTGATGGCGAGGATCACGGCGCCGAAGATGAACGACAGGAGCGCGTGGCGCAGTACCGCGGTGCGGATCGTCGCCTTCCCGATGTCGGTGTCGGAGACCTGGAAGGTCATCCCGACGGTGAAGCCGACGTAGGCGAAGTCTCGGTAGGTCGGATCCGGCTCCTGCTTGAAGTCGATGCCACCGACCGGTTCGGCGTAGTACAGACGTGCATACCTGAGGACGAAGATCGTGTGGAGGACGGCCCAGGAGGCGACGACGCAGGCGACTCCGAGCACGAGTCGGACCGGTCCGCTATCGTGCGCGCGAAAGATGACAAGGCCGACGGTGAACAGGCTGACGACGGCGAGGAGCAGCAGGACCAGGTCGCGCACCGCTCGCGACGGATCCTCCCGACGTGCAACGCGTGACGTGTCGTGTGCGCCAAGGGGCCAGATCGACATCCATGTCCAGCCCAGAAACACCGAACCGGCGACCGCCCAGGCGACGAGGCCGCCCGCCAACGGGTCGTACGCCAGCGCCACGACCGCTCCCAGGACGGCGCCGATCCCCGCCGAGACCAGAAGGTGCGTGCCGGCTGTGACACGTTGCCAGGAGGTCCTGGGGTGCTGTGACGCCTCGCGCGGGTCTCCGGCCATGCCGCGAGCATGGCACGCGGCGCTCGTGGGCCCGGGGTGCGAGCGGCGATAGTGGCAGGCGGTCCGCCCCGACGCAGGCCCGAGCCGCCTTCACCGATCGCCACGAGGACCTCCCAGGTAGTCGCCGGGCTGATGGCCCGGTAGCGCTCGTAGGCATCGCAGATGCCGCGGGCCATCGTGCATGCTGCTCCGGCGAGGGACTCCCCAGGGCAACGATCTACCGGTGCATTGGACGGCCGACCTGAGCAGCGTCAATGAAGCTCGACGAGCGGCGCGAAAGTGCCTCAGTGGTCGATCCTTCGCCGCGCAGTGGGCTGGGTTGAGTAGTCGCTAGGACTCCCACGGGCCACCTCATCGGTGGAGCGGGACTGGGGGGAGCCGAGCGCGCGTCGTGGACCACCGCCACTCTGTTGCGACCTGGCGCGTGGGGAAGACGGCGCAGGGTTTGCCGGGGGAGGTTAACTGCCTCCCCGGGGGAGGGCCGGCGTGCCCATGACGGCCTCCCGACGAGGTGCAGGGGCGTCTTAGGCCGACGCTGGTCGGGCGGATCATGCGGGAGTGGCCTCACGAGTGCGGGCGCGATGCCGCTGTCATCGATGTGACGCTCGCTCATGCGGATGCTGTCGAGTCTTAGGCAGTCGTTGATGGCGCGCATGAGGGGACGTGAGCGCTCCCGCGAGCCGTCGTGGCTGCTCGCATCGACGACGACGAGGGACACAGGGTCGCGACCGAGGCGAGTGGAACGTCGACGCACGAACCAGAGCTGTGCGCCGAGCTCATCGACTGCGTCTGCGCACGTGCCCGTGCAGTGGTGTCCGAGATCGGCCAGAGCAGCGGTGAGCGTGGGCGCGGGATTCTCTAGGTCAAGACCCACGCCGGTAGGAGGTGATGTCGTCATGGTGAACCCAAAGGAAGTGGTCACCGGGGGTTCGCGTGAGCTGGTGCTCATGGAGCTCGGCAGCGGGCGGCCGGACTCGTTCCGAACTGGTTGCTGTTCTCAACAGTCGCGATTCGGCCAGGTCACTGGTGGATTCCCGCACGTACCGGCCGACGCGGTGAAGGCCGCACCGACGACGCTGCCCGAGCTGCGTGGCGTCGGGCCGGTGATCACTGCGATCGTGGTCGGTGAGGTTCGTGACGTCGCCCGGTTCGTCGACGAGGACCACTTCGCCGCCTACAACGGGACCGCCCCCACGACCTGGGGTTCCGCCGGTGACGCGCGCCCGTGCGTGAACCGAGGCGGCAACAGAACGCTGAACCACGCGCTCCACATGGCCGCGGTCACCCAGCTGCGCAACCCCGGCCCCGGCCGGGACTACTACCAGCGCAAGATCGACTCGGGGAAGAAGCCGAAGTCAGCGCTGCGCTGCCTCAAGCGCCGGGTCAGCGACGCGATCTACCGCCGTCTGGTCGCCGACGCGGACAACGCGTTGGGGGCCCGGGGGAGCGCACTTGGGGACGACTCGAAACACCAGCGCGACCAGCCCTACCCCTACCGCCGGCTCTTCGGTGAAGCCACAGCCCGGGCCCCGCACATACGCTACGCCCACCGCGGCGCGCGCGTCTTGACAACAGAGGGGTGCCATTGGGCTCGCACCCCTCGGTCAGCCGATCCCGTGGGTTGGCGTCGTGGGCGACGGCTATCTGATCCTTCGGTGTCTCCGGGACTCCCCGTCGTGTCGGCGTCGTTGGAGGACGAGACTGCCGGCGCTGCAACCAGCGGCGGCACGGAGGTAGCGTGGAGGGGCGGAGGCCGGTACCTCTGAGGAGGCGGTTACCCATGACCGAGGTTCCTGGAGCCGAATCGGCGAAGGCCGATGAGCGAATCGTTGAACCGGCGAAGACCGACGAGCAGGCTGTCGGCG